>Ga0187893_10012812_pt1 | contig 11815 bp, 10 predicted proteins | sample MA1701074metaG_FD_139574 | JGI IMG/M metagenome (GOLD analysis project Ga0187893, IMG submission 139574) | White microbial mat communities from a basaltic lava cave in the Kipuka Kanohina Cave System on the Island of Hawaii, USA - MA170107-4 metaG ... | reverse complement strand
CGCTTTGGCTCGCACGAAGTAATCAACACCATCATGTTGAACTTCATTGCCGTAGCCCTGGTGAGCTATTTCACGCAGTATCACTATCGCATCCCCGGTGACCCAATCCTGCAAACAGCACCCGTTGGCGCTGGCGCGCACATCGCCCGACTCGGCAAATTCATTCCCGGCTTTCCTGAGCGTATTCCCGTTAACCTGGCCTTTGTCCTGGCCCTGATCTGTTGCGTGCTGGTCTATTTCTTTCTCTGGCGTACCAAATGGGGCTTTGAACTGCGCTCGACCGGCAGCAATGCAACCGCGGCCGAATATGGTGGCATTTCCGTCAGAAAGCAGATCGTAATCGCCATGACGATCTCGGGCATGCTCGCCGGGATGGTGGGTATAAACGAAGTGATGGGTTACCGTCACCGTTATTATGATGGATTTTCCGATAACTACGGCTTCACAGGCATTGCCGTCGCTTTGCTCGGTCGCAACCATCCCATTGGCGTGCTGATTTCAGCCTTCCTCTTTGCGATTCTGCAGCGGGGCGGAATCCCGGTAGATGCCTTCACAAAACATGTGACCAAGGACATCGTTCAGATCCTGCAGGCGACGATTATTCTGTTCGTGGCGGCGGAAGCTTTGTTTAGTGACACATTTCAGAGAGTTGGAATCTTTAGAAAGTCGAGACCGTTGAAGTTATGACGGAGATTCTCTCTGTTTCACTTATCTGGTCAACTATTCGTCTCAGTACACCTCTGATCCTGGCCGCGCTGGGCGGCATGTTTTCAGAGCGTTCCGGTGTCATCAACATCGCCCTTGAGGGGATGATGCTGGCTGGAGCTTTCACCGCTGCTGCTGTGACTTTTGCGACGAGCAACCCCTTCATGGGATTGGCAGCCGGAATGGCAGCGGGTGCGCTGATAGCGGCGATTCACGCCGTGGCTTGTATCCGATTCCGCTCAGATCAGGTGGTAACCGGGACGGCGATCAACATTTTGATGATTGGTGTGCCGGGCTTTCTCAGTGGCGCGTTTTTTCTCTCCTCGGGTTCCACTCCCCAAATTGCAAAAGAGCACTTGATTCCACGCGCCCCAATCGTGATTGCCCTGTTGTTAGTGCCTCTTGCCTGGTATGTCTTGTACAAGACACCGTTCGGTTTGCGGTTGCGCTCAGTCGGTGAGAATCCGGAGGCGGCGGACGCGGCGGGCGTGCAGGTCGCCCGAATGCGCTACTGGGGGGTACTCTTGTCCGGCGTACTTGCGGGAATTGGTGGGGCGTATCTCTCCATCGGCCAGTCCTCACTTTTTACTCGAAACATGACCTCGGGACGGGGATTCATCGCACTGGCAGCCCTGATTTTTGGGAAGTGGCGACCAGTTCAAACCATGCTCGCCTGCCTGCTATTTGGCTTCACTGAAGCTATCTCGATTCAGATGCAAGGAGTGGTAAAACTGCCCTCCGGTGAGGACATTCCGGTCCAGTTCATCCATATGGTGCCTTACTTATTGACGATCATTGTGCTCGCCGGATTCATAGGCTTATCACGGCCACCTCGGGCGCTGGGGATACCCTATCAAAAAGAGAAGTAGGAGATTACACCACACTGGGGCTTGAGTTATTCCCGGAGAGTCCTTACGCTGGTTTCGGGGGGTTGAAAAATCAATGGTCGAAAGGGTTGCAGAATCGAATCTGCTGGCGCGGGCCGAACATGCTGCCCGCACTATTCGAGCTCGAATTACAGTAGAGCCGAAATTAGCCTTAGTTCTCGGTAGCGGACTGGGCCAATTGGCCGACGAATTCCAGGAAGCGGTCGCCATTCCTTATCAGGAGATTCCCGGGTTTGTCAGTTCTACCGCCGAAGGCCATGCCGGGCGTTTGGTGGCCGGGAAAATCGAGAATGTGCCGGTATTGGCAATGCAGGGTCGCGTCCATTATTACGAGGGTTACTCGCTCGAGGAAGTAACGTTTCCCGTTCGAACCTTCAAGCTCCTCGGCATTCGAACCTTGCTCCTCACGAACGCCGCCGGGGGAATCGATGTCGAACTAAGTCAGGGTGCACTGATGGTTATTAGCGACCACCTGAATCTGATGGGGGTTAATCCCCTGCGCGGGCCCAACGAGAACGCGTTTGGACCGCGGTTTCCGGATATGACTGAGGTGTACTCAAGGGAGTTGCAGGAGATCGTTGTCGAGGAAGCCCGGGCCATGGGAGTGGAAGTGCGCCGGGGAATTTACGCGGCTTTGCCCGGGCCTAGCTATGAGACACCCGCGGAAATTCATATGCTGCGTAACTTCGGGGCTGATGCCATAGGAATGAGCACTGTACCCGAAGCGATCGTCGCCCGCCAGATGGGCCTTGAGGTCTTGGGAATATCCTGCATCACAAATATGGCTGCGGGCATCAGCGATCAACCGATCAATCACGAAGAGGTGATGGAGACAGGAAGGCAGGTAAAGGAGACTTTTTCCGGCCTCTTAAGACGAGTGATTAAGAGGATTAGTACCCGACAGTAAGTTAGATGGCTTGTTCAATGATAATCGGCATCAGCGGGGGGACAGGTTCGGGCAAGACCACTGTGGCCAACCGCATTCTTGAGTCGGTCAGTGCTCGCGAAGTTGTTTTTATTCAGCAGGACTCTTACTACCGTAATCTCGCCGACCTGCCTCTGGACTTCCAGAGCGTTGCGAATTTCGATCATCCCGACGCAATTGATAATGATTTATTGACCCACCATGTGCGCAAGCTCCGGGCAGGTGAACCAATAGAGTTACCTATTTACGACTTTGTAACCCACAGCCGCTTAAATGAAACTCGCCGGGTGGAACCCAAAGCGATCGTTATCGTTGAAGGTATTCTGATCTTCACAGATTCCCGGTTGCGCGAGCAGATGGACATAAAAGTTTTTGTTGAGACGCCCGATGACATTCGCTTTATCCGGCGTTTAAGACGCGACATTGCCGAAAGAGGGCGCACGGTTGAGTCAGTAATCGAGCAATACCTGGTTACCGTGCGGCCGATGCACATGCAATTCGTGGAACCATCCAAACGCTATGCCGACGTGATCATTCCCGAAGGAGGACATAATCTAGTGAGTATTGACTTAATCAGTGGCAAAATCCGCGAGAGTTTGGCGCGGGCTTTAACTCCCGTCGGAGGTAAACTTTGAGCGTATTAGAGACACACTTACAAGTAGATGAGGCTGCCAAACAGGCGCGCCTGCAGTCGGTGGCCCCGTTCTCGAGATTTCTGGTCGGAGCAGCGGTCAAAGCAAGAAGTGGAAAGATCTACACGGGTTGCAACATTGAAAGCGCCAGTTATGGTCTAACGGTTTGCGCCGAGCGCGTGGCCATCTGGAAAGCACTGTCAGAAGGTGAGCGTGAGATCACTGAGCTCGCGGTGGTGGCCGACACTGAGTCGTTGACACCACCGTGTGGCACCTGCCGGCAGATCATCTGGGAGTTTTGCAAAGGTGCGACCATAAAGTTGTTGAATCTTCATGGGCAAAGCGAGGTGGTTTCGATTCGCGACTTACTGCCTAGAGCTTTTGATGCTCGCTTCCTGAAGGAAGTGAAGCACGACTAATTTAGTATGAATTCTCGCATCAAGATTCTATGTCCAAAATTATCCTGAGCATTCTTTTACTCCCAGTCATGTTTCTTTCCCTATCGTTCCCTGAAGTCGACGCTCAAGCAAGACGGAAGCGCGCCGCTCTTTTGGTTTTGGGAGGAACTGTGGTGACGATGGACAGCTCTCGCCAGGTCATCACGAATGGCGCCGTGGCCATCGACGGCGGCCGGATTCTTGCCGTCGGAGCCCGTTCTGAGATTCTGAAGCAGTACTATGCCTTCGAAACCATTGAAGCGAACGATCGTTTGATTATTCCGGGCCTGATAAATGGCCATACACACATACCCATGACTCTTTTCCGGGGCCTGGCGGACGATCTGGACCTACAAGAATGGCTCACCAAGTACATTTTTCCGGCTGAAGCGAAGAACGTTACTGAAGAATTTGTGCGCGTGGGCACCCGGCTCGGACTCGCCGAAATGATTCGTGGTGGGACCACAACCTACTGTGACATGTATTACTTCGAAGATGCTATTGCGGATGAGACGGCCCGCGCCGGAGTCCGGGGTCTTTTGGGTGAGACTCTGATCGATTTTCCAGTTGCGGATAATAAGACACATGAGGAAGGAATGGCTTATGTCGAACGCTATGTGTCACGCTGGAAAGGCCACGAACTCATCATCGCCGCTGTTGCACCTCATGCCCCATACACAGTTTCAGAGGACCATTTGAAGGCAATTCGAGCCTTTGCCGACCGGACCGGAGTGCCAATCGTTACACACATCTCGGAGACCAAACGGGAAGTAGAGGACAGTCTGAAAGCAAAAGGGGCCAGCCCGGTAGCCTATCTCGACCGCATAGGTTTTCTGGACAAACAGGTGATTGCTGCACACATGGTTTGGCCCTTAGAGAACGACCTCTCGATTCTGAAGAGTCGTGGAGTGGGAATTGTCCATAACCCTCAGTCAAACATGAAGCTTGCATCCGGCGTGGCGCCGGTGCCCAAGATGATGGCCGACGGGCTGCTGGTTGGCCTGGGAACAGATGGGGCAGCCTCAAACAATGACCTGAACATGTGGGAAGAGATGGATACGGCTGCAAAACTGCATAAGGTTTTCAGTGGTGATCCAAAGGTGATGACTGCCAAGCAGGCATTTGAGCTGGCAACGATTCGAGGGGCTGAAAGTTTGCATCTGGAGAAAGAGATTGGCTCGCTCGAGCCGGGGAAACGAGCGGATCTGGCTATTGTTGAACGCACTTCGCTGCATCAAATGCCACTTTACAACCTTTATTCTGACCTGGTTTATGCCACCAAGGCCTCGGACGTGCAGACGGTTATTATCAACGGGCGGGTAGTGATGCGCGACCGGCATCTTTTAACACTGAACGAATCCTCGATTAAAAAGCGCGCCCGAGTCTTTCGCGAACGAATCCTGCAAAGCCTGAAAACGGAGGAAACGGGGGTTAGGAATTAGGATTTAGGAGTTCGATTTAGGAATTAGGATTTAGGAATTAGGATTTAGAGTGGTTTTTGGGTTTTTTCGTGGTTTTTAGTGGATCATTTGTGCGGGAAGACGATCGACGAACTAACCGGCGATAACGAAATAAGAGACGATCCACGAACAAACACGAACTACACGAAGGTCTTAAAACCTAATTCCTAAATCCTAATTCAAGGTTCATTCCTTGCATCCTTGGCCCTCATCCGTACATAATGATTTGACGTTAGTGGTAAGCGAGCTTTAGGCTCGCTTTTTTATTGGTTGGAGAGGCTTTGGTGAAAGGTAAGAAAATATTAGGAGTTATCAGAACCTTTGGGACGAGCAAGGCTTCAATTCTGCTCTTGCTAATAACTGTTAATGGCGTCTATGCCCAAACTCCCCCGAGCGAACCTCAGGATCGAGAAAACTTAACTCCAGCTCCGGCCGGCCCAGCTTCGGCTGGCATTCAACCCGAGGCACCCAGCAACCAACCCAAAGCTGCACCCACCCCGGTGGACGAGACGTCCAAGCGCATCGAACGGGCTCGCGCTCTGGCGGCGGCCCACCAGCTTGCGGCCGCCGCCACGGAACTTGAGACTGTCAGGGCGACCACACGCGATTCCGTACTCCGCAATGGCACCTCGATAATGTTGATGAACATTTACCTGGAAGACGGTAATTACGCTCGCGCCCAGGCTTTGTTGGAAGAGCACTTTCAGGCCCGAACCGGTGCCGACAGTTACGCGCTGCGAAGTTATCTGACACTGGCTGGCCAGGCAGTAAACGGAGTCCGCCAGCACCTGTCTCGTTACCGCAGTTTTGGCGTGAACGTCAGCAATACGGGCTTACCTGCTGAGGCCGTCAATGATCTGGACAAAGTTCGTCTGTTGCTTGAACGCATGGTGGCCCAGGCCAAAGCGATCATTGAGGATGTGCCGAAAGAGAATGATGGCCTGGCGTTGCTTGAGGACGTACTTGGTGTTCGCCTGGCTCTTGCCCGGGATTCACGCGACCGTGACAAGTGGCAGACTGAGTACGGACAGGCTCGCGAGCGGCTGGGGTTTGCCCGCATTCAGCTAGCTTCCAGTGGCGAGGTTCCGGTCCTGACACGTCCCGTCGACCAGACTAATTCAGCACAGGCTTTGCCGGCACCAGAGCCAAGTACCCAGCCACAAATTGCCTTCGTGGGTCTCCTGAACGAGAGGGCCATCAAGCGTGTCGTACCCTCCTACCCGCAGCTGGCCAGAACCAGCAACGTTCAGGGACTGGTTAAGGTCCATGTGGTGATCAACGAAAGCGGCGAGGTTGAGGTAACGAAGTCAGAAGGACCAATGCTCCTGAGGCAGGCTGCCGAAGAGGCCGCGCGCGAATGGCGCTTCTCGCCGCCGCTGGAAGCTGGAAAGCCCTCCAAGCTCGCCGGTTATATCGAATTCAACTTCAACCTTTAGTCCCCCGCCCCGGGGGAAATCCATAGATTCAACAACATTTCGTGGCGCTTCCGGGTCCCAATCTTGTTCTAATCTATTGTGGATAATAGACTTGATCTAATCTTGACTTAAAAGTAAGGTTTACTCTACAATGGCCTCGAAATGAAGATTTCGGCTCAGGAAGAGTATGGTCTGCGTTGCCTGCTGCAGCTGGCGCGCGCTGAGCTTCAGGGCGATTCACTTACCTTGTCGCAAATAGCCCGGCGTGAAGGAATCTCGGGGGCTAATGCGGGCAAGCTTTTGTGGATTTTGACCAAGGCAGGGTTGGTGCAATCGCAGCGGGGAATTAAAGGTGGATATCGGCTGGCTAAACCCGCGAGCGAGATTCGCCTCAATCAAGTGATCAGGGTACTCGATGGAGAACGGGTCGATTCGCACTGCAAGAGTTATACGGGTGTGCTTGAGGCGTGCGTGCATACCGGCGATTGCGGGATTCGTCCCGTAATCGTGGAACTTCATCAGATGGTGGACAACGCTTTGAGCGAAATTACTCTCTCCCAATTGTTGGGTTCAGAGGCAAAAGTCGACGCCGCGTTGCATCACATTCAGGGTCTTAGGCATGGAACGCGATAGATAACACTAGAAGACCCAGAATAAGGAACTATAGGAAACTAAATGAGTACAGCTGAACTGCTGCGTAACAGGGAATACAAGTACGGATTCGTCACAGACATTGAGTCGGACGTCATCCCTAAAGGTCTGTCTGAGGACACGATTCGGCTGATTGTCGAAAAGAAGAAAGAGCCCGAATGGATGCTCGAATTTCGACTCAAGGCTTACCGTCACTGGCTTACGATGACTGAGCCGAAGCACTGGCCAAATATCAATTATCCGGAAATCAACTATCAGGACATTGTCTATTACAGTGCGCCGAAGCAAAAAGTAACCAAGCAGAGCTTAGACGAGGTGGACCCAGAGCTCTTGCGAACGTTCGAAAAGCTCGGGATTCCACTCCAGGAGCAGAAGCAACTGGCGGGAGTGGCAGTTGATGCCGTGTTCGATTCGGTCTCGGTTGCTACCACCTATAAGGAAAAGCTCAAGAAGCACGGAGTCATCTTCTGTTCGTTTACCGAAGCTATTCGTGATTACCCGGACCTGGTGCGGAAGTATCTGGGATCGGTCGTGCCCACAAACGATAACTTCTTTGCGGCGCTGAACAGCGCTGTCTTCTCTGATGGTTCGTTCTGCTTCATTCCGAAAGGGGTGCGCTGTCCAATGGAGCTGTCCACCTACTTTCGAATCAATAATGCGGAATCGGGCCAGTTTGAGCGGACACTGATCGTCGCCGAACCCGGTTCTTATGTTTCCTACCTCGAAGGCTGCACGGCGCCAAAGTTTGACCGAAACCAGCTGCACGCTGCTGTCGTTGAGTTAGTGGCTTTGGACGACGCGCAGATCAAGTATTCAACCGTGCAGAACTGGTACGCCGGGGACGAAGAGGGCAAGGGTGGTATCTATAACTTTGTCACCAAGCGCGGGAAGTGCGCGGGCCGCAATTCAAAAATCTCCTGGACCCAGGTCGAAACTGGTTCGGCGATAACCTGGAAGTATCCTTCGTGCATTTTGCAGGGGGACAACTCAGTGGGCGAATTCTATTCCGTGGCCTTGACTAACCACTCGCAGCAGGCAGATACGGGAACGAAGATGATTCATCTGGGCAAGAATACGCGCTCGACGATCATCTCGAAGGGTATTGCCGCCGGCAAATCGAATAACAGCTACCGCGGTCTCGTTAAAATGATGCCGAAGGCGACTAATGCGCGGAACTATACGCAGTGTGATTCGATGTTAATCGGATCCGACTGTGGTGCCAACACGTTCCCTTACATCGAAGTGATGAACGACAGTTCGCGGGTGGAACATGAGGCCTCGACCTCGAAGATAAGTGAGGAGCAGCTGTTTTATCTGCAACAGCGCGGAATTTCACAGGAAGACGCGGTCTCGCTGATTATTAACGGTTTCTGTAAGGACGTCTTTCTACATCTGCCGATGGAGTTTGCGGTCGAGGCGCAACGCCTGTTGGGACTGAAGCTTGAGGGTAGTGTTGGTTAAGAGACCCTGGTGAAAGGTTGGACGCGGTGACGCGAGTAGTTTTACGCGTCACCGCGTCAACTTGTAATTCTAAATCGTTGAGGAGCGACCAGAGTGTTAGAAATTCGGGATTTATACACGAGCGTGGACGGCAATGAGATCCTCAAGGGGATCAGCCTGCGGGTCAACCGCGGGGAAGTTCACGCCATTATGGGGCCCAACGGCTCGGGAAAGTCTACGCTGGCGAAGGTCCTGGCCGGCCACCCGGAGTACGAAGTCACGAGGGGCGAGATTTACTACGAGGGTGAAAATCTTCTGGAAATGTCACCGGACGAGCGGGCTCGCGCCGGGGTTTTCATGGCCTTTCAATATCCGATTGAGGTGCCGGGTGTTTCGAACGCGCAATTTTTGCGCCTGGCCTACAACGAGCGCCTAAAACACCTGGGCCAGGAAGAACTCGACCCGCTGGAATTCAAGGATTTGCTGAAGGAACGCGCCCAGCTGGTTGAGATGGATGCCAGCTTCATGTCGCGCTCAGTAAATGAAGGTTTTTCGGGGGGCGAGAAAAAGCGCAACGAAATCCTGCAGATGGCTGTGCTGCAGCCAAAACTTGCGATTCTTGATGAAACCGATTCCGGTCTCGATATTGATGCGCTTCGTGTAGTGGCGGAAGGCGTTAATGAACTTCACAACGATGACAATGCCATAATTTTAGTGACTCACTATCAGCGTTTGCTCAATTACATTGTTCCGGATTTCGTGCATGTGCTGGCCGGAGGACGGATCGCGAAAGAAGGTGGGAAGGAGCTGGCGCTCGAGCTGGAGGCAAAAGGCTACGATTGGCTGAAAGCCTCGGATTCGGGACCCACAGTAGCGCAGGCAAGCTAAAGAATGGTCTCGTCAATAGTAAAAACAGAAAGCAGGTACCGGCCGGCTTTTCAGCGTCTTAGCGCAAATTCCAATGGCCGGGATGTCGGGTGGTTCGAACGCTTGCGAACGAGCGCAATGGATCGGTTTGAGCAGCTGGGCTTTCCGACAGTTCAGCATGAGGAGTGGAAGTATACCAACCTGGCTCCGCTGGCTAAACTCGATCTCGAGCCGGTGATATCAACTCCCCCCTTGCCGGCCTCTGAATTGCAGCAATTTGTTCTGCCGGAGTCTGCAAACAATCAGATCGTGTTGGTTAACGGTATTTTGCAAAGTCAGCTTTCCGTCACAGAGGCTGAAAATCGGATTGTGGCGATGGAGCTAACTCAGGCCCTTGGCCATCCTGACTACTCTGACATTGTGCGCGAACATCTGGGGCGCGGAGCTGATTACAATGGCAGCGCTCCTACAGCACTGAACACTGCCTTCATATCTTCAGGCGCGTTTATCCTGATTTCGGCAAACACAAGGTTGCAGGCGCCGCTACATCTGATGTGCGTTTCGGACCCCGTAGAGTCCGAGCACGCAGCTTTTCCGCGAATATTGGTTGTGGCTGAAGAGAATAGCTCGGCTACACTCATTGAAACTTACGGTGCTACGAAGGAGCGGCGGTACTTTAATAATGCGGTCGTGGAAATGGTTTTAAAGAGTGGAGCACGGTTAGACCACTTCCGTGTCCAGCGTGAAAATATCGAGGCTTATCACATTGCCTCGACTATGGTCGATCTGGGGCGTGATAGCAGCTACAACTCAACCGCTATAACACTGGGCGGAAAACTGTCTCGGCACGACATCAGTGTGCTGTTGGATCATGAAGGCGCGGAATGCTGGGTCGACGGTTTGTATCTAGTTGGTTCCGGCCAGCACGCAGATACGCACTCCGTTATTGATCATCGAAAACCCCACTGCAGCAGCCACCAGCTCTACAAAGGTATCCTGGACGGTAAGTCGCGAGCGGTCTTTAACGGCAAGATTTTTGTGCGACATGGCGCCCAAAAAACCGATGCCATGCAGACGAACAAAAACCTTCTGCTGTCGACCGAAGCCCACGTGGATACAAAGCCGCAGCTCGAGATATTTGCCGACGATGTTAAGTGTGCCCACGGGGCGGCGGTGGGCCAGATCGACGAGGAAGAGTTGTTCTACCTGGAGACGCGGGGTATCAATCCTGATCTGGGTCGCAATCTGTTGACCTATGGATTTGCCGAAGAGGTTGTAGGAAAGATTGCGGTTGATTCGATGCGAACGCAGCTTGAGCACGCTGTGCTAAATCGATTGAACGCCCGCGAAGGAATGGAAAGATGGCTTGGGTGAAAAATAAATCGGTCAGGGACGCACCGTCTCAGGACATAACGGTCAAAGACGACTCGACCTCTGCATCTGAAACCCCGGGCGCGGGAATGGCAGGGCCTAAAACTCAGCTGCCCGGCACGAAAGAGTCTCCAGCGCTTGGGGCCGAAACAGCGTGGGACGTCGAGCGCGTACGCGTTGACTTTCCGGTGCTAAGGCAAACTGTCAATGACAAGCCCCTCGTGTATCTCGACAACGCTGCCTCCTCCCAGGTGCCACAAGTTGTCATCGATCGCGGCAGTGTCTATCTCGAGCACGAACACTCAAATATTCATCGTGGCGTACACTACCTCAGCCAGAAAGCGACCACCGCTTATGAAGGGGCGCGTGAGAAAGTCCGGCGCTTCGTTAATGCACGCGAAGCGCGCGAATGTATCTTCGTGCGCGGAGCCACTGAAGGCATCAACCTGGTGATGCAGGGTTATGGTCGCAAGTTTGTGGGCGCGGGCGATGAGATCATCATTTCGGCCATGGAACACCATGCCAATATCGTTCCCTGGCAAATGCTTTGTGAAGAGAAGGATGCCCGGCTGCGGGTTATCCCGATGAACGATGCCGGAGAGCTCTTGCTTGATGAGTTTGAGGCACTGCTGAACGAGAAGACAAAGTTGGTTGCGGTAACCCACATTTCGAATGCTCTGGGAACGATCAATCCAGTAGGAAAGATTATCGATCAGGCCCACAAATACGGCCTTCCGGTATTGATTGATGGCGCTCAATGGGCGCCACACATGCCGATTGATGTGCAGGAGCTGGATTGCGACTTTTACACTTTTTCGGGCCACAAAATGTTTGCGCCCACTGGAAGTGGCGTGGTGTACGGCAAAGCTGCCCTACTGGAAAAAATGAATCCGTTCCAGGGCGGTGGCGACATGATCAAGAGCGTTACCTTCGAGAAGACAACCTACGCGGAGCTGCCAAACCGGCTTGAAGCCGGCACGCCGGCAATAGCTTCTCAAATCGGTTTGGGTGCGGCTATCGACTAT
>Ga0187893_10012811_pt1 | contig 11818 bp, 14 predicted proteins | sample MA1701074metaG_FD_139574 | JGI IMG/M metagenome (GOLD analysis project Ga0187893, IMG submission 139574) | White microbial mat communities from a basaltic lava cave in the Kipuka Kanohina Cave System on the Island of Hawaii, USA - MA170107-4 metaG ... | reverse complement strand
GTGTAGACAGAGATCGTGTGAGTAAGGCACTCTGACGGCGCACCAAGCGCGCTCAGGCGAGTGGACAAGTCAGGGGGGAAAGGTTTTGAGAATGTAGGGTCCCTTCCTGCTGAAAACCGACACCTTCAATCCTGGATAGCCAACCGACCGTCATGTGCAATCCCTCCTCGGGACTTCGGGCGCCCTGCACGGGCATACCGTGTAACTTCCTTCTCAAGCCATCGATTCGTTGTCCTACGGAACGCGCCGCGGACTGCGGCGCGCCGTTCTGCCTGAAGTCTTCAAGCAAGTAACCGCATCGCCCGTGAAACCAAGAACTGCTAGCGGTGTTTTGAAACCAGACACCTGGGAATAAATTTCTTTACATACAAGCATACGCATCGTGGCCACCTATGCGCCTGCTTGCATAAGTTGTCGGTGGTCTGAAAGTGTCTGTCTGACTGTCAGTTAGCCGGCTTTGTGCTGTTTGCGGTACTTGGCCCAACGCGCTTCTGCCGCGCGGCGCAGGACCTCGCTGCGTTCCCTCGGACTGACGTTGCGCCACCTGGCGGCACCGAGACCAAGCGCGAAGCGCTTCACCGGCGGCGGCGCCAGCTTTTTTGCAGCGATATCAACGAGTTCCAAGGCCAAATCGAGGACGACTTCGGGAGGCAAACCGGTCTCACGCATCACGGCCTGCAGTCGTTGACTGCGTCGCGTGCCGAGCGCGCGAGCGAGGTCCGGGCCCAGTTCAAGATGTGGTGGATCCGATCTTGCTGATGGCGGCGCCATGCTTGTACTTGTATGAATTGCAAGCATGTTACCACATTCTCCCGGAGGCTGGCCATGCGTGGCAGTTCTGTCGTCACGGTCGTTCGACGCACCGGCATCGCAGCGCTCGCAACGCTTCTCGTCCTTCCCGCCGCGGCGTTCGCCCAATCGCCGTGGGAACGGGCGGCCAACAATCTGGCGCTGTCGTTCACGGGGCCGCTGGCGCGATCGCTGGCCCTGGTTGCCATCGTGATTGGTGGCCTTCTCTTCATGTTTGCTGAGCAGGGAGCGAAACGTCAGATTTCGGGAATCGTGTTTGGCGGGGGCCTGGCACTCTTCGCCAGCCAGTTTCTGACGTGGTTGTTCTAACAGCGCTGGTTTGACGAAGGAGCAGTTCGGGTACTTGCGGAGGGTTGGGGCATGCGTCACCGCCCGTCGTATCGTGTCGTCCACAAGGCACTGCTGCGCCCGCTGACGGTCTGCGGCGTCGACCGGCGCCTCTTTTTCCTCGCCCTCACGATGGGCGCGGCGACCTTCAATCTCTTCTATTCGTTCCTGGCCGGGCTGCTGATGTTCGTTGTCCTGTATGGCTTTGGGCTATGGGCGACGAAGCACGACCCGGACATGCTGCGGATTCTGCTGTCCTCGTCCCGCGTCCGTCCGCGGTATGACGCGATCAAGCACACACGATTCGAGGTGGAGGTACGGCGATGGTGAGGCTCCGGCGCATCCTCCGCGACTACCAGGAGGCCGGCAGCGTCAACAGTCTGCTCGCCCTGTGGGGGTTCGTGGACGACGAGACGTTCCTCACGAAAGCCGGACACGTGGGCACGGTGTTCCGGCTGGCGGGTGTGGACTATGAGGGTCTCGAGGCCGCTGGGCGCCGCGATGTCGTCCACCGATTCGAGGCCGCGCTTCGCGTGCTGGACGAGCACTATCGCGTCTATCAGTACCTCTGTAAACGTCGTATCGACGCGATCGAGGCGGCCGTTTGTGACGACCCGGTCGTCAACGACGCCATCCAGCACCGGGTCGCCTTCCTCAACGAGCACCGGGACGAGCTCTACGACGTGGATCTGTACCTCGTGCTCGTCTACGAGGGCATGGAGAACGGGCGCACGAGCACACGTCTCGAGGGACTCCTTCGGCACCCGCACCGGGCGTTTCGTGAATGGCTTTCGGCCCGGGCCGTCCTGCGTCTCCTCCACGGCGATCTCGATCGCGCGGTCACACAGCTTCATCAGAAGGCCGCCGCATTCCAGGTGCAGCTCGCGGACAGCGTGCGGCCAACCAGGCTCCACAAGGCTGATGCCTTCCGGTTCTTCCGGCGCCTGGTGAACAACCCAGCCGCTGCGACGGGCGCGCTCACGTACGACACGCACCTCGACTACTTCGTCGCCGATTCACCGGTCGATTGTCATCGCACCCACCTCGAGATCGGCGAGGTGCACGTGAAGGTGCTGACGATGAAAGAACCGCCGGCGGCCACGTACGCGCACCTGCTCGAGGACCTGTATACGGTGCCCGGCGAATTCGTGGCGTGCCTCGAGTGGCGTCGGATTCCGAACGACCGGATGCGGCGCGACATCCAGACGCGGCGGCGCCACTTCTTCAACCAACGCGTGTCGCTCGTCAACTATCTCTACCAGGACACGCGGCCTGAAGAGATGCTGGTGAACAAGCCGGCCAGCGATACGGTGGCATTACTCGGCGACGCGCTCACCGACATCGAAGTCCACGGCCACTTCTTCGGTGAATGCTCCCTGACACTCGTGCTGTTCGACCGCGAACCGCCTGTCGTGGAACGCGCCGCCGCCGAAGCCGTCAAGATCATGGCGACCCACGATGGCACGTTCGTCCCCGAGACCTACAACCTGCTGAACGCCTGGCTGGCCGTGATGCCGGGCAACAGCGCCCACAACCTGCGGCGGCTGGCACTGCTCGAGACCAACTGCGCGGATCTCAGCTTTCTCTTCACCCTGGATACGGGTACGCGCGTCAGCCCACGTCTCGGTCGTGAGGCCCTTGCGACGTTCGAAACCCGGCATCACACGCCGTACTTCCTCACTCTCCACGTCGATGACGTCGGCCACACGGTCGTCGTCGGCATGACGGGCAGCGGCAAGAGCGTGTTGCTGAAGTTCCTGACGACACATGCGCAGAAATACCGGCCGAACACCGTCATCTTCGACCTCGGCGACGGGTATCGGAAGCTCGCCACGCGGCTCGGCGGCAGCTACGTCGAAATCGGCCTCCGGCAGCGCGACGTGTCGATCAACCCCTTCGCCCTCGAACCGACGCCGGAACACCTGCACTTCCTGCACGCGTTCGTCCGCGTGCTCCTTGAGGGCGTGGACGCGTATCGCCTCAGCGACGCAGAGGATCGCGAGCTGTACGAGGCAATCGAGAACGTGTACGTGCTGGACGCCACACAACGGCGCCTGTTCACGCTGGCCAATCTGTTGCCCCGCGCGCTGTCGGCCCGCCTGAGCACGTGGGTCGAGGGCGGACGGTACGCGGACGTCTTCGACCACGTCGAGGACACCCTGTCGGTGCAGCGGTTTCAGGTCTTTGATTTTGAGGGCGCCCGCGCCTACCCGGCGGTGCTGGAGCCACTCGTGTTCTACATGCTGCATCGCGTGAGCGAGCGACTCGCCGCCTCCGCCGAGGCTGGCCAGCTCACGCTCTGTGTGATGGATGAAGCCTGGCGGTTCATTCAACACGACCGGCTGCGCGCGTACGTCCAGGAAGCGCTCAAGACATGGCGCAAGCGCAACGCTGCCATGCTGCTGGCTACCCAGTCGATCGACGACTTCGCCTCCGCCGACCTGCTGCGCACCGTCGTCGAGAGCTGTCCGACCAAGCTCCTCCTCGCCAACCCGTCGCTCGATCGCGCCCGGTACGCAGACTTGTTCCAGTTGAACGAGACGGAGCTCGATGTGCTGACGGCGCTGATGCCTCGCCGGCAACTGCTGCTGAAGCGACCCGGGCTGTCGAAGGTCCTGACGCTGAACCTGGATCCGCGATCGTACTGGCTGTACACCGACACGCCGATCGACAACGAACGCGTCGCCACCATGTTCCGTGAACACGGCTTCGAGGCGGGGCTGGATCGCCTGGCCGCCTCGGCCTGACCAAGGGAGGTTGTAGTCCATGCGCGCAGTACCACTCGTCCTCATGTCGTTGTCGCTTCTGCCAGTCGGCGCGTTGCCTGCGGCGGCGCAAGCCGCCGGTGTGCGTGAGGTGACGGCGTCCGACCGGAATGTGATCCCGCTGAACACCAAAGTCCGGTACACGACGATGGTGATTCTGCCCGACGGCGAGGAGATCCTCGACGTCATCTGCGGGGATCGGGATTTCTGGATCATCTCGGCGACGCAGAACATCGCCCATGTGAAGCCGGCCAAGGACGGCGCGGCCACTAACCTGAATCTCGTCACGGCGAGCGGCACGGTGTATTCGTTCCTGCTCAACGAAGTCAAGACGGCACAGCCCGACCTGAAGGTGTATGTGACTGCGGATCCGAATGTGGCACGCAGCACGCCGAAGTACTACTCTGCGACCCAGGTGACCGCGCTCCAGGCGCAGCTGACTGAGGTGCGAGCGGCGATCGAGACTGTCCAGCACCGCTCGCACGAAGCGGTCGCCACGTTCCGTCGCGACTATCCTGGTTCGCTCCAGTTCGCCTACGGCACACCGAAATACGAGAAACCGTTCTTCGTCCGTTCGATCTGGCACGACGGCCAGTTCACGTTCATTCGAGCAGACGCCCGGGAACTGCCCGCGCTCTACGAGCTGAAGGATGGTCAACCCTCGGTCGTCAACTTCCAGGTGCAAGGCGGCACGTACGTGGTGCCCAAGGTGTTGGAGCGCGGCTACCTGGCGCTCGGCAAAGAGCGCTTTGAATTTCAGCAGGGGCGGTAGCCATGGCAGACGCCACGCCAACTCCACCGGCTGTCACCGATCGCCGCACGCCACCGCGAGGGGTGCTGCCGCGGCATCTCCAGATGTGGCTCCTGGTCGGTCTCGCGCTCGCGGTGCTCGGCATCATCGCGTTTGCCGGGCACCCGGAGCCGCCGATCAGGCCCGCGGCCAGTACGCCCGTGGAGTCGCTGGCGTCAAGTCCCGGTCGCGTGCGGGATTTTCAGGACCGGTTGCGTGTCATCGATGCACGGACGCGACAAGAGGCGTTCGTGCAGCAGGCGCCGCCCAGTCCGAGGCCGGCTTTGGACGACCGGCCGGCCGGTCGCACACCAGATCCACTTGAGACGGACCGACGCCGACTCGAGTACGACAGTCTCTTTGCCAGCAACGTCGTGATGAGCCGGCGGCCAGAAGGGCAACGATTGATGTCGGATCAGCGCCTGTCTGTGACCGATGCGTCGCGCCGGCGCGGAGACGGCCTGCCCGCGCCACCGAGTCTCGACGACGTCGCGGAGGCCGTCGTGCGGGCGACCGCGCAGTATGCACCTCTTCCCGCGGCGACGGCGCCAGACAGGCCCCAGTCAGACGCGGGGGCCATCAGTGCGTCGCCGGCGGCGGCCGCCACCTCGACCCGCCCCGTGTCGACCGGGCCGATTTCATCGGCCGGCCCGCTGCATCGCCTGCTCGAAGGCACGGTCATCGAGACGGTGCTGACGAATCGCCTGGACGGCAGCGTGGCCACCCCCGTCAATTGCCTCGTGACGACGCCGATCTACTCGCACGACGGGCAGTTCGTGCTGATCCCGGCCGGCTCGCGCGTGCTGGGGGAAACGAAGCCGGTGCAGGCGTTAGGCGAAACGCGACTCGCGGTCGCCTTCAACCGGCTGGTGATGCCCGATGGCCGCACCTACCGCCTCGAACAGTTCCTTGGGCTGAACGAGATCGGCGAGGCCGGACTGCGTGACCAGGTGAATCAGCACTACCGGTCGACATTCGGCGCGTCTGCGGCCGTCGGGCTGATCACCGGGTTGGCGCAATCACTCACGTCGTTCGGCTTCAACCGTGGCAACGGGGGCACCGTCGTGATCGCGGGCAATGTGGGCGATGCCACCGCGCAAGCAACGGCGCAGACGATGAACCGCTATCTGAACCGCCTGCCGACGGTGACGATCCGCGAAGGGCACCGCGTGAAGGTGTATCTGACCAACGACCTGGAGCTGCCGGCCTACGACGCCGTGGGCCGATCCACGCCGGGCGTGCTCGCGCAGGCGCGATAGGAGATGGTCATGAACCGCATCAGTTTCACGGCCACGCTCATTCTGCTGCTGACGGCACCTGCGCGCGCGCAGATCGTCGTCCACGATCCTGGCAACCTCAAGCAGGCCATTCTGATCGCGGAGCGCACGCTGCGCGAGTACCGGGAGCTCCTGGCGCAGTACGACACGATCGTGCGCATGTCGCAGGGGCTCGGAAACATGGACGGTTACCGCGTGCCGACCATCCCAACGGCCTCGCATGACATCGATCAGTGGCAGTACGCGCGAGCGTGGCTCGAAGGCCTCAATAGCGGAGACGCCACCGGCACGGCGTACGCGCAGACGACACGGCGATTGGAACGTCCAGCGGGATTGCTGGCGCGGCTTCCACCTGCCGCGCGGCGGGCCGTCGAGAACGCGTACGCGACGGTTGAGATCACAGATGCCGTCGCGCAGATGGGTGGCCATCAGATCGGGCTGATCCGCGGATACACCGGTCAGCTCCAACGTGCCATCGACGCACTTGAAGGTGATGTGCTGAGCGGCCAACCAGGCTCCCACGAGATGACCGCCATTCTCGACAAAGTGGCCGCGGGTGCCCTGATTGGCCGGCGTCAGGACATGGCGACGAATCAACTGCTCTCCCACACGTTGGAACAGTTGCTGGCGCGCGCCAAACGCCTGCGGGACGCAGAGGCGGCCACGATGAACATGCGCGTGGGTGCGATGCGCGACGGGCGGGTGGCCGGCGTCAGCGTCGTGCGCGGAGCCGCGGACGACCTGCGTACGTGGCGACAGCCCTGAGGGAGGGGAGAGAGAACGATGTCGCGCCTTCGATTCCTGACGCTGTGTGTCGTGGCGCTGGTGACGCTCGGCTTGGGCTCCGCGTGGGCCTTCGTCGTCACTGACCCGGCCACCACGGCGAGGAATGCCGTGACCGCCCTGCTCAAGAGCCAGATCGTGAACACGATCGTGCAACAACACGATCGCCTCCGCCGTATGGCTCGGCGGCTGAGTGCCCACACCACGCTGGATAAGTACGCCGTCGAGGGGCCGCCGCGCTGGCGTGCGCACGCCTCGGATCCTGAGACGTTTCCGTATAGCCATGGCTACCTCGACGCGCTCGTGTACGGCGACTCGACCGGCACCCACTTCGCGTATGCGTCACGGTCGCGGCTGACCGTCGGCGACACGTTGTCCCGTCTCAGTCCTGCCGCGCGCGACAGCCTCGAACGAGCTTTGGCCACGCTCGATCTCGCCGACAGCACCATCGTCACGGGCACACACCAGACCGGGTTGCTCCGCGACAACGGTCGCCGTGAGTTGGCTGCGATTGACGAACTTGAGCGGCACGTGACGGATCCCTCCCCTGACCAGAGTGCGACGGCTGTCCTGGACAAGATCAGCGGGGCCGCGTTGGTCGAGACCCGCCAGCAACACGCGCGGCTCCAGCTCCTGACGGCCATCGTCGAGCAGTTGCTCGTCGACAACAAGCGCTCGCGCGACACGGAAGCGGCGGTCTTGAACATGCGGCTTGGACAGTTGCGCACGCTCGGCGACGGGGAAGAGGGCGGCGCCGAGTTCCTGCGCGGCGCCGCCCACGACCTTCGTGCCTGGCGTCAGCCGTAAGAAGGGATGTCTCATGGATCCGCAACCGCGCCTGGCCATCGTCGGCAGTATCCAGCAGGCGATCAGCAACCTGCTGATCACCTACGAACCCGAATTCCTGCGGTTCGGGTATTCGCTGTTCCTGGCCTTCGCCACGATTCTCATCGTGTGGCAAGGGATTCGGATGATGCTCACGCGGGACGCGCTCGGCGACGATATGTTTCACTTCGCGAAGCTGCTGCTGTTCATCTCGTTCGGCTACGCGCTGATCGTCTATTACGAATCGCCCCTGCCCGGGATCGGCGTGTCGTTCAGCAATCTGATCACGAACCAGGCACATGTCTTCGCCAACATCCTTGACGCCCGTTCCCTCGAGCTGGTCTTCGATCACCTTGACGAACTGTGGAACCGGTTCGTGCAGCCCGACGCGTGGTCGATCCTGGCAAACCTGCTCTATTGGGTGCTCCTGGTCTTCGTGACTGTCGCAAAAGTCGTCGCCCTGGCAATCGTCGCGTTTGGCCTCATCGCGAGTGCGGTGTGCGCGCTGCTGGGGCCGATCTTCGTGCCGTTCTTCATCGTTCCCAAGCTCGACTGGCTGTTCTGGTCCTGGCTCAAGGCGTTCATCCAGTACTCGTTCGTGCCGGTGGTCGCGTTTGCGTTCCTCATGATCTTCGAGCGGTTCATCTACCAGTACCTGACGACCGTGCCGCCTGGCATCACGGAGGACTACTACCTGGTGTACGGACTCCAGGCGTTGGTGATCATCGGCGTTTTCTCACTCGGGATCCTCCTCGTGCCGTCGCTGACCAGTTCCATCTTTACGGGACGTGGAGGCGGCACGGTGTTCCCCGAACGGCTGAGCCATCTGTAATTGGAAGGATGCCATGCGATATCAGCGTGAACTCGATACGACCGCAGGTCCGCGATTCACGCGTTGGTACCTGAAGGTCTTTGGCATCGCCGCTCTGATCGGCCTCCTGGTGGGCTTGGGGTGGGTGATCGCGGGCCTCGTGAACTTCCAGCTTCTGCGGTAGGAGGGCACCTTGTCCGCTGCGGTTGTTGCCGATCTGAATCCGAAACGGCTGGAAGACGCTAAGCGGCAGTTCGTGGAGCTCTACGGCTCCGCGCTCGTCACGAATACATATCTCCGCATTGCGCTCGCGCTGGTGTCTCTCCTTGCCCTTGGTCTGCTGATCCTGAACTTTCACACGCAGGCGACCTACGCAAGCGTAAAGCCGCTGGTGGTGCGGATCGACGAGGTGGGCCGCGCCGAGGCCGTACAGTACGACGCGTCGGCATATCGACCACAGGCGCCGGAGCTGCGGTATTTCTTGACACAGTTCGTGGTCAAGCACTTCAGCCGGATCAAGGCGACCGTCCAGCGCGAATACCCCGACTCGCTGTTCTTTCTGGATAACACGCTGGCGGACGCCACGATTGCCCAGAACGACCAGAGCCGGGCCATCGAAACGTTCCTCACCAGCCCGACTGACGAGATCGACATCGTCGTCCAGAACGTCAGCCTCAGCGAATTGGCGAAGCCACCCTACAAGGCGTCGGTGGCGTTTCAGAAGCTCTTCTACACGCCGGGCACTCGCGCCGAGCGGGAGCGGGAGACGTACATGGCGCAGATCGATTTCGTGATGCGCGAGCACGTGCCCAACGAGTTCGTGCGGGTGAATCCCCTGGGACTGCAGATCACGTACTTCCGGGTCGATCAGGCATTCGAGGAGGCAGGGCGATGATTGCGAATACGGCCCTTCTGGCTGCCCTGACGGTGTTTCTGCTGGCCGCCTGGCTCGCCGGCGAACTGAACTTCCTCGCCCCGTACAAGGCGGCGCTGTTTCGGCTGCACGGGACGTTCATCGCCGGGATGGCGCTCATCGTCTTTCTGAATCTCTGCGCCGCCTACTACGCATTCGCGCGCTGGTTCTTCCTGCGGGAGACCGGCCGCAAGCTGACGCACATGGACCGCGATCTGATCGCCTCCGAAGGGATCCATGAGGACCTGCCGCCGGAGCTCTGGTCGACACGAGGTTGAGTCATGTTCGACGGCCTCGATCCACGTTCGCACGACAGCCGGGACCGTGAAGCGCCGGACCCCCGCGACGCCGAGACGCTCGACCCGCGCGACGTGTTCACCCGCGACCTGGATCTGCCACGCGGACTGGAACGGGAGCGGGTCCACGTCCATGCCCATGGAGAGGACTACCACCTGCGGGGATCCGAGGTCCGGGCGCTCGCGACCATCGGGGCGTTTCGCGTCGTCGCAGCCGACGATCTGCGGGACGACCACGGTCGGCCCGGCGACATCCGGCACGGGGATCTGGAACGGCTGCGGAGCGCCGGGCTCATCCGCGCCGTGGCCCCACTCGATCGCGGCGACCGAACCGTCATCGTCACCCTGACGGAACGGGGCCGCGACATCCTGGAAAGCCATCGATCGCGCGGCGGGGGAAGCGGCCAAACGTTCTACGCGGGCGCCCTCAAGAGCCGCGAACTCTCGCACGACGCCCAGCTGTATCGCGCGTATGAACGAGCTGCCGCGCGGCTGCAGGCCCAGGGCGCGCGTATCGAGCGGGTGGTGCTCGATTACGAGCTCAAGCGCGAATACCAGCAGTTCCTGCAGGAGCGGAATCGGAACCGGTCGGACAGCGATGGTCGGCCTGATCGGTCGCGAGACGAGGTCAAGCAGTGGGCTGCCGAGCACGATCTCACGGTTGTGAACGAGCGCGTCCAGTTTCCCGACTTCCGGATCGAATACGAACGCCCGGATGGCCGACGCGAGGTGGACAACGTGGAGGTCACGACACTTCACTATCGCGGCAGTCACGCGTCCGGGAAGGCGGCCGCGGGCTTCACACGATTCCGAGGATCGACCGCGCGAGTGGGCGGCTCGAGCACCGACGCGGGGAGTCCGCCCTTCGATCCCGATGTCGCAGAGGAGCTGCTGCGATGACGTGGGAGCAGCGCATCGCCCAGGTGCGGCTTCACGGCTTCACGGATCGCCAGGCGGCGTTTCTCGCCACGGTGATGCTGCACGCCGGCGTGTGTGTGGGCCGGCAGTATTGCGCCTTCGCCGGCATCCCGCACGGCCGGAAGGTCTGCGACTTCTTCGAGTCGCTGGTGAAGCGGGGCTATGCCACGGCGCGGCCGTGCGGCCATCCTCGTGCGCGCCTCTTTCATGTCCACCACAAGCCGCTGTACCGGGCGGTGGGCGAGACCGACAACCGGTATCGGCGCCCGACGACGCTGCCCCGCGCGATCGAACGGTTGATGGTGCTGGACGCGGTGCTGGCGGAACCGGAGCGCACCTGGCTGGCGACGGAACAGGAAAAGCTCACGTACTTCACGCTGACGCACCGAGTCCCTCGGCAGGATCTCCCGTCGCTGACCTTCCGCGCGGAGGACGCCGAAACGGTCCGCTTCTTCCCGGACAAGCTGCCGATTGCGCTCGATCCCGACGGCCGCACACACCTCTTGCTCTACCTGCTGACGCAGGACGTCCCGATTGACTTTCGCGGATTCCTGGAGCGCCATGCCGAGCTGCTCCGCGCATTGCCGGCGTGGACGGTGCGGCTGCTGGTGCCGCCCCACAAGCGCGACGCGATTCCGCTGTACGAGGCGGCCTTCTCCGAGCAGCTCGCGTCGCCGCTCCGCCCGAGTCTGGTGGAGGACCTGCGCTGGTTTTTTCACGCGCGTCGGCAGCCACCGAGCGGCGCCGACGAGCGCTTCGACCAGGGGGTCCGCGCGTTTGGCGCGCCGCGCTTTCAGGCGCTCTATCGGGCGTGGCTCGAGCGTGGCGAGCGGGTGTTGGACGCGACGATGTCGGCGACGTTGGCCGACGCGATGGCCCGCGAGATGGGCCGGTTGGAGTGCCATGTCTTACCTCATCGCTATGGACAGCTCCTTCCACTGGTTGGCACGGCGTAGCGAAGCTCAGCCGTGGACGACGAGGGGGACAACGACCCAGGGCGCGTTCGTCCGCCTGGCCGCTCCGGCTGCGCTCCTGATCACGAGGTGTGATGGCCCTCTGAGCGACAGGTGTGGTGGAGCGGCTAACCCACTCTCCGGCACCACGTTGGCGGCACGCGCGCCCGCGGCGTCGGCGACCGCCGGCCGGCGTGCTGTGCCGGCCGGGAATCCCGGTCTGTACTGCAGCCGGGACGTGGATTCCCCACCATTTGTCAAGCGCCGTTCTCCGCGGCGACAGCAAACCGACTGGCGTCGTACAGCGTGTTGTGTCGCAACATCGCCATGAGGATGCGCAACCAGCGATC
>Ga0187893_10012810_pt1 | contig 11819 bp, 9 predicted proteins | sample MA1701074metaG_FD_139574 | JGI IMG/M metagenome (GOLD analysis project Ga0187893, IMG submission 139574) | White microbial mat communities from a basaltic lava cave in the Kipuka Kanohina Cave System on the Island of Hawaii, USA - MA170107-4 metaG ... | reverse complement strand
GGCGATCCTCCACCACGGTCATCAGCAGGTCCACCGGGATCTCGACGAAGACCGGGCCCGGCCGCCCGGTGAGCGCGTGCCGGATCGCGGTGGTCAGCACCTCGGGGATCTGGCGCGTCTCGCCCACCGTCCACGAGCCCTTGGTGATGGGCCGCAGCAGGTCCACCTGCTCCACCTCCTGCAGCGACCCCAGCCCGCGCAGCCCGAGCGGCGCGGCGCCGCCGATCAGCAGCACCGGGCTGCGCGCGGAGTGGGCATTGGCGATGCCGGTGACCGCGTCGGTGACGCCCGGCCCCGCGGTCACCACCGCCACGCCGACATTGCGGGTGAGGCGCGCGTAGGCGTCGGCCGCGTGCGCGCAGGCCTGCTCGTGCCGCATGTCCACGACCTGGACGCCTTCCGTGATGCAGCCGTCGTAGATGGGCAGGATGTGGCCGCCGCACAGGGTGAAGATGTGGCCGACGCCCGCCTGCTTGAGGGTACGCGCGACGAGGTGGCCCCCGTTCAGCTCGGCCATGCTAGGCGAGATCGGCCATGCTAGGCCGGCGGCGCGGTCGGGATGTGCTCGATCTCGAGCTTCAGCCGGTCGGGATCCTCGAAGAACACCGCGTAGTAGCCCGGCCGGTACTCGGGGAACTCGCGCGGGGTCCCGTAGAGCGGAGCGAGCTTGCGTGGGGCCAGGAACTCGGCCCGGAAGCGATCCACGTCCTCGCGGCGATCCACGCGGAAGGCCAGGTGGTTGAGTCCGGCCCGCTTGCGGTGGAAGCCCGGCCCGGTGTGCGCCGGCGCCGCGTCGCCCACCCAGATGTCGGTCCCGCGGCCGGAGAAGCCGGCCATCGCGTCGGTGTCGTAGACCGTGCGGTACTCGAGATACCCGAAGAGCGCCTTGTAGAACGGCAGCGAGCGCGACGGGTCCACCACGTTGACCTGGAGGTGGTAGAGCTGGGCCTTCACCAGAACTTCTCCCACTTCACGCTCTTGCGGTCCATGCCCTTCTTGACGAGCGCGTCGCGGACCTTGTTGATGGTCTCCCCGCCCCCGCACACGTAGACGACCATCTTGTCCACGCCGTAGACGAGGCGCTCCACCGCCTCGGCGGGCTCGCCCTTCTCGCCGCGCCAGGTCTCGGGCGGCTCGCGCAGCACCGGCAGGTAGGAGAAGCCCGGGTAGCGGCGCGCGAGTGAGCGGAAGTCGGCGTCGTAGACGAGCCAGCCGGGATTGCGGGCCCAGTAGATCAGCGCGGTGGGCCGCCCGTAGCCCGTCTCGTAGAGGTGGGTCAGGATGGAGCGGATCGGAACGATCCCGATCTCCTCGGCCACGAAGACGGCGCGACGCGGGTCGGCGCGGTTGAACACGAAGCCGCCGGTCGGCCCCTTGAACTGCACCGGATCGCCCGGCTTGAGCGCGCGCGCCCACTGAGAGCCCATCCCGCCGGGGGCCACGTCGATCGAGAGCGTGAAGCCGCCTCGGCGGGTGGGGGGCGAGACCATGCTCCACGCGCGCACCGTCTTGGGTCCGAAGGGCACCGAGATCCACTGCCCCGCCTCGAACGTGAACTCGGCGGGCACGAGCACCCGCAGGTCCACCTCCATGATCTCGGGCGTCACCGCGCGCACCGCGGTGACTTCCGCCTTGCACTCCCGAGGCTTCATCCCTTCTGCGCGAGCGGGATGACATCGCTCGCGATCGCCTCGATCTGCGCCCGCTCTTCCTCCGGGTCGCAGATGGGATTCATTACGAAGTAGTGGCAGCCGGCGCGCGCGAACCGACCGATCTGCTCCACGCACTGGGCGGGCGTCCCGATCACCCCGTACTTACGGGCGAGCGGCCCGAAGTCCTGCGCGTAGCGCCGGGAGAGGATCCGAACCCAGGTGCGCTCCGCGCTCTCGTAGTCCCGGCCGACCGTGATGAACGTGAGGTGAGCGGCCACGAAGCCGTCCAGGCGGCGGCCCGCCTGCTCGGCGGCCTCGCGGATCTTGGCCAGGCTCTGGGCATAGCGCTCGGGCTGGACGACGTAGGACACCCAGCCATCGCCCTGGCGCCCGGCCCGCGCCAGCGCCGCGTCGGAGCGGCCGCCCACCCAGATCGGCGGCCCGGGCTTCTGGACCGGCTTGGGATCGATGCTCACACCCTCGAACTGGGTGAAGCGCCCCTTGAACGAGGCCGGCGTGTCCCGCCAGAGTGTCCGCACCACGTCGATGCCCTCGGTGACGCGGGCCCCGCGCTCGTTGTGGGGAATCCCGCTGGCCTCGAACTCCTTCGGGTTCTCGCCACCCACCCCCACCCCGAAGATGAGCCGGCCGCCGCAGAGCGCGTCGAGCGTGGAGGTGACCTTGGCCGCGATCGTGGGATGCCGGAGCGCCAGCAGGTACACCCCGCTGCCGAGCTTGATCCGCGTCGTGATCCCGGCGTAGGCGGCCAGCAGCGTCAGCGACTCGTAGATCGGGCCATGGAAGGACACGTGGTCGCCCGTCCACAGCGAGTCGAGCCCCAGCTCCTCGCAGCGCCGGGCCAGCGCGAACTGCTTCTCCGGCGGATGCAGGGAGAGAAACGCGCCGAATGTTGGGCGAGCCGCAGCCGAAGGCGAGGCGAGCGAATTCATGATTACCGCGGGAAGGCGTCCTTCACGCCGCCGTCCACCGTGATCGTGCAGCCGGTGGTCTTGGCCGAGCGGTCGGAGGCCAGGAAGAGCACCGCCTCCGCGACGTCCTCCGGCAGGATCGGCCGGGCGAGGATATTGCGCTTGCGATAGAAGTCCTCGAGGTCATCGACCGAGATGCCCTGCGCCCGCGCGCGCTCGCGACGGACGTCCTCCGACCAGAGCCTGGAGTCGCGGAAGACGGCGTCCGGGTTCACGATATTGGATCGGATGCCGTGGGGCCCGCCTTCGAGCGCCAGCACCTTGGCGAGCTGGGCCTCGGCGGCCTTGGACGCGGAGTAGGCCGAGAAATCCTTGCCGGGCGACATCACGTTCTTGGTCGCCACGAAGACGAAGGCACCGCCCAACCCCTGAGCCTTGAGCACCCGCATGCCTTCGCGCGCCACCAGGAAGTGCCCGGTGGAGTTCACCGCGAAGGAGCGTTCCCAGTCGGCGAGCTCCATGCGATCCACCGGGGAGGAGTGCGCGGTCCCCGCGTTGGAGACCACGATGTCCACGCCGCCGTAGGTCAGCGCCGCGGCCTCGAACGCAGCGCGCACCGAGGCCTCGCTGGTCACGTCCATCCCGAGCCCCACCGCCCGGCCCGCGCCCACCGCCCCCACGATCTCCTCGGCCGCCTTGCGCGCGCCCGCCGCGTCCAGGTCGGTGACCACCACGTGCGCGCCCTCGGCGGCCAGCCGCTGGGCCGCCGCGCGCCCGATGCCGCTGGCGCCCCCGGTGACCAGCGCGATGCGCCGGGCCAGCTCCTTCTCGGGCGGGGCCAGCGAGAGCTTGTAGAGCTCGAGCGGCCAGTACTCGACGTCGAAGGCGTCCCTGGCGGTCAGCGAGACGTAACCGCCGAAGGAGGTGGCCGCGCCCAGGACCGAGATCGTGTGGTGGTAGATGTCGCTCACGATGCCGGCGGTGCGCCGGTCCTTGCCGGTGGCGAACAGGCCCAACCCGCCCACCACGACGACTCGCGGGAACGGGTCGGTCAGCTTGGCCCCCGCCGTGTTGTGCGCCTCGAAGTAGCCGGTGTAGTCGGCGACGAAGCGCTCCACTGCCCTCGTCACCCCGGCGCGGACCGAGTCGGGGTCCGCCGGTTTGTCGACCGGGGCGAAGCACGGCAGCCGCTTGGTGAAGATCGTGTGATCCGGCGTGGCGGGGCCAATTTGACAGAGGGCCTCGGCCTCGCGCGAGCCCGCGAACTCCAGCACGTCCGGCGCGTCGTCGAAGAAGAGCACCTGGCGCCGATCGCGCCCCACCAGCCCGCGCAGGTGCGGCGCCACCGCGAGGGCCACCCGCCGCCGCTCCGCCGCGGGCGGGCTCGCGAGCGCGACGCCGCCGAAGCGGGTCCGCCCGCGCGCGCGATGGGCGATCGCCTCCTCCGCGCGGCTGATCAGCTCGATCGTGGCGAGGTAGGCCTCCTTCACGGTGGCCCCCCAGCAGATCGTCCCGTGCTTCTCGAGCAGCAGCGCGCGCGCCTTCGGGTGCGCCTCGAAGGTCTGGGCGACTTCCCGGGAGATGAGGAACCCGGGGCGCCGGTACGAGAGCGGGATAACTTCCTCTCCGTAAACTTCGCGGAGCACATCCCGGCTGCGGTCATTGTTGGTGAGCGAGACCACCGCGTCGGCGTGGGTGTGGATCACCGCGGTCGCGGGCAGGAAGCCGTGCAGCAGGGTCTCGATGGACGGGCGCGGGCTCGACGGCTCCTGGAGCGCGTGGGCGAGATAGTCCACCATCTCCTGGTCGCCCATGTCGGCCCGCTCGAGCAGGGCCAGCACGTCGTCCATGCGCACGCCCGGGAAGTCCTTCGTCTGGATGCTCTTGAGATCGGAGCCGCTCCCCTTCACGCGCAGCACGCGCGTCGGCCGGCTCCGGTGGTCCCGCTCGTCCCGCTTGACGGAGGTATTGCCCCCGCCCCACACCACGAGGGTGGTCTCGGCGCCGATCAGCCGGGACGCGTAGACGAGGAGATCGAGATCGTTCTTGCCCTGCGCGTCGGTATCGCTCCAGCGGGAGTTCATCGCGCCCTCACCATACCCGAATCTTCCCGCCAAATCACCTGGCGACGTTGACACCCCGGGAGCGTCGCTCCTATCGTATGCGCGTGACCGCGTGGACGCGGCGGGGCCTCGCGCTGGGCACGGCCCTGGCGCTGACCTGCGTCGGCGAGCTCGCCCCTTCTCCCGGCCCGCGGGCCGCCCGTGGCGACGGGATCATGCTCATCCAGGCCGGCGCGTTCTGGATGGGGAGCGACGACGACGGCCCCGAGGAGCGGCCGCTCCACCGCGTCTTCGTCCGCGCCTTCTGGCTGGACCGCCACAAGGCCACGAACCGGGAGGTCGCGCTCTTCCTCGAAGCACGCGGGCTCCGCAGCGCTGAGGGCATGGACTACTTCGACGCCGCCGATCCCGACGCCCGCATCCATCGCCGCGACGGCCGCCTCCGCGCCGATCCCGGCTTCGAGGACCACCCCGCGGTGGAGGTCTCCTGGTATGGCGCCCGTGACTACTGCCTCTGGCGCGGCAAGCGGCTGCCCACCGAGGCCGAGTGGGAGAAGGCGGCCCGGGGGACGGACAAGCGCCGCTACCCCTGGGGCGACGCCCCGCCCGGGCCCGAGCACGCGGTGTTCGGACGCCCCTACAATGCCACCGAGCGCGGCGACCAGCGCCCGGCGGGCGCCGGGCCCACCGGGATCCTGGACCTGCTCGGCAACCTCCGGGAGTGGACGGGCTCCGAGTACCGCCCCTACCCCTACCGACCGGGCGACGGGCGCGAGGCGGCGGGCCCCCGTGCCGCGCGCGTGGTACGGGGGGCCAGCCACGACGATCCCCCGGAGACGTTGCGGGTGACGATCCGGCGCTTCTACTCGTATGATGGATCCCATCGCGGCCTGGCCCGTGGCCATCACCACGTCGGGTTTCGCTGCGCGACTTCGGAGGACCTCGGAGGATATTGACGCGATGAGAGGCCTGATGATGGACTACCCGCTCACCCTCACCCAGTTCTTCGAGCGCACGCGCCGGCTCTTCCACCGGAAGACCATGGCCACGCGGGTGCCCGGGGTGGGGCTGCAGCGATATACCTACGGCGACTACGCGGACCGCGTCTGCCGCCTGGCCGGCGCGCTGCGGGGCCTCGGTCTGGGCAAGGGCGCACGGGTCGGGACCTTCGCGTGGAACTCGCACCGGCACATGGAGGTGTACTTCGCGGCCCCCCTCATGGGCATGGTGCTGCACACCGTCAATATCCGGCTCTCGGCCCAGGACATCACCTACATCGTCAATCACGCGGGCGACGAGGTGCTGATCGTCGACGCGAGCCTCTGGCACATCCTTGAACCCATTCGTCAGGAGCTCGCGACCGTCAAGCACGTGATCATCATGAAGGACACCCCGGGGGCGGAGCTGCCGCCGGGCGCGCTGGACTACGAGCAGCTCGTGGCGGGCACGCCGCCGGTCACCGAGTGGCCGCGGCTCGAGGAGACGGACGCGGCCGGCATCTGCTACACCTCCGGCACCACCGGACACCCGAAGGGGGTCGTCTACTCCCACCGCGCGATCTACCTCCATTGCTTCGCCTCGTCCACCGTCGACGTGCTCGGCATCTCCGAGCGCGACGTGATCCTGCACATCGTGCCGATGTTCCACGCCAACGCCTGGTGCGTGCCCTTCGCGGGGGTCATGAACGGGGCCACCCAGATCTTCGGCGGGCCCAATCCGCAGCCTCGAGACATCATCGAGATCGTCCACCACGAGAAGGTGACCCTCGTGGGCGCGGTGCCGACGGTATGGATCGCCATCCAGGGCATCCTCGAGAAGGAACCCCAGTGGGACGTCTCCTCGATCCGCTGCATCCCCATCGGCGGATCCGCCGCGCCGCGGACGCTGATCGAGCTGTTCGACAAGAAGTACGGAGCCTACATGCTCCACGCCTGGGGCATGACCGAGATGACCCCGCTCGGGAGCGTATGCCGGCCGCGCTCCTACATGGACGCGCTCCCCGAGGACGAGCGCTACGCGGTGCGGGCCAAGCAGGGGGCGCCGGTCGCCGGTGTCGATATGAGAATAGTCGACGACAACGGCACCGTGCTCCCGTGGGACGGGAAGAGCGCGGGCGAGATCCAGGTGCGCGGACCGTGGGTGACCAGCGGCTACTACAACAACCCCGAGGGCGCCGCCCAGTTCACCGAGGACGGCTGGTTCCGCACCGGTGACGTGGCCTCGCTCGATCCCGACGGCTACATCCAGATCACCGACCGCACCAAGGACCTCATCAAGTCGGGGGGCGAGTGGATCTCGAGCGTGGACATGGAGACCACCATCATGGGCCACCCCAAGGTGCTGGAGGCCGCGGTGATCGCGGTGCCGCACGAGCGCTGGGTGGAGCGGCCGCTGGCCTGCATCGTGCCCAAGCCCGAGTGGAGGGACGCGCTGACCGCCGCCGAGATCATGGACTATCTCAAGCCGCGGGTGGCCAAGTGGTGGCTCCCCGACGACGTCGTCTTCATCGACGCGGTCCCCAAGACCAGCGTCGGCAAGTTCGACAAGAAGGTCCTCCGCGAGCGCTTCAAGACCTGGACCCCCAAGACCTAGATTGGGGTCAGGTCTTACATTCCGACATTCGTGGACGGCAGAGACGGCTGGGCCCGTGGAAATGTCGGAATGTAAGACCTGACCCCGGCCGAGAGCGCCCGGCCTAGCAGCGCTTGATGAGGGCCGACCAGTCTTCGCCGGGCAGCACGGGCTCGGGGGGGCCGGTCCGGGCGGCGGCCAGAGCCTTGAGGCGGGCGATGCGCTCGGCGGGCATCGGGTGCGAGGAGAGATACGTGAGGGCCTTGGGCTGGGCACCCTCCTCCTTCTGCAGCTTCGCGAAGAAGGCGATCATGCCGGCGGGGTCGACGCGGGCCGCGAGCAGCATCTTCATGCCTTCGAGGTCGGCTTCCTCCTCGGCGCGCCGCGAGTAGCGTAGCTCACCCAGCGCGCGGGCGGTCTCGAGCCCATAGGCGAGCGGGCCGGTCATGTCCCCGGTCAGCGCCACGAGCAGGAGGCCGGTGCCCACGCCCTGGATCACCGCGCGGGTCGTGTGGCGCCGCAGGATGTGCTGGAGCTCGTGGGCCATCACGCCCGCCAGCTCCTCCGGCGTGCTCGTCCGTTCGAGCAGGCCGTGGAAGATCACCACGTGGCCCCCAGGCGCGGCCAGCGCGTTCACCACCGGCCGGTTCACCACGTAGACCCGCATCGTGTAGGGTGACGGCGGGCCCGCGGCCTGGAGCCGCGCCACGATCGCGTCCATCGCCGCGCCCAGAGCCGGGTCGGCGCAGCGCCGCTCAGGCGGCGCCAGGTAGGACGTCGCGGACCGGCCCAGGCTCTCCTCCCAGGTCACCGGCACGTGTGGGGTGACGAGCGCGGCGAGCAGGGGAATGCCCCACAGGTAGATCGCCACGGTGGCCCCGAGCACGCCGCCCGCCGCCACGATCGTCCACCGCACGCGCGCGGAGCGCCGGCGCGGGTCGTGGAAGCGGAGGCCCACGTGGGGCGCCGCCTCGTGCAGGCTCTGGAGGAACGCGGCGTCCGGAATCAGCAGCGCCTCGGGCAGCTCCCCGCCCCGCTCGAGCCGCACCTGTTCACCCACGTAGGAGCCTTGCGTCTGGCGCAGCTCGCGGTAGGGCCAGAGGCGCGTCCCGCCCGCCTCGGTGGTGATCTCGAGGCCTTCCCGCATGAGCCGGATGGTGGCGGGCTGTCGCGCCGCGGTTCGCCCGTCCAGATAGCTTCCCGACCAGTCGCTGCGCATCAGGGTGGACGCGGCACCCGCGTCAGGCGAGATCGAAGCCGGAGTCGAAGAAGCCGGAGAGCCCCTCGCCGAGTGCCGAGACGCGCTGCGCTTCCTGCTGGATGCGCGCCAGGTCGAGCGGGCCCACCAAAGCCAGGTTACGGAAGGCGAAGTGGATGTTCCGCACGCGCACCCAGGGCCAGGCGATGCCGAGCGTGCACACGAGCAGGAGCACGTTCACGACCCAGAGACCCAGCAGGGTGGCGCCGGTCACGGTGCAGGCAAAGCGCGCGGTGCCGAAGGCGGTGTGGTCCCAGAAGTACCGGCGCTTGCGCGCGATGTACCACACCCAGCTCAGGCCGAGCGTCGGCAGCGTCAGCAGGACCGCCACCACGTAGGGCCAGAAGAGATCCCGTCCGCGGCCCGCGAAGTCAAACCGCTCGCCCCCGAAGTACGAATGCGACACCATGAAGGTCTGCCGCGCCACCAGGAAGTACGGGTAGTAGAGCCCGAACGTGAGCCCGGTGAAGAAGCTGCCCACGATGAAGATCTTGACCAGCTCCCACACCCGCCCCCGGAACGAGAAGCGGATGCCGCGCCACGACGTCCGGCTGAGCCGGTAGCGCCGCGCCCCCACCATCGCGACCGGGAAGAGCACGAAGAGCAGGCTGCCCGAGAGCACCCCGGCCCCGACCTTGACGAGCACCGGCACGTCCAGCACGTCGCGAATGAGGTTGAGCAGGAAGATCGGCACGCCGAAGACGACGACCGCCTTGAGCGTGCCCAGGAGCAGCTCCCGGCCCGTGCCGTGATAGGCGAACCGGTCCCCCTCGATCTCGGTCTGGCTGAAGAGGTACTGGCGCAGGCGGGTCTTGGCCCAGAAGTAGTAGAAGCCGAGGGTCACCAGGGTCAGCAGGGTGTTGACGATGTGAATGCCGAAGAGCGTGCCGCCCGTGCCGTGGAACAGCGGGCGGTGCAGCGGGCCCGAGCCGGGGGCATCCGGGGGCGGGCCGCCCGGCGGCGTGGGCAGGCTCTCGGGAGGCCGCGGCGGTGCGGGCGGCGCCGGAGGGAGCGGCACGGCCGGCGGCGCGGGAGGCGGGGGCGCGATCGGCGGGCGGGGCGTGGGACTCCCGGCGGGCGCGGGCTTGCGGAAGAACGACGGCCGGCCCGCGGGATCCTGCCCGTCTGCCATACGCCCCGACTATGGGCGGAACCGGCGCGACGAGTCAACTTTTGCGGGTCAGGCGTCTCCGCCCTGGACGGCCGCGAAGCGCTCCAGGTGATGCTCGGCGTCGCCGAAGAGTTGGCCGATCATGGTGAGCCGCCGGAACGTGTGGCTGATCTTCAGCTCCTCGGTCATCCCCATGCCGCCGTGGAGCTGGACCGCCTCCTGGCTGACGTGCCGGCAGGCGTCCGCCACCTTGATCTTGGCCGCGGAGACCGCGCGGGTGCGCTCGGCGGGCGGGGCGCTGTCCACCTTCACGCACGCCAGACAGGCCATGGACCGCGCCTGCTCGTAGCTGATCACCATGTCTACCATGCGGTGCTGCAGGGCCTGGAAGCTGCCGATCGGCACCCCGAACTGCCGGCGCGTCTTGAGGTACTCGAGCGTGGCCTCGTTGGCGTAGCGGATGGCGCCCACCGCCTCCGCGCAGAGCAGGGCGGTGGCGTAGTCGGCGGCGTCCTCGATCAGAGAAAGGGCGCGGCCCTCCTCGCCCAGCAGGGCGTCTCCCGGCACCGCCACGTCGGTGAGCCAGACGTCGGCGGCCCGCAGCTCGTCGATCGTGCGGTACTCCTTGAGGGTCACGCCCTTCGCGCCGCGATCCACCAGGAACAGGCTGATGCCGGCGGCATCGGTGTCGGTGCCCGCGGTGCGGGCGGAGACGATGAGGGTGTCGGCGGAGCCGCCGTGGAGCACCGCGCGCTTCTCGCCGTTCAGCGTGAACCCGGCAGCGCTCCGCTTGGCCCGCGCGCCTACCCGGCTCAGATCGTAGCGGGCCGTGCGCTCGGTGTGGGCGAAGGCCAGGCGGTGCTTGCCCTGGATCAGGGTCGGCAGGATGCCCTTCTGCTGGGCCACCGAGCCGCCGCGGGCGATCAGGCGCCCGGCCAGACCCACGTTGACCCAGTAGGGCTCGACCACGAGGCCCTCGCCGAGGGCCTCCATGACCAGCATCACGTCCACCGCGGTGCCGCCGAAGCCGCCGTGCTCCTCCGCGAACGGCACGCCCAGCAGCCCCATCTCGGCGAAGGCCGCCCACACCGTCTCGCTCCAGCCGGCGGGCGAATCCACGATCTTGGCCCGTGCGTCGATCGAGTACTCGTTGGCCAGGTACCGCTTGAGGCTGTCGGCCAGGAGCTGCTGCTCCTCGGTCAGATCGAAGTTCATAGCCCCAGCGTCGCCTTCGCGATGATATTGCGCTGGATCTCGTTGGAGCCCGCGTAGATCGTGGCTTTCCTGAGGTTGCAGTACCTGGGCGCAAGGCGGGCGGTGAAGTGGTCGAAGTCCATCGCGTCCACCGGCCGGAAGGCCTGGGCCAGCGGGCCCGCGGCCTGCATCATCAGCTCGGTGATGGCCTGCTGGATCTCGGTCCCCTTGATCTTGAGCATCGAGACGTCGGCGCCCGGAGGCTTGCCGCTGCGCCGCATCTGGTCGAGGAAGCGCAGGTTGGTGATCTCGAGCGCCATCAGCTCGACCTCGACGCGCGTGAGCCGGTCGCGGAATCTCGGATCCTCCATGAGCGGGCGTCCGTCCTTCATCTGCTCGGCGGCCAGCTCCTTCAGCTTGCCCAGCTCGCGCTTGGAGGCCCCGATTCGGCCGGTGCCCATGCGCTCGTAGCCCAGCAGGTACTTGGCCACCGTCCAGCCCTTGCCCTCCTCGTGCACGAGGTTCTCGACCGGCACCTTGACCTCGTCGAAGAAGACCTCGTTGACCTCCTTGCTGCCGTCCAGCAGCACGATCGGCCGCACCGTGATGCCCGGCGTCTTCATGTCGATCAGGAGGAACGAGATGCCGTCCTGGCGCTTGCCGGTGCCGTCGGTCCGCACCAGGCAGAAGATCCAGTCGGCGTGCTGGGCCATGGTGGTCCAGATCTTCTGGCCGGTGACCACGTAGTGGTCGCCCTGCCGCACCGCGCGCGTCTTGAGCGAGGCCAGGTCCGAGCCCGAGCCCGGCTCCGAGTATCCCTGGCACCAAAAGTCTTCGCCCTGGTAGATGCGCGGGAGAAACTTCTTCTTCTGGGCGTCGGTGCCGAACTGCAGGAGCACCGGGGCGCACATGCGCACCCCGAAGGGCACGACCATCGGAGTCGCCGCGAAGCCGCACTCCTCCTCCCAGATGTAGCGCTGCACCACGTTCCAGTCGGTGCCGCCCCACTCCTTCGGCCAGTCGGGCGCGACCCAGCCCTTC
>Ga0187893_10012809_pt1 | contig 11820 bp, 7 predicted proteins | sample MA1701074metaG_FD_139574 | JGI IMG/M metagenome (GOLD analysis project Ga0187893, IMG submission 139574) | White microbial mat communities from a basaltic lava cave in the Kipuka Kanohina Cave System on the Island of Hawaii, USA - MA170107-4 metaG ... | reverse complement strand
GAGCAGGTTGATCTCCCCGTTTTCGCGGAGGTGATCGCCGCAGCCGACGCCAATCGCGACGGTAAGCTCTCCCAGCCGGAACTTCCACCACCGTGGCAGCCAACGGGAACCTGGCGTGCGATCGACCTGGATCGGGACGGCTTTCTGAACGAAAGAGAATGGACCTTCTTCCGCACTCGCCGTGCCGCGCGCAACGGTTTGTTAGCTGTCAAACTCGGAGGCAGCGGCGACGTCACCAACACGCACGTGCTCTGGCGTTATGAAAAGTCGCTGCCCGACGTCGCGTCGCCCCTCGCCTACAACGGCGTGTTGTTTCTCTTCCGAAGCGGCGGAATCGCGACCACTCTGAACGCTCAGACCGGCGAAGTGCTCAAGCAGGCACGGTTGACGGGCGCGCTCGAAAACTACTACGCCTCACCGATCGGCGTCGACGACAAGGTCTACATCGCCAGTGAGCATGGCAAGGTCGTCGTGCTGCGTGCTGCCGGCAATTGGGAGGTTCTGGCGATCAACGAATTCGAGGCGGATATCTACGCAACTCCGGCAATCAGCGAAGGCCGAATGTACCTTCGGACCCAGAATGCGCTCTATGCCATTGGTGCGTCCAATTAGAGCAGAGGGTTACGCAGAGAGGCTTTGGTGATCTGCTTTTGGTTGGACGCTTGAGCTTCTGCTCCGAAAAACAGGAATCGTTTCTCACTCTCTGAAGATCTGCAGTGCCGCACCTTACGCGACGCTCGGCCAGATTCACGCCACCCTTTGTCCACCACTCAGCGTGCGCTGGGAGAGGAAACTGCGTAGATCATCCGTTGGATAATGACGGGGTTGTCGACGAAAGGAATCGCCGCTGCCGCCAACTGAAGCGATCACAGTCTTTTTAGGGGGTCGGGCTATGCCGGAACCCGTTGCAGCAATAGGTGGCGGCTGAACCATGAGCAGTATGGTGGGATCAGTCCCTGATCATTAACTCCGCCAGGTAAATGGCTGTGATTGGCTGGCCCGAGGCGTGGCGTTCGTGGCTGGAGTAGTAGGACACCAAGGCACGAGTCCTGGAGAGTTCGACGAGTCCGGGGTAAGAGTTGTCGCCGCCGCTAGGCAATTCGGCGAACTCCTTCAGCCGGTCGCCGTCCAAGAAGGCGAGGAATGTCTTTGGTCCGCGATCCAGAGTTGTTTTTCGCCCGCCGACGACGTAACGGTTGCCCCACTTCGTCAGCAGAGGACCGCCGATGGAGCGGTCGAGACGGGTCCGTTTCCAGGTGGTGTATGGCGGAGTGGAGCGCAGCAACCACGCCTCTTTCCCGCTGCCGTCCCGGCCCACCCCGAGGATGCTGCCATCGGGTTCGAACAGGAACGCGGTTTCGTCGCCAGCGGTCTCCTGAAACATGGCCCGCTTCCGCCAGATGAGGCCGTCGTCGCTTTCGAGCATGACCGCCTCGACTGTCTCACCTTCACCGCGCGCATCCATCTCAAACCCCGGTTTGCGCCGTCCACAGAGATATGCTTTGCTGCCAAACGATGCGGCACGCCAGATGTAGTGGCCGAACGTTCCCTCCAGCATGATTGGGCTATGCCAGGCCGCGCCATCCTCGGTCCAAGCGGCATACCCGAGGTGCTGGTTCAGATCGTAGTTCTCGCGAGGAAGCGTCTTCTTGCCGCTGAACCAGGTACCGGAGTAGACAAAAAGTCTGTCGCGAAAGATGAGGAAATGTGGATCGCGCGTGTCGCGCTGCTCGACGCGAAAGCGATGTACCTCATCCCATTTCTCCCCGTCCTGGCTACGCAGCACGATGACCGAGGCGGTGGGGTGGACCATGTGGCCGTCCGGGCAGCTGCGAAAGGTGAGATACAGCTGGCCGCGATACCGGCAAAGGTCCGTGAAGGCGTTGTGTTCGCCATTATGAAAGACGCGTCGGACCGAGGACACGGTCACCTGAAGCGGGTCTTCCTCCGCCGGCAGAGCGATGGCGGCCGCGAGGTTCCAGGGGCTCCGAACCATTGCGGTAAGAGTGAATCCCATGGTCGCGGCATGGGCTGACGCTTGCAGCCACTCACGGCGGGATCGGTTGGACAGACGACTCATAGGTGGTTTCAACGCTTCTCTGAAAGTTTTCTCCAGCGGAGCGACGGCGGTCGCGCGGGTGTAGCGTCCGTGCTCAGAACGGACCTGCCGCTCATAGAGCGGCCTCTCCTATTTTTTCACAGCTCCAGGGGAAATTCTCATCGACCGTGGCGCCGCGAGGCGGCATGACATGCTTCTTTGTCATGAGACAATCGGAAAGGCCGATGAGCGCATAAGATACAGTAAAACGATTGGACAAACACGCCAAGATCAGTTTAATTGTTCGGTGAAACCGTGCAGGCAGCCGGGCGGCACCGCCGTTCCGGGAATGAGGAACGACAACCCCCTGAAGGCTGCGTGACATCTCTTCGAGATTTCACCTTCGCCTCTTCCCCCTTTGATAAGGGGGAGTTTCAGAGGAGCCCTCTATGCTCGCATCGAGCACCATAGAGTATGACGACCGCCGAACGGTTCCCCCTTCTCGGGAAGGGCAAGGGCCGTCAGGTCCTGGGGCGGTTGTGGAATAGGAAGCGAACCCACCCCGGCTGCCTCCGCGACCGCTGTCGCTCCGGCAACCACCTCTCCAATGGAGGGGATTTTGGGAGGAGATTTTTGTGAGAACCGGCATACTCTTACCAGCACTCTTACTGTTAGCGGCGGTCGGGTCGAGTGGTGAAGTCCCTCGGACCTGGACGGATGCTTCGGTGGCAACGATGGAGGTTCCCCTCGCCAATCCGAAGCACTCGCCCATTCACATCTCGGAGAAGACTTACTATGAGTTGCCGACCCGGACCATTTACCAGAGCTATCCAGTCTACCACCCCAGCCGCGAACCTGCCGGCTTCATGCAGTGGCTCGAACGCCAGGAGCCACAGATCGCATTCGATCCCACGGGCTTGAAGACGCGCCAGGACTGGATCGAGGCCGGCAGCCTGGTATTCAACGCAGCGGTCTCGTATGGGCCAGTGTTCTTCAGTGCAAAGGATCTTCGGGATCCCAGTTTTTTCGAACGATTGGGTATGCCCGTCGCGAAGGATGGCACCATTCCATTCGCCAGGTGGGTGATCCGCCGCAAGGGAGAGGTTGAACTCGGGTCGATGGGCTGCAGCACCTGCCACACACGGGTATTGCCGGACGGCACCGTGGTTCCGGGGGGGCAAGGCAACAACCCGGGAGATCGGCAGGGGGCTGCGATGCTTCGCCAGATGGCGAGCGCCGGATCGTCCGCCCAGCTGCTGAACCGGCTTCTCAAATTCGCGAAGCAGTTCGAGGTTCCGTGGCTCGAAAACGACCCGAATCGCCGGGCACAAACGATGTCTCTCGAGGAATTCCTCGCGGCCGGTGACGCTATCCCGCCGGGCGTGACGGCGCGTAGCCACACCAGCATGCTGCTGCCGCCTCAGATTCCTGACTTGATTGGCGTGAAGGACCGGCGATTCCTGGACCATACGGGACTCGTGCGTCATCGCGACATCGGCGACCTGATGCGCTATGCCGCGCTCGTGCAGGACGCCATTGGCCTTGCACGCTATAGCGAAACCGAGCCGGAACCGTCAACACGCGGAGCCACGAGGTACACGGACGAACAGCTCTACGCGCTGGCGTTGTATCTGTATTCGCTGACACCTCCAAAGAATCCGAATCAGTTGAATGCAGAGGCCGTGAAAGGCAAGGGGGTTTTCGAACGGGAAGGTTGTGCCGGCTGCCACGCACCGCCGCTTTACACCAACAACAAGCTGATACCGGTGGACGGATTCGAGCCGCCTGCCGACCATCGCGAGCGGTTCGACATCCTCCCGGCGCGCGTCGGCACCGACCCGCGATATGCACTTCAGACCCGCAAGGGGACGGGATACTACAAAGTTCCGTCGCTCAAAGGGGTCTGGTATCGGGGACCTTTCGGACATCACGGCTCGGCAGCGACTCTTGAGGACTGGTTCGAACCGGCTCGATTATCCAGCAGCTACCATCCCACCGGCTATGCGGGTCCCGATGGCCGAGAGCGTGCCATCAAAGGACACGAGTTCGGACTGGGTCTCAGTTCAGCCGACCGAAAGGCTCTGATTGCTTTTCTGCGAACCCTCTAGCGGCGGAAATCTGGGATTCGGTGAGGTAGAAAGAAAGCCGTTCCTCTGAATCTCGCAGTCTCACTGCGCCCATGGATCGGGTTGCCTGCTGCCACGGGAATCGCTGAAGGCGACCCAGGCAGGCCCGCTCCTCCGAAAATCCCCTCCAGCGGAGGGGTGGCTGGCGGAGCGACAATGGTCGCGAAGGCAGCCGGGGTGGGCCTTCCCCATGAACGCAGAACCCACCCCAGCGCCGTCGGCGCTATGCGACCTTGGGCGCTATGCGACCTTGGGCGCTACGCGACCGCCGTCGCTTGCCCCCTCCGAGGGGGGCATTATTTTCCTCGATCGTGGCTCCGCAAGCCGGCATGAGGAACTCCCTTGGGCAAAGGCACATGATCCAGCCAACTCCCTTCCGCTTTTACACCGAACGCCGCCTCGTCACACTGACCGGTCTGCAGGTCTGCACGCTGGCTGAGCTGCTTGCGATTTTGCACGAGGTGCCTGGTTCATCGATTTTTTATCACACGCACCACTTGTTCCTTTCTCATCACTTCGAGAAACCGGTGGTGTACAACGAATTCGCCCTATGGCTTTCGGAAGCGCTTCAAGAGAATGCGCTTGCAGAAAAGATCGCGATGATCGATCTGCGCGCCTTTACCTCGATCCGCCAACTTCGCAATACCCTGATTTCCTTCATTCAGACGCACATGGACTCGGCGAACCAGCGGCCGCGCGTGTGCCTTCCGGGTAGCGAATTTCATTTTTGCCGATCCAAGAGCTTCGTGTTCCCCACGAGCATCGTAGCCCACGATGTCGCGGACTTCTTTTCGAAGCTCCCGAGATTACAAACATTTCGTTGTTCTTTCATTTTCTCGAGGCTCGCCTTCGGCTCGAACGCCGGACGAACGACTTTTCCCTTTGGCTGGAGTCGTGTGGACAAAGCGAACTCGCCAAGGCCATCGATTTGCTCGATCCCTATGCCTGCACTCTTGATGAGTTGAAAGAAAAGATCTTGGCGCTGGGTTGTCAAGGGGAGTCGTCATGGTCGTAAGCCTGCAAGACTACGAGCCCATTGTGGGGGCCGGCGAGCTGGAGGAGCTGCGCATCCTGGCCGGCTACGTTGGGGCGAGACGGCTGCTGAATATCAGTTCCACGTCGGTTGGCGGAGGCGTTGCCGAAATCCTCACGCGCCTGCTCCCCTTGCTGCGGGAGCTTGGTATTGATGTCTCCTGGGAGGTCATCAAAGGCGACCAAGGCTTCTTTGCTGTCACCAAAGCGTTTCACAATGCGCTACATGGAACAGAACAGGAGATAACCGAAGAGATGCTGGAGATTTATCGAGCCAACACCGAGATGAATCTCCGAGAGATGAATTTCACGGGCGATGTCGTAGTGATTCACGACCCGCAGCCAGCCGGACTGATTCTCCGCAGAAGTGAGATGGGCCGCCACTGGGTGTGGCGTTGTCATATTGATATTTCTACCCCTGATCTCAGGGTCTGGGACTTCTTGCGTCCCTATGTGGATAGTTATGATGCGGCTGTTTTCTCAATGCCGAATTTCTCCCAACCTCTGTCTATTCCTCAATTCATGGTGGCCCCCTCGATTGATCCTTTGAGCGACAAGAACAGGGAGCTTGAACCGATCCAGATTACTCGCGTCCTGGAGAAATACGACCTGGACCCGGATCGCCCAATCTTGACCCAGATTTCCCGTTTCGATCGCCTCAAAGATCCGGTCGGAGTGATTGCAGCTTATCGATTGGTCAAGAAACGGCACGACTGTCAGCTGGTCCTGGCGGGAGGCGGAGCCCCTGACGATCCAGAAGGTATCGAAGTCCTCCAGGAAGTGCATGAGGCAGCCGCAACCGATCCTGACATCCACGTTTTGCTCCTTCCCCCTTACAGTGATCTCGACATCAACGCGCTCGTCCGCAGTTCGACGATCGTCTTCCAGAAATCGATCAAAGAGGGATTCGGCCTGACCGTGAGTGAGGCGCTCTGGAAGAAGAAGCCCGTGATCGGCGGAGCCGTCGGCGGCATCAGGACTCAGATCATCAACGGGATCACCGGGTTCCTGGTTCATTCTCCGGAAGGGGCTGCCCAGCGGGCTTTACAGTTGCTGGCAAACCCAGAGCTGTGTGCGCGCATGGGCGAGAACGGGTATCAGCACGTGAAACAGAACTTCCTGCTGACCCGTCACGTCAAAGACTATCTGTTGCTGATGCTCGCCCTGGATCGTCCTGATGAGGATATTGTGCATCTCGCGTGAGATGACCGAAAGTGAGTTAACCGGGGCCGGCAGGTTCTAGGGTGCTCGCTAAGGAATGATGGGCAGAATCAGGCAAGAGGCATATTTACGATTGTGGTAAATGGTCTGATCGGCTTTCTTGATTTGAGTGTCCAGCCATGGCAGGTGTCCGGTGTTGAGGTTTCGATCCCATAGCGGAAAGCTGCTGCTGGTAACATCGAGACGCAACCTGTGACCCTTCATGAAGACGTTGCTCGTTGCCTGAAGGGCAATCGTGTACTCGTAAACGATGCCGGGTTTGATCAGTTTCGGATTCTCCCAATACTCTTTCTTGCGAAAGCGGGCGCGAATGACGCCCTCGGTTATGTTGATGGCCCGGCCATCCGGGTACACGTCTACCAGGCGTCCTACGAAGTCGGTATCCGGAGCCGAAGAACTTGCATTCAACTTGAGCTGGATGGGTCCGGTAACTTCCGTATCTTTCTCGAACGGTGCCGAAGTGTACGACAGCACGTCGTTCCTTTGTTCGACAGGCCGTTGATCGGCCGGTCCAGCCCAGATCAAATCCTTGAGCCGAGGATCAGGACCAATCGAAGAGTTGCTCCCCACCGTTGGAACAGGATTTGAAGGGTCGTAGGTGTAACGGTCGGTCGGTTCTTCATTAGGCACATCGAGACGGAGCACCCCATCACCGTCCATCGTGTTGGCCTTTCCTCCGCTGTGGAGGTAGTACTTGACATAGCGCGTTCTGGCAAGCGGCCATTCGTATTCGTCGCGCCAACGATTTGCCCCCATGACAAAGATGCGAACGGGGGCGTCTTTCGAAGGCGGCGGCCCGATGCCTTTGAGGGTTCGGTCGAACCAGTCCTGGTAGAAACGATGAATGTCGAACGAGGCTTCAGATCCAAAATCCAGAGCACTCACCCCGTAGTCACCGGATTTTGCACGGGCTGACATGCCATGATGGTGCCCCCAGGGGCCAATCAGAACTTTGTGCGAGCGCGCGATCTCAGGACTGGGTGCGTGATCTACAAATCCCTTGTAGGTTGTAAACGTGTCTTCTGCGTAGTAGTCATACCAGCCACTGATCAGGAGGCTGGGCATTGTGAATAGCTTGAAATCTTCGTGAATACCATAAGCCTTCCAATACTCGTCGTGGGTGTAGTGCGTGACGATGTCGCTGAAGAACTGCGCTTCCCCGCAACCCGCTTTTTGAGCAAGGGTCACAAGAGGAAGCTGCTTATAGAGTTTGCCCAGATCCACCCCAGACAGGACACTTCGATGGTCCGTGCGTCCTGCCGTCGTGCAAGCCCACCAGACAGAATTAAAGAGATACAAGGCTCCGCCACTGTACCAGCCTCGTTTCCAGGCATCACCATGCACGAAGGTGGGGATCAGTGATGTCAGTAACGATGCTCCGCCTCCCTGAACGGCTCCAAACTGCACGGTAGCGTTGTATGACGGGCCAAACATGCCGACCTTCCCATTGCACCAGGGCTGCTGGTGAATCCAAGCCAGCGTGTCATACCCATCCTCTTTCTCCTGAAAAAATGGGTACCAGGTCCCCTCGGACTCGAAACGCCCCCTGACATCTTGCACAACATAGACGTATTCCAGCTGTGTCCACTTCTCGTGCCCTCCAACCCAGCTTTCCTTTCTATAGGGAGTTCTCTGAAGAATGACCGGATATTTGCCGGCTCCCTTTGGCAAGAACACCCTGGTCGCCAGCTTGACCCCATCTCTCATCGGAACCCACAGCTTGATGTCGCTCTCGCCCGCCTCAGGAATCTGTGCCCGGCTGACGGATGGCACGATGGACAGTCTCAACGCCGCGAAAACCATAAGCGCCAGCAAAGCGGTTCCAAACATCACCACAATTCGGCACCTTGAAACTGATCTGGTTCGTCCAGGTTTCATTATGAATTGATTCACCTTCATGCGATGGCAGGACTGCCGATTCGCACTCCAAAAACCCAGGCTGCGCCTTGGAGTCACACCCGGCATTCTGCGCTCATGCTGAGCTGTGCGCGTTCGTTATTGAAGCGGCAGCAATGAATCACGGCCTGGGAAGTTGCTGTCCGAAACTGCTTTCCGTTTTGAATTGCCTGCCCCCGGCCATGGCTCGCTCAGGAGACCACGGTTTCCTTCGCTCGACACTTCTGGTTGTAAACTCTCTCGTCTACACGAATGCCCAGCCCTGGAGAATTGCTCACCGTGTAGGTGCCTTTCTTGAATTCATATCCCTCAGCGATCAACACATCGCAAGTGGAACGATCATCTTCGGCAGCGATGACACTCCGCACGCACTTGGCTAGATGTAGCCCCATGAATAGGCCGACCTGTGATCCCCAATTGTGAGGGACAGAGACAGCCCCGACCGGCTCACCCATCCTGGCCATCTCCAAATTGCCAAGGAAGCCTGCCCGTCGAATGTCTATTTGCAAGACATCGATCAAGCGTCGCGGTCGCAGGTAGGGACCAAACTGGCTGGCATGTAACATATTTTCGCCATCCGCGATGAGCGTCTTGATACCCGCCTTTTGCATGCGGGCCTTCAGTTCCATGTAATGAGCCACGTCTTCCGGATAAAGCTCCTCGGCCCAGTACAAATTTTCTGACTGTGTTTCGCGCAGTAGTTTCCAGGCGCCTTCCTGATCATTCTTAAAACCGTCGTTGGCATCGATCAGAATCTTGACCTCGGGGCCGAGCGCTCGGCGCACTGCTTTTACGACTTCGATATCACGCTGCAAACCTGCGTCTTTCTCCATCCACTTCGAGCCGCGGCCCAGTTTGAACTTCAGTCCCAAATAGCCGCTCCTGGCAGCCTCTTCGGCTTCTTCCACAACTGCCCGCACTCCTCGATCTCGGAACCAGAGGTCGCTGAAGTACAGCGTTCCGTCATAGACTTCGACGGTCTCGCGGACCGATTCGCCCAGAAGCTTCCAGCATGGCTTCCCTTCCAGTTTGCCAATCAGATCAAACAACGGACCATCCAGATGCTCGTATTCCCTGAGCAAAGTGTCAAAGGCTCTGGAACGACCGAGAATCCGACCAGCCTTCTTCGAGTAGATCTCCAGGGGGTTGGCTCCCAGTAGGCCCCGTAGTGCACGCAAGAATGCGTCGTCAGGAGCCGAATACGACATCACCCCGACGCCTTCAATCCCCTGATCCGTCTCGATGCGGACCAGCGTATTGCCGTACGTGTGCCCTTTGGGCACCGTGTCGTAAGCGTTCATGCAGACGAACTTGTGGTATCTGCCTTGGATGGGCGCCACAAGGATCCGGGTGATGCGCACCGGCAAAGCCGGCGTGAGGCCCAACGCTCCTGCCGAAGCTGCCAGCGACACCATGAATGCTCGTCGATCCATCAGCGATTCGCCTCGAAACCTTCAACGCTTTGATAGATTACAGACCTTGACGGGATATTGGGGTGCCCCACTCCACTGAAAGGACCGAACGACCTGCTAGGCTGCCGAGTGATGCTGGCGAGCGAATAGCCGGAACACGTTAGGCTCTCCTCCAAGACGAATTGTTACAGAATCGGCAGCCTTCATAATGGAGGCAGCCAGAGAAGGGATCCGTTCATCTGGAATGCGGCTAGCGGGTGCAGGAATGCTGAGGGCTGCCTTAACCTGGCCTTCCCCAGTGAAGACGGGCGCCGCAACAGCCCGGACGCCCACCAGATCTTCTTCGTTGTTGATCGCGTAACCCCGCTCGCGGGTAGCCGACAGGTCAGCTCGGAGTGCGCCCAGATCGCGGATTGAATTGGGAGTCCGGGCCTCAAGCGGCATTGTCATCGTCCGGAGCAAATTTTCCAGATTCTCACTCGAAAGGAAGGCTGCAATCGCTTTTCCCAGTGCGTTCAGATGAAAAGGGGATCGCCTTCCGACTCTCGTAGACACCAGGAACTCATGAGGGCTCTCAATGACACTGAGGATGAGAATCTGCGATTGATCCAGAACGGCCAGGCTGACCGTTTCGCCGGTTTCATGGGCCAGCTCGGACATCGCTGCATCCGCGACAGACCGCAGTTCCAGGGGCTGCGGTGCCAACAAACCAAGCTGAAAGAGTGCCTGGCCAACGCGGTATCGGCCTCTTCCAATTCGCTCGAGAAAACCCACAGCCTGAAGTTGAGAAAGCAGCCGATGGGCGGTACTGCGATTTATTTTGGTCAGGTCCGAAATCTCAGCCAGGGACATGCCATCCGGTTTCAATCGAAAATACGAAAGAATCTCAAAAGCCTTCTTGAGAACACCAGTTCCAGCGGCGACTTGATCCATGGTGAAAACCTTTCGATCAGCTTGCGGATGAATCGCAAGCTGCGACTGTTCCCGAGGCATTCACTGGCCCCAGGTAGCGTGGCACGGACTGATGTCGTTGTGGGTCAGACGTTTGGTCACCATCTGATCCTCCGGGATCTCGATCCTGCCTTGTCACGCCAATACGGTCATTATCGAGATGATTTCGCCAACATCCGGCTTGATTGTCAATCAAAAAGGTTGGAGGAGTCCCGCAATATGTCGCAGATCAGTATTTCAGGTGCATGAACTTGGCACTATTATGTCAATCTCCGAGAGCATTCCAATAATTGGCAAACATCTTGACCCCCGATGATACCACTGCTAGAGTCTTAGGCTACTCAGTCCTTTTGAATTTCATGACGATTCCGAAGCCGGGTGCCTCTTCGAATCGTGGGGCCCGAGGTCGTGGGCTGACAGAGTCGAGATGGCTGGCCGACAGTTCTGATTTGATGTGACGAAAGGATCTCGCGGTGTTCACTTCTCCAAAGTTGGGCTGGTTCCTCTGCCTGATTCTGACCTTAAGCCTCGCCAAGGCAGCCTCAATTGAAGCAGTGTCCGTCCGGGGCACGGTCGTGAACGACGGTACTGGTGGGCTGCAGGCGTCACGCTTATACATTCAGTCCGCTGGAGGCGAATGGTTCTTCGCAAAGTCTGAACACCCCGATGGCTCAGCCGTGGAGTACCGCAAGCGAAGCGGTCCGACTAGCGTTGAGATGCATACGACGTTGTCCGCTCATCCTTTTCTTGCCGACCTGCCGCAGGGTCGCTATACGGTGACAGTTGAGCGCGGGAAAGAGTACCAACCGTGGGTGCGAACTATCGATGTCTCTACCGAGCCGGTGTCTCTTGAAATCAAACTTCGTCGCTGCATCGATATGAGTCGACTTGGCTGGTTCAGTGGCGAAACCCACACGCATCGGCTGCTTTCCGAGTTACCGAACGTGATGCTGGCCGAGGACCTCAACGTGGCGTTACCTCTGACTTACTGGGTAACAAAATCACACACCCCCCCGGCGCAAGGGGACAGGAACGCAAAGCCGGTCCAACCGAAGCTGATTCACGTCGACGCAACCCATGTCATCTACCCAATGAATACGGAGTATGAGATTTTCACCGTCGGCGATCAGCGGCATACCTTGGG
>Ga0187893_10012807_pt1 | contig 11822 bp, 5 predicted proteins | sample MA1701074metaG_FD_139574 | JGI IMG/M metagenome (GOLD analysis project Ga0187893, IMG submission 139574) | White microbial mat communities from a basaltic lava cave in the Kipuka Kanohina Cave System on the Island of Hawaii, USA - MA170107-4 metaG ... | reverse complement strand
CAGCTCGCGGCCCGGCAGCGGATAGCCGTCGATAATGCTGAAATGTTTGTCGAAGGCATTCCGCACTTCAAGATGAAGCAGCGTACTAAAGCCGTTAAAACGAATCTGGCGGCTGAGAGAAAAATTGGCCACTCGATATGCCGGCAGCGCTTGGCTGTTGTCGGCGCGGCTGAAACGTCTGCCGACGTATTGAAAACTTCCACCTAAAGTAAAATACCGCAAATCAAAATTGGCCTGCAGATCGAATTTATCGCGCGGGCGATAAACCAGATCTTTGCCGTTCGTCTGCGGATCGGCGCCGTCGTTCTTCGCCGCGAGCCGCGTGTAATTTGCGCGCCAATTGAAACGGTCGCCGTTGCTGCGCCACGCCGCGCTCAACTCGACGCCGCTGATTTTCGCATTCTCCAAATTCACCGGCGAATAAAAGAAATTGGCGTCGCTGATCCATACGATCAAATCTGCGATTTTGGAATTGAAACCGGCCAGCTCGACCTGCCAATTGCCGGCGCGTGAAAATTCGTACAACACACCGCCTTCAATTTCGCGCCCGCGTTCCGGCAACAAATTCGGATTGCCCGCCAGAAACGGCCCCGCCGGCCAGAACAAATCACTCATGCTCGGCACGCGAAAAGATTGGCCGATGCTGCCGTGCAGGTTGAGTCTCGTCGCCGCTTGGCGATTGAGCGCAAACGCCAATTTCGGACTCGTGCGCCGGCCGGCGTCCGAATAATCGTCATAACGCAGCGACGGAATGATTTTGATCTGCCAAAGATTTTGCCGTTGTGCCAACGGTTTCCATTCAGCCTGTGCAAAGACGCTGCGCTGCGTGCGCTCCGGCTTGCCGAGATCGGTGCTGGTGATACGATAGTTTCCAAATTCTCCTCCCACGAGCAAATCAAGCGTCGTGTGCAACCGGCTGCGATTTTGCAACGCGCCGAGATCGGACGCCACTTCGTGATGGCTCGCAATCGCAAAAAACGGATCAGGGTCGTCGTAGCGCTGATCGCGGCGTTCCGTGGAAAATTGGGCCGCGAGCTGTAGCCATGAATTTTTATTCCAATCCAGCGCGATGCTGGTGAGATGATTCAAATCTTTTTGCCGCGCGTCATCGCTTGGAAATTGCAGCGAGCCCGGCACGTTTTGCACGGTGCGATTGGTGCGATGCAAAAGCTGCAAGCCGAGATCGTCGCGCAGATTGCCCGACACGCGCGCAAAAATCTCACGGCGCTGCGAGCCGTTATTTTGGCGTTTGATTTTGCCCGCGTCGTCAATGGGAAAATCGCCGTCACTAACCAAGCGATCCAGCGTTACTGCGCCGCGCCAACTTGCGCTGCCGTAACCAAGTTGCATGCGGCTGTTGAACGTGCCAAAACTGCCGCCGCTCGTTTGCAGCGCGCTGGAAAATCCGGCGGACGGTTGAAGCGTACGCAAATGAATCACGCCGCCAATTGCATCGCTGCCGTATTGCGCTGAGGCATTGCCGCGCACGATTTCGATTTTGTCGATGCCGACGAGCGACAACAAGCTCGCATCCACGCCGCCGGTTTGCGGATTATTCAAGCGTACGCCGTCGGTGAGCACCAGCGTTTGTCCATCGCCCGCGCCGCGCAAATTGATCGTCTTCAGGCCGCTGATGCTGCCGTATTCTTTCACAAAAACCGATTGCGCTTGCGCCAGCGCCTCACCGATATTTTGCCGCGCCACGATTTGTGGCGAGCTGATTTCAACCAACTCCGTGGCCGACGGCACTTCCGCGCGCACGGTTGCTTGCCGCGTCGCCGTCACCAGTGTTTCCGAAAAAAGCAGCGTGATTGCTTCGAGCTTGATTTGCAGCGCTTCATTGATTTCGGCGAGTGCGAGAGTGACGGAGCGATAACCCATGAAACTGATTCGCAGCGAATCCGCGGTCTCGCCCAATGCGGCGAAGCGAAAACGCCCGTTTGCGTCGCTGCTCGCGCCCGCGCCGTTCAGCATCAGAAAAACATTCGCGCCGGACAACGGCTTGCCGGTTTGCGCATCAGTCACCTGCCCGCGAATGAGCTTGCCGTTTTGCGCCATGGCCCAATTCGCCAAAAGCAAAACCGCGGCGGCGTTCGCAAAAAATCTTTTCAACATACCTGCTCCTTTTAATAAGGTGGGAAATAAAAATGAGGAGAGCGAGGAAAGGCGGGTAATCTCGACGAAGGAAGCTAAAATAAAAAAGCCCCACTTCGAGACCATGAGGCTGCAACAACATCGACCACTGCACAGCTTTTTGACCTTAACCTCGAAGGCTCCACTCCCGCTTTGTAAAAAGCGGAAGAACGGATTGATTGCACAGGCAGGTCTCCTGACTTGCAGCCTCGGTTGTCGCGAACAATATGGACACTTGCATTCGCGTGCGCCAAGCCTTCCCCTCGAAACGAGAGTGACTTGATCGCGCCGAGATTTTTTGCTGCTCACAGTTGCGGGACAGTCGCCGATTCACACGGCATTCCCTATTCTTCCCGCATGCGTTTTTCCTGCGCATGCGGAACACCTGTGTCACTTTCAATATATAAAAAAAATGTGAAAATACAATTGAATTTTTTTGAATCAGAAACAACGGAGTGACAAACTTTAGTTTGTCAGCCTTGACTTTTGCCGCCGGAATTTGTAAACTATACTTTCAATTTCATCTTGAATAAAGCATCGGAGAACGACAACCATGATGAAGCGATTTGGCCTGAGGAAACTGATCGGGATAGCCTTGTTCATTTGGGTTTGTCTGTTTTTGTTTCAAATAGATCTGCCGGCTGCCTGCGCCGGAGAACATGCGGATACGACGGCGATTGCCAAAAAAAAAGCAAAGGCGCAAGCGCGCGACGAAGAACGCAAAAAAAAGAATAAAAAGAAAAAAGCCAGCGATGATGATGACGACGATGATGACAGCGATCATGCGCAGGTAAAAGCCGCTCGACCGACGCCGCCGTTTTCGATTCCGCCGGTGGTTGCCGGAAAACGTTACGCCTTTTTCATCGCAATGGGTGATTGGGGCACCGGCAGCCCCACACAACGGCACGTCGCCGGATTGATGGACGCCAAAGCCAGCCGCGATTCGCTGCATTTTGTTCTGCTGCTGGGGGATAATTTTTATAGCAGTGGCGTCACCTCGGTGGATGATCCGCAGTGGCAGAGCAAATTCGAAACGATTTATAATTTACCGGCGCTCAACGTGCCGTTCTTTGCCTCACTGGGAAATCATGATTACAAAAAGAACGCCAATCCGGACGCGCAGGTCAATTATGCCAAAGGCCGCAACACCAAATGGACGATGCCGGCGCGATACTATACTTTCACTCGCGCACTGGGGGCCGGAGCGACCGTCCAGTTTTTTGCGCTCGACACCGAGGCGCTCAATAAAATCGACATCATGGGCACTGCGCAGGTAGAGTGGCTGGACGCCGAGCTGGCCAAATCGGCCGCCACGTGGAAAGTGGCTTTTGGGCATCATCCGATTTTTTCCAACGGCGAGCACGGCGACACGCCCGCGATGCAGAAATATATTCGACCTTTGCTCGAAAAATATAACGTCGATTTTTATCTGGCCGGCCACGATCACGACCGCCAGCTTTTGCAGCCCGTTGCCGGCGTGAACTACATCGTCTCCGGCACCGCCGCCAAATCGCGCGACACTTTGTGGTTCAGCAACACGATCTTCGCCGCGACCGACCTCGGCTTCACATGGTTTCGCGTTTCTGGGGAAGAGTTTCATGTGCAGTTCATCAATAAAAAGGGGGAAATTGAATTTTCGCACACAGTCAATAAAACGGCGCAGAAATCCGGCGGCAATGCGAATTTTTCAAAATAGATAAAAAGATAAAACGGATAAAATGATTGCCGCACAAGCCGGACGCGCCAAAGCCCCAAAAAAATGTCCAACGGATGAGAGCGGCCAACGGATTTTAATTCGGTCATCCGTTGGCCGCTTTTATCCGTTGGAAAAATTTTTGCTTTTAATCTTTTTATCTTTTTTATCATGCCATGCATTTTATTCATTTCGCCGACACCCATCTCGGTTATTCCGATTATTCCAAAGTCGATTCCTCGACCGGCGTGAATCGGCGCGAGCAGGATTTTTACGACGCATGGTGGCGCGTGATCAATGCGATTGTGGCTGAGAAGCCGGATTTCGTCGTGCACGCCGGCGACCTGTTTCAATCGCCGCGCCCGAACAATCGCGCCATCGCCGTTGCGCTCGCCGGCATTTCCCGGCTGGCCGAAGCCGATATTCCATTCGTCGTCGTCGCGGGCAATCACTCGATGCCGCGCATTCGGGCGCTGGGCAATATTTTTGAAACGCTGATCGTCCTGCCGAATGTTCATGCCTGCTATCAAGGCCGTTACGAGAAATTTATTCTCCGCCATCCCGCTGCCGCAAAATCCTGCGCGATTCATTGCCTGCCGCATTGCTCATTGACGACCGAGTTGGAAAAAGCTTATGCCGAATTGCACATTGACGCGGCAGCCACGTGGAATATGCTCGTGACGCACGGCGGCTGGCGCGCGGCGAATAGCGACGGCCTCGACACGCGCATGGGCGAATTTAACGAGCAATTTCTCGAAGACCCCGAAACGCGGCGCGGCATCAAATTCGATTTCATCGCGCTCGGCCATTATCACCGCCATCTCGCGATGAACGATCACACCTTTTATTCCGGCTCCACCGAGCGCACGAGTTTCAACGAGGCCGGCTACACTTCCGGCTACATCCGCGGCGATCTGGAAAATCGCACGTGGGAATACGTCACGATTCCCTCGCGCCCGATGCGGCGCTTGCAAGCGCTGGATTGCGCCGGCAAATCACCGGCAGAAATTATGCGCGAGTTGGAGCAGCGCGCCAGCGCCGAAATTCACGACGCGCTCGTTTCTCTCGAATTGCAAAATCTCAGCCGCGACACGTATTTGCAGCTTGATTTGCCCACCATCGATAAACTCTTTGCAACAGCTTTTCATTTTGAAAGGCAATTGCACGTCATGGCAAGCAGTTCGCCAGCGAGTTTCGAAGCGTCAAGCTCGGCAATCGGACACATCGGTTCGCTGCGTGATGAGTTTTCGCGCTATCTCGCAGCGAACAGCGATGGCGCTTTGCCGCGCGAAGAGCTTGAGGGCGAAGGCCTGCGGTATTTGCTGGAAGCAGAGGGACAGGAAGAATGATGAAACGAAAGATTGTTTTTAGATCAACGACAAAAATTTCCAACGGATGAAAAGCGACCAACGGATTACTGCAAAATCAAAATCCGTTGGCCGCTTTTTATCCGTTAGCGAAACCTTTTTATTATTTGTTTTAATGAAATTTATAGTTTTTTAAGATATAAAACCACCTCATGATTCTGCACTCCCTCCGTCTTTATAATTTCCGCCGTTTTCGCCGCGCTGAAATTGAATTTCCCGAAAATGTCATCGGCCTGCTGGGACGCAACGGCGCGGGCAAATCGACGTTGCTGGAGGCCATTGCTTGGGCGCTTTACGGCAGCCGCGCCGCGCGAACGGACAAGCAGCAAATTCGCTCGCAATTTGCGGATGAACACGACAATTGCGAAGTGGAATTGACCTTCAAGCTCGGCAGCGAGAAATATCGCGTCTTCCGTTCGCTGGCGGGCAAGAATGCTATCGGCGAGGCGGCGCTTTATCACGGCGACAGTCTCGTTCCGGCGGCGGTTCGCGATAGCGGGGTCAATCAGGAAATCGAAAAACTGCTCGGACTCGATCAGCGCGCGTTTGAAGTCTCGATTTTTGCGAAGCAGAAAGAACTGGCGGCGTTGAGCGATTTGCAGAATGAAGAACGGCGCAAAATCGTGAGCCGGTTGATCAATTTGGAGGCGATTGATCGCGCGCGCCAAAATGTGATGAGTGAAGCCAATGCGAAACGGAAATTTCTCGAAGGCGCGCAAACGCTGCAGGTTGATATTCCGGTGTTGGAGCAACAGTTGGCGCAACAACAGGCGCATTTGCAGGCCGCGCAGGATTCGCTGCAACAGCTCGAAGAACGCAGCCGCCAATTCGCCGCTCAACTCGCAACGGCGCGAAAGAAATTGGATGAAGAAAGCGCGCGCCGCGATCAACACCATCATCTGCAGGCCGACCTCGCGGCGATTCGCATTCGGCAGCAGGGCTTGACGAATCAGCAGCGGCAAATTGAAAAAGATCAAAACGACATTGTGGCGGAACAACCCCGGCTTGAAGTGCTGCGTCCGGCGCGTGCGGAGGCCGAGAAATTGCGCCGCGAACGCGAAGCTTTGCAATTACAACAGCAGCAGGCGATTCGGCTTCGGGAAAAGCAGCAAGCCGTTAAAAATTTTTTAGAGCAAATCAGTGCGCGGCAAAACGAAGCGGGCGAATGGCAACGCCAGCTTGGCGATCTGCAAAAGCTGGTTGAACAGGAAAAAGCCGTTGAAGCGCGCTATCAGCAGGCGCAAGCGGATTTGCTGAAATGGCGCGCCGAAGAAAAGCAATTGGGCAGGGAATTGGAAAGCATTAAAACGCGCGGCACGGATTTCAGGGCGAAATTGGATAATGTGCAGAAGCTCGGTGCGCAGAGTCCCTGTCCGGTTTGCACGCGACCGCTGGCCGAGCATTTTTCCACCGTCGTGCAGCATTTTGAAGACGAGTTAGCGCAGTTGCGCAAAGACTATGTCGCGAAAGACGAGGCGAGAAAAAAAGCGGAGGCCGCGTTGAAACAGGCGGAAGGCGTCGAGGAAAATTTTCGGCAGGAAAAAGTGAAACTCGGCGAGCAACGCGTGCATTTGGGCCAACTGCAAAATAATTTATTGCGGCACCAAAATGAAATCGATGATTTGCAGAAACGCCTGCAAACCGTGCAAAATGAAATTCACGGCATCGGGCCGGTGGCGTTTGATGCGGCCCGTCTCGCGCAAATCGAAGTTGAATTGCGACAGGTTGAGGCGCGAGTTCAGGAGTTGACGCAATTGGAAACCCGCGCCGCGAAACTGCCGGAATTCAATCGCCGCCTTGCCGAGGCACAAAAACAAATGGCGGAATTGCAACTGCACGAAGCCGAGCTGCAAACGCAGTCGGGCGCGTTGCAGTTTAGCGAGGAAATTTATTTCGCCGCGCGACGAACGCATGATGAAGCCAATGCCGATTACTTGCTCAGCCAGCAGGAGGTCGGCGAAGCCAAAGCACAGGTTGCCGCAGCGGCAACGGAGGCGCGGAATTTGGAACAGGCGCTGATTAAAGCGCGTGAATTGCAGGCGGCGATCGCGGCCGCCAAACACGAGGTGGTCGTGCTCGACTCGTTGCAGGAGCATTTTAAAAATTTCCGCACGGAACTGGCCGGACGTTTGCGCCCGCTGATCGCCGACCGCGCTTCCGAGTTGTTGCGTCTGATCACCGCCGGACGTTACAGTTTGTTGGAATTGGATGAGTCATACAATATTTTTCTTTACGATCAAAATTCCAGACACGGCATCGCGCGCTTTTCCGGCGGCGAGCAGGACGTGGCGAATCTCTGTCTGCGCGTCGCCATCAGTCAGGTGATCGCGCAGCGCACGGGCAAGCCGCCGCTGCAGTTCATCGTGCTCGATGAGATTTTCGGCTCGCAGGACGAAGAACGCAAGATGATGATGCTAGCCGCACTGCAACAGTTGAACAATTATTTTCGCCAGATTTTTTTGGTCACACACGTGGAGAGCATCAAAGAGAGCTTGCCGGTGGTGCTGCAGGTGGAGATGGCGGGGGAGGCGAGCGAAGTGAAGGTGATATAATAAAGTTATTAAAAAATTTTCCAACGGATAAAAGCGGCCAACGGATTTTTTATCAGTTGGCGGCTTTGCATCCGTTGGAAAAAATTTTCGAAGATTCATTATGCCCCTCATCAACTCCAAACTGCAAATCCGCCACACGGTTTATTGCACCATTCAAACGCCGGAAGGCAGCGGCCCGCATCCGGTGTTGATCGTGTTGCACGGCTTCGGCCAGCGCGCGGAGGAGTTCAGCAAAGTTTTTGAAACGCTGCCATCGCGCGGAATACTCGTCGCTGCGCCGCAGGGACCGCATCAGTTTTATCCGAAATTTCCGGCGCGGGAGGTCGGGTTTTCGTGGCTCACGCGTTACGAGCGCGATCAATCCGTTGCGGATTTTATCGGCTACATGCAGCAGTTTGTGGAGCTGCTGAAAAACGAGCACGCCGCGGATTTGACGCGACTCTACGTGCTTGGCTTTTCGCAGGGTGTGTCAATGGCTTATCGTTTCTGGGCGCATCAAGCCGCGCCGGTGCGAGGAATCATTGCGGTCAGCAGCGATTTACCGCCGGATGTGGCGGAGCGGCTCGGCTTCATGTCGCCGACAAAAGTTTTGCTCGTGCACGGGCGCGAAGATCAAATGATGTCAATCAATAAAGCGCGTGAAGCCGAAACCATTTTGCGCGCGCATTCAATTCTCGTCGAGCTGCTCGAATTTGACGGCGGGCATTATGTGCCATCGCTGGCGGTGGAGAAAATCGCGGAGATGATTGCCGGAGCTTGAGTAATGGTTCAATGATGAGTGGAGACGAATGTCATTCCGTGAGGAATCTTTTTTCAATCCAGCACTGTGCTTGCATCGAAAAAGATGCTTCGAACATGACATAGTCTCTAAAAAGTCAAAGCAGTGTAAAAAAATTTTTTCCAACGGATAAAAGCGGCCAACGGATGACCAAATCAAAATCCGTTGGCCGCTTTCATCCGCTGTTGGGCATTTTTTCCTTGTTTGGTTCTGGCTCGTTCGGGTTATGTAGTAGGCCACGGATCACCAAGCCATTACGACGGCAGCCATTTTATTGATGATAATGATGGTCAACACATTTGCAATGCCCCCATCGCACGAATGCTTAAAACCCGCACACATTCCCTTTCAAAAATGCCTTCCATCAATTTTGTATAATCATCAACATTTCGATTTGGTAGAAAAACCTGAATCGTTCCGGCAAAGCCGCCGCCGTGGACGCGGCACGCGCCTTCGCCGATGCCGTTGAGAAAATTCTCGGTCAACGCCAGCGCCAATGTGACGCCCTGCTCCGAAACATTTTGAGGCGTGAAACAATTTTGCAGCCAGCGTATCGACGAATTTCCCGAAGCGTTCACGCCGCGGAGAAAGGCGGCGAAGTCTCCGGTTTGCAGCGCGGCAACTTGCCGGTCAACGCGTTCATTTTCATCAAGAAAGTGCAAGGCGCGCAGCACGGCGCGGTCGCCAACATTCGCGCGCAAGCGTTGAATATTTTCGAGAACTTTATCTCGCGTGATTTCCCGGCAAAATTTTTTTCCGAGCTGCACGGCCACGGCTTGCATCTCGGCCGGCACCGCGGCGTAATCTTCGGTGAGATCGGCGTGATGGCCGCCGGTGTCAACGACGAGCAGGCTGTAATTCTCGCTGGCGAAATCAAATTTGATTCTTTCGAGGCGCGGTTGCTGCGGATTCTCAAAGTCAATCGCGACGATGCCGCCGGCGGCGCAGGCGATTTGATCCATCAGGCCGCAGGGTTTGTTGAAATAGACATTCTCCGCATACTGGCCGATTTGCGCGAGCATTAATGGCGTGATGGAATTGTCATGATAAAAAGCGTTGAGAATCGTTCCAACCAAAATTTCGATAGACGCGGAAGAGCTGAGTCCCGACCCCACCGGCACCTCGCTCATGATGCATGCATTGAAGCCGCCGATATGATAGCCGAGTTGTTGAAAGCGCGCCGCGATGCCGCGAAGCAGCGCGGTGGTTGTCCGATATTCGATGGTCCGAAGTCCGAGGTCGGTTGCATCAACTACAAACGGCGTGGAATATCCTGCGGAGTAGATGGTGATGCGATTGTTCGAAGCCGGCGCAGCGGCAGCGATGGAATCGAGGTTAATACTCGCTGCGAGCACTTTGCCGTGATTATGATCGGTGTGATTGCCGCCAAGCTCGGCGCGGCCCGGCGCGCTGAAGAGGTGAAGCTTGGAATGTTGAAAATGATTCTGAAATTCCTGAATCAGCGCGTGATAACGATTCGTCTGTTTGGCAAGGACGGCGTCATTGGTTCCGTAAAGTTCGGCCAACCGGTGGTTGAGTTGCGGCGTCGCGATCATGCGAATTAAATCCTTATTTTATTTTTTGGTAAACAAGATCGTCGCAGGAATGGGTTGCTTCTCGATCTGATCGCTTTGATACGACACCACCAAATCATCGCCGCCGGTTTTTTCGAAGAATGCAACGCGAAGCGGATGCAAGCCCGAGGCAAGCGCAATGACACCACGTTTTTCCATCATGCCGTGCAAGCCGTCATTGTCCACCACCAACGAGTCGCCGATATAAAGTCGGCTGCCGTCATCGGAGGAGGTGAAGAACGCATACACGCCGGCTGCGGGAACGCGAATGAAGCCGCTATATTCAAAGCCGAACCGTTCCGCTTCTCGGCGCGGCGAAAAGCTAAAATTTTCCAACCCACCGTTTTTCACGGGCTTGAGTTTTTTGAAATCCGGCAGGCGATCCCAATCGCCTTCATAATAAGAATAATCGAGGCCGTTTTTCAGATTCTCAATTTTCTCCGCAACGCGCGGCGCAACTTTGGTAAACTTCGCCATTGTGACATTGCTCGCCGGTTTGCCATCATGAAAACAGCGCGCCGATACGGTTGCGGTCTCGGTGAGTCGAATCGCGCCTGGTGATACCGGCGAGTTGAGCGAAGGCACGCTGCCATCCAGCGTGTAGCGAATTTCAAAATTTCCACCTTCCGAATTTAGCGTGACTTCGAGATCATTCACAAAAATATTGTAAGCGGCGTTGATTTGAGGTGGATGGCTCACATCGGGCTTGCCGGCAATAACCAAAACGACAACGCTATTGTTCGCCTCCGGCGCTTGCATCGGCAACGTCACAACGAGCGCATCTTCATCGCGCGCGACGGGCAAAGAAGCCTTCTGCGCATCGGCGAGCAAATAAGCTTGTTTGGGTTGATTGAAAATTCCTGGCACGCGCAGCTTACCGTCACTCGGCCAATCGAAAACGTGCAAATAAAGCCGCGTGTCATTGCCGAGCGGTTTCTGCGTGCAGCGTCCCCACTCAAGTTGCGGAAACGGGCTTGCCTGCGTCGCGTAGATGGCTTCGCCATTGATTTTCATCCATTGCCCGATTTCGCGGAGACGAGCAACGCTCGGTTGCGGAAACAAACCTTCGGCAGTCGGGCCGACATTCAACAAATAGTTGCCGCCCTTCGAGGCAATGTCGGCCAGCATTTGAATGAGTTGCTTCGCCGTTTTCCAATTGTGATTATTTTTATTATAGCCCCAGTGGTCGTTCATCGTCATGCACGTTTCCCAATCCACGCCGGAGAGACCGGTCGCGGGAATTTGCTGCTCCGGCGTGCCGAAGTCGCCGGCAAACTCACCGGCTTTGGTAAAACCTTCCATGCCGGCGCGCGCCGGACTAACGCGATTGTTGATGATGATGTTGGGCTGCAGCCCGCGAACGTATTGATAAAGAGCAATGCCATAATTCGCAGTCCACGTGCTTTCCCATTCGCCGTCAAACCACAGCACGCCGAGCTCGCCGTAATTCGTCAGCAATTCCTTGAGCTGTGCTTTCATATAAGTGATGTAGCGATCAAGATTCGCGCCCTGCGCCGAGCGCGTTTTCTCCCATTCGCGGCGCGGCAGATAATCGGGATGATGCCAGTCCATGATCGAATGATAAAAACACAGTTTGAGGCCCGCTTGGCGGCACGCTTCCGCCAGCTCTTTCAAAATATCGCGCTGGAACGGCGTTGCCATCACGTCGAAATCCGTCTGCTTGGAATCAAACAAACTGAAGCCGTCGTGGTGCTTGGAAGTGAT
>Ga0187893_10012806_pt1 | contig 11822 bp, 10 predicted proteins | sample MA1701074metaG_FD_139574 | JGI IMG/M metagenome (GOLD analysis project Ga0187893, IMG submission 139574) | White microbial mat communities from a basaltic lava cave in the Kipuka Kanohina Cave System on the Island of Hawaii, USA - MA170107-4 metaG ... | reverse complement strand
CGCGCGCATCACGCTCAACAAGAACGCGATTCCGAACGACCCCCAGAAGCCCGCGGTGACTTCGGGGATCCGGATTGGCACGCCGGCGATGACCACCCGCGGCCTGGGCGAAGGGGAGGCCGAGCAGCTTGCCCACCTGATCGCCGACGTGCTCGACGACGCGAACGGCGATGCGACCCTCGCCCGGGTGGCGCGCGAGGTGAAGGCGCTCTGCGCCCGGTTCCCGGTCTACGCCTAGGGCCAGGCGATGCGCTGCCCGTTCTGCGACGGCGAGGAAACCCAGGTCGTCGACACGCGCACCAATCCCGGGTCGAACGTGATCCGGCGCCGGCGGCGCTGCGCCGACTGCGACAAGCGCTTCACCACCTACGAGCGGGTCGAGCGCAGGGTGCCGCGGCTGGTGAAGAAGGACGGCAGCCGGACCGATTTCGACCGCGACAAGCTGGTCGGCAGCATGATGCTGGCGCTGCGCAAGCGCCCGGTCGCGACCGAGGCGGTCGACGCCGCAGCCGACCGCGTCGAGGAGAAGCTGCGCTCGCTGGGCGAGCGCGAGGTGCCGACCAGCGCCGTCGGCGACCTCGTCATGCGCGAGCTCGCCAAGCTCGACAAGATCGCCTACATCCGCTTCGCCTCCGTGTACCGCAGCTTCGAGACACCGGATGACTTCCGCGAGGCGGTGCAGGAAGTGAAGTCGAGCCGGCGCGGCCGGCGCAAGCGCAAAACCGGGTCGGAGTAGCCCTCCGGTTGGCGCGGCTCGACGCGTGACGGCACCGGGGGAAAGGTTACTCTGACCCCATTCAGCGCGTTCGATCACGCCATGATGCGCCGGGCGCTCGCGCTCGCCGAGAGAGGGCTCTACACGACGGCTCCGAACCCGCGCGTCGGCTGCGTTCTCGCCAAGGGCGAGCGGGTCGTCGGCGAGGGCTGGCACGAGAGTGCCGGCGCGCCGCACGCCGAGGCGAACGCGCTCGCCGCAGCCGGGCCGCAGGCGCAGGGCGCGACCGCCTATGTCTCGCTCGAGCCCTGCAATCACCAGGGACGCACCCCGCCCTGCGCCGCGGCGCTCGCGCGCGCAGGCGTCGCGCGCGTGGTCGCCGCGGTGCGCGACCCGAACCCGAAGGCGGCTCGCGGCGGCGAGGCGCTGGCCGCCGGCGGCATACGCTTCGAGGCCGGGCTGATGCAGGCGGAGGCGCGCGAGCTGAACGTCGGCTTTTTCTCGCGCCTGGAGCGCGGCCGGCCCTGGGTGCGGATGAAGATCGCCGCGACGCTCGATGGCCGCACCGCGCTCGCGGACGGCCGCAGCCAGTGGATCACCGGCCCGGAGGCGCGCAAGGACGGCCATCACTGGCGCGCGCGTGCCTGCGCCATCCTCACCGGCATCGGCACCGTCAAGGCGGACGATCCGCGCCTGACGGCGAGGGGGGTCGAGACGCCGCGCCAGCCGCTGCGCATCGTGGTGGACAGCCGGCTGGAGATCCCGGAAGGGGCGCGGATCCTGCAGGGGGACCGGGCCTTGATCTTCTGCGGCGTGGAGCCGAGGAGAACCCTGCCGGCGGAAATCCGCAGGCTTCCCAACCCGCAGGGCAAGGTCGATCTGCCGGGAATGCTCGAGGAGCTTGCCCGGCGCGAGATCAACGAACTGCACGTCGAGGCCGGCTTCCGGCTCAACGGCTCGCTGGTGCGCGAGGGCTGCGTGGACGAGTTCCTGATCTACCTCAACCCGAGCTTCCTCGGCGACGGCGCGCAGGGCATGCTTGCGCTCGCCCCGTTCGGCTCGCTCGAGCAGCGCATCGCGCTCCGGCTAGTCGGCCTCGAGCGGCTGGGGCAGGATCTGCGCATCCTCGCTCGCCCCGGCTGAGCCGGGCGCGGAGCGCGCCGGCTCGGCGCGCCCGCCCAGCGCCGCGACCAGCAGCCTTCCCAGCAGGCGCTCGGTGGCGCCGTCGTGATCCAGGCGCGGGCAATACTCGGCGAGCTCGAAGACAATCCGCCGCGGGTCGCGCCCGATCACTCCGAGCGCGCCGATGAGCTCCTGCGCCGGCAGGCCGAACGGCGCCGGGGTCGCCACCGCGGGCGCCTGCCGCGGATCGAGCACGTCCAGGTCGATCGAGATGCCGTAACCCGCAGTGCCGTCGTTCGCGATCGCGACGGCGTCTTCGAGCACCCGGGCGAGCCCGCGGCGCTGCACGTCCTCGATGCGGTAGACGCGCACCCCGAGCCGGTCGAGCAGCGCCGCTTCGGACGCCTCGAAGCTGCGCACGCCCACCAGGCAGACGTGGCGCGGCGCAAGCACGCCGTCCTGCAGCCCTTCGAGAGCGCTGTCGGACTGCCCGAGCAGCGTAGCGAGCGGCATGCCGTGCAGGCGGCCGCTCGGGCTCGTAGCCTGCGTGTGCGCGTCCATGTGGGCATCCAGCCAGACCAGGCCGAGCGGGCCCCGCGCCCGCGCCGCCCCGCTCCAGGTTCCCACCGCACAGGAATGATCGCCGCCGATGACGCAGGGCAGCCGCCCGGCGCGGACGCTCGCCGCGACGCTCGCCGCGAGCCTCTGGCAAAGCTGCGCCACCGCGCCGCGCCCGGCGCGCCGCGGCACGAGCGTCTCGGCCCAGCGCGCGTCGATGCCGCTGCGCCGCAGGCGCGCCTCGAGTCCGCCCGTCGCCAGCCGCACCGGCGCTTGCGCGCACGCCGGATCGGCGCCCCCCAGGCCGCTCGCCACGCCTAGCAGATCCACGCTTTGCCCGGTCTTGCTCGCCATCGCCCGGTCCCTGCCCGCCCGGTTGGATAGTCCGGTACCCTTCAAGTTCCATGTTCACCGGCATCGTGCAGGCGATCGGGGCGATCGAATCGGTCACTCCGGGCGCGGCAGGCGTGCGGCTGGTGCTCGATGCCGGCGAGCTTGACCTGTCGGGCATCGGCCTGGGGGACTCGGTCTGCGTGCAGGGGGCGTGTCTCACCGTGGTCGCGCAGGCCGGGCGCAAGCTCGGCTTCGACGTCTCGCGCGAGACGCTGGGCTGCACCGCGGGCCTGGACCGGCCCGGGCCGGTGAATCTCGAGAGATCGCTTCGGCTCGGCGCGCCACTGGGCGGGCATCTGGTGGCGGGCCACGTCGACGCGGTCGGCGAGGTGCTCGACCTTGCGCCCGCCGGCGAGTCGCGCCTGCTGCGGGTGCGCTGCCCGGCCGCGCTCGCGCCCTACCTTGCGCGCAAGGGCTCGATCAGCGTGGACGGTGTCAGCCTCACGCTCAACCGCGTGCGCGGCGCCGCGTTCGAGGTCAACCTGGTCCCGCATACGCTCGCCGCCACTACCCTCGGCCGTCTCACGCCGGGGGTGAAGGTGAATCTGGAAGCCGACCTGGTCGCGCGCTATGTCGAGGCGGCGCTGGGCGCAGCCGCAAGGCGCGGGCGCGGCCGCGTCACTCGCACTCGAAGGAAAGCAGGTCCTCGGCCGCGGAAGCCGACACGCCGAAGCTGATCTGGCCGCGGCCGCGCAGCATCACCTGGTCGCGCCGGATCTGGACCTCGCGGTCGCCCTCGATCCTGACGTAGGTGCCGTTGGTGGACTCGTCCACCAGGTAGTGCTGGCCGCCGCGCCGCTCGATGCGGGCGTGGCGGCGCGAGGCGGCTTTCTCGCGCAGCACCACGTCGCAGGTCGTGTCGCGCCCCAGGATCAACGTGGTCTTGTTGCGCGGGAAATCGAGCGTCCTGCCGCCGAGCCTGAGGATCAGCCGCGCCTGCGACGCCGCGGCGAGCGTGGCGCCGAAGAGCTGCGTCGAATCGACGCTCTCGTCCCACAGGATCTCGAAAACGCGCACCGCATCCTGCTTGCCCTTGACGTTGAGCTCGCGCAGGTCGCGCGCCGAGGCGCGCGTCGCCGAGGGCAGGGCCTTGACCGTACCCTCGCTGGTGAGGATCTGCCCCGACTTTGCGAGCGTGGCGAGCCGCGACGCGGTGTTGACGCCGTCGCCCCAGAGGTCGGTCTTGTCCTCGAGCACCGGCCCGAAGTGAAAGCCGATGCGCACCGCGAGCCGGATCCCCGGCGCGGGCGGCGAGAAGGTCTCGAAGCTCTGCTGGATCTTGCGCGCAGCGTCGCAGGCCGAGTCCGGCTTGGCGAATACCGCCATCACCTCGTCGCCGATCTTCTTCACCACGCGGCCGCCGTGCTCCTCGACGCAGGCGCTCATCAACCCGAGGCAGCCCTCGATGGTGCGCGCCGCGAGCATGTCGCCGAGCTTTTCGTACAACCCGGTGCTGTCGCTGACGTCCGCAAAAAGGATCGCGCGTTCCTGCGAAACCAGGGTCATTCGGGGGCTCGCTCCGGCGCCATCCTTGCAGCCTAGCGCACCGGGGCGGTAGTGCAAAATGCCCGCGTCCGCACCCTCGACCGCGTCCTTGCCGGCCCTGCGCCCCGACTTCGACCCCTCCCTCCCGGTCAACGGCAGGCGCGACGAGATCGCCGCCGCAGTCGCCCGGCACCCGGTCGTCATCGTCTGCGGCGAAACCGGCTCCGGGAAGACGACGCAGATCCCCAAGATCCTGCTCGCCATGGGGCGCGGCGCCGCCGGCCTGATCGGCCACACGCAGCCCAGGCGCATCGCGGCGCGCTCGGTCGCCGCGCGCATCGCCGAGGAGCTGGGCACGGAACTGGGAGCCCTCGTCGGCTACAAGGTGCGCTTCGAGGACCGGGTGCGCCGCGACACGGTCCTCAAGCTGATGACCGACGGCATCCTGCTCGCCGAGACCCAGAGCGACCGCGAGCTGCGCGCCTACGACACGCTGATCCTCGACGAAGCGCACGAGCGCAGCCTCAACATCGACTTCCTCCTGGGCTACCTCAAGCGGCTGCTGCCGCGCCGCCCCGACCTGCGGCTGATCGTGGCTTCCGCGACCATCGACGCGGAGCGCTTCTCGGCGCACTTCGGCGGCGCGCCGGTCATCGAAGTCTCCGGCCGGCTCCACCCGGTGCAGGTGCGCTACCGGCCCGTCGCGGGCGACGCCGAGGACACCACGCGCGAGGAGGAGGAGGAAGCGCTCGCCGCGGCGGTCGAGGAAGTCTGCCGGGAGGGGCCCGGCGACGTGCTGGTGTTCCTGCCGGGGGAGCGCGAGATCCGGGATGCCGCCGAGACGCTGCGGCGGCGCGGCCTGCGCGAGCACGAGATCCTGCCGCTCTACAGCCGGCTCCCGGTGGCCGAGCAGGACCGCGTGTTCCGGCCGGGGAGCGCGCGGCGCATCGTGCTCGCGACCAACGTCGCCGAGACCTCGCTCACCGTGCCGCGCATCCGCTACGTGGTGGACAGCGGCCTCGCCCGCGTCCGGCGCTACAGCTACCGCAACAAGGTCGAAATGCTCCGCGTCGAGAGCATCTCGCAGGCGGCCGCGTGCCAGCGCGCCGGGCGCTGCGGCCGCGTCGCCGACGGCGTCTGCTTGCGGCTCTATTCGGAGGACGACTACGGCGCGCGGCCGCCGTTCACCGACCCGGAGCTGCTGCGCTCCTCGCTCGCCGGCGTGATCCTGCGCGCGCTCAGCCTCGGCCTGGGCCGGGTCGATGACTTTCCGTTCCTCGATCCGCCGGCGCCGCGCGCGATCGCGGACGGCTATGCGCTGCTCGCCGAGCTCGGCGCCGCGGACGACTCGGGCGCGCTCACGCCGGTCGGCAAGGAGCTCGCCCGCCTGCCGCTCGACCCGCGCATCGCCCGCATGCTGATCGGGGCGCGCGACGAGGGGTGCCTAGAGCAGGTGCTGGTGATCGCCGCGGCGCTCTCGGTCCAGGATCCCCGCGAGCGCCCGCTCGAGCGCGCCGCGGCGGCCGATGAGCGCCATGCCCGGTTCGCCGACGAGCGCTCGGATTTCCTCGCCTGCCTCAAGCTGTGGCGCGCCTTCGCCGCAGGCGCCTCGCGCAAGCAGTGCCGCGAGAACTTCCTTTCCTACGCGCGCATGCGCGAATGGCGCGATCTTCACCGGCAACTGGGCGAGGCGGTCGGCGACCTCGGCTGGCGCTGCACGGGCGTCCAGGCCGACAAGCCCGACGGCTACCGGGCGATCCACCGCGCACTGCTCTCCGGGCTGCTGGGCAACGTCGGCAGGAAGGACGACGTCGAGGCAAGCTACAGCGGCGCCCGGGGCATCCGGTTCCGGGTGCATCCCGGCTCGGGCACGAAGCGGCCGGGAAAATGGATCGTCGCCGCCGGGCTGGTCGAGACCTCGCGCCTGTTCGCGCGCAACGTCGCGACCGTCGAGCCGCGCTGGATCGAGGAACTCGGCGCACACCTCCTCGAGCGCGCGCGCGAGCACCCGCACTGGGACCGCTCGCGCGCGCAGGTCGTCGCGGTCGAGCGTGGCACGCTCTACGGCCTGCCGGTGTACGCCGACCGGCGCGTGCACTACGGTCCGATCGAGCCGCGCGTCGCGCGCGAGATCTTCCTGCGCGCGGGGCTGGTCGAGGGCGAGTACGAGACCCCGGCGCCGTTCTTCGCCCACAATCGGCGCCTGGCGCGCGAGATCGAGCGCCTCGAGCACAAGGCGCGGCGCCCGGACATCCTGGTGGACGACGCCCTGATCTTCGCCTTCTATGACGCGCGCATTCCCGCGGAGATCACCGACGGCGCCGACTTCGAGAGGTGGCGCAGGCAGGCCGAGCGCGCCGAGCCGCGCCTGTTGCACCTGCGGCGCGAAGACCTGATGCGCCACGAGGCTGCCGGAATCACGACCGAGAACTTTCCGCACGCGCTCGCGCTCGGGCCGAACCGCTTCCAGCTCGAGTACCGCTTCGAGCCGCGCTCGCCCCGCGACGGCGTAACCATGACGGTCCCGCTTGCCCTCCTCAACCAGGTCCCGGCGGCGCGCTGCGAATGGCTGGTGCCGGGAATGCTGCGGGAGAAGGTCGGCGCGCTGCTCCGCGCCATGCCGCAGCGCCTGCGGCACCAGCTCGGGCCGCTCGCGGAGTTCGCCGGCGCCTTCGCCGCGGCGGTGCCGCCTGCCGACGTGCCGCTAGCCGCCGCGCTCGCCCGCCACATCCGCGCGCGGCGCAATCTCGAGGTTGCGGCCGACGCGCTGCGCGCCGACTCCGCGCCGCCGCACTTGCGCATGAACTTCCGCGTCCTCGACGAGCACGGCCGCCAGCTGGGCATGGGACGCGATCTCGCGGCCCTGAAGCGCGACCTCGCGCCGCGCACCGAGTCGCTGCTGCAGGCGCAGGCCGGCCTGGGCGAAGGCGAGCGCTACACCGGCTGGACGTTCGGCGACCTGGACGAGATCATGCAGATCGGCCGCGGGGCGCAGACCCTGGTCGGCTACCCGGCGCTCGCCGATGCGGGCGACGCCGTGACCCTGCAGGTCTTCGACTCCCCCGAGAAGGCGCGCCAGGTTCACCGCGGCGGCGTGCGGCGCCTGCTCGCGCTCGCGTTCCGCGAGCGTATCGGCGACTTGGAGAAGGCGCTCGCCCGCGACATGAGCCTCGCCGCCCTCAAGGAGGATCTCGTCGCCGCCGCCCTCGACCGCACGTTCCTCGCCGATTCGCTGCCCATGCTGCGGGCGGATTTCGCCCGGCGCGTCGCGGCAGGCCGCCAGCGGCTGAGCCTGGTGGCGCAGGAGCTGCAGCGCCTTGCCGCCGCGATCCTCGCCGAGCACGCCCAGGCGCAGAAGCGGGTCGCGGCCATGCAGAAGGCGTTTCCGCAAGCCGCCGAGGACGTGCGGCAGCAGTGCGCGCGGCTGGTGCAGCCCGGCTTCCTCGCGCGCACGCCCTGGGAGCGCCTGCGGCACTTGCCACGCTACCTGAAGGCGGCCGCGATGCGGCTGGACAAGCTCAAGGCTGATCCGGCGCGGGACCTGCGGCGGGCGCGCGAGCTCGCGCCCCTCGAGCAGGCGTACCGCCGCGAGCTAGCGACGCTCGCTCGCTCGGGCGGGCCGCCGGCGCAGCTCGAGCAGTTCGGCTGGCTGCTCGAGGAGCTGCGCGTCTCGCTCTTCGCGCAGGAGCTGAAGACCCCGGTGCCGGTCTCGGTCAAGCGCCTCGGCCGCCTGTGGCAAGCTATGCGCAGAGACGCGGGGATGCGAAGCACCTGACCCCGGGTTGCCCGGATGACCGGAATCGGCACCTCACTGCTGTTCGCGCTCGCCAACCTGCTGCATCCACGCATGCTGTGGTTGATGGTGTGGCCGGTGCTCGTCGCGATGCTCGTCTGGGGCGTCGTCGCGGTGGTGCTCTGGGCGCAGGCCGTGATCTGGCTCGCGGGCCTGCTGCAGCGATGGGTCGAGTACGCGACAGTGGTCGTGCCTTGGGACTCGACCGCGATCGCGATCTTCACCGCGAAGGTGCTGCTGCTGCTCGCGCTGGTGCCGCTCATCCAGCTCACCGCGCTCCTCATCCTGAGCATCTGGGGCATGCCGGCGATGGTCGAGCACGTCGCCGCGCTGCGCTTCGCAACGCTCGCGCGCAGGCGGGGCGGCAGCTTTGCCGGCAGCCTGGCGAACAGCGCGCTCGCGCTGACGGGCCTTGCGGCCCTCGGCCTGGTCACACTGCCGCTCTGGATCTTGCCGCCGCTCTGGCCGCTCATCCCGGTCGCGATCATGGCCTGGGTGAACCAGAAGGTGCTGCGTTACGACGCCCTGGCCGAGCATGCGACGGCGGAAGAGATGCGCGCCGTGTTTGCCGCGCGGCGCGGGTCCCTCTATCTGCTGGGGTTCGCGCTGGCGCTGGTCGCCTACGTGCCCGTGATCGGCTTCTTCGCGCCGGTGCTGGTGGGCCTGAGCTTCATTCACCACCTGCTGGCGGCGCTCAAGGCGCTGCGCGAGGCGCCGATCGAGGGCGCCTCGGTCCGTCTATAGGCGCGTGACGGGAAGATCGATGCTGCGGATCGCGCCGACCAGCTTCTCCAGCGCCGCGGGGCGGTGAAAGCCGCGTCTCGAGGCGAGCGCGATGCGCCGCGCCGGGCGCGGCGCGGCGAAATCGACCACCCGCACCAGCGGATTCACGTAGCGCGGCGTGAGCGCGGTCGCGGGCAAGACGGTGATGCCGAGCCCGGAGGCGACCATGCTGCGCAGCGTCTCGAGCGAGTTGCCCTGGCGCCCCGGCTCCGGGGGGCGTGAGAATTCCGTGCACGCGTCGAGCACCTGGTCGCGGAAGCAATGGCCGACCGGCAGCAGCAGCAGCTCGCCCGCGTCGAGCTCCTCGACCGCGACATTGCGGCGCCGTGCGAGCGGGTGCTTCGCCGGCGTCGCGACCTGGAACACTTCCTCATACAGCGGCACCGTCTCGAGCCCCTGGCCGTCGTAGGGAAGCGCGAGGATCACCGCGTCGAGCTCGCCGGCTTTGAGCATGCGGTCGAGGTTGGCGGTGATGCTCTCCTCGACGTCGAGCGGCATCTCCGGCGCGATGCGGCGCAGCGCCGCGACCAGGTCCGGCAGCAGGTAGGGCGCGACGGTGTGGATGACCCCGAGGCGCAGCGTCCCCTTGAGCGGATCGCGCCCCTGCCGCGCCACGAGCTTGACGCGCCCCGCCTCCTCGAGCGCGCGCCGCGCCTGACTCACGATCTGCTCGCCCGCCTCGGTGACGAAAACACCGCGCTTGCCGCGCTCGAAGAGCTTGACGCCCAGCTCCTCCTCGAGATTCTTCACCGACGCCGACAGGCTCGGCTGGCTGACGAAGCAGCGCTCGGCGGCGCGCCCGAAATGCCGCTCCTCGGCTACTGCGACCACGTAGCGCAGTTCCGTTAGTGTCATAGGGAATGGCTATCTGAAGGATGCTAACAAAGTATTGGCTTACAGCAAAGCTTTCCCCCATGCTGCGGACACCGATTGATTCTTTCGATTTCAATCGGCGGCCTGGACGAGCTGGGGGCGGCAAAGGCCGCCTAGCCTGACCGGCGCGGCGCGGTACACTGCGCGCACGGCGGGCTGGGCGCCCGCCGCTCGCATGACCGCGCAGCGTATCCGGGATTGCACATGCGTTGGCCTCGGGGCGGGGTGAGGCCATGAGATTCGGCGCCCTAGTCATCGGCGACGAGCTCCTCGTCGGCAAGCGCCAGGACAAGCACCTGCCCTTCGTCATCCAGGCGCTCGCACGGCGCGGGCTGCGCCTTGCCTGGTGCGAGTATCTGGGCGACGATCCGGAGCCCCTCACGGCGACGCTCGCGCGGACCTTCGTCGCCGGCGACGCAGTCTTCAGCTTCGGCGGGATCGGCGCCACCCCCGACGACCACACCCGGCAGTGCGCTGCGGCGGCGCTCGGCCTGCCGCTCGCCCTGCATCCGGAGGCGGAGCGCGAGCTCCGGGCCCGCTTCGGGGCCGAAATCACCCCGCAGCGCCTCGAGATGGGTGTCTTCCCTGTCGGGGCCAGCATCATCCCGAACCCGTTCAACCGCGTGCCGGGTTTTTCGCTGCGCGAACATCACTTTCTGCCAGGCTTCCCGCAGATGGCCTGGCCGATGCTGGAATGGGTTCTCGAAACGCGCTACCGGGCGCTGTTCGGCAGCGAAACCTGGGCCGAGGGGTCGATCCTCGTCTTCGAGGCGGGCGAGAGCCAGCTGGTCGCGCTGATGCGAGATGTGGGCTCGCGCCACCCTAGCGTAAAGGTCTTCAGCCTTCCCTCGATGGGTGCCGACGGCAGCCGTCGGCACGTGGAGGTCGGGGTGCGGGGCGGTCCCGCGCAGATCGACGCCGCGCTGGAAGCGCTGCGGGATGGCGTGCGCGCGGCCGGCTTTCCGTTCCGCGACGCCCAGGAATAGAAAGCCCCGCTCGGGGCGGGGCTTTCCGGTTACCTCTTTTTCGCAGCCCTTTTCGGCTGCGCGTTTCCCTTGTTGCCGCGGGGTGAACGGCGCTTCACGTCCGTTCCATCCCGCGGTGCTAAGGCGGCGCCGGTGGGCTGGCGCCCGCCCTTAGCGGGACTTAGGCGACCTTTTTTGCCTTGGACGCCAGGCTTTTCACCGTCTCGGTCGCGGCCGCGACGTTGGCTTCCGCGATCTCGGTCGCCTGCTTCGCGACCTTGGTGAAGTTGTCGTAGGCCGAGTTTGCGGCGGCGATCATCTGCTTGGCCGCGGTCAGCGCCACGTCGGAGCCGGCGGGGGCGTTCTTCGCCGCCTTTTCCAGCAGCGCGGCGAAGTTCTCGTTCCACTCCGCGACCCGACGCTCGGCGACCTTGGTCAGCTCGGCGTTGGTCTGGGTGGCGACTTCGTACACGCTCTTCGAGTAGGCGATTGCCTTCTCGATCGCGGGCTGCGCGAAGGTGCTCTGCAGGTTGACGAACTCCTGCACGTCTTTCGCGCCCGCCAGCGCGCGGGCGTTGGCGATGCTGTCCTCGAACGCGGCCTTGACGGCGTTGGCGTTGAGACCGGCGAGCTTCTCGATCGCCGCGAATTGGGTCGTGGCGATCGAAAGGATCGCTTCCACGTTCGCCTTGCCGGCGGCTTGGATCTGCTCAGGTGTCACGTACATTTGCTCTCTCCTTTTAGACGAGTCGGTTGGGATCTCTTGGGCGTTTTGTGCGCCGCAGCAATGTGAATTTTAGTCCTTAGACCATGAAAGTCAAGTGTTTTTTGCTTGGCACCATAAATCATTGATGTATCGCACAAAAGAAGGTATCCATATCCCGCAGGGCTCTCAAGGCGTTTGAAACGAGGCTCGCCTGGCCGCGGAGCAAGCGGTTGAGGTGCGCGGACGGCGGTTTGACGCTGCCAGGGCCGTCGGATAGAAGTCGCGCTTCCCGAGCATGAGCATCGAGTCGGCGAGCGCGCTGCAATTCGACCCGGGCGAGCCGGCTTTTCTCGCCGACCCCTATCCGTTCCTCGCGCGGCTGCGCGCCGCCGACCCGGTGCACTGGAACGAGGCGCTGGGCGCCTGGAT
>Ga0187893_10012805_pt1 | contig 11823 bp, 9 predicted proteins | sample MA1701074metaG_FD_139574 | JGI IMG/M metagenome (GOLD analysis project Ga0187893, IMG submission 139574) | White microbial mat communities from a basaltic lava cave in the Kipuka Kanohina Cave System on the Island of Hawaii, USA - MA170107-4 metaG ... | reverse complement strand
CTGGCCGCCTTCTGCTCGATCGAGATCGTCGGCGAGAGGCCGCGGATGTGGTCGTAGCGCGGCTTCTCCATCTGCCCGAGGAATTGGCGCGCGTAGGCAGATAGGGATTCGACGTAGCGGCGCTGTCCCTCCGCGTAGAGCGTGTCGAACGCGAGGCTCGACTTGCCCGAGCCGGACGGCCCCGTGAACACGATCAGCTGCTGCTTCGGAATGCGCGCGTCGACGCGCTTCAGGTTGTGCTCGGCGGCGCCGCGGACTTCGAGGATGTCGTTCTTCGGGGGCAACGGGTGCTCGCTTCTCGGTGCGGGCCGCGGGGGCGGGAGCCGAGCGGCCCACGAGTCTCTCGCCGAGGCGCGCGCGTTGCCAGTGCTGTAACGACCCGCGCGCATGTCTCCTGACGGCGTCGTGGTCACTTCGCTGCTGGTCCTGCTCGCGTCGTTCGTGGCCGGCCTGTTCGGCTTCGGCTTCGGGATCGTCGCCACCGCCGGCCTCTCGCTGACGACGGACCTCGTCCACGCCGCGAACGTCGTGAACTTCGTGAGCCCGTTCGTGACGGCGAGTCTGTTCTGGCAGCTGCGCGGCCACGTGGCCTGGGCCCCGGTGCGCCGCATCGCGCCCTGGCTGCTCGGCGGCGTCGCGCTCGGCGTGCTCGCGCTCGCCTCGCTCGACGCGCGCATCCTCGTACGCGCGCTCGGCGCGCTCGTGGTCGCGGTCTCGTTGTGGAACCTGAGCGCGCGCCCGCTGCGCGTTCCCGAGACCCGGCTCAGCGACGCGCTCGCGGGCGGCCTCTCGGGCCTGTTCGGCGGCGCGTTCAACAGCGGCGGGCCGCCGCTGATCGCCTACGTCTACAGCCGCCCCGGCACGCCCGAGCAGCTGAAGGCGACGCTCCAGGCGCTGTTCCTGTGCTCGACCCTCGCGCGCATGGCGTTCGCGTCGGCGCAGGGCGTGATGGAGGCGAGCGCGCTCTGGCAGGCCGCACTCGCGACGCCGCTCGCGCTCGCCGGCCAGTGGGCGGGCCACGCGCTCTCGACTCGCATCAGCGCCGACCGCTTTCGGCCGCTCGCCTGGGGCGCGCTGCTCGCGCTCGGCGTGGTGTTAGGGGTCCGGGGTTGACGCGTCAGCTCGCCCGCCGAATCACGATCTCCGTGATCTCGCTCGGAGCGAACAGGCGCATCGGCGGTCCCCAGAAGCCGGATCCGCGGCTGACGTAGAGCTGGCTCGCGCCGCGCGCGAAGTGACCGGCGACGAACGGCGTCGTCAGGCGCACCAGCGCGCCGAACGGCCAGAGCTGGCCGCCGTGCGTGTGCCCGGAGAGCTGAAGGTCGACACCCGCCGCGGACGCCTTCACGAACGTCGTGGGATCGTGCGCGAGCAGCACGAGCGCCCGCGCGGGATCGCGGCCCGTGAGCGCTGCGCCGAGATCCTCGGTCGAGCCTTCGCGCCAGTCGCCGCGGTGATCGTCGACACCCGCGAGATCGAAGCCGCCTGTGCCGGCCAGCGCGACGCGCTCGTTCCGGAGCACGCGCATGCCGAGTGCGCGAACGCGCTCGGCCCAGCCGCCGAGGCCGGAGTAAAAGTCGTGATTGCCTGGAACGAAAAAGACGCCGTGCTTCGCGCGCAGCGCGGAGAACGGCTCGACCTCGTCGCCCACTTTGTCGACGGCGCCGTCGACCAGGTCGCCGGTCACGGCGATCAGATCCGGCGCCAGTGCATTGACGCGCTCCACGATGCCGCGCGCGAACGCTCGCCCGAGAATCGGGCCGATGTGGATGTCGCTGATCTGCGCGATGCGAAAGCCGTCCAGCGTTCGGGGCCAGCGCACCAGCGCGAGCTCGACGCGCTTCACCCGCGGAATGCGCAATGCGCCGCGCAGCCCGAAGCCGCTCGCGAGCAGGACCAGAGCGCTTGCCGCGAGCGCGCGGCCGCGCGCGAGCTCGAGCGCGCTCGCACCGCTCGCCGATCCCATCAGCGCGAACGCGGCGTCGGTGAAGAGCAGCGCGATCAGGCCGAACCAGAACACGCCGATCCAGAGCGCGAACGGCCACGCGACGATGCGCAGCCACGGCGGCCGCAGCGCACGCTCGAGCGCGAGCTGCACGAACATGCCGACGAACGCGAACGGCACGAGCACGCTGGCGAGCGTCCGCCACGGCTCCGGCAGCGCGGGCGCGAGCACGAAGCCGCGCAGCACGTAGTAGTGCGCGGCGGCGATGCTGCTGAGCGCCGTCGTCACGATCACGAGCGCGGCGAGCGAGCGCAGGCGTCGCCGTTCCTTCCGTTCTTTCGACATGCCGACGAATTCTCGCAGGGCTGCTCGGGCGCGCGGGTCGGCGAGAACCTGCCGCGCAACTGCCGGTTCGTGAAGGGCCCACTTCATCGGGCACACGCGCGGCGCGCTTCAGCGCATTCCCGCGCGCGCCGATGAAATCCCTCACCGCACGGAGGGATTCGTCCATGCAGAAGATCTCGAAGCTTCTCGCGGCGACCGTGGTCGCCGCTCTGGTCGCCGGACCGGCGGCCGCAGGCCCGCAGTTCACGGACGTCGAGGGCTCGCACGTGGGTCCGATCTTCGACCTGCTCGTGATGCGACCGGTCGGCATGATCGGTCTCGGCGTCGGCGCGCTGCTCTGGGTTCCCGCTGCGGCGATGACCGCCGCCGTGCAGCCGTCCGAGATTGGCAAGCCGACCGAGCACCTGATCAAGAAGCCGTACCGCTACGTCTTCAGCGATCCGATCGGCTCGCACTGACCAGCGCGCCGGCGGCGCCGCTTCGCCGGCTGCCGCTCACTGGCCGAGCTGATCGAGAAATCTCGTCAGCTCGGGCATGAATCGTTCAGGGCATTCCAAGAACGGCGAGTGTCCACCGGGAAAGAGCGCCAGCCGCGCTCCCGGAATGCGCTCGATCGCAGGTCGCGCGAGCGCGAGTGGAATGACGCGATCCCGCTCGCTCCAGCAAACGAGGGCCGGGCAGCGCAGCTGAGCCGCCTGCATGCGCAGGTCCGCGTCCGGGCGGCCGAAGCTGCGCCACGCCAGCTCGAGCGAGCGCGCCATCTCGGACCCCGCGGCGATGATCCGCTCGCGCTGCGCCCGGGCCGGAGGCTCAGGCAGGATCAGTCCGTAGTACCAAGCGAACGCGCGCGGAAACCACCAAGCGCCCCGTGCGCCCGCGGCAAAGAACGCCGCCATCACCCGGCAAAACACGCGCGCGAGCACCCCGATCGGGACGAGACCGCCCGCATCGATCAGCACGAGTCCGCGCACGCGCTCGGGCATGCGGGAGGCGACGTGCAGCGCCGCTGCGCCGCCGATCGAGTTTCCGAGCAGCACCGCGCGCTCGATCCCCAGCCCGTCGAGCACCTGCGCGAGCAGCTCGCCGAAGCGCTGCGCGTCGACCGGCCCCGTGTCGGCGTCCGAGTCTCCGTGTCCCGGCCAATCCAGCGAGACGACGCGGAAGCCATCGCGCAGCGCCTCGGCCAGCCCCGCGAAGTCGCGTGAGCCGTGCGCGATCGAGTGAAGGCAGACCAGCGCGGGCCCGCGCCCTTCGTCGCGCAGCGCGAGGCTGACGCCGTCGGCGACGACGCGCTTCGCGTGGGGACCGGCTCCGAGCTGACGTCGCTGTGCGGTCATGCGGCCTCCGCGGCGCGTAGTGATAGTTGTATCACTAGAAGCTGCGGGCGCGCCATGCTAACGGCTGGGAATGCGGCGTAGACGTGCAGTCCCGCGTTCGGCGCGCGGCAAGCCGGAGCAGACCCGCGACCGCCTCGTCGCGGCCGCCGCCGCGACCTTCGAGCGCGACGGCTATCAGGGCACCGACTCGAATCGAATCGCCGCCGCGGCCGGCTATGCGACCGGCACGTTCTACAAGCACTTCGCCGACAAACGCGACGTGCTGCTCGCCGCCTACGCGCGCTGGCTCGCGGACGAGTGGGCGGCCGTCGAAGCGGAGCTCGCGCACGCGGCCCCGAAAGACGAGCGCGCGCGCCGCATCGTGGAGCTCGTCGCGCGCATGCATCGGCGCGGCCGCGCCGTGCGGGCCGCCGTGCTCGCGCTCGTCCCGACGGACGCGACCGTGCGGCGCTTCTACCGCGCGCGGCGCCGGACCCAGCTCGACGCGCTGGCTGGCCTGCGCGCGCGCGGGAAGGCGGTGCCGGCTCCGCGCGAGCGCGACGCGCTGCTGCTCTTCACCTTGGAGCGCAGCGCCGACGCGCTCGCGAATCTCGAGCATCGCGCGCTCGGCCTCGATCGCGACCGGATCGTCGACGAGCTCGCCCGCGAGGTGGCAGAGGCGTTGGCCTAGCCCCGTCTTCGGACCCGGGCTCACACGTACGTGAGCCAGCTCTCGTGCTTGCGATCGCGGCCGGTGACGACGTCGAAGAACGCGTCCTGCAGCACCTTGGTCAGCGGCCCGCGCTTTCCGCTGCCGATCGCGCGGTGGTCGATCTCGCGCACCGGCGTCAGCTCCGCCGCGGTGCCGGTCATGAACACCTCGTCCGCGATGTAGAGCTCGTCGCGCGTGATCGTGGCTTCCTGCGCCGGGATGCCCTTGTCGCGCGCAAGCTCGAGGATCGACGCGCGCGTGATGCCCTCGAGCACGGTCTCGACCGGTGGCGTCTTCAGCACGCCGTCGCGCACGCTGAAGACGTTCTCGCCGGTCGCCTCGGAGACGAAGCCGCTCGTGTCGAGCAGGATCGCCTCGTCGTAGCCGTCGAGCAGCGCCTCGCGCTTGGCGAGGATCGAGTTCACGTAATCACCGCACGTCTTGCCCTTCGTCATCTTCGCGTTCACGTAGTGGCGCTGGAACGACGAGATGCGCGCGCGGATGCCGCGCTCCATTCCCTCCTCGCCCAGGTACTTGCCCCACGGCCAGGTGATCACCGCGACGCGCACCGGATTCTCCGCGGGATTGATGCCCATTACGCCGTCGCCGATGAACACGAGCGGCCGGATGTAACCCTCGGGCAGGCGGTTCGCGCGCAGCGTCACGCCGATCGCGCTCGCGATCGTCTCCCGCGAGTACGGGATCTCGATCATGTTGATGTGCGCGGATTCGTAGAGACGCCGCACGTGCTCGGCGAGTCGAAACACCGCCGAGCGCCCGTCATCGGTGCGATAACAACGGATGCCCTCGAACACGCCGAGCCCGTAGTGCAGTGTGTGCGTGAGGATGTGGACGTTCGCGGCGTGCCAATCGATCAGCTGGCCGTCGAGCCAGATCTTCTCTCCGCTGACGCGCACGCTCGCCATCGCACTTCTCCTCGATTCGCCGCGGGGTTCTCGGCGAGGCGCGGAGAGTTGCGCTTCGCGCGCGCCCCGGCGAGGGCAGCGCACCGCCGAGGTCAGCGCTTCAGGATCCTGCCGACGATCCCGCGCGCCTTGTCCTGCCGCATGCGCACGAGGCGCAGCTCGCGCATCGCCTCGACGCAATCCGGGTCGAGCTGGATCGCGCGCGCGTACATCTTTTCGGCCTGGTCGACACGGCCCCCGGCCTGGCAGAGCCGCCCCAGGAATAAGTACGGCGTGCGGCGATCGGGCGCGAGCTTGCGGCCCCGCATCACGTGGCGCACGGCCTCGTCGATGCGATTGGGCGCCTCCGGCGCGACGAGGTAGTGCGCCCAGCCCAGGTAGACGTGGTAGTCGCACTCCTCGGGATACGACTCGACCGCGTTGCGGAACGCCTGCAGCGCCTCGGCCGGGCGCCGGGCGCGTAACAAGCCCTCGCCGCGCACGAACTCGCGCTCCGCGTGGACCGCGCGCTCGCTCTCCTCGCGCGCCGCGGCATCCGCCTCGGCCTGCTTGCGCTCGCGTTTCCATGCCGTACGCGCCGCGTCGTCACGAATCGCGTCGAACGCCTTCGACGCGCACGCGAACAGCTCTTCCGCGACGCGTCGCACCGCATCGCTCGCGCCGATCACGCGGTCGGGGTGCGTGCGCTTCGCGAGCTCCGCGTATGCGGCGCGGATGCGGTCGTCGCCCGCTTCGCTCTCGACGCCGAGCACGCGCCACGGATCGGGCGCGCGCAGCTGCGGCACGAGGCCGCTCAGCTCCGCGCGCAGCGCGGCCTCGTCCAGCGGCGCGCTCGGCTGCGGGCTCGCGTCGGCGCGCGGATCCGGTGCCTGCATGCTCCGCCGCACCTCGCGCAGCGCGCCGTGCGGCGGCGGCGTGTGCATCGCGTCCCGCGCGGCGCTCGGAGCGGCGTCCGAGAGCTCGACGATCTCGAGCGCGATCAGCGCGTAGAGCAGGCGGCGCGTGCGCTCGGTGGGCGCGCCCAGCTGCGCGACCGTCTTCGTGCCATCGACCTGAGCGAGCAGCGCGCGGCCCTGCGCGTCGAGGTTCGCGGCCTGGAACTGGTAGAAGCGGCTGCCGCCCGGCACCAGCACCGCGTTCGCGCGCCGCGCGAGGCGCGCTTCGATCACGTCGCGCGGCGCGCGCTCGAGCACGCCGTGCACGATCAGGTCCGCGGGGCTGCGATTGAGGTAGAGCGTGTTCGGGCTCTTCAGCCGCGCGCGCTCGTGGAACTTGAACGCGCCGGCGCGCCACGAGAACAGCTCGAAGAACTTCTCGTCGGCTTGGCGTCGCAGCGCGCGCGTCAGCGCTTCCTCGTCGAGCATCTGGCTCGCCAGCAGGATCTGCCCGATCAGGCCGCCGCTCGTCTTCATGCGCTTCACGCACGCGACGAGCACGTCGTCCGTGATGGTTCCGCTCGCGACGAGCAGGTGGCCGAGCGTCTCGTTCATCAGGTTCGAGCGCACCGCCTCCGGCACGCCGTCGCGCAGCTGCAGCTGCTTGCGCTTCTTGCCGTGGCGCAGCTCGAGCACGCCGCTCGCGCGCAGGCCGTGCAGGTGATGCAGCAGCTCGGCGAACGGCAGCGTCTCGAGCGAGCCGTCGAGCTTCGAGCCGCCGCCAGACCGCGTGGGGCCGCCCTCGACCGCCTGCTGCGCGACCTCGAGCAGCCGCTCGAGCGGCACCGGCTTCTTCAGCACGGCCGACGCCGCGAGCGAGCGCGCACGGTTCTCGTATTCCTTCGTGAACGTGCAGCCGGAGACGAACAGTGCGGGCGTCTTCGCGAGCGAGCGCTCGCCGCGAATCGCCTCGAGCACGCCGAAGCCGTCGAGGCGCGGCAGCATCACGTCGAGCGTGACGAGCGCGGGCTTCAGCTGCTTCGCACGCTGCACTGCCGAGACACCGTCGTACGCGGTCTCGACCTGATAACCGGCCTGCGTGAACGCACGCGACAGGATTTGGCAGAAGCCGCGGTCGTCGTCCGCGCACAGAATCGTGGCAGCCGCCATCGCTGCGCCCCCTTCGCGTGTGCCCGCTTGCATCGGCATGTTGCCGGCGTGCGACGGTGGGGTCGGTCACACCTGCGGCGTGCAGCTCACGCGCGCGGCGCGCGCAGCAAGCCGGCAAGGCTCTCCGCATACGGAGCGCGCGCGATGCCGGCTTCGGTGATGATCGCAGTCACGAGCTCCGCCGGCGTCACGTCGAAGGCGGGATGCCGCACGGGCACGCCGTCGGGCACGACGACGCGGCCCGCGATTCGCGCGATCTCGTCGCGGCCGCGCTCCTCGATCGGGATCCCAGCGCCGCTCGGCGTCGCCGGATCGAGCGTCGAGAGCGGCGCCGCGACGTAGAACGGAATGCCGTGTGCGCGCGCGGCGAGCGCGACTGCGTAGGTGCCGATCTTGTTCGCGACGTCGCCGTTCGCAGCGACGCGATCCGCGCCGACGATCGCGAGATCGATTTCGCGCGTGCGCATCAGGTGGGCCGCCATCGCGTCCGCGATCACGGTGACCGGGATGCCGTCGCGCTGCAGCTCCCACGCGGTGAGCCGCGCGCCTTGCAGGAACGGCCGCGTCTCGTCCGCCAGCACCGAGACGCGCCGGCCCGCCTCGACCGCGGCGCGCACGACGCCGAGCGCGGTGCCGTAGCCGGCGGTCGCGAGCGCGCCCGCGTTGCAGTGCGTGAGCACGCGCGCGCCGTCGGGCACGAGCTCCGCACCCGCACGCCCGAGCGCGCGGCAGATGCGCTCGTCCTCGGCCGCGAGCGCGTGCGCCGCCGCGAGCAGCGCGCTCGCGACGGACGCGACGCTCGCCTCGCGCCCGCGCGCCGCCTCCTCTTCACAGCGCTGCATGCGCGCGAGCGCCCACGCGAGGTTCACCGCAGTCGGCCGCGTGCGCAGCAGCCGCGCACGCGCGTCCGCCAGCTCCCGCGCGAGCGCCGCGAGCGAGCGCGCCTGGCTGCGCTGCGCCGCGAGCGCGATGCCGTAGGCCGCCGCGCAGCCGATCGCCGGCGCGCCGCGCACGACGAGCTGCTCGATCGCGCGCGCGAGCTCCTCGAGCGTGCGGCACGCGAGCTCCTGCTCCCGCTCCGGCAGTGCGCGTTGATCGAGCAAGAGCACGGCGCCGTCGTGCCAGCGCAACGTGCGCCAGCTCATTCCGATTCTTCCTTCTTCTTCTTTCCGCCGAGCAAGCCGCCGAGCGCGTCGAGCACGTCGCCCGCGCCGGGCACGCTCTCGTCGAGCTTCTCGCGCAGCTTGCCGCCGCCGAGATAAGCGGTGGTGAACGCGAGCGCAGCCTTCGGCGACACGCCGACGCTCGGCGCGTTCGCGGTGCCGCCGACATGCGCGAGCGGCAGCTCGCGCTTCACCGCGCGCGCGCTCGGCGCCGGGGTCGCTGCTCCACTCGTCGTCGCGGCGCCCGCGATCGCCTGATCGATCGCCTCGTAGATCGTCAGCGTTCCCTCGAGATCGAGCGCGGTGTCCGCGAGCGCGACGTCGCCCTTCAAGTCGACGCGGTAGTCGCGGTAGCGCAGCGCGAGGTCGTCGGTCTTCGCCTTGCCGCCGCCGAGCGCGAACGTCCCGCCGAGGCTCTCGAATTCGTCGTCGTAGAACTTCTCGAGCGTGCCGCCGGTGCCCTGCTTCCCGAACAGCGCGGCGGCGCTGGCAACGCCGCCGAGCGCGTCGATCGCGCTCCTGAACAGCGAGACGCCCGGCAGCCGTCCCGGTGCGATCTCGAACGTGAGTGGCCCTGATAACGCGTCGACCAGCGCCGCTTCGCCTCCGAGCGGCGCGGCGAGCTTCGCGTCGAGATCGAGCGGGCCGCTCAGCGAATCCTTCGGCGCGCCGAACGCGCCCGCGATCGCCGCGCTGTCGAGATCCGCGGCGTGTGCGTTCAGCGTCAGCTGCAGGTCGCTCGAGAGACGCGTGACGCCGAGCGCGAGCTCGATCTTCTGGCCGCCGATCGTGACGGGCCCGGAGCCGCGAATCGCGTCGCCCGACCCCTCGAGCTTCATCGACACGACCGCTTTCTGGCCCTCCGCGAGCGGAAGCGCCACTTCGCCCAGCGCGATCGTTCCGCGCAGCGAGAGCGGATCCATGCCGACCGCGAGCTGCTCGAACGAGAGCTTGCCCGTGAGACCGAGCCCCTCGAGCGCGGGCAGAATCGCGTCCCAGCCGGCGAGCTCGAGCGACCCGCCGGCGAGCGTCGCGCGGGTCTCGTCCGCGATCGTCACTTCGAGCGGCGTCTCGAGATCGCGCAGCGCGAGGCGGCCGTCCTCGAGCGCGACGTCGTCGCCGCGCAGCGCGAGCGTGCCCGACACGCGCAGCTTCTCGCCGGCCGGCTTGCGAAAGCTGTCGCCGAAGTCGAGCTGGGCTGCATCGAGATTCGCCGCGAGCGGCCCGCTGAGCGCGTCGGTCGGCCCTGATAGCTCGAGCTCGAAATCGGCCTCGCCGGCCGCGCTCGCATCCGCCGGGAAGTACGCCTTCGCCGGCGCCAGCGCGAAGCCGGCGAGATTCACCTGTACGCCGAGCTCTCCGCCGTCGAGCTTTCCGGATGCCGCGAGCTCGCCGCCGCTCGCGAGCTTCGCCTCGGCGTCGAATGTGATGCGCCCCGTGAGGCTAGTGCTCGCGCTCGCCTCGACGTCCTCGAGCTGCCAGGTCGTCTCCGGAACCGCGATTCGATCGGCGAGCGCGACACGCGAGCCGCTGACGCGTACCTCGCCGATCGAGAGGTCCACGCTGCTTTCCGCCTCCGTCGTTTCGGGCGCAGCGATCTGAACCGGCAGCTCGAAGCCGCTCGGCGTGCGCGCGAACGTGAGGTCCGCTCCCTCGAGCGTGACGGTGTCGATGCCGATCCTGCCGGCGAGCAGCGGCAAGAGCGCGAGGCTCAGCGAGACGCGCTTCGCGCGCAGCGGCGCCTCGCCTTCGCGCGCGACGAGCTCGGGGCTCGCGACGATCAGGCGCGGGGGCAGGATGCCGGCGTCGAGCTCGCCGAAGCGCAGCTCGCGTCCGGTGCTCTCGCGCGCCGCGCGCGCGATCTCGTCGCGCACCTCCGGACGCTGCGCGAGCCGCGGCAGCGCGATCGCGAGCGCGATCACGGCGAGCACGAGCAGCGCAGCGAATCCCGACAACAGGCGAAGCGCGAGCTTCATGGCGTCATCCCCTCGTCACCCCCGAGCTTGCGCGAAAGAATCTCCCGCACCGCGGCCGGGTCGGCCTTGCCCTGCGTGCGGCGCATCACTTGGCCCATCAAGAAGTTCAGCGATTTCTCGTCGCCGGCGCGGAACGACGCGACGGCCTTCGCATTCGCGGCGATCACTTCGTCTGCGACGGCTCCGAGCGCGCCCGCGTCCGAGACGGCAGCGAGGCCGCGCTCCGCGATCGCACTCGCGGGGTCGCCGCCGGTCCACAACAGCTCGGCCAGCAGCGCGCGCGCGTTCTTCGCGGTGATCGCGCCGTCCTCGGCGAGCTTCACCAGCGCCGCGAACGACTCCGGCGCGAGCTTGACGTGCTCGATTTCGGCGTCGCGCTCTCTCAGCGCAGCGAGCACATCGCGCAGCAGCCAGTTCGCGACGCTCTTCGGCTGCGCAGGCTGCTTCGCGGCCGCCTCGAACCACGCCGAGAGCGCGCGGTCCGCCGCGATCAGCGCCGCGTCCCTCGGCGCGAGCGCGTACTGCGCGGCGAAGCGCCGCGCGCGCGCATCCGCGAGCTCGGGGAGCGCGGCGCGGATCGCCTCGATGCGCGCCGCGGAGATCACGACCGGGATCAGGTCGGGATCCGGGAAGTAGCGGTAGTCGTCCGCGTTCTCCTTGACCCGCATCACGCCGAGGCGATCGCGCTCCGCGTCGTAGCCGAGCGTGGCCTGCACGATGGCGCCGCCGCTCTCGAGCAGCTCCGCCTGGCGCTGCACCTCTCGCTCGATCGCCGCCTCGACGAAACGGAACGAGTTCAGGTTCTTGATCTCGGTGCGCGTGCCGAGCGTCGTCGCGCCCGCGCGCCGCAGCGAGACGTTCGCGTCGCAGCGGAACTGCCCCTTCTCCATGTCGGCGTCCGACGCGCCGACCGCGCGCACGATCTCGCGCAGCTTGCGCAGGTACTCGGCCGCCTCGGCCGCGGAGCGCAGGTCCGGCTCCGAGACGATCTCGATCAACGGGATCCCGGCGCGATTCAGGTCGATCAGCGTGTCGCTCGCGGAGCCGTCGTGGACCGATTTGCCCGCGTCCTCTTCCATGTGGATGCGGGTCAGTCGGATGCGGCGCGCCGCGCCCTCGCTCGCTGCGAGCTCGACGTAGCCGCCGGTCGCGAGCGGCTGCTCGTACTGCGAAATCTGATAGCCCTTCGGCAGATCCGGATAGAAGTAGTTCTTGCGCGCGAAGATCGAGCGCTCGTGGATCGTGCAGTGCGTCGCGAGCGCGGCTCGGATCGCGAGCTCGACCGCGGCGCCGTTCAGCACCGGCAGCGTGCCGGGCAGCGCGATGTCGAGCGGCGCGACGCTCGTGTTCGGCTGTCCGCCGAAGCGCACCGGCGCGCTCGAGAAGAGCTTGCTG
>Ga0187893_10012804_pt1 | contig 11824 bp, 9 predicted proteins | sample MA1701074metaG_FD_139574 | JGI IMG/M metagenome (GOLD analysis project Ga0187893, IMG submission 139574) | White microbial mat communities from a basaltic lava cave in the Kipuka Kanohina Cave System on the Island of Hawaii, USA - MA170107-4 metaG ... | reverse complement strand
CGATCATGGGCGACAGCGGTCAGATCGGGCAGCCGGGCGCGGGCAACATCGCGGAACGGAGCGGCTTCGCCGGTTTCAGCATCATGGGAGCGGGGCACATCCTCAGTGACTGCACGGCGGCCTTCGGCCGGCGCAGCGGCGTGCACTTGCACGCGTCGCAGCTCGACGTGCGGCGCTGCCGGGCGGCCGACAACGCCGGCGACGGCATCGAAGGCATGGGCAACCGCTGGCGGTTGGCGGACAACGAGGCGCTGCGCAACGGCGGCGACGGCATCACCGTGCGCGGTCTCGGGCTGGTCGACGAAGGCGGCAACCGCGGCGCGGACAATCGCGGCAGTGAACGCGGACGCGAGCCCGTGCAATGCGCGATCGCCGGCGCGCCCTGCGTGCTGTGAACGTCCCCAGTGCCGACGAGCTCGCCATGGCCAGCCTTGCTGATCGGCCCTGCGTCCCGTGCCGCGGCGGCATCCCGCCGCTGACGCCGGCCGAGACGGCGCCGTTGCTGGCACAGCTCGACGGCTGGACCATCGTCGACGGGCACCATCTGGCCAAGACGTACCGGCTCGCGAACTTCGTCCGCGCGCTCGACCTGGTCAACCGGATCGGCGCCATCGCCGAAGAGCAGAACCATCATCCCGATCTCGCCCTGGCCTGGGGACGGGTGGGGGTGACGATCTGGACGCACAAAATCAACGGCCTCACCGAGAGCGATTTCTTTTTTGCGGCCAAGTGCGACCAGGCCTTCGCCCGCATGGCGGCGTGACCGCCGGAAGGATCCGACTATGAGCTTGTTTCCCCGCCCGGCACCGGCGCTCGAAGCGCACACCGAGGCATTTTGGCGCGCCTGCCGGGCCGGCCGCCTGGAGTTCACCCGCTGCGTGCCCTGCGCCTGGCTCATCCATCCGTCGAGGCCGATCTGCCCGCGCTGTCGCGGCCGCAGCCTCGACGTGGCGGTGGTGAGCGGGCGAGCCCGCCTGCACAGTTATACGGTCAATCATCAAGCCTGGTTTCCCGGCCAGCCGGTGCCGTACGTGATCGGGCTGGTGGAACTGGTCGAGCAGGACGGGCTGCGCCTGACCACCAACATCGTCAACTGTCCGTTGGACCGCCTCGCCATCGGCATGCCGCTGCGCGTGTGTTTCGAGACGGTCACCGACGACGTGGCGCTGCCCCTGTTCGAGCCGGTGGAGCCAGCATGACCGACAAGCCCGAGCGCCAGGCGATCATCGCCGGGGTGGGGCAGTCCGCCATCGGCCGGCGGCTCTTCCGCACCGATCTCGACCTCACCTGCGAGGCGGCACTGGCGGCGATCGCCGACGCGGGCCTGCGGCCGGAAGACATCGACGGCATCGCTGCCTACCCGGGGCCGATCGGCGGACCGCCGGGCTTCGCCGGCCCGGGGATCTACGAGGTGCAGGAGTGCCTCGGGATCGACCTGCGCTGGCATCTGTCCGGCGCTGAGGGTCCGGCGCAGATTTCGCCCATCATCCACGCCGTGCTCGCCGTGGCGGCGGGCTTGTGCCGCCACGCCCTGGTGTACCGCACCGTCAGCGAGGCCACCGCCGCCGCCGACACCGGCCGGCTCGGCATCGGTGCCGGGTCGCATGAGATTCGCGGCTTCGGCGCCTTCCTGATCCCGTTCGGCGCCATGTCGGCGGCCAATTGGCTCGCGCTCTACGCGCGCCGCCACATGCACGAGTTCGGCACCACCCGCGAGCACCTCGGCCGCATCGCCCTCGCGGCACGGCGCCACGCCGGCCTCAACCCGCGCGCGATCTATCGGACGCCGATGAGCATGGAGGACTACTTGGGGGCGCGCCTGGTGACCGAGCCCTTCGGGTTGTACGACTGCGACGTGCCCTGCGACGGCTCGACCGCGGTGATCGTCTCGACCGCCGCCGCTGCGCACGACCTGCCGCATCGCGCGGTCCGCTTCGAGGCGGTCGGAACGGCGATCCGCGCGCGCCCGTCGTGGGATCAGTGGGAGGACATCACCACCATGGCAGCCCGCGATGCCGCGGCACACCTCTGGTCGCGCACCGAGCTGAAGCCCGCCGACGTCGATACCGCGCAGCTCTACGACGGATTCTCCTTTCTCACCCTGGCCTGGCTCGAGGCGTTGGGCTTCTGCGGGCGCGGCGAGAGCGGTCCCTTCGTCGAGGGCGCCCGCATCGAGCTGGGTGGCGCGTTGCCGCTCAATACCTGGGGCGGCCAGCTCTCGGGCGGCCGCCTGCACGGCTTCGGCTTCGTCGCCGAGGCGGTCCGCCAGCTGCGCGGCCAGGGAGAGGACCGTCAGGTGCCCGGGTGCGAGGTCGCCATGGTCGGCGTCGGCGGGGGCCCCGTGGCGGGCTGCATGCTCCTCACCGGATGAGCGCCGACGGCCCTGCTATTAGCGGCGTTTCCCGATTCTCGGTCGGCCTTTTTCTTGGACATGTGGTGCCAGACAATATATAGAGGGCACCGGGGGTATTTGGTGTGACGAATCGGGGGGTGCGGCTCGCCGCTGGAACCGTCGTGCTACTGGTGTGCGCTGGCCTCGCGCACCCGACCCATGCCCAGGTATCTTCCGCCGACCGAAAGTGCATCACGTCGTTCAACAAGGGCGTGCGCAAGGTGGCGAAAGCACAGGGCCAGATCATCCGGAAGTGCCTGAAGGACTTCGCCTCCGGGTCGCTGGCCGCGACCACTCCCGAAAACTGCATCCGCACCGATCCGAACAACCGACTCACCAAGGCGGTCGACAAAGCGATCGCTATCTTCAACGACAAGTGCTCCGGCCCGCTGCCGGCCTTCGGCGTCACCCCCGTGACCAGCGCGCTCCTGCGCACGTCGCTCGCCCAGATCGACCTGGTCCATGCCACGCTCGGCGCGGACCTCGACGCCGCGCTGATTCCCAACGCCATGGCCGCGGGGTGTCAGTCGCGCGCCATCGCCAAGCTCGTCAAATGCGAGGACCGGCGCTGGCGCGAGTACCTGAAGTGCCAGAAAGTGGGCATGCGCACCGGGGCCATCGACAGCGCCTCCAGCATGGCCGCGACCTGCCTCGGAATCGGCACCCAACCGCAGCCCGATTCGGGCGGCCGGATCGCGCAGGATTGCGTGACCAAGGTCTCGGCCGAGATCGGGTCGAGCTGCTCCTCCACCAATCTGACCACCGCGTTCGCCCCCTGTAACGCCGTGGATGCGGCCGGCCTGACCGCGTGCCTCGAACGCCAGTCGGCCTGCCAGCTCTGCCGGCTCATCAACGACGTCGACGGTCTGTCGCGCGACTGCGACCTGTTCGACGACGGAGATGGCAACAACGGCAGCTGCGGGGCGGAGTGCGGCGACGGCGTGCTGCAGGAGGGCGAGTTCTGCGACGACCAAAACCTCGACCCGCTTGACGGCTGCTCGCTGGCCTGCACGGTCGAGGGCGGGTGGACCTGCACCGGCGAGCCCAGCGTGTGCACGCCGAACTGCGGCAACGGCGACCTCGACGCCGGCGAGCTCTGCGATGACGGCAACACCGCCGACGACGACGGCTGCTCCGCCCTGTGCGTCGTGGAAGACGACTACTCGTGCAGCGGCGAGCCGAGCGTGTGCACGCTGAACTGCAGCAACGGCGACGTCGAGCCCACCGAGGGTGAGGTCTGCGACGACGGCAACGCGGCGAACGGCGACGGCTGCTCAAACGCCTGTCTGATCGAGGCCGGCTACAACTGCAGCGGCGAGCCCAGCGTCTGCACCTTCGTCTGCGGCAACGGCAGCTTCCAGAGCGGCGAGACCTGCGACGACAACGATGCGGTGGGCGGCGACGGCTGCAGCGCCGTCTGTCAGATCGAGACCGGCTGGATCTGCTCCAGCGTGCCCAGCCTGTGTACGCCGGTGTGCGGCGACGGGTTGTTGCGCGGCGGCGAGACCTGCGACGACGACGACAACAGCAGCGGCGACGGCTGTTCGTCCACCTGCCAGGAGGAGACCGGGTACAGCTGCAACAGCGAGCCGAGCAACTGCCTGGCGGTGTGCGGCGACAACTTCATTCGCGGCTTCGAGACCTGCGACGACGGCGACACCGATTCCGGCGACGGTTGCTCGGGGACCTTCTGCCGGCAGGAGCTCGGCTACACCTGCACCGGCCAGCCGAGCGTGTGCGTCGCCAACTGCGGCGACGGCAACCTCGATCCGCAGGAAGAATGCGACGACGGCGGGACCATCCCCGGCAACGGCTGCGGAGCCACCTGCCTGATCGAGGCGGGCTATGCCTGCGGCGGTGAGCCGAGCGTGTGCGCGTCGACCTGCGGCAACGGGTTCCTCAACGCCAACGAGGACTGTGACGACGGCAATCTGGTCAGCGAAGACGGCTGCGACGACACCTGCGACAACGAGACCGGCTGGGTGTGCTTCGTGCCGGGGCTGCCGTGCACCAAGTTCGAGCTGTTCATCGATTCACCGGCGCACGGGATCTTCACCACCGCCGGGTCGGTGACGGTCACCGGGCACTACACGACGCTCCTGCCTACCCAGGTGTCGATCACCATCAACGGGACACCGGCGGACTCGGTCAACACGGCGCTGCGCACGTTCTCCCACACCCTGTTCCTCGACGAGGCCGATATCTTCAATCCGGCCCGGGTGGTGCTCACCAACACCGACAACGGCGACGACATCCACCGGCGGATCGTCGTCATCCGCGGGCAATCGGTCGCGGACGGCTCCTTCTCGAACCAGAGCGTGGCGCTGCGCATCAACGACACCGGCCTCGACTCGATCGAGCCGTTGGTGGCCGGTCTGGCCGCCGGCCAGTTCAATTTGGCGGACATCCTGCCGCCGGGTACCGTGCTCGCCGACGAGTGCTTCATCACCGTCATCGGCTGCTGGGGCAGCGCCCAGGTGCGCATCGCCAACCCGCCGCCGTCGTTCAGCCACCTCACCCTGGCGATGGACTCGTTGCCCGGCGTGGTGTTCGGCGACATCGACATCTTCAACCTGAGGATCGACGTCGACATCGACGGCAGCGGCCTGGTGCCGGACTGCGGTCTGCGGCTCACCGCCAACGCGTTGCAGCTCACCGGGAACTACTCGCTCGAGCCCATGGTAGGCAGTCCGTCCAACGTCGACGTGAACCTCGTCACGCCGCTCGGCGTCCAATTCAGCGGCTTCAACCACACGTTCACCTACGGTCTGTGCAACGCGCCGATCATCGGCGACATCATCCAGTCCTTCCTGCCCGACATCGAGCAGTTCGCCACCGACGGGATCAATGGCTTCCTCGCCGATCCGGACGGCTCTGGGCCGGCCGACAGCCCGATCGCCGCGGGGATCCAGACGACCTTGGCCGGCATCTCCATCTCGGGGGCGGTGGGCTCCGGCCTCGGCCTGATGCTCGATTCGCCGCTCTTCCAGGTGGCGGAGGATCACAACGGCCTCACCCTCGGGGCGCACTCGAAGTTCACCGTCAGCGTCGGCAGCGGTCCGGGCCAGTGTATCCCACCGCCCGGCGCGCCCGATTTCAGCGCGTCGTACTCGAAGACCGATGCGTTCCCACCCTTCGGCCCCAATACGCCGGTGGGCAACGATCCCTACGGGATCGGCATCGCCATCTCGACGGCGGGGTTCAATCAGCTCCTGCGCGGTCAGACCGAGTGTGGGTTGATGCGCTCCTCGCTGACGACGATCGACCTGGACGGGCCGGGCGGCAATCCGCCCTTGGCGCTCACCTCGTCGCTCCTCTCGCTGATCGTTCCCGAGCTCGGACAGCTGCCGCCGGGCACGCCGCTGCGCATCGACATCGCGCCGTCGCTGGCGCCGATCATCACCGGCAACCCGGGACCAGCCGGCGAGCTGACCGAGCTCAAGATCGCACACGTGACGCTGGACATCATCGAGCCAGGGCCCGAGACGGTCTGGATCGGTGGTGCGCTCGACGCGCGGCTGGGCATGAATCTGGCCTTTGACGGATCGGGGCTGGCCATCTCGTTGACCCCGCCGCCTCCCGCCGATCTCGCCGTCGCGATACTCGTGAACCCGCTCAATGCAAACGAGGCGCAGGTCGAGGCAGTACTGCCGGCGATCGTCGCGCCACTGATTCCGTCCCTGGCCGGCGCGCTCTCCGGGTTCCCGCTGCCGCAGTTCCTCGGTCTCAACCTCGCCGGCGTGGAGGTCTCCCGCACCGGACAGTTCCTGTCGCTGTACGCCAACCTGACGCCGGGACCGTGAAGCGGCCTCGATGAAGGAGAGATTGCGATGAGTGAAAAGAAGAACGGGCTTCCTTCCCTGCGGAAGACGCCGCTGGACTTTCTCAGCCGCGACGAGGCCCGCCAGGCGGTGAAGCCGGTGGTGGCCCTGGACACCTCCGAAGCCGCCCAGGCGCTGCGCAACGAGCCCAACAGCGAGAAGATGCTGCTAGCTCAGCATATGTCCCATGCATCGCATGGGTCCCACGGCTCCCACGGCTCGCACGGCAGCCATGGCAGTCATGGCTCGCACGGCAGCCATGGCTCGCACGGCAGCCACGGGAGCCACGGGAGCCATGGCTCGCATGGCAGCCACGGCTCGCACGGATCATGGTGAAATGATGAGACACCGTACAATCGTAGCAATCCTGGCGCTGCTGCTCGGGGGATCCTCGAGCGCTTCCGGGCTGATTCTCACCGGGGGACCGGTGTACAGCCTGCCGGGTGGGGGCAGTTGCACGATCAGCGGGGTCGCAAGTCAAAGCGGCGGAGCCACGATCACCTGCAGCTCGGTGAATCTCGCCCCGCACACGCACGTGTACTTTGGCATCCGCAACGATCTCAACGTCAACGGCAACACCATGACCGGCGTGAACCCGGCGCCGGCGTCAACGGCGGTGTTCCGCTATCTCAGCAACACCGCCACCTCGATCACCTACACCAGCACGACGACGATGACCTCCTCGGTTCCGGCCTTCGGGACCGACACCGTGACGAACCAGTTGGTGCTGTCGAGGGTGGCCGGATCGGTGTCGACCCTGCCGGTCGGCGGTAATCCGACCGACAACAACAACGGCGACATTCAGTACCTGTTCGAGGTCACCAGCGGTTCGAGCTTCACGCTGCGCGCCGATGTGCAGGCCAGCGATATTCACTTTCCCTTGAGCCAGGCCTGCCCGGGTGTCTATGACCCATCGCATTGTACGGTCGGGGCGGGTGGGGACCGCAGCAAGGTGGACGTCGCCTTCTATTTCTCCGACTGCGGCGACTCGGTGGTGGACAGCCCCGAACAGTGCGACATCGGCGCCGGCAACGGCGACCCGGATACCTGCTGCGATGCCAACTGTAACTTCCGCAGCTCGTCAGAGGTCTGCCGGCCCGGTCCTGGCGCACCCTGCGACAGCAGCGAAACCTGCTCCGGCGTCAGCACGGTCTGTCCGCCCGACGATGCGCCGCTCAACGAGGATACGGTGTGCCGCGCCGGCGGTGGCGACATCTGCGACGAGAACGAAGCCTGCACGGGTACGCCCGGGCAAGGCTGTCCGCCGGATGATGCGCCCGGGAAGAACGGGACGATCTGCCGTGTCGCCTCCGTGGGCGACTTCTGCGACATGGACGAGACCTGCACCGGAGCGCCTCTGGCTCCGTGCCCGCCGGACGATGCACCGGGCAAGATCAATCAGGTCTGCCGCCCCGGGTCCATGGACATGTGCGATCCTGCCGAGCAGTGCACCGGGATCTCCGGGCAGGGTTGCCCGGCGGATATCGTGGCCAACCCGTCGACGGTGTGCCGCGCCGGCTCCGGCGACGGCTGCGATCCGAACGAGAACTGCACGGCGATTCCCGGTCAACCCTGTCCGGCCAACGTCGTGACGCCATCCGGGACGCAGTGCCGGGCAGCAGCCGGGCAGTGTGACGTTGCCGAGCAGTGCACTGGCACGGCCGGCCAGTTGTGCCCCGGGAACGGCTTTGCCGCGCCACAAACCGACTGCGATGCGGACTCGGACGTGTGTACGGTCGACGAGTGCGACGGCAGCGGCGCGTGCGTCTTCGAGAGCAATGTCGAGTGCGAAGACGGCAACGTCTGCACGCAGGATTCGTGTGATCCGGACGAGGGATGCATCGCGGCCGGGACGCCGTCGACCGAGTGCGTCGAGGGCGTCAAGGCGGTCCTGAAGATCCGCGACCTCGACGACGACACGAAGGACAGTATCAAATTCAACTGGAAGGGCGGGCCCGCCCTGGTCTCGGAAATGGGCGATCCGACCGTGGACACGCGCTACGAGCTGTGCATCTACGACAATCGCCCCAACGTGCGCATGGCGATGGGCGTCGAGCCGGGCAGCGGGTGGGATCTCATCGGTTCGCCCAGTGCTCCCAAGGGGTACAAGTTCAAGGACCTCACCGCCTTCAACCAGGGCATCAAGCTGATCAAGACCAAGGGCAGCAGTCTCGCCAAGGGCAAGGCGAAGGTCATCGGGAAAGGCGGCAACCTGCCTGACGATCCCGACGTCCTGCCTCTGTCGTATCCGGTGACCGCTCAGCTCTACGCCGGCGATGGCATGTGCTGGCAGGCCGAGTTCGTGCAGGGCGAGACCACGAAGAACAGCGAAACCGGATTCAGCGCCAAGTCGCAGTAAACCTCGCGGCGCGCGCCGCAGCAACCGAGTGAACCGAGGAGGCTCCAGCCTGGAGCCTCCTCGGAGACCCGCTCCAGCCGGGCTCGCGGCACCGGGCGACGCCGCGGCGGCAGCCTCACTCGTCGTTCGGATCGAGCGGCGTGTAATTGACCGAGGTGATCTGCAGGCCCGCGTTGTGGCCGTCCTCGGTGAACAGCGGGAGCGGCGGGCCGCTCATCGTGAAGAGGTTGCCGATGGGAGGCAGGCGGTCGATGTGGGCGACCATCCGCAGCGGCGCTTCGTTGTGGACGCTGAGCCCGGCCACGGTGCCCTCGAAGTAGATGGCGAAGTCATCGTGCGCCAGCCGCGGGTCATCGCCGATCTCGTCGGACGCGCCGATGGAGAACAGCGGGCCGTCGGCGGCGAAATTGCCGGCGCCATCTCCGGCGCGGAACTCGATGTCCTCGGCCGACAGGGTCATGCTGACGATTTCGAGGTCGAGATGTTTGCGATGCCCCGGATTTGACGGATCCGTGGCCCGCGCCGCCGAGCGGAACACGGTGGTCGGCCCACGCACCTCGAGGGTGAGATCACCCGAGCCGTCGCGGTTGAGATCGACGGCGACGACGGCGACGGCCTCGAACGTGACGGTGCCCGACCGCACCCGGTCGATCCAATGCGCCCGCGGCCCATAGAGCGGGAATCCCTGGGTGACCGGCACACTGGGGTCGTTGGGCGAATCGTTCGAGGAGCCGTCGCCGCACCCCGTGCAGAGCAACGCGGCGACGCAGGCAATGACGGCGCGCCGGATCACGAGTTGCTCGTAGGCGGATCAGCCGGCTGCGGTCAAGACCCTGGAGGGCGGCGCGCCGTCGGCGCCGTGCCGGCGACGAGTGAAACGCGGCGCCAACCGCGCGCCGCCATGGCGCCGACGGCGCGGCGCCCTCCGAAGGGCTAGCGAAGGTAGTCGGCCAGCGCGGCCGGGTCATTGGCCGCGGCCAGCGCGACCTCCCGCCGGATGCGATTCGCGCGGACGAGCTCGGCGAGATGGCGTTCGAGCACGAGCATGCCCTCGCTGCCCCCGGCCTGCAGCGCGCTGACGATCTGCGCCGTGCGGCCGTCGCGAATCAGGTTGGCGACGGCGTAGGTGACCCGCAGCAGCTCGACGGCGGGAACCCGGCCCCGTCCGTCGGCACTGGGGACCAGTCGTTGCGCGATCACGGCGCGCAACGCGTCGGCGAGCTGGACGCGGATCTGCCGTTGGCGTTCCGGCGGGTAGGTATCGACGATCCGCTCGATGGCCGAGGGAGCGGTACGGCTGTGCAGGCTGGCGAACACCAGGTGGCCGGTCTCCGCCGCGGTGAGCGCGAGGCCGATGGTTTCCGGGTCGCGCATCTCGCCGATGAGGAGCACGTCGGGGTCCTCGCGCAGCGCATCGCGCAGGCCGGTGGCGAAGTCGCGCACGTGGGTACCCACCTCGCGCTGGCGGACCAGCCCGGGGGCGGACTCGGGCTGGATGAGATACTCGATCGGGTCCTCCAGCGTCACCAACACGTGCGGCCTGATGCGCAAGGCATGCTGAATGAGCGCCGCCAAGGTGGTGCTCTTGCCCGATCCCGTCGGACCGCAGGCGATGACGAGGCCGTGCGGAAGCTCGACGAGCGCCTCGAGCTGGGGCGGCAAATGCAGCTCGGACAGGGCAGGGACCTCGCGGCGCAGTACGCGCACGGCGGCACAGAATCCCTCGGCGCTGGCGTACACGTTGGCGCGCACGCGTCCGACCCCGGGCACGTCGAAGGCGCGATCGACCGATCCGCCGGCATGTAGGCGTTCCAGGTGCGCGGCGCTGCCGAGGAGCGCGGCGGCATCGAAGCCGGGGTCGCCGTCCAGCGCCGCGAGGACGCCGTTGACGCGGATGATCGGGGCCCGCTGCGGGCTCAGATGGATGTCGCTGGCACCGCGGGCGGCCGCGCGGGCGACCAGGGCTACCAGCGCGTCCCCAGGCGAGTCGGAGTCCGCCACGGGTGCCCCGGCGCGCGTGGCGACGCGGGCTTGGACCTCGTCCGGCGCCGCTGTGCGAGGCCCGTCTGGCGGTGCCGTGGTCCGACGAAAACAGACCTCGAGGGCCGCCTCCTCCGGCTGCACCAGCTGCACCGCGAAGGTGCCGAGCTCGGCGCTGCGGTACAAGAGCGAGGCGCGGCCGCGCTGCCGCAAGGCTCCCTGGTGCGCCGTCCACAGGTCGTCGAGCACATCGCGGATCCGCTCGGCGGACATCGTGGGCATCGTCAGCGGCAGCTCGACGTCGCCCTTGAACATCTGCGGCCGGCGCTGCGAGGCGAGCCGCAACTCGGTGCCGTCTTGTTGCACGAGGATGTTGAGCAGACTGTCGATGGCCTTCATGAACGAGCCGGCGGCCTCATCCCGAAAACCTTGCCTGAGCCGCATGCGCGACTCAACGGCGCGGGCGAGTGGCGCGTTCGCCGAGCGGCGCCATCAGGCGAACCATCGCCTCGAGATCGTGGCGCGTGCTCTTCTCGGCCTTGGCCTGCAGGGTTCGATAGCCGGCCAGCAGGCGCTTCCCGAGGCTGGTCAGCCGCGCTCCGCCGCCGGCGCGGCCGCCCGAATTGGTCTCGATCACCGGGCGGCCGAAGGCCTGGTGCAGGGTGTCGATCAACATCCAGGCCTGCCGGTACGACATGCCCATTTCGCGGGCCGCCGCCGAGATCGATCCGCAGTGGTCGATGCATTCCAGCAGATCGGCCTTGCCGGGGCCCATGATGCTGCCGTGGCCGAGCTCGACGCGGACGACCAGCCGCGGTGCCGTTCGGGGTGCGTCACGCATCAGCCGCTGCCGAGATCCTCTGGCTGCCTCCTAGCACATTGCGCGATTGTGTTGGGACGGCGAGCGTTGTATCCAGTTCGACACAACGACCCCGACTCGCGAAAGGAATCGGCCATGCGCAGCTTTCCCATGATGATCGACGGCCAACTGGTCAACACGCCCGAGCAGGATGGGGTCATCAATCCGGCTCAGGGCACCCCGTTCGCGACCTGCGCGCGCGCCACCACGGCGCACGTCGGCAGTGCGATCGCGGCGGCGGCGCGCGCCTATCCCGCCTGGCGCACGGACGAGGCGCTGCGGCGCCAGAAGCTGAACGAGTGTGCCGCGGCGCTCCAGACGCGCGCGGCCGAGGTCGCCGAGGTGCTCACCCAGGAGCAGGGCAAGCCGCTCAATACCGCGATGATGGAGCTGTTCGGGGCGTCGATGTGGTT
>Ga0187893_10012803_pt1 | contig 11824 bp, 9 predicted proteins | sample MA1701074metaG_FD_139574 | JGI IMG/M metagenome (GOLD analysis project Ga0187893, IMG submission 139574) | White microbial mat communities from a basaltic lava cave in the Kipuka Kanohina Cave System on the Island of Hawaii, USA - MA170107-4 metaG ... | reverse complement strand
GCACGGCCGTTGCGCTGGCGAGACCCACAAGCAGAAAAATACCGAGAGCCGAAAGGATTTTTGGACTCAATAGGCTGGCACGAGACGACCCGACAACTGCGCTGATGCCCAATAGCACGCCTGCCATCGGCAGGTAATTACGGTGCTCAAAAACCAGCTCCAATGAAACAATCGTGGATTCCATCGAATGGCCGGCGAGAAACCAGCCCAGTGCAAAACCGATTCCTGGCCAGCGCAGACGCGTTTTCCACGCAAGCAGTGCGAGTGAAATAAAAAAAACCAGCGCCCACAGCGTGGCCGGTGGACTCAGCAGGCCGGTTGAGAGCGGGATGTCGTCGTGGAACAGACTCATCAGTGACGGCAGTGGTACGAAAATCCAGTACAGGTAGTGCACCAGAATGCGCGGCTCTGTCAGCAGCCGCTCGGAAAGGGTGAAATGGCGCGCGGCGTACCCGTCCGTCACCCACTCGGGGTGAACTGCGATGAATCCACTCAGCGCCAGGATCGGCAGTGCCATGAACAGTACAAAAAACACACGAATCCCCACCGCTGGTCCCGAACCGGTGCCGCGGAAGCGAAAACAGGCCGTCTCAATGACAAATGCGTAAGCCACGATCAGTACGCCATTTTCCTTGCTAAGAGTCGCCAGCAGCCCAAACGCCAGCAACCCACAGACGGCGGTCAGCAGGCCCGACTCGCCGCGAAGCATGCGCACACGGCCTGCGGTGTAACAGCACAGTCCCGCCAAGGTGAATAACGCCGCAAGCTGGTTCATACGCTGCACGATGTACATCACACCGCTGACGTGAAGCGGATGCAGAAGCCAAAGTGCAGTGATGAAAAGGGCAAGGTTTTCATGAGCCTTGCCCGAGGCAGTGGACGGTGTCAGAAACGGCAGCAATCGCAGGCTCAAGGCGTGGACGAGCAGTCCGCAGAGCAGATGAATCCCCAGGTTCACCGCTTTGAAGGCAATCGGATTCATACCGAACAGCAAATGGTTCAGTCCGAAAGAGAGCATGCTGATTGGGCGCCGCAGCATCCCGGAATCCGAAGACAGGGCCACCGCCAGCCAGCGGGACGCGGAACCATCAATCAGCGGTAGCGTCGGATTGCTGACGATGTTTTGGTAGTCGTCGAATAAAAAGCCGCCGAACAATCCCTGAATGTAAACCGCAACGCATGCGGTCATCAGTAGTAGCAGTGCAAAACGCGATGTCGGCGCCGCTAGGTGCCCATTGCTTAGGTGCGACGTTATCATGAAGGCATCAACCTATTATTGCGAAGCGGGTTATGCAAGCGGCACAAAAAAAGACGCCGCCCTGAGGCGGCGTCCGAGATCGCGAGAAAAATTAGCGGCAGTTAGCGGGTTTGTACTTGGCAGCCATGGTTCCGCCCGTGCACGTCCAGGCTACCGTTCCGCCGGCGGTGTTTATGCCCGGTGTAAATAGCATGGTGCCGCTCGCGGCAGCCGGAAGCGCGGTGCCACCGGTTTGGGCCGTAACCTGGATAACGCCACCAGCAGTGACGACCAAGGCGGATACGTACTTGGAGGTTGCGGTGGAGCAACCTGCCGACGTTGAGTTAGTCGGAGCCACATTGTTCGATTGAATATACTCCGACACTGAAGCCTTGCAGGCGCTCGCCGCAGTCACCAGTTCCGTTACTTTTGCGCGAACGATGTAGTCCTGGTAGGCCGGAATGGCGATGGCCGCCAGAATGCCGATGATCGCAACCACGATCATCAGTTCAATCAGCGTAAAACCTTTCTGCATCTTCTTCTTCATTTGTTGTGTCTCCATATAATGGTAGGGCAGTTGCCCGCTTAGTAATCAGCACAGACTGCGCCAAGCCGCCTATCTGACAAAAGAAAATAAAATCATGAGCTTGGCGCGATGTTCATATTCAATTCTCATAACACTTAAGACACAGAGTGACGTTTTTTGTCAGCCACAGACTAAATCGGCGGTTTTTCAGCAATGAGGTTAAGACTGATGAGCTGGCCCTTGAACAGCAGGCCGCTGGTGTCGTCAAAGATTCCGAACTCCTTCACCCTGCGTATGCTTACGAATCCACAGGACTCCAGGAACTCGGAAAGAAATTCTTCATTGAGTCCCACCACATGATAATCGTACCGGTCCATATGCCCGCCAAACATCATGCGCATGACCAGGAATCGCTCCTGCACGTCGAGTTGATCTGACAAGAACCACTGCGCGAGGACATCCATGTCGGGAACGCTGATCGAGATTTTTCCTCCCGGTTCGAGTACCCGAATCCATTCTTTCAGGGCAGCGATCAACTCGTCTTTGTAGTCCAGGTGCTCAACGATGTGCGATGCATAAATTTCCGCAAACGTGCCGTCCGCAAACTGGCTCAGATTATTGGCGTTTCCCACATGATCTACGTAAGGTGCGGGCAGGGCGTTGAGAACCTCCCATCCAGGCGTGCGCACTTGACCTCCTATATGCAGTTTTCTGAGCATCGTCAGCTTGTCTTTATGTCCGGCGTTGCCGGCAGGGAGCCCTGCCGGGCATACCAGGCGCGCAACAACTGTGCTTCGAAATTGCGGGTGAAGCGCGCTCCGTCCATCAGCACGCTGCTGCGCATGCGTTCGGGCAATTCGATGCGCAGGTGCTCGACCCGTTCCGGGTTTTGAAGTTGCCGTTGCGCGACGGACACCAGGTCCTGCGGGGATTCGGCGATCCAGTCCGCTAGCCCCATGCTGCCCAGCAAACTCATCCCGACACGGGATACTGATCGTTGTCCTCTGACGCTGAGTATCGGCAGACCCGACAGCAGTGTTTCGCAGGTGGTCGTGGTGCCGTTGTAGGGGAAGGAATCCAGCGCGATATCTGCATCGCGAAAGCTGGCCAAATACTCCCGATCCGGCAATTCATGAACGATCACAATGCGCTCACGCGCGATCCCGCAGCCGGTCAGGATGCGTAAAGCCCATGCCTCGGTATCCGGCGTCTGCATCCGGTACAGCCGCAACCGGCTGTCCGGGAATACGTGCAGTACTGCGGCCCATGCTTCCAGTGCCTGGCGGTTGATCTTGCGGCCATTATTGAGTGAAGCGAATGTCCAGTAGCCGCGCACCCGGCGCGGCAGGGGGCCGGGTGCGGGCATTTGCAACTGCAATAGCGATTGGTAGCACCATTGCGTGTCCGGCAGGTGTAGCAGGCCTTGAGCGAGGTCGCCGGCTGGGCCGGCGGGATCGGTGACCGCATCACAAATGCGAAAGTCCATTCTCGACAGGCCATTGGATTCGGGATAACCCAGCCAGCTGATCTGGACGGGCGCAGGCTTACGCGCGAACAGCGTAATCAAGTTGCCTGCCGTGTGTCCGGTCAGGTCCACCAACACGTCAATCCGATCCTGTTGAACAACGGCCGCCAAGGCCTCGTCGGTCCATATCGGATGTGTTAACGGCGTAACGGCCGCGCGCCAACCATCGGTCAGCGTTTTGAACCACGCGGTCACCGCGTCCTCAGGCGCATCGCCGATCGGATAACAGAACACTTCAAATGTCTCCCGATCGTGATGGCGCAGGACCGGCATCAGAAAATTGGCCACCGCGTGCCGCCGAAAATCCGGCGAAACGTATCCGATCCGCAGCGGCCGGCCGGTCAGAATCGGACGAGGCAGCAGACGCTCGGGTGTAATCCGCGCCTCGAGAAAGCGTCCGAATTCACGGTGCGCCTCGCGGATTGAGCGCTCGTCCAGATGCGGCAGATAATTTAACGCCATCAGGCGAATGGACTGGGCAGAAGTTAATTCGGGTGAGCTGCGGACCATTTCGTCCAACAGCGCCACGGCTTCTTCCAGATTTCCCGCATCTCGTTCGAAATCCGACAACACTTGCAGCAGATTCGGAGAACCCGGCATGTGTTGCAGGCAGTCGCGCAATGTTTGACGACCTTCGTCGCCGCGACCCATCTGCATCAGCAAGGGCGCGAGGTTATGCGCGGCACCGACATGGCCGGCATTCAGAGTCAAGGCACGGCGGTACGCGGCAACGGCTTCTTCCATAGATCCGCGTTCTTCCAGAACGCAGGCCAGCCCCACTTGCGCTTCCGTCCAGTCTGGCCTGACCGTCAGCACAGCGCGGTAGGCTTGCTCGGCAAGCGGAAAATCGCGCGCGGCAAGCAGCGCGTTACCGAGGTTCATTTGCGCTGCCCCGTTGCGCGGGTCGAGTTCCACTGCACGCTGGAAGCTGGCCAGGGCCGCCGCCTTGTTCCCGAGGGCGTTATAAGCGTTGCCGAAATTCAGGTGCAAGGCTGCGTTCTGCGGATAGCGCGCGACAGCGCGGCGATAATGCTCCAGCGCGCGATCGTGCTGGCCCGCATCCTCCAGGCGTTGGCCGGCGGCGATGAGTTCGTCAATTGGCGGATCGGCAGAAGCGGTCGCGGCCGCAGCGTCAGCACGACCCGTCAGCAATCGAAGCAGCGATTTCATGGTGCGCAAGGCATCGTTGACGCCGTATGCTATCTGATATCGCACAAAAGACGCGGCACCGGATTGGAGAAGCGGGATGAGGATTCCCTGGCTCGATATCAGCGAAGTCAAAACTTTCTCGGCACGTTTCGTGGAAGATCTCTGCCGCATCCGGTCAAGCGGGATGGCGCGCGGCGACAAGCCGGCACAGATTGCGAAACGCATTGACAAGCTGCTGGAAGACGCTGCCGCGTTTGAGCGTACGCGAAAACTCAACTTCTACAAGAAAGCCCAACTCGTGTCGCTGGTGCGTGATGGGCTGGAACAGCGATCAATACCATCAGAAGAAATTCACTCGGTCAGTCAGCGGTTGCTGGCTATGCGGTTGGTGCTTGCGCCAGGAGCCGGTAAAGCCGATGTTTGATGCCACCCGCCTGAGAGCCTTGGACGGCGGTTAGAGGCGCTATCGAAAAAACAGTGGTACTAAAAGTGGTAATTCCTAAGCAAACCGGACCAGATTTATCCGGTCTGAGGGCGAAGAAATATGCGAAGCGTGGGAAGACTCCATCGTGTTTCTCCTATGAAAAATACATCAATCCAGACATTAGGAAGAATCGTTCTGCGGGCCTTCAGCGTGTGATTTCTTGTAATCGAGAGCCTCATGCAAACGCCGGCTTCTCGATGGGCTCGTTTTGGGTGTTTGCACCGCTCAACAACGCTTCGACGAAGACACCGGCCGGTTGACCAGAACAAGCGTTTACCCTCTGTACCAAGCCTGCTACGCGATCGCAGAATGCCGGAAGGGGCCCTCTTAACATCCGGGCGCTCAAACCAATTTTGGTCCGGTTTGCTTATGCATTACCCTAAAAGTGTATCACCGGCTTTTCGATCAAGGGCCATGGAAGCCCAAAAACGGCTCAAGCGGGTGCCCGCTAAAATGGCAATCAAAGTCAACTTACAACTCTTTCATGCAGGAAAACTATCAGCCCGCCGATGTCGAGCGAGCCGCGCAAGACTATTGGCGGCAGCACGGCGCGTTCCGCGCGGTGGAAGACGCCGCGCGCGAAAAATATTTTTGTCTGTGCATGTTCCCGTATCCGAGTGGCCGGCTGCACATGGGCCATGTGCGCAACTACACCATCGGCGATGTGATCTCGCGCTATCAGCGCATGCTCGGCAAGAACGTTCTGCAGCCGATGGGTTTCGATGCCTTCGGACTGCCGGCGGAAAACGCGGCGATCAAGTCCGGCGTCGCACCGGCGGCGTGGACTTATTCCAACATGGACAGCATGCGCGCGCAGATGCAGCGCCTGGGTCTGGCCTATGACTGGAGCCGCAGCCTCGCCACCTGCACGCCGGAGTATTACCGCTGGCAGCAGTGGTTCTTCATCCAGCTTTACAAGAAAGGCTTGGTTGAGCGCCGCGCCTCGCGTGTCAACTGGGACCCGGTGGACCAGACCGTGCTGGCGAATGAACAGGTGATAGACGGCCGCGGCTGGCGTTCCGGTGCCATCGTCGAGCAGCGCGAAGTGCCGCAGTGGTTTCTGAAAATCACTTCGTATGCGGATGAACTGCTGGCCGATCTGCAGAAGCTGCCGTACTGGCCCGAGGCCGTGCGCACCATGCAGGAAAACTGGATCGGCAGATCGCGTGGCCTCGAAGTGGATTTCGCGGTCGAAGGGCGCGCGGAAAAACTGACGGTGTTCACCACGCGGCCGGACACCCTGTGCGGCGTGACCTTTGTCAGCGTCGCCGCCGAACATCCGCTGGCCCTGGAAGCGGCGCGCCGCGATACGAAGATTGCCGCGTTCATCGAAGACGCCCGGAAATCCGGCGTCGCGGAGGCCACACTCGAAACCCAGGAAAAACGCGGCGTGCCGCTCGGTGTCCATGTGATTCACCCGCTGACCGGTGAAAAAATTCCGGTGTGGGCGGCCAACTTCGTGCTGATGGGCTACGGCACCGGCGCGGTGATGGCGGTACCGGCCCACGACCAGCGCGACTGGGAGTTCGCGCGCGCCTACGGCCTGCCGATGAAAGTGGTGATCGGTGCGAGCGCCGGAGTCCCCGCCGACATCCGCGCATCTGCCGCCGTGGACAAGGGTCTGTGCCTGAATTCCGGCGCGTTTGACGGGCTCGACTACGAGCGCGCCTTCGAGGCGCTGGCGGCTGCGCTGGGCAGGAAGAATGCAGGCCGTGTGCGCGTCAACTACCGTTTGCGTGACTGGGGCGTTTCGCGCCAGCGTTACTGGGGCTGCCCGATCCCCTTCATTTACTGCGAGTCCTGCGGATCGGTGCCGGTGCCGGAGCAGCAATTGCCGGTGGTGCTGCCGGAAGACTTAAAGCCCGACGGTTCCGGCAATCCGCTGAACAAACATCCCGCGTTCACGGATTGCGCATGCCCCAAATGCGGCAAACCGGCGCGCCGCGAGACCGATACCTTTGACACCTTCGTGGACTCGTCCTGGTATTTCGCCCGGTTTGCCTGCCCGGACCAGAGCGGTGCGATGCTCGATGAGCGCGCCGACTACTGGATGCCGGTGGATCAGTACATCGGTGGCATCGAGCACGCCATTCTGCACCTGCTCTATGCGCGCTTCTTCCAGAAGGCGATGCGCGACTGCGGCCTGTCGAAAGTCGGTGAGCCTTTCACGCGTCTGTTGTCGCAGGGCATGGTGCTCAAAGACGGCAGCAAGATGTCCAAGTCCAAGGGCAATACGGTGGATCCCGAGGCGATCATTAAGGCGCACGGCGCCGATGCCGTGCGTCTGTTCATGATGTTCGCCTCGCCGCCGGAACAGACCCTGGAATGGAGCGAGGCGGGCATCGAGGGCGCCACGCGCTTTCTCAAGCGTCTGTGGAAACTGGTGCATCAGCATGTGCAGGGCACCAAGCCCGCGCTGCTGGACCGGAGCGCATTGACCGCGGCGCAAAAGGATTTGCGCCGCAAGCTGCACGAAACCCTCCGCAAGGCGGGCGACGATTTTGGCCGCCGCCACAGTTACAACACCGCGATCGCGGCGACGATGGAAATGGTCAATGCCCTGTACAAAGCGGAAGACCCCACGCCCAACGGCCGCGCACTGATGCAGGAGGCGCTGGAAGCGCTGGTGCGTGTGCTCGCTCCGATCACCCCGCACCTCTGCCATGCGCTTTGGCTGGCGCTGGGACACGAAGTGCCGGTGATTGACGCGCGCTGGCCGACGGCGGACGCCGACGCACTGGCCTCCGATACGATTTCCCTGGTGGTGCAGGTCAACGGCAAGCTGCGCGGGGAGGTGCAGGTGCCGACCGGTGCCGATCATGAGGCCGTGATCGAGGCGGCGCTGGCCGACGCCAATGTGCAGAAATTCGTCGCCGGGCAGACGCTCAAAAAGAAAATCGTCGTGCCGGGCAAGCTCGTGAACCTGGTGGTCTGATGCGTACGCTCGCGCCCTGGCTTGCGCTCCTGCTTGCCGCCTGCGGCTTCGGCCTGGCCGGCAGCCGCCCGTTGCCGGATCCGCTGAGCCTGGTCTACATCGACGTGCAGGCGCCCTACAGCGTGCGCGAACCGCCGGTGGCGGTCGCGCTGCGTTCACGCATCAACCGGCGCGGCGGCCTGGTCACGGGCAGGGCCAGCGCGGCGCGCGCCACGCTGCGCCTGTCGGATCTGGCCGAGACGCGGGTGGTGCTGTCCGTCGGCCCGGACAGCAAGGCGGTCGAGTTTCGCCTCTCGGCCACGGTCCGCTATCAATTGATGGAAGGCCGCCGGATGCTGGTGGAGCCCGACACGCTGTCGGTGGTGCGCGACTACAGCTTCAGCGCCCAGCAGGTGCTGTCCAAGGAAGCCGAGGAAGAGCGTCTGCGCGTGTTCATCCAGGAAGAGATGGCGGAACTGCTGATGCTGCGCCTGGAATCGCGTCTGCGCGCCCTCCAGCAGGAGACGCCGGTGGCGCCGGTCGGCGTCGTGCCGGTGCCGCCGGAATCACGATAGCCGCCGATGAGCGCCAGCCACTATCGCCATCACGTTTTTTTCTGTTGCAACCAGCGTGCGCCGGGCGAGCGTACCTGCTGCAACGACAAGGGGGCGACGCGCGCGCGCGACCACGCCAAGCAGAAAGTCAAACAGCTCGGACTGGCCGGACCCGGACAGGTGCGCATCAACCAGGCCGGCTGTCTCGACCGCTGCGAGCAGGGTCCCTGCGTGGTGGTCTACCCCGAGGCGGTCTGGTATTCCTATCTCGATGAAGAAGACGTGGACGAAATCATCGAAAGCCACCTGCAGAACGGCAAAATCGTCGAGCGGTTGCTGATCAAGACCTGATCTAAAGAACCGGGCTGTCGATGTTGAGGGGCTGCTTCTTCTCGTCCGGCAGCGGCGGCAGATCAATCACCTCGGGTTCCGGCGGCTTGCTGCCTTTCTTGCCTTCGGTGATCCATACCAGCATGTCGTAGTAGCTGCGGATATTGGCGACATAGGTCATGGCTTCGAGGCCCCGCGCGTAGCCGTACTTGGTCTTGCTGAACCATTTGTACTGGGTCAACTGCGGCAGCACGTTGCGTACTTCGAGCCAGCGGTTGGGATCGCCCTTTTGCATGCGCACCAGCTCGCGCGCGTCGAGCAGATGGCCAACGCCCATGTTGTAGGACGCCAGCGTCATCCAGGTCCGGTCCGGCTCCGGGATTTCCGCCGGCAGTTGCGACTTCAGGTAGACCAGGTAGCGCGCGGCGCCGGCGATGCTCTGTGAGGGATTGAGGCGATCCACCCTGAGGAATTCCGCGGTCGCGGTGGTGATCTGCATGATGCCCCGGACCATCGTCGGACTGACCGCCGATGGGTCCCAGCGCGACTCCTGGTAGCCCACCGCGGCGACCAGGCGCCAGTCGATCCCGGCCGCCTCGCCGGCGGCCTCGAAATCCTTGCGGTAAGTGGGCAGCCGGCTCTTGACCTGGGTGGCGAGGCTCGCGGCGCTGTAGACAGTGATCTGGGCGATGTGGCCGAAATGGCGGTCGTTCATCGTCGCCAGGTCCTTGTCACCGAGTTTTTCCAGATATCCGGCGACGGCGGCATTCAGGCTCTCATCCATGGCCGGCAGCGCCCAGGCAATGTCGTGTGCATCGCCAGCCGGGAAGGCGATGCGCAGCTCAGGGTGATAGCGCTGCGTGATCGCCACCAGGCCGGAGCTGGCGATGGTGTAGTCGAGCCGGCCCAGGGCGACGCGGTTCAGTAATTCCTCGACGTCTTCCTCGGACGATTCGTTCCATTGCAGCAAGGGGTTTTGCGTCAGCCGGGCCTTGAGCTCGATGCTGGCGCCGCTGCCGCTCGGAAACACCAGGCGGCCCTTGAGCTCGGTGACGTCTTTGGGTTTTTCAGACCCGCGTCGAAAGACCATTTGTGCCTGCGTCTGCCGCAAGGCTTTCGAATAACGCACGCCCGGAAAGCCGACATCGCTGGCCAGCGCGGCAGCGCCGAGATGCGCGCGGCCGCTGTTGACGGCGTTGAGCACCGCGGTCGGTGATTCCAGCACCAGCATTTCCAGCTCGACACCGAGATGGTCGGCGAGCCCGCGGGCGAGGTCGTACTCGAATCCGGTCGGGCCGGAGACGCCGATGTAGTAAGTCGTCGGACTGTTGATCGTGGCGACCTTGAGTTTTCCCAGGGTCTTGATGCGATCGAGGGTGGATGCCGGTGGCGAGCAGGTGGACATCAAGGCCAGCACGGCAAGCGCCACGGCGGCCAGCGACGCGGCAAGCGCTTCTGCCCGGGTGGGCTTGCGCAGTGCCCTCATCTAGAATGCGCCCCCTGTCGAGAAGGCGGTAGCGCGCAAAAGGTGGCCAAGCGGTTTAATGCGGCGGTCTCGAAAGCCGTTGACCCGCAAGGGTCCGGGGGTTCGGCAAAATTGTCTGGAACGATTTTGAACGCCCGCAGGGCGGCCCCGAGCGCAGCGAGGGGTGAGGCGCAGGACGCGCCGAATAATCCCTCCCCCGCGGTCGCCGAAAAATGAGTCTCGGTATTTATTGCGCTGGTAGAATGCGCCGCTCGCGGAGAGGTGGCAGAGCGGTTTAATGCGGCGGTCTCGAAAGCCGTTGACCCGCAAGGGTCCGGGGGTTCGAATCCCTCCCTCTCCGCCATTATTTCTACCGAGGGCCACTGGCCCTCGGCACGAGGGGCTGAACGTGAAGGAAAAACCGGGGATTCGAAGCCCGAGACAGGATGTCGAGGGCCGGCGTTCGCTGCGAGTGCAGGACGCACGAGACTCGAACGGAATCCCTCCCTCTCCGCCATTTTATTTTTGCTCATCGGTTCCTCGCGACGACATTGTATGACCACTAAGACCCGGCTTTATCGCGTCAGTTTCCACAACCACGGGCAGGTCTACGAGGTGTATTGCCGGCGCGTCAGCCACGGCGGCCTGCTCGGCTTCATCGAGATGGAAGAACTGCTGTTCGGCGAGAAGACCAGCGTGGTGCTCGACCCCGGCGAGGAAAAACTCAAGACCGAGTTCGCGAACGTGGCCCGCACCTACGTGCCGGTGCACCAGGTGATTCGTGTGGATGAGGTCAATAAGCCGGGTCTGGCGCGGATCGTGGCCGGCGCGGAAGGCGGCTCCAAAGTCATGCCGTTTCCGGTGTTCACCAGCGGGGGCGGGACCAAAAAATAATGCGTTTCGCCTCTTTGGGTAGCGGATCGAAGGGCAACTCCGCTCTGATCCAGGTGGGCGACACAACCGTGATGCTCGACTGCGGCTTCCAGATCAGCGAGGCCGAAGCGCGGCTCGCGCGTCTTGGCGTCAACGCCGAAGACCTCGATGCGATTCTGGTGACGCACGAGCACGGCGATCATCTCAACGGCGTGGCGAAGCTGGCGCGCCGCCACCACATTCCGGTGTGGATGACGCCCGGCACCTTCGCCGCCTGGCGTGATTCGGTGGTGCCACGCGTGCACAACCTGAGTCCCCACGATGCTTTCCATATCGGCGACATCGAAGTGCAGCCGTTTCCGGTGCCGCACGATGCGCGCGAGCCCTGTCATTACGTCTTCGGCGACGGCAGCCGCCGGCTCGGCACCTTGTCGGATGCGGGCCACGTTACCCCGCACATGCGCGAAAGACTCAGCGGCTGCGATGCGCTGATGGTCGAATTCAATTACGACGAACAGATGCTGCGCGAAGGCCCGTATCACCGTCAGCTCAAGGAGCGCGTCGGCAGCGACGTCGGACATCTGTCGAACGTGCAGGCAGCGGGCCTGCTGGCGGCGGTGGACTGCTCGAAGCTGAAGCACCTGGTGTTGACCCATCTGTCCGAAACCAACAACACGCCCGAACTCGCCCGTGCTGCCGCCTGCGAGGCGATGGGCCGCGATGAGCCGTGGATGGTTTGCGCCAGCCAGTCCGACGGCTTTGGCTGG
>Ga0187893_10012802_pt1 | contig 11824 bp, 8 predicted proteins | sample MA1701074metaG_FD_139574 | JGI IMG/M metagenome (GOLD analysis project Ga0187893, IMG submission 139574) | White microbial mat communities from a basaltic lava cave in the Kipuka Kanohina Cave System on the Island of Hawaii, USA - MA170107-4 metaG ... | reverse complement strand
GCGAAGTAACACGAACGAAACACAAAACTTCCTTAGTAGCCGCAAGCCACGCCGATTCACTGATACACAAAAACGGACTGGTTGCGCCTTTAACCGCTTATCCCTCGCTGAGTCACAAAGCCAGGATTCTAACCGCCCACGACGCCGGGCGCGCCAAGAGCAACGTTGGCTTGCTCAGTAAGCGTTCAGCTTGACTGAAGGTTCCAATGTGACATGTCATCCTGCTCTCATGCAATCGGCCCCTTTCCGCGACCTGCCAGCCTGATTGGGAAACACTAAGGATTTCTCTGCTTGCCCGCCATGCCGGATCCAGTTCGGCGCGGCACATCACTTGAGAAAGAGAAGTTTGCGGCTCGGAGCCTTTCGGCTTCACGGGCTCTCCGCACGGAGTCCGTGCCGCTAAATTTTATGGAGAGACCTGCAGGTGAATAGGCCAACCAGGTCATTCTTTTGAAGTCTCACCCAGGCATCGCGGGCAATTGCCTCCGCCCGTTGCTTGCCCATCAAAGCCGGAAGCGATGTTGCATTGCCCCAATGTCGCTTCCGGCCACTCTTTAGAGGCAGCCAGCCTTATGTGACTTTCGAATTGAGCCTGTCATAGAAATGCCGTCGCATCGAGGGATTAGATGGATCTAATAAACATGGCTGTCGCGCTGACCTTTGGCGCCGCGTTCCGAAACACAGCGACCTATGTGCTTCTGGGAGTTGGTTTGGCCGTTGCTATCTATCTGATCTACCGGACGTCATTCGAGCGCCTGAAGGAGAAAACTCGCGAGGCTGAGAGTCTTAATCGATTATATCTGGCGGTCGCAGAAGCACTGGCCACTGCGATAGACGCGAAAGACCAGACCACTCATTGTCACGTGCGCCGCGTCCAGGTGTACGCCGCCGGAATGGGCAATCTGATGGGACTATCAGAAACTGAAATAGCGGCACTGCGGGCAGGCGCATTACTTCATGACGTTGGGAAGCTCGCCGTGCCCGCTCACATTCTCAACAAGCCCGGCAGACTGTCGCCGGCCGAGTTTGAGAAGATGAAGATTCATACGACGGTCGGGGCGCAGTTGCTCAGTCGAGTCGAATTTCCCTTTCCGGTAACCCCGATTGTTCGTCATCATCACGAACAATGGAACGGCCTCGGCTATCCCGACGGGTTGAAGGGCGAACAGATTCCGATCACAGCGCGGATTATCTCCGTCGTCGATTGCTTCGATTCAGTGCGCGAGGATCGCCCTTTCAGACGAGGCATGACCCGGGATGAAGCGACTGCTTTGCTCAGACTTGGCGCCGGCAAGCATTTCGATCCAATCATTACGGAGCTCTTTATCAAACACCTGCCGGAATTCGAATCCCAGATCGCAGCGATGGGACTGCCCCAACAATTGCCTGCCGGCAACCTGCTCGAGCCATACATGCTCACGCAGATCGATATGGCGCAAACCCGCGAGCGCGGTTGCTTCATGGCTTACGATCAAATCAAGAATGCGCATCGAGAGGTTTATGCGCTCTACGAGATCGCGCGCACATTTGGTTCATCCCTCGACATTCATGACATCCTGGCGAAGCTGGTTGATAAGATTGGCCAAGTTGTTTCGTTTGATACTTGTGCTGTCTACCTCTATGACGAACGGATTGGTTACGCCACTGCGGCACATGTGGTCGGCAGGAACGCGGCGGTGTTGGGATCAAAGTGCATCGCGCCCGGAGAGGGTGTGACAGGATTTGCGCTCGCCAATCGCTGCCCTGTCAATCAACTCCTTCCAAATCTCGATTTTGCGGCTGACGAACTGCAAATCGCCGTTGACTATCGGGCAATGGCCTCTCTGCCGCTGCTCAAAGACAAAATGCTGTTGGGCGCGCTATCGGTCTATTCATGCGAACTGGACCAATACACTGACGACCATATGCGTCTACTGGAGACCGTGGCAAAGCTTGCCTCTGACGCCCTCGCAAACTCGATGCAACACGCTGAAGCCGAATCGAATGCGTTGACGGACCCTCTGACTGGTCTGCCGAACGCACGCTACCTGGCTCTTCGATTTGAGGAAGAAGTTTCGCGAGCCCGGCGCACGGCTCGGCCTTTTCAGGTTGTGATGCTTGACCTCGACGACTTCAAGTTGGTAAACGACACCTTTGGGCACCAGGTGGGCGACAAAATGCTGAGGGAGATGGCCCGCCTAATCCAAGGCCAACTTCGGGAATACGACTTTCTCGCACGTTACGCAGGCGATGAATTTGTCGCCGTGGTCCAGGAACTTGTGGGTAGCCAGGTAGAGGAGCTGCGGGCCCGTATCGAGGCTGCCGTTTCGCAGTTTTCCCTGCACATTCGCGCCGACCGCCGAGCGCGCGTTGGGATCAGTATCGGAACGGCCACATACGGAACTGACGGGGAAAGTTTGGATCAACTACTGGTGGCCGCCGATCAGGCCATGTACCGTGTCAAGTCAGCCCATAAACTCGAAAAGGCCACGGGAACAACGACATCCGGTGAGGGTGTCCATGAGGTGAAGAGCGGCACGTTTGCCGCAATCTCGATGAATTAATCTGCCTTTGCCCCCGACGAATTACCTCGAAGCCTCTCCCCACATCAATAAATTCTTGACATTCGCGTCCTGCATCGCTTTCAATCGCTGGTAGGGCTCTCACCCACGCGCTGTTCGGCTTTGAACAGCGCGAGAGCAACTGAATTGCCACTTCGTCAGATCCAGCTCGTTTGGCTCCAGGATTGAAGCATGTCAGCTCCCTCCAGTGCCACGAACCAAAATCCAGCACTTCTAATCGTCGTCGAGGACGCGGGTGCGCGCACCAGATTTCGCGACATCTTTGAAGAGTCCGGTTATCGCGCCCTAACGGTCGCCGACGCGCCTTCAGCACTCCGGACGATTCACAATGAACACTGCGATCTTGTCATGGTCGATCTGGAGATTCCCGGGGTTGACGGGCTCGCGTTCTGCCGATTGCTTAGGGCTCAGAAGGCGACCCGGAATCTGCCGGTGATCGCGCTCTCTGATAGCGGCCTTGAAACTCGAAAAGAAGCGGCGTTTTCGGCCGGGGCAAATGGTTTTATCACCAAACCTTCGACACCGGAAGAACTGGTTTCCAGAGTGACTTCCCATCTGCAAGCGGCGCAACGGGAATGGGAGTTGATTGGCAGTAACCGCGAATTGAGGTTTCTCGCTGACCTCGGCCGGGGATTGCTGCGGGCACTCGAGCCGGATCAACTGGTACGCCGGTTGGCCGGTTCAACCTACGAAGGCACCGACGCCGTCATGAGCGCAGCTTATGTAAAGCTTTCCGCCGATTGCGAGGCGGGCAGCGTTTTCGATCGCGAGGGCAGCGCCGAAGATTTATCGCTCATTCATCTGGATCGGTTGCAAACCTGGCTGGCGTCACCCAGCACCACAACGCCGATGCTGGTGAGCGATCCCCAAGCCTGTTTTCTTCGCGATGAAGCACACCGGATTGAATATGCCGTTCCTCTGCGCTTTGGCGGACTCACCCAGGGCGCCCTAATAGTAGCCTTTGATCGCCGCGAAGATTGTGGCGAAACCGAGTGCCGGCTAATGGATGCTGCCGGTCAGCAGGCCGCGCTGGCGGCGCATGTTTCCTCGCTGTATCACGCGGCTCGTGAAGCTTCCACAACTTTGGCAAAGGAAGTTGACCGCCGCACCGCTGAAGCCGAAGAGCAGCGCCGGTTTACCGAGGCAATAATCGACAGCTTGCCGCTCTCCCTATATGCAATCGACAAGGACTATCGGATTGTAGCGTGGAACAGAAATCGCGAGTTGGGTGAGCTGGGTATACCCCGTGGCTCAGTGCTGGGCAAAAACATCTTCAAGGTCTTGACTTTGCAGAAGCGAGACGTGCTCGAACATGAGTTTGCGCGCGTTTTTGAGAGCGGTCAGATCGAAAGAATTGAACAGGAGACTGCCAAAGTTAACGGTGAGACCAATCACTGGCTCATCAGCAAGATTCCGATGTGGAGCGACGATACGGGCCAGGTCTCTCATGTAATTACCGTCGGTGAGGACATTACCGGCCGGGTAGAGGCAAACCGCGCGGTTGCTCGCGCCGAGAAACTCGCAGCCGTTGGACGTCTGGCCGCGGGAGTGGTCCACGAAATAAACAATCCTCTGGCTACCATATCAGCGTGTGCTGAGGCCCTGGAATCGCGGCTTCAGGAAGGCGCATTTTCTCAAGGCAAAGCCTCGACGGCCCTGGACGACCTCCGCGAGTATTTGGGCCTGATTCGCAGCGAAGCGTTTCGGTGCAAATCAATCACCAACGGCTTGCTCGACTTCAGCCGCACGCGCGGCTCAGAGCATGTTCTGGTTAACCTTGCTGACGTCATCAATTCGGCCGCGCGACTGTTGGCTCATCAACAGCGTGACGGTAGAATCGAGTTTCGAATCGTCACCCCGGACAATCTACCGCCAGTGTCAGGTGACGCAGGGCAGTTGCAGCAGGCAATCATTGCCCTGGCCACTAATGCAGTCGATGCGATGCCGGAACGGGGCACCTTGACGATTTCAGCACGGCGGCTGGGGCGGGAAGTGCTGATCGAGTTAAGTGACACAGGGGTGGGCATCGCGCCCGAACACATCACCAAGATCTTTGAGCCATTCTTTACCACCAAGGAGGTCGGACGAGGAACGGGCCTTGGTCTCGCCGTCTGTTATGGTATCTTAACGGAGCACGGCGGCAGTCTCGACGTGCAATCGGCTTTGGGAGTAGGCTCTACTTTTACTATTACTCTCCCGGTGGTCTCAGAAGTCGGAGAAACTAAGACTTGAGCGACGAAGCAACAGCAAGGATTCTGATCGCCGAAGACGAAGCCAATCTGCGTTTGGTTTTGCAGAAGGAACTGGAGCGCCTCGGTTACCGAGTCCAGGTTGCTCCGGACGGAGAAGCTGCGTTGCGCCGGCTTGAAGAGAGCAACGTTGACGTCTTGCTTTGTGACATCAACATGCCCCGCATCGATGGGATGGAGGTCTTGCGCCGCGTCTATGACAGACCGAATCCACCTGAGGTGATCATGCTCACCGGCCAAGCCACCGTCGAAACGGCGATCGAAGCGATGAAGCTGGGCGCTTACGACTACCTCACGAAACCCTACACGATTACGGAGCTGGATGTTCGCGTCAAGCAGGCCGCCGAGAAGCGCCGGCTACGAGTGGACAACCTCCGCCTGCGGGAACAACTGGCGCGCCAGTCCCCGTTGCCGGAGATCGTTTCAGTCTCTCAACTGATGAAGGAGGCTATCAGACTGGTTGAGCGAGTCGCTCCTTCGGACGCGTCGGTTCTGATCACGGGAGAATCCGGCACGGGAAAAGAATTGATTGCCCATGCCATACATCGTCTTTCCAGCCGGGCAAGCTCTTCTTTTATCGATCTTAATTGCGCTGCTTTTCAGGAGTCATTGCTTGAATCAGAACTCTTTGGCTACGAGGCGGGCGCATTCTCGGGCGCAAAGGGCCGTAAGCTCGGACTGATCGAACTTTCGGATGGTGGCACACTCTTCCTGGATGAGGTTACCGAATTGCCGGCACAGCTCCAGGCAAAGCTTTTGCGGGCCATCGAAACGAGGACATTTTTCCGCGTGGGAGGAGTACGTAAGGTTGAGGTCAACGTTCGAGTTGTTGCCGCGACCAACAGAAACATTGATTCAGTTGTGGCTGACGGGTCATTTCGAGCTGACCTGCTCTACCGCATCAATGGATTTCAGATCAACCTGGCGCCGCTGCGGGAAAGGCCAGAGGACATTGAGCCGCTGGCTCGCCATCTGCTTCAACATGTTGGGGGACCCACTCCGCCTACGCTCGACGCGGATGCCCTGGAGGCGATTCGTTCTTATGGTTGGCCCGGTAACGTACGGCAGTTAAAGAATTGTTTGGAGCGTGCCGTAATTTTGTCCAGCAATGGACGCATCACGATCAATGAGTTACCACCGGAAGTTGCGCGGCCAACAGCGCTGGCGGCGCCCATGATGCCGTCTCTATCCGTGCCCGGTTCGAGTATCGAGCCGGCGGCGGTAACCTCAAACACCCCGGCCTCGCTGCGAGAAATGGAACGCCAGCAGATCCTCTCGGCGCTTGAGCAGACTGGCTGGCATCGGGGCAAGACCGCGGAAATTCTGGGCATCTCTCCGTCAACTCTCTATCGCCGCCTGCGCGACTACGATCTCGAGAAGCGAAGGTAGGCGACCGGGTCGAATCGATTAAGAGCAAAGCGCCGAAAGGAAAATCAGCGCCAATGGAAGGAGCCCCATTGACGCCGATATCGCGACTGCGATTCTATCAGCTCGCCTTGAAATTACTTGTCAGTTTTGTTTTTGCGGCGCCTCAGATAAGCCCCGCCACTCACTAGTCCAGTTCCCAGCAAAGCAAGAGTTGCGGGCTCTGGGACCGGGGCCGGTTCGGTATAGATCGTGAAGCTAATCCCGTTGTTCCAATAGTGGCAGTCCGGATCGAAACCAAAGGCCAGGTTATTTCCCTGGGAGATGAAAGCCGCCAAAGCTGCCAGTTGGGCCGGGGTAAACTGATGAGTAAAATCCTGGGCGACATAATTACCGGGCCCAGCCCAATTCGCGCCCGGTCCCTGTCCGACCATGTTGAATCCCCGCTGGAACAGCAAGATGTTATCGACACCCGGCGACGGTCCGAGAGAGTTCGCTCCGGCAAAGAAGTCGCTGATGGTGGTGACTGGCACTCCAGAGGCGTCCACGACCGAAGCAATGCCACTGTTATTGGCGGTGTTGAGGAGGTGTACGAACAGTTGATTAGCGGTTGTATCCCAGTTCGCAATCCCTCTGAAGGTAATTGATGCTCCGGTGATGATGTGTCCCGGCGGTATCAGGATGTTACTAATTCTCCATGTATAAGCCCGGTGATGGTCGAGATCAAACTGATTTGCGCCACCGGCATAGTCAGACTCGTTGGTGTTATCGGTGTTGTTATTGGTGTTCGGCGCAGTCGGCGTTATGTTAAAGGTTATCGCGTCGGCAAAAGCGGTAGCCGGGAGCGCAAAAAGTGCGAAGGTGGCGAGCAGCAAGATGTATCTCTTCATGAATCTCCCCTGTAATCGGACAGCAGTATCAGTCGAAAAGTGTCTAAGGCACGAGCACTTTCAGATCGTCTGACTATTGAAAAGCCACGAATCAGCTTGGCTTAATCCATGAAAACGCGCAAAACTGCGGTTATTCCAGGATTAAGCTCGCGAAGAATCAGTTGCTATTCGAGACTCGGATCACGGATTACAGGTAATTACAGATTACAGTTACAGATGGGATAGGTTGCTGGTTAATTAATATTGCTTTTGAGTTTTTTCCGATCGATTTTGCCGCGGTCGTTTTTGGGCAGTGAGGACGCAAACTCAACCCAGCGTGGATACTTATAAAGCGCGATCCTCGACTTGACGAAATTCTTTATCTCTTCTGCGAGAGCATCATTCGGTTGATAACTTTCCCGCAAGACTATGAAGGCTTTTGGTTTGACCAATCCGTCGCCGGCGTCGTGCCCGACCACCGCGCATTCCCGCACCGCATCGTGCTGTAGCAGGCAATTTTCAATTTCGCTGGGGGCTACATACACGCCGCCAACTTTCAAAATATCGTCGGTGCGGCCGTGGTACCAGTAATAACCTGACTCATCCATGTGGAACTGGTCGCCCGTAGTGCACCAATCGCCGGCAAAAGTCTCTTTGGATTTTTCGTGGGCATTCCAATAACAGAGCGCCGCCGAATCGCCTTTGATTCGCAATGTGCCCATCTCTCCCACGGGCAGTTCCAGTCCCTCCGCATTTACGATTTCGGCTTCGTAGCCTTCGACGATCCGTCCCAGGCTCCCGGGCTTGACGTCACCAGGCCGGTTGGTGATGTAGATATGAAACATCTCAGCGGAGCCGATGCCGTCGTAGATCTCGACGCCAAAAGTTTTCATCCAGCGCTCGTACAGCTCAATTGGCAACGCCTCGCCCGCCGAATAACAAAAGCGCAGGGACGAAAGATCATGCGCCGCAGCGCCTTCCGCGTTGAGCATGCCGTTTATCATGGTAGGCACCGTCGTCAGGATCGTCGGGTGATAGCGTTCAAGAACGTCAAAAATCTTCTCCGGGGTTGAGCGTTCGGCAAACAGCGCGGTTGCTCCGCCGACCGCAAAGGGAAACAGCAGGTTGGTCCCAGTCGCGTAACCAAAAAACAGTTTGGGAACGGAAACGGTGATGTCATTTTCATTTACGCCGATGGTTCGTTTAGCAAAGACTTCGGTATTGAACGGAAGATCATGCTGGAAATGGACGGCGCCTTTTGGATGCCCGGTTGATCCGGAGGTAAACAACCAGATGGCGATGTCATCGCGCCGGGTATCGGCCGGCAGGCATTCGTCCGAGTTGGACATGACGGCACCGCCAAACGACAGCCACTGGACGCGAGGATTTGTGAAATCAACTTCTACTTCGTCCGCTTCGTTGCCGACCACCAAAACCGCGCGCAGGTGGTTTGCCGAAGCCGCAGCCTCCGCAAAGACCTTTAGCAAAGATGCGTGAATGACGGCCACGCGGGCGCGCGTGTATTCGAGGTAATACTGGTAATCGGCAGCGGGCAGCAACGGATTAACCATCGTGATCACGGCGCCGATCCGGGCGGCGCCAAACCATGTCCAGACAAACTCGGGACAATCGGGCAAAACCATCAGGATTCGTTCTTCGATTTCGAGTCCCATCTCGCGCAGGGCGTTGCCGGCGCGATTAGACATCCGCGCAGTCTCAGCATAGCTGAAGGTTCGATCTTCGAAATAGAGACAGGTTTTGTTTTCTCGGCCTTCCTCGAGGTTGTGGTAGAGGAAGTAATCCGCCATGTTGAATTTTTCAGGGAACTCGATTGTCATAGTTCTAAGATTCTGTCGACATCGAGCTTGCCCGTGGAGAGCAGCTCATTCTGCACGTGTTCCCAGGGTGCCTTTGCAATGAGGAATGATCCTCGCTCGATCCATGATTGAAACATGTGTTTCAGCGTGATTTCATGGATCGCTTCTTCTTTTGAAACCGGCAATCGCTCCACTAACTTACACTAAAACGCACGAATAGAACGCAGCCATGTCGATTGAGAGAGAATGCCACATGCAGTTCATGAAGAATTCCAACCTGTGACGGGTTATCATTATCCAATTTTAACTTGACACCTGCCGCGACAACTCGCTCGCGATAAAAGCATTCAATCGCCTGTTGTCGTCCGCATCTCCCGACGTGAACCGCACTGCAAAGCCAATCTCATAAGCTTCCTCAACAACTTCAGACCAAAAGCAAACTGGCTCGACGTGGGGCAGCTCAATCTCTAATCGAATCAGTTCTCTGGGTTCCACTTTTCCGCCGGTAAGGACAAAACAACCGGTTTCGCTGAGGTTAGTAACTGTTGCTGATTGCTGGGCAACTACGCCTTCCCAGCGTGCCGGGAGACTAACGTTCAGCCGTGGCGATTGCCGACGCTCCTTGGTCATGACATCGATATCCGTGAGAATTTAAACAACCGCCAGTCAGTCGGAAGCAATGCCGAGACGCTTCGGTGGCGGCGCCGCCTAGCGGCGACCCCCCGGAGCTGCAAAAGGACAACCTTCCGCTCCATGCGTAACGTCGAGATATGTACGAGCCTCCCATAGTTCCGGGAAAAACCTCTTGTTAAGCGTGGTCTGTAGATAGCCGATCCCTTCCGAGCCGCCGGTGCCGCGTTTGGCGCCGACCATGCGCTCAACCATCTTCACGTGATGCGAGCGCCAGAGCGAAAAATACTCGTCATGTTCCAACAAAGCCTCAGCCAATTGAAACTCTTCATAGCGTTCCTCGAAATGCGTAAGAATTTCCAGCACCGCCTGAACCCTTTTCTCGTAGAGTTGCTTTCGCTGATCCTCAGTCAGGGATTCGGCGCCGGCGGGAGCGTCAAACCCCCGGCGCCGCAGCACAGCAAAAAACATTTCACCTAACGACGGCGCTTCGAATCTCTCTTGCAGTCGCTCATAGGCAAACGTGTCATCGTGAAACTCTCGCTGAATAGCTTCGTTCTTTAGGCCGGAGGCAAATTCGATTTCGCGAAACTGCATAGACTGAAAACCACTGGCCGGATTGAGCTTCTCTCGGAAGCCAAGAAAGCTGATCGGGGTCATGCTCTCCAGAATATGAATTTGGCTCACCAGGAGCTTTTCAATCTCGACGACGCGCCTGATGGTGCGAGCCGCCGCCGCGACGCGATCGCCATTCATCATTCCAATGGCCGCATCGATCTCGTGAAGAATCTGTTTGAACCACAACTCGTACGCCTGATGAATGGTAATAAAAAGGAGTTCATCGTGATGTTCGGGACCTGAAAGGCATTCCTGCAAGCCGATCAGATCAGGAACCCGTAGATACTTGTTATAGGAGAGCGGGGCTGATTTGCCGTATTCGTTTGACATTTTTGGTCTTGGGTCTTTGAATCTTGAGTCTTTGGGCCTGGTGATGATCATCGGTAAACACCAAAGGCCGAAGACCAAAGACCGATGTTTCAGAATGCCGCTCCCACGGCTTCGTGTTTCGCGTAAGCTTGCGTGTCCCTGATGGACGCCATCTCTTTCACCAACAATTCGACTTCTTCATCAGTCGTATAAAAGTGCGGCGAGACGCGCACGCCTGCTCCGGGCCGAAAATCAACTATGAATTCCCGCCTTACCAACTCACGGGTAATTCCGGCCGCATGTTCGTGCATGATGGTCACCGTGCCGCCCCGGCGGGATGGATCCTTTGGACTTGTGACCTCGAAACCAGCCTCTTCGGCCAACTCGATCAGGCGGGTGGTTTGCCGCACGCTCTTTCGGCGAATGTTCTCTACCCCAACCCTGTTTATGATTTCGTAGCCTGCCATGGCCGAATAAAGAGCGGCAATTGCCGGCGAGCCGTGAAGGAAACGGGCAACGTCCGGCGCGTAACGGAGTTTAGGGTCAAACGCGAATGGCTCCTCATGGGCCATCCAGCCGGTGGTCTTCGGCTGTAGCTTTCCATGCAAGTCAGGCCGAATATAAAGGTATCCGGAGCCGGGCCCACCGCAAAGCCACTTCACCGACCCGCCGGTTGCGAAATCTACATTCAATTGGCTGACGCTAAACGGGACCGTACCGGCCGATTGATATACATCGAGCAACACCACCGCCCCCACTTCGTGAGCGCGTTCGGTGATCGCTTTAGCGTCCTGGAGAAAAGCGCTTTTGAACAGCACATGCGAGATGGGAACCAACAACGTCTGTTCGTCAATTGCCGCCAACATGCGCTCGAGCGGAACAGTAATACCGTCGTCGGATTTCACGGTCTCAATCCGCAAACTTCCATTGCGGGCGTGAGCCTCATAGACGTACATCACCGAGGGGAAGTTCAACTCAGAATAGACAATCTTGTTTCTCCGTGGGGTCGGCTCGAAACAGGAAAGAACCAGCGACTGACAAACAGAGACATTCTGATGCATGACCACCGTGCCTGCCTCTGCACCGATGATCCGAGCTACCTCATTGCCAATCGTGATCGGCATTTCCCACCAGCCTTCGGCCCAGGCCCGCACCCCGCGCGTAGCCCAGACATCGGCATAGGCGTGCATACTCTCGTACGTCGCCCTGGGCATTGCCCCGAGACTGTGTGAAATGAGATAGACAGTTTTGTCCAGAATGGGAAACTCGTTACGCCATTTGAGCAGCTCGTCAGTCAACAAACAGTCCCTCCTCTTAACTTTGGATTAATGTATCACAGTCCGACAAACTTTAGTTTGTCGCCTCCTTCAGACTCCACTCTCTTAAAACCTAAGTCCGACAAACTT
>Ga0187893_10012801_pt1 | contig 11825 bp, 11 predicted proteins | sample MA1701074metaG_FD_139574 | JGI IMG/M metagenome (GOLD analysis project Ga0187893, IMG submission 139574) | White microbial mat communities from a basaltic lava cave in the Kipuka Kanohina Cave System on the Island of Hawaii, USA - MA170107-4 metaG ... | reverse complement strand
GGCCTCGGCCGCCTTGGAGTACTCGCCGGCCTGGAAGTGGGAGAGCGCCGTCTCGACGGCGTCGCCGGCCCGCGCGGGGAGCGCGAGGGCGAGCAGGGCCGCTGCGGCCAGCAGGGTTCGGGTCACGGGCCACCTCGATCCGGACCGGAGCGCGCCGGTCCGTACGGAGAAGCGGCCGCGGGGACACGCGTCCCCGCGGCCGGGGGGATCGCGAAGGGCCTCGGCAGCCCTGTCGCGAGAAAGAGCCTCTCGCGCGAGGGTCTACACCCTCGCGAGGTTCTTCTGCACCTGGGCCGCGAGGGCCTTCTGGGCCGCCGCGCCGCCCTCGGCGCCGAAGGCGCGCCGCTCGCCCGCCTGCTTGGCCAGCGGGCACATGTTCGAGCAGTCGAAGCCGGACGAGGAGCAGTCGCCGGCGAAGGCGAAGGAGCCCATGGCGAGGACGGCCGCCAGGGTCCCGAGCCGCTTCAGGTTCTTCATCGCGCACCTCCGGTTGCCGAGCCTGTGCCGATCCATTGCGGGCACCCGGCGGGATCCCCCGCGGGGATTCGGCGCCGGGATTCGGCGCGGGGAGCGGGCGGGGAGGCGGCGGAAGGGAGAGGCGGGAGGGCCCGGCGGTTGGTCCCGGGCGGGGGCGCGGGAGGCCCGTCTCCCGTCCCCCGATCCCCGGGGTGCGCAGTCCTGGCGACCCTGGACCCGTCGCCTTCCTTCGAAGCCCGGGGAGGTACCTTAGCGGCGGGCGTCGAGGCCGCAAGAGAGAACTGCCCGGAACGTCCCGAGGTCAGGTCGAGACCGCGACTGAGCGCGGACGCGAGGCGGGACCGGACGCGAATCCGCCGATCGCGCAGCAGCGGGGTACCGGAGACCTGACCTCGCCGTCGACAGCAAGGCCGTGCCTGAGTACGGCGAGGTCAGGTCTGCGATGCCCCGCCGTAGCGGCGGAGAGCGGACTCGTGCCCGGATCGTCCCGTGCGAGCGACAGGGCGCGGTCTCGACCTGACCTCTCCTCGGTCCTCCGACTCTACGGCGCCGTCCACCTCTTCCTCTCGATGGACGCGCGCGCCCTCCCCTCGCTGTCCACGGCGCCGGCCGGCGGGCCGGTGCAGGCGCAGTCGACGCACTGGTCCTGCGGCGCGGCGTCGGCGGTGAACCTCCTGGCCGCGCACGGGATCGCCTCCACGGAGCGGGAGATGGGGGAACTCTGCCTCACGATGCCCTACCGGGGGACGACGACGCCGCGGTTCGTGCGCGGGCTGACGAGGAAGCTCGAGGCCGAGGGGAGCGCGCTCCGCGTGCGCGCCGCGGACCGGCTGTCGATGGACGACCTCGACCGGTTCCCGCGGCCCTGCATCGTGGGCGTGCGCGGTTCGATCCTCGTCGGCCACGCCGTGGTGATCCTCGCGGGGCCGGAGGGCGGCCGCTACCGCGTCGCGAACCCGCTCCCCGTCGGGGCCGGGTCGATCCAGGTCGTCCCGCGGGAGGAGCTGGCCGCGATGTTCAGCGGCGAAGCGATCGGGCTCGTACCGCGGTGACGCAGCGACCGGGGTCAGGTCTCGACCTGACCTCGGTCGTTGCGCTACTTCGCCAGCGACGCCGCGCGATCGACCAGCGCGAGGAACTCGCCCCGCCAGCCGCCGGGGTCGTCGGCCAGCGCGCCGGCGGCGATCCCGCGCACGAGGCCGAGCGTCGCGCTCCCGCGGTGCTCCGAGCCGCGCAGCGCCATCCCGAAGGCGGCGACCGACGCGGCGAAGCGGAAGTCGGGGTCGGCCGCGTCGAACGCGAGGTTCGCGTCGACGAAGGGGACCTCGCGGAGCGTGCTCGTGTCCCCCTCGGGCTCCTTCCAGCGGAGCTTGACGACGAGGGACTCGACGCTCCCCGAGAAGTCGGCGGGCCGCTGGTAGCGGAGCGCGTCCACCGCCGCGCCGGGGACCGGCTCGCCGGCGGGGACGACCTCGTAGAACGCGGTCACCGCGTGCCCCGCGCCGATCTCGCCGGCGTCCTTGCGGTCGTCGGCGAAGTCCTGGGCCGCCAGCACGCGGTTCTCGTAGCCGAGGAGCCGGAAGGCCGCGACCCTCGCCGGGTTGAACTCCACCTGGATCTTCACGTCCTTCGCGATGGCGTGCAGCGTCCCCATGCCCTGGTCGACGAGGACCTTGCGCGCCTCGTTCAGGCCGTCGACGTAGCCGTAGTTCCCGTTCCCCCTGTCCGCGAGCTGCTCGAGGGTCGCGTCCTGGAGGTTGTCCATCCCGTAGCCGAGGGCCGTGAGGAACACGCCGCTCTTCGCCTTCTCCTCGATCATCTTCACGAGCGCGCTCGGGTCGGAGACGCCGACGTTGAAGTCCCCGTCCGTCGCCAGCACGACGCGGTTGATGCCGCCCTGGACGAAGTTCTCGGCGGCGACCTGGTAGGCCTGCTCGATCCCCGCGGCCCCGTTGGTCGAGCCGCCGGCGCCGAGGCGCTCGAGGGCGGCGAGGATCTCCGCCTTGCGGTCGCCGGGCGTGGGCGGGAGGACGAGGCCCGACGATCCGGCATAGACCACCATCGCGACGCGGTCGCGGGCGGTGAGCCGCCCCGCCAGCATCGCGATCGACTGCTTCACCAGCGGGAGCTTGTTCGGCTGCGCCATGGATCCCGAGACGTCGAGCAGGAAGACGAGGTTCGCCGCGGGGCGCTCCGCCTCCTCGACGCGGCGGCCCTGGAGGACGACGCGGACGAGCCGGTGCCTCGGCTGCCACGGGCAGGACGCGGCGTCGAGGTGCACGGCGAACGGGTCGGAGCCCGTCGGGCCCTCGTAGGCGTAGGGGAAGTAGTTGACGAGTTCCTCGATCCGGAGCGCGCCGGGCGGCGGAAGGCGGTTCTGCTCCATCACGCAGCGCCGGACGATGGAGTAGGCCGCGGTGTCCACGTCGATGGAGAAGGTCGAGAGCGCCGCCTCGCCCAGCGGGCGCACCCAGGCGTTCTCGACGATGGGCGAGAAGGACTCGGTCGTGGACTCGCCGGGCGAGAGGTAGCCGAGGGACTTCAATTCGTCGACGCTGGTCACGTCGCCGAGCCGGACCCTCTTGAGTTCGACGATGTCGGCCGGCAGCGTGCCCGTCGTCGCCACCGTCACGCCGGGCTTGAGGATGAGGTTGGGGGCCACGAACGCGGAGGCGCCGCCGCCGCCGCCGCCGCCGAAGGAGTACTCGCCGGCTTCCCACTGCTGCCCGGTGAAGCCGCCCTTGCCGCCTCCGGGGCCGCCGGACCCGGAGCCTGCGACGCCGAGCCGCTCGTTCACCGCTCGATGGTCGGAGGAGAACCGGGGCGACTCGAAAATCTCTGTCGAGAGCTGCCCGTCCCCGAGTTCCGAGCGCCGCACCCGAGTCACGGTCGACTGCCCGAAGTTGCTCACGAAGACGAACTCCTCGTCCCCCTGGTTCCCTGCGCCGGCGGCGGGAACGCCCCGAGACCCGAAGAGTCCTGCAGGGTCGCGGGGTCGCTCCGCGTCCGCCCCGAACTCCACGGCCCCCGTGACCCCGCCGATCGCGAGGCCGAGGGTCAGGAGCAGCGTCGCCGCGACGGCGCCGAACTCCGGGCTCACGCGGAGGAACCGCGCCGTCGCCGGGGGCGCTGCGGACCCGGCGGGCGCCCCGGAGAGCGCCGCCTCGAGGGCGCCGCGGTGCGCGGGATCGAGGGCGGGGACCGGCTCCGCGGCGAGCCCGTCCCGGAGCGCCCCCGCCGCGGCGCGCATCGCCTCGGCCTCGGCCCGGAGCGCCGGGTCGGCGGCCAGCGCCGCCTCCACGGCCGCGCGCTCGGCGGGCGTCCCCTCGTCCAGCGCCCACGCGGCGATCCTCGGGTCGTCGGCGTTCATCGCGTCGCCTCCCTCGGCGCGCCGCCCGGGGCCGCGACGACCCCGAGCCGGACGCGCATCGACTTCAGTCCCTCGTGCAGCAGGACGCCGACGTGGTTCACGGTCACGTCCATGACCTCGGCGATCTCCCGGTAGGCGAGGCCGTGCTGGAGCCGGAGGCGCAGCGCCTCCCGCTGCTTCTCCGGGAGGCTCTCGAGCACCCGCACCGCCCGCTCCGCCTGGTCCCGCGCGGCGGCCCGCTCGACGGGGTCGCCGGCGCCGGGCGTCGCGTCCAGGACCGGCGTCGCGGCGCGCTCCATCCGCCGTCCCCTCCGCATCCGGTCGATCGCGAGGTTCCGCACGACCGCGTAGAGCCAGCCGGGCAGGCGCGGCTCGACCTCCGCCCGGGGCCGGCCGAGGAGCCGGAGGAACGCCTCCTGCACCAGGTCCTGCGCCCCGTGGGGGTCGCGGAGGAGCCCCTCGGCGTAGAGCAGGAGCGGGCCCTCGAACCGTTCGAGGCAGCGCCGCACCCACCGTCCCTGCTCCGCGTCCACCGGGTCGCCTCCGATCCCGCGTCGCGTCCGGGGAGAGGACGAGCGGGACCGTCCGGATCTTAGGGGAGACCTACGGGCGCGTCGGGCTGCGGCCGCGATCGCGGAGGCGGCGGCTCTGCTCGTTGAGGAACGAGCGCTCCTCGGCGGTGAGCGACGAGATTCCGTCGGAGGCGATGCGGTCGAGGAGACCGTCGAGGCGCGCCTTCGAGTCCACCGCCTCGCGCGCGGCGGCGGCCTCGCGGGCCTCGGCCTCGAGGCGCTCCCGCTCGCGGCGGCGGGCCGCGGCGCGGGACTCGCGCGGGGGCGGCTTCGGCGCGCCCTTCTCGAGGCTCGTGTAGCCGTTGGAGAAGTCGTAGACGCCGAGGAGCGCCTCGTTCTCCATGGACTCCTGGCGGAGGGCGCGCCACGCGCCGACGACCGACATGAGGCACCAGCCGCCCAGGACCGAGAGCCACGCGTCCTGGCGGGAGAGCCCGCCGACGAGGAGCCCCGCGCCGATGACGGCGCCCGTGACGAAGGTCGCGACCCGCGCCCGCCGCCGCCCGTGCTTCCGCGCGAGGAGCGCCTCGACGGCGTGGCCGCCGTCGAAGGGGTGCCCCGGGAGCAGGTTGAGGACGAAGAGGGCCGCGTTGAGGTTCCAGACGGCCAAAAGCCAGTTGCGGGAGCCCTCGAGCCGGGGCAGGCCGGGCGCCTCTCCCGCCGACGCCCAGTACGCCCCGCCCGCCAGGAGGGCGAGGACGAGGTTCACCCCCACCCCGGCGAGCGTCACCCGCAGCTCGCTCCCCGTGCTGCGCGCCTCCTCGTGGTAGGTGAGGCCGCCGAGGGGCCAGAGGAGGATCCCGTGCACGCCGAGGCCCTCGCGCCGCGCCGCGAACGCGTGGCCCAGCTCGTGGAGCAGGATGGAGACCGTCATCACGCCGAGGAACCCGAACAGGACGAGGAGGACCTCGGGGCGGGCGTAGGAGGGCGTCGTGACGACCCAGAGGACGAACATCGCCGGGAGCAGCAGGTGCATGCGCACCGGGAAGCCGGCGACGCGGAGGAGCGGGACGGTGAGCCGCGATTCCATCGGGCTCAAGGATAGCGCGGCCGCGGGGGGAATGCCGCCCTAGACGATCCGGCGGAACTTCCCGCCGCAGGTGGCCAGCGCGAGGGCGGCGTAGGCCTTCGCCGACTGGAGGAACTTCTTCACCTCGGCGTCGGTGACCTTGCGGACGACCTTCCCGGGGACGCCGAGGACGACGCTGCGCTTCGGCACCTTCATGCCCTCGGTGACCACGGTCCCGGCCCCGATCAGGCACTCGTCCCCGATCTCCGAACGCTGGAGGAGGATCGCCCCCATGCCGACGAGGCAGCGGTTCCCGAGGCGGCGGCCGTGGAGGATGGCGCCGTGGCCCACGGTGCAGTCGTCGCCGACGGTCTGCGGGTCGCCGTGGTCGCAGTGGACGACGCAGTTGTCCTGGAGGTTCGTCCGGGCGCCGATCCGGATCTTCGCCTCGTCGCCGCGCACGGAGGCCCCGTACCAGATGCTGACCTCGGCTCCGAGGTCCACGTCTCCCGTGACGATCGCGGTCTCCGCGACCCAGGCGTCCCTCTCCCGAACGAGCCTGCCGTCCGCCATGGCTACCCTCCGCGGGCCGAAAGGATGCCCAGGACCTGGACGGCGTTGTAGCACGCGTGCAGCGCGATCGGAGCGTGGAGGCCGCCCGTGCGCTCGCGGAGCGCCCCCGCCGCGAGCCCGAGCGCGAAGGTGACCGGGAACGCGTCCGGCTCGAGGTGGTAGAGCGAGAAGGCGGCCGACGAGAGGAGCAGCGCCGGCGCCCGGCCCATGAAGCGCCGCAGTCCCCCGTGCAGCCACCAGCGGAAGACCCACTCCTCGTAGAACGGGGCGACGACGACGGCGAAGTACGCCAGCGCGACGAGCGTCGCGTCGTCGCCGCGGAGGGCGTCCTGCACCACCCTCTGCCCCTCGAACTTCCACTTCGCCGCCTCGTAGAGCTCCTGCTGGGCGAGGGAGATCCCGAGCATGAAGGGAAGGAAGGCGAGCCCCGCCAGGGCGCCGACGCGGACGGAGGGGGCCGCCGGCGCCGGACGGCCCGGCTCCGCCCGGCGCGTCACGACCCGGTGCGCGGCGATCGCTCCCACGAGCCCGACGACCTTGGCGAACGCGTCGATCGAGAGGAGCGCGCCGAGGGGAAGCGGGGCGTCGGGGGAGATCCGGACGAGGCCCGCGGCGAGCAGCGCGACGATCCCCGCGGTGAGGACGGCGAGGTAGGCGGCCGTCGTCCCCGCCGCCCAGGCGAGGCCCCAGGGCTCGGGAGCGGGGGTGCCCCGGGGGACCGCGTCGGGGTCGCGGCGCAGCCGCCAGAGGAGCCACCCCAGCGCCGCGATCCCGACGCCGAGGGACCCCCAGGTCCAGAGCGCCGAGGGCTGCGGGGGGTCCAGCGGCTACTCCCCGGGGACGCCGGGCGGGGCCGCGCCAATGGTCCCCGGGACGGGGCTCGACGGCTGCCCCCACTCGCGGCGCGGGATGCGGCCTGCGAGGAGGGCGGTCCGCCCGGCGATGCAGGCGTGCTTCATCGCGGCCGCCATGGCGACCGGGTCCCTCGCGAGGGCGACGCCGGAGTTCATGAGGACGCCGTCGGCGCCGAGCTCCATCGCGACGGCGGTGTCGCTCGCGGTGCCGACGCCGGCGTCCACGATGATCGGGACCCTCGCGCGCTCGACGATGATGCGGATGTTCCGCGGGTTGAGGATCCCCTGGCCGGAGCCGATCGGGGAGCCGAGGGGCATGACGCTCGCCGCGCCCGCCTCCTCGAGGCGCTTCGCCAGGATCGGGTCGTCGCTCGTGTAGACGAGGACCGTGAAGCCGTCCTTCACGAGGCGCCGCGTCGCGTCGAGCGTCGCGATCGGGTCGGGGAGGAGGGACTGCGGGTCGGAGAGGACCTCGAGCTTGACCATGTCGGAGAGGTCGAACTCCCGGGCGAGGTGCGCGGTGCGGATCGCGTCCTCGGCGTTGAAGCAGCCCGCGGTGTTGGGCAGGATCGAGTAGCGGCCGAGGTCGAGCGCGTCGAGGAGCGACGGCCCGCCCTCGCGCCCGAGGTTGGCGCGGCGCACCGCCACGGTGACGCACTCGCAGCCCGACGCGTCGAGGGCGCGGTTCATCGTCCCGAAGTCGGGGTACTTGCCGGTCCCGAGGAGGATGCGGGAGCGGAACGCGTGCTTCCCGACGCGGAGGAGGTCGTCCGCCACGGTCAGCCGCCCCCCACCATGGTCACCACCTCCACGCGGTCGCCCGGCGCGAGGACCCGCTCGGCGTGGCGGCCCTTCGGGACGATGGAGAGGTTCACCTCGACGGCGCAGCGGCGCCGGTCGACACCGGCCCCCTCGAGGAGCGCGAGCACCGTCGTCCCCTCGGGCACCTCGCGGTCGCGGCCGTTGAGCGTGACCCTCACTCCCGCCTCCCGCGGTCCTTCTCCCACTTGTAGAGCTCGACCACCTGGTTGAGGGTCCGCCCCTCCTCCTCGATCTCGTGGCGGATCCGGATCTCCTTCTCGAGGCAGTCCATCGCGCGGTTGGCCATCTCGACGGCGCGCTCCCGCGGGAGGACCATCACCCCGTCGTCGTCGCCGACGACCCAGTCCCCCGGACGGACCGTCTGGCCGCCGACGCGGACCGGGACGCCGATCTCCCCGAAGCCCTTCGGCTCGCCGGCGTGGGAGACGACGACGCGGGCGAAGGCCGGGAACCCGAGGCGGCGGATCTCGGGGGTGTCGCGGATCGCGCCGTCGATCACGACGCCGGCGATCTTCCGCTGGATGCAGGAGTGCGTCGCCAGTTCGCCCCAGAGCGCCGGCGGGACGCCGCCGGCCTCGATGACGATCACGGAGCCGGGGGGGGCCTCGTCGATGGCCTCGACCGGCTTCGCCCAGTCGCCCGGCGCGGAGCGGACGGTGAAGGCCGGACCGGCGCAGCGGGCCCCGGGAGTGATCGGGCGGATGCCGTCGAGGCAGGGCTGGCGGTGGAACCCGTCGGAGATGTTCGGGGTGGAGGCCTTCTCGAGGAGTTCCCGGATCCCCTCGCCCGTGGCGCGGCGCATGGCGCCGCCGGCGGCCGCCTCCCCGGACTCCATCGCGCGCTTGACCGCGGCCGCGGCGGCGGCGCCGTCGGCGGCCTTGCTGATGAAGCCGCCGACGATGACGATCGACGCCCCCGCCTTCACGGCGTCGGCCGCCGTCTCGGCGGTGATCCCGCCGGCGACGGCGACCGGGATCGAGACCTCGCGGGCGACGGCGCGCAGCCGCGCGAAGGGGTCGCGCCCCTCCATCTGCTCGTCGATGGGGCAGTGCACGCCGACGAGGTCCACGCCGAGGGCCTCGACCTCGCGGGCGCGGCGCGCCGGGTCGGGGTGGCCGAGGAGGTCGGCGTAGACCTGGATCCCGTAGTTGCGCCCCGTCTCGACGCACTCGCGGAGGGTCGCGTCCGAGGCGACCGCGAGGACGGTGCAGACCTTCGCGCCGGCCTTGGCGGCGGCCTCGAACTCCGCCCGCCCGGCGTCCATGGTCTTCGCGTCGCAGACGATCGGGACCGACGGGAACTCCCGGTGGAGCGCGCGGACGGCGTCCAGCCCGGCGGCCTTGAGGAGCGGCGTGCCGACCTCGAGGAGGTCGGCGCCGCCCTCCAGCGCCTCGCGCGCGCACTTGAGCGCGCGGGCCGTGTCCACGAAGTCGAGGGCCGCCTGGAGCCGGGGCATGGGAGGGACGATCCTACCGCGGGCGCCTCGGGAGCGAGCGCAGCCACGAGGGGTCCACCCGGGCCTTCACGGTGCGGCGGTCGAGGGAGAGGCGCCGGGCGGTCTCCACGTAGGAGCCGGTGCGGGCGTAGACCCAGGTGCAGTACCGGTTGAGGGCCTCGTCGGCGGAGAGCCGGCCGTCGCGGAGGGCGCGCGAGGTCTCCTCGAACGGGTCCGACGGCGCGGCCCCCTCGGGGGGAGGCCGATACTCCCCGCGGACGAGGACGTTGCGCACGCACTGCTCGAGCTCGCGCTGGTTGCCGGGCCAGGGGTAGTCGGCCCCGAGGCTCCCCTCGATCCACGCCCTCACCTCCTCGGCGAGGCCCGGGGGCTCCTCCCCGAGGGTCCGCCGGACGAGGTGGGAGACGAGGAGCGGGAGCTCCTCGGGGTCGTCGTCGAGGCGCTCCCGGAGGGAGGGCACGGCGACGAGGTCGGAGCAGATCCGGTAGTAGAAGTCCTCGCGGAGGTCGCCGCGCCTCAGGAGCGCCGCCGTGTCCGCGCGGGTCGCGGCGAGGAACTTGCCGGAGAACGGGCGCCCGCGGGTCTCCCCGACCCGTGTGAAGGTCCGCTCGTTGAGGACGCGCAGCAGCCGCACCTGCACCGAGGCCGGCAGGGAGCCGATCTCGTCCAGGAACACGCTCCCCGCGCGGGGGCAGCCCTCGAGGAGCCCGGCCCGGTCCTCGGTTGCGCCGATGAACGCGCCGCGGCGATGGCCGAAGAGCGCCGACTCGATCAGCGGCTCGGGGAGGGCGTCGAGGCTGAGCGGGAGGAAGAGCCCGTTGAAGTCCGCCCCGAAGGCGCGCGTCCCCGGGTCGAAGGGGATGTACCGGGACTGCGCGATGGCCCGGGCGACCCCCTCCTTCCCGGTCCCCGTCGGCCCGGTGACGAGGGTGGTGAAGTCCCCCATCCGGTCGAAGAGCGTGGCCCGGTAGCGGCGGAGGTCGTGGGTGAAGATCGATTCCCAGATCGCCGCGCGCAGCCGCGCCGCGGGACGCGAGCGGCCGACGACGCACTGGAAGATCAGGTGGAAGGCGCGGCGGGACTGGAAGAAGCAGGCGAACAGGTGCGCGCCCTCCCCCGTGGTGATCCGCCGGCCCGGGAGCGCGCCCAGGAACCGCTCGGCGTCGGGGAGGAACTCCTGGAAGAGGGGCAGCGGGCCCGGCTTGATCCGGCCCTCGCGGGCCTCCCGGACCAGCAGGCTGAACCCCTCGCGTCGGCGGTGGTAGAGGTGGAAGAGGGCGAGGTCCCCGTAGAGACGGGCCTCCTCCTCCGCCGGCGCGGGGCCCCCCTTCAGCCGGGTCCGGGCGGCCTCGACCAGGGCCTCGGCCCGGGAGGCGAGCCGGACCGGATTGGGGTGCTGAGCCTCGAGCCGGGGGTGGATGGAATCCTCGGCCCCCTCCTCGGAGAATTCCGGCCCGAGGGCCTCCCGCTCGAGCTCGACCCTCCGGGGCTGGAACGGGTTGCCCCAGAGGAGGCCCCCGACCGCCTCGGCGAAGGCCCGCTCGTCGTCCGAGAACAGCGCCACCGCGCCTCCCGGGGCTCCGGCGCCCCCTGCGAAGTATACATTTCTAGTATATCATATGTACATCTCATGCAAGCCCCTTGCGGGCCCGTTCGGGAAGAGGGTGCAGCGCCGGTCCCCGAATCGTCTCAAGTCCCGCCAGCGAGGCGTACCGATGCAAATCGTGCCAGACACCGGCCGGATGTATGGTGGGCGGTCCATGGGGACGGACGCGGTCCGGGTCGAGGGGCTCCGCAAGTCCTTCTGGGCCGGATTCTGGAGGGTCCCCGCGGAGACCCTCCGGGGGATCGACTTCTCGGTCCCGCGGGGCCGGACCGTCGGCTACCTGGGGGCGAACGGGGCCGGGAAGACCACCACCCTCAAGGTCCTGGTCGGCCTCCTCGACGCCGACGCCGGGCGGGTCGAGGTCCTCGGGCTCCCCGTCGGCGACCCCGCCTGCCGGCGCCGGGTCGGGTTCCTCCCCGAGAACCCCTACTTCTACGAGCACCTGACCGCCCGCGAGGCGCTGCGGTTCTACGGCGGGCTCTCCCGCATGGACCGGGAGGAGATCGAGGCCCGCTCCGGGCCGCTCCTCGAGCGGGTCGGGCTCGCCGAGGCGGCCGACCGCCGCCTCGGCGGCTACAGCAAGGGGATGCGCCAGCGCCTCGGCCTCGCGCAGGCGCTCCTCCACGACCCGGAGCTCCTGATCCTCGACGAGCCCATGAGCGGGCTCGACCCCTTCGGCCGCCTGCTCGTCAAGGACATCCTCCTCGAGGAGCGGGCACGCGGGAAGACGGTGCTCTTCTCGAGCCACATCCTCGGCGACGTGGAGGAGGTCTGCGACGCCGTCGTGATCCTCGCCCGCGGCCGCGTGACCGCGCAGGGGCCCGTGCAGGACCTCCTCGGGCGCGCCGCCTCCGCCTGGGAGGTCGCCGTGCGCGGCGCCGGCGCGGCGGCGCTCGAGGCGGCGGCCCCCGGCCGCGTCGCCCTCGCGCGGACCGAGGGGGGCCTCGTCCGCGCGAAGATCGAGGGGGACCTCGACCCCGCCGCGCTCCAGCGCGCCGTCGCGGCGGCCGGCGGCGTCGTCGTCGAGCTGTCGCCGCGGCGCGAGACGCTGGAGGAGCTCTTCATCCGCACGGGCGGCACCGCGGC
>Ga0187893_10012800_pt1 | contig 11826 bp, 9 predicted proteins | sample MA1701074metaG_FD_139574 | JGI IMG/M metagenome (GOLD analysis project Ga0187893, IMG submission 139574) | White microbial mat communities from a basaltic lava cave in the Kipuka Kanohina Cave System on the Island of Hawaii, USA - MA170107-4 metaG ... | reverse complement strand
TACAGATTGCCGACGCCTTCGAAGTCCGACAGGTACCAGATGCGATCGGCGAGCCACATCGGGCTCGTGATGTTGCCGGCGAGTTCGTCCATCCGGCGAAACTCGCCGGCACCCGAGCTATCGATCCACAGATGGCCGGCCGTCCCACCGCGATAGCGTTTCCAGCGCGCGGGATCCGCCGTGTTGCGGCCGATAACGCGCGCGCCCTTCGGTCCGAACGCAAGGTGATTGACCTGCCCGAGCGGGAGCAGCTCGGGCAGTCCGCCATCGACGTCGAGCGTAAACGCGTGGTAGTTGCGGAAAAACGGCTGTCCCCAGGTTGTGACGAAAAGGATTTTTCCGTCCGACGTCCAGCCGCGCACCATGACGTCGGGTCCGAGCCAGGTCATTCGTCTTGCCGGCCCGCCTTCGGCGGGCATCAGATAGACCTCAGGATGTTGCTCGTCGCGCCCGACGAAAGCGAGCCACTTGCCGTCGGGCGCTAGCGCTGGTGTCGAGGGCTCGCCCAGTCCGGCGGTCAGCCGGCGAGCGGCACCACTCGCTGACTCCACGCGCCACAGATCGTCGTCGCAGACAAACACGATCGCGTCGCCGCGGATCGTCGGTTGGCGTAGGTAGCCTTGATCGTCGTTTGTCATTCCGCAAACTCCAGTACAACCCGCCGCGTCCGCGCGGATTTCTTTTCAATCTTCACCACTCGTATCGCGCCAATCTCGCTCGTGTTCTTCACATGCGTGCCGCCGCAGGGCTGAAGATCGACATCGTGCACGCGCAGCAGGCGCACGCGGCCGAAGCCCAGAGGCGGGCTGACGCTCATGCTCTTGACGAGCTGCGGGTTCGCGATCATCTCTTCGTCGGTGATCCATTCGCTCGTCACCGAGTGCGCCTCGGCGATCAATCGATCGAGCCCCGCCTGCACCGTTTCCTTGGCGAGCGGCGCCGTCATTGCAAAATCGAGCCGCGCGTAGTCAGCGGTGATGCTGCAACCGTCGACCAGTTCGCGCACAACCGCGCACAGCAGATGCGTGGCGGTGTGATAGCGCATGTGGCGATAGCGCTTGTCCCAGTCGATCGCCGCGCGAACGCCGACTCCGGGCGCAAGCTGCGTGCGCCAATCTTGGCCTTCAAGCACGTGCAGCGTGTCGTCCGGTGTGGCGCCATCGCGCTTGCTCTTGCGGCTGTCGGTCACGCGCAGGCGGATTCCGTTGTCCAGCGTCAACGCGCCGCTGTCTCCCGCCTGGCCACCACCGTGCGGATAGAACACCGTGCGGTCCAGTTCGATGCCGTCGTCAAAAACTCGCATCACCGTAGCGTCGTCCTCGCGCAGGTAGGCGTCTTCGCGGAACAAGGCAAGTGTGGACATCGGTCAGGATTTTCCTTCAGGGCCGTGTCCGATCTGCGCCTCCAGCCGACTGAGCGCTACGCCGCGCGTCTCGGCATCGAAGACGGCAAGAACGCGATCGAGTTCCAGGCGGTCGCTGTCGCGCAGCTTGCGCAGCAGTTTGATCGCTGCGTCCGCCGTGCGGGAGGTGTTCGTGCGTTTCAAGTCCTCGACCTCGCGTTGGATCTGCTTCAGTCGCTCGAGCGACTGCGCGGCCGTTTCCCGGTCGACCGTTTCGCCATCCGCGAGCGCCAGCAAGACCTCGGTGATCAGTCCGAGCTGTCGACCGTAGGACGCGACCTCGACGATTTTCTTTTCAAGGTCGCCGTTTCCCGCCTCGGGGCGAATCGAATCAAAAAACCAGTCGGTGTCCGGCGCGATCTCCTGGGCAACGCTACCGCTGAACGGAAGGTGAATCTGCGGCGCCCAGAACCAGAGCCATGGATACATGCAAATCTCCGACGACACCCATCAAACGGAGCGCGGGGCACGTGTCACCGCGCCGCGCCTTGTAAAACTGCGAACGATCCAACGATATCTTTCAGCACCGCCGCGATTTCGGCGGATGACGAAGCCTGAAAAGCTCGCAAACCGGCTGCCTCGGCTCCTCGAACGTTCTCGGACAGGTCGTCGAAGAAAGCGATGCGGCCCGGTGCAACACCGATGCGTCGGGCGATTTCCTTGAACGCTTCCGGATCGGGCTTGCGCATGCCCAGTTCACACGACAGGAACACCTGCGAAATCGGCTGCAACAACTCCCTGTACCGGTTCATCCAGACACGCTTGTGGCATTCGCACGTGTTCGAAAACAGATAGAGCGGCAGCACGCCGGAGAGGTCGCGCAACAGCCGATGCATGCCGCTGATCTCGTCGATAAAAATCGCATTCCAGCCGGCAAGAAACTGTTGATCCGACAGATCGATGCCAAGCGAGCGGCGCAACGACGCGAAGTATTCGGAGGCGTCGATCTCTCCTCGTTCGTGCGACTCATATGCCGCGTCGATTCCAAAGCGCCCGGCAATCGCCGCGGCCGATGTGCCTGACGCCGACGCCCAGGACGAAAACGCCCGCCGAAAGTCGATCTCGACGAGGACATTGCCGAAGTCGAACAGCAACGCATCGACAAGAGAGGCGCCGGTCATCTCCCCGCGTTCGCCCGAGCGGTCGCGAACGCCGACTTGCGCGTGCGCATTCCGGGTGGCTTCGGCGCAGTGGCACTCGCCGCGTCCCGGCCGGCACCATTGCCCGAGGCTTGCGCGCGATCGCCAAGATGGCTTGCTACATCGGCCACCGCTTCAGTCGCCGCCAGCGCCTTCGTTGCGACCGAGGAATCAACGGTTTCATCCCACGGCGCGAGCAACAGGGCGTACACGAGCTTCTCGAACTCGGGCGCGAATCGATCGATGATTTTCTGCGGCTCGGCGCAAACGCTGCGATCGGTGACGACGCCGAATTGCACGCCGCCGTCGTACGACAGGATGGACACGCCGACGCTGATGTCTCCGCTTTGCGGCACCCAGAACATCATCTGCTTGATCTTTGCTCCGGCCATGTACAGCGCCTGTTGTGGTCCGGGTACGTTGGTCATCACGGCGGTCGCTTTGCTCGCGAGCATGTCGAGCGCCTGCTGTTGCACGAAGCGCGGGGCGGCCCCGACAAGTCCGAGCACGGCCATCGCGAGAATCGGCATCGTGCCGCCTTTCAGATCGTTCATGCGCCGCTGCACTTCAAGCACGCGCTCGAGCGGATGCTCGATGCCGATGGGGAGCAGCAGCGGCACAAGACCAAATTTGTTGCCGAGCGAGTTTGCTGTGTTGGAGCCGCGCAGGTTGACCGGCACCATCGCGCGCAACTCGGCGCCGTCGAGCCGGTCGCCGCGGGAGGCCAGGTATTCGCGCATCGCGCCGGCCGCGCATGCGAGCAGCACATCGTTGACCGAACACCCGATCGCGCGTCCAACCGCTTTGACGTTCGCAAGCGGCAGCGGTTCGCACCATGCCACCGACTTCGATCCACACGGTTTGCCTTTCAGGCTCGTCGCGGTGTCGCTCGCCATCAGCGCGAGCGCGGCGGCGTCCTTGGTCACGCGCGCGGCCATTCGCATCGCGTCGGCCGCAGCGTCGCTGGCGATCTTCGGATCGACCAGCATCGCGCGCGACGCGGAGATCGCGCGCGCGGCGAACTCGCCACCGGCGCCAAGCGCCTTGACGGTCGCTGCCGTGAACGGGCGCAGCAGCGCATCGAGCGGGCCGCGCGAACCCTCTTTCGCGCGGCGGGCTGCGGGTTCATCACTGGCGTTCGCATCCGTGCTCGCCAGCGACAGCAGCACACCGTTCAGCGCAATGCCATCGGCAATGCAGTGATGGATCCGTACGATCAGTGCGGCACCGCCGTGATAGTTCTCTACCAGGTGCATCTGCCACAGCGGGCGAGCGTGGTCGAGCGACTGCGACGCGAGTTGCGCCACGAGGTTCTGCAAATCCTCTTTGCTGCCCTGCCCCGGCAGGCCGATTCGGATCAGATGTTGATTGATATCGAAGTGGTCGCACTCCTCCCACCAGGCGCCGGTTGCATCGACAATCGCGCGGCAACGGAAGCGGTCGTACGCAAGCAGCTTCGTCTCGAGCACGCGCCGCAGACGATCGGCGTCGACCGCGCCTTCGAACACATCGACGCCGACAATCATCATCAGATTGCCCGGGCTGTCCATGCGCAGCCACGCCGTGTCCACCGGGGACATCCGCGTGCGGCGCATCAGGAATGAGGCCATCGATATCTCAATTCAGTTTTAGATATGGTTGGGGACAGAGCACTGCGTGGTCTGTCCCGCAAGAAGTCGGTAAGCATGATAGCTTCGCGCCCTCATTGCGCACAGGAGACCGACGATGAGCGACCTGAAGGCGACTTTCGAAAAAGCCGCGGCAGATTCAAAGAACCTGCCCGAGCGCCCGGACAACGCCACCATGCTGAAGCTTTACGCGCTATACAAGCAGGCCACCGCCGGTGACGTGGAAGGCAAGCGCCCCGGTTTCACCGACATGGTCGGCCGCGCAAAGTGGGACGCGTGGAGCGAGATCAAAGGGACGAAGGCCGACGACGCGATGACACAGTACGTCGCGCTCGTCGACGAACTGAAGGGCTGACGAGCCCGCTTTCTCCGCTCCACCCGAGCGTTGACCTTGGCTGGGGTTGCACGAGGTGGCCGCCGAGTCCCCTCGTTCCGATCATGCAGTTCGCTTCCCCGCCTTGCCGCGCGGTGTGACGAGCGCCTGGGTCAGACTGGCATCGATGTGTTCTTCAAACTTGGCCTTGAACGCCCACAGCAGCAGGCCAAGCTTCACGGTGAGCTCGACTTGCGAGTCGGTCACGCGCATGGCACCCGACACGCCGCTGCGCTCGAAGCGCAACGTGTCGCCGTCCCATTCGCTTTCGAGGTCGTATTCCTGCGCCAGCTTGTCGGCGGCCTTCTGCGCCGCCGCTTTCGCCTGCTTCAGCGTCAACGAATGACGGCGAACCATTCTGATATCTGACATCGTTGCACCTCCCCTATCGCCGGCGCTCCCAAACCTCCGGGTTCAGCAACGCGGCGGGTCGTTGACCGCGCAGCACATCATCCAGGTTGCGCATCGCCAGCCGCGCCATCGCCTCGCGCGTCGGCGCGGTGGCCGACGCGATGTGCGGCGTGAGCACCACATTGTCCAGTTGCAGAAAGCCCGGACGCAGGTTCGGCTCGTTCTCGAAAACGTCGAGACCTGCGGCGGCGATGCGTTTTTCTCGCAACGCATCGATCAGCGCACCGTCGTCAACCACGCCGCCGCGCGCGATATTGACGAGCACCGCGGTCGGCTTCATCAGCTTCAGCTCGTCCGCGCCGAGCAGATGATGCGTTGGCTGGGAATACGGGACGACGACGATGACGTGGTCCGACTCGCGCAGCAGTTCATCCTTCCCTGTCCACACCGCGCCGTTCTCGTCATCGGCAGGCAGGCGTGTGCGGTTGTGATACAGCACCCGCATTGAGAAGCCGGACGCACGGCGCGCAATCGCGCGTCCGATCCGGCCCATTCCCAGCACGCCGAGTGTGGCGCCGCCTACCGGCGCGCCGAGAAACATCTCGAACTCCCAGCGCCGCCAGTGGCCCGCGCGAAGAAATCGCTCCGACTCGCCGATTCGGCGCGCGGCCGCCATCAACAGCGCCCAGGCGTGATCGGCGGTCGCTTCATTGAGCACGTCGGGCGTGTTGGCGGCCGCAACACCGAACTGCGTGCATGCGGCGAGATCGATGTTGTTGTAGCCGACCGCAATATTGCTAACAACTTTCAGCAGCGGGCAGCGCGCCAACAGCGCGGCATCGATCCGTTCTCCGGCGGTCAGCAACGCGCCATCGGCGGGCTGAAGGCGGCGCGCCAGTTCGTCAGGCGCAAGAATGGCGTCGTTCTGATTGGCCACGACATCGCGCGTCGCCTCGAGCTCCGCTATCAGACCTGGAAAGATCCGCCGCGTAACGACAATGCGAGCGCGCGTCATGTTCGATGTCCAGTGCCTATGAGAAGCCGCCCCAGCGCGCCCCCTGCCAACCATCGCGAGTATCAAACCGACTTCACCGCGCGGCACCATACCCCAGCCCACCACCCAGCTGGTTCGCGCTTCCGCCGACAAATCCAGCAACGATCTTTCCCGCGAATGCCGCTAGAACCTATCTCAAAATCCCCGTTGACCGCGTTGCGAACAGAAGGCGGTGGATGCTGGGCAGCGGGCGAAGGACAGTAGCCGAGCTACGGCCGAGCCTCAACACCGCAGACGCCGCCTTCTGCTCGCAACCCTCCGGGGCAGAGTCGCATTGGGCGCATGGCGTCGTTGCGGCTCGGATCCTTGCATCAAGCAATGGTCCCCTCGCCGCGCCTCGCCCTGCACCCAATGCGACCCCGCCGCGGTCAGCGCGGATTCTGAGATAGGTTCTAGTGTCAGACCCGGTGGTTGGAGGCTGCTTGCCGCAGCTCGCCTTGCCGCCTTTCGATGAGCGCGCCAAGTGTTGAGGCTTGCTCCTGCGAGAGGCAGCGATACGGGAGCGGCACTGCTGGGCGCAATCACGATATCGCGGGCGAGGCCGAGATCCATAGCGACCAAGCGCATGCCCGAGTTCGCAATGCGGCAGCGCCCTCCCAATTCACCGCGAATCTCGTGGCAATTCAAGTGGCTGACGCAGCCACCGATACGGCAGGATACGAAGTGGAAATCTGAGCGACATGCACAGCGAGCTGCGGCGCGGGCCCCCGGTTGTCGGATGCGCTAACAGCGAGGACGGCGCGCACCCGTCGTTCGACGCGGTCGCCGCATTGCGTCAAGGCGAAGCCCGCTTTCGCAGCCTGTGCGAACTGTCATCCGTCTGGTACTGGGAACAGGACCAGAACTTCCGCTTCACATCGCACAGCGGCGGCGCGCCCGAGCACGCCGCCCTGCGACCCGATGCAGACCATGGCAAGACGCGCTGGGAGCTGCCGGTGTTCGGCGTCAGCGATGCGCAGTGGAAGGCGCACCGCGCGACGTTGCAGGCGCATCGTTCCTTCCGCGACTTCACCTACCAGCGGCGCGACGACCAAGGGCAGGTGCGGCACGTCTGCATCAGCGGTGACCCGGTGTTCGACGAGCAGGGCCGGTTTCGCGGTTACCGCGGCATCGGCAGGGACATCACCGCATCCGAGCGCGCGGACCAGTTGCTGCGGCTGGAGCACGCGGTAGCGCGCTGCCTGGCCGATGCCGACGACGCGTCGCCAGCCTTGCACGCGTTGATCCGGGCGGTGTGCGAGACCGAGAACTGGGAGCACGGCGCTTACTGGCGGGCCGACGACGCGGCGGGCGTGATGCGCCTGGGCGAGGCCTGGCACATCAGCGGCGACGACCTCGAGCAGTACACACGAGGCGCGCGCGACGTGGTGGTCGCTCGCGGCGTCGGGCTGGTAGGCATCGTGTGGCAATCGGGGGAACCGCTCTGGGTGAAAGACTTCGGCCGCGACCCGCGTGTGCTGCAAAAGTCGCTGCCGCGCCAGATCAGCATGCGTGGCATGTTCGTCTTCCCGGTCAAGTCCGACGGCCGCACGATTGGCGCTTTCGCGTTCTTTAGCCGCGCGGTGCGCGAGCCCGACGAGCGGCTGCTCGCCGCGGCACGCGTTATCGGCAGCCAGGTCGGCCAGTTCCTGCATCGCAAGCACCGTGAAGAGGCGCTGCGCGAGAGCGAGGCGCGCTTTCGCAGCCTGTGCGAACTGTCGTCCGACTGGTATTGGGAGCAGGACGCCGACCTGCGCTTCACGATGATGTCGGGCGGCTTCCTGAACAAGGGCAACTTCCGCGTCGCCAATGCCTTGGGCCTGCGCCGCTGGGAGTTGCCCGTGGAACGCGACGACACTGACTGGGCCGCACACCAGGCCACGTTGGAAGCGCACTTGCCCTTCACCGACTTCGAATACAGGATCCGTACCGAAGGCGGCAGCATGCGGCACTACAGCGTACGAGGCGAGCCGCTGTTCGACGACAAGGGCCAGTTCCGCGGCTACCGCGGCGTGGCCAACGACGTCAGCAAGCGCAAGCAGCACGACGAAGAGCTGCGGCGCTTCCGCGCGGCGATGGACATGTCGGCCGACGCGATACTACTGGTCGATCGCGCCAGCATGCGCCACATCGATGTCAACACCACCGCCCGCGACATGCTGGGCTACTCGCGCCAGGAGTTGCTGGCGCTGGGTCCGCAGGATCTGACGCCGTTCACGCGCGAGCAGTACGAGCGCAAATACGACGCCCTGATCGCCGGCAGCTCGGCCGCGACGCACTTGCAGACCACGCTTCGCCGCAAGGACGGCAGCCTGCTGCCGGTGGAAGTGGCGCGGCGCGCGATCCTGTCGGGCGACGGCTGGATCATCGTCGCCATCGCGCGTGACATCAGTGCGCGGCTCGCGGCCGAACAGACGATACGCCGGCATGCGATGCAGCAAAGCCTGATCGCGGCCTTCGGGCAGAAGGCGCTTGCCAACGTAGATCTCGACGAGCTACTGAACGAGGTCGCGGACGTGGCCGGGTCGGGCCTCGGCGTCGAGTTCAGCAAACTGCTTCAGCTGGCGCCGGACGGCCGCTCGCTAGTGCTGCGCGCCGGCGTCGGCTGGAAGGAGGGCTGGGTCGGCCGGTCCATCGCCGAGGTCGACGCCGGCACATGCAGCGACCGCGTGCCCGCAATCGGCGAACCGCTGATCGTCGAGGACTATGAATCCGAAGGCACACCGGCGCCTTCGCAGATGCTGATGCAGCACGGCATTCGAAGCAGTGTGGGGGTTCCGGTCCATGGCGTCAGCGGGCCTTACGGCGTGCTCGGCGCCTATTCGACCGAGCCGGGCCGTTTCACGCAGGAAAGCGTCAACTTCATGCAAAGCCTGGCCAACACGCTGGCCACCGCGCTGGACCGCAAGAGTGCTGAGCAACGGCTGAGCTACCTGGCGCAGTTCGACACGCTGACCGGCCTCGCGAACCGCAGCCTGTTCTTCGACCGCTTCGCGCAGACGCTGAAGCAGGCTCAGCGCAACGAGTGGAGGGTCGGTGTGCTGTTCATCGACCTAGATCGCTTCAAGGTCGTCAACGACATGCTGGGGCATGCGACCGGCGACCAGTTGCTGATCGAAGTGGCAGCGCGGCTGCAGAAATGCGTGCGTGCCGCCGACGCGCTAGGGCGGCTGGGCGGCGACGAGTTCGCCATCGTGCTGTCCGAGCTGAGGCGACCCGACGACGCCGCACTGGTGGCGCAGAAGGTGGTGGCCGCGCTGTCGCAGCCGTTCACGCTGGAGGGCCAGGAAATCTACCTCTCCGCGAGCCTGGGCATCGGCGTCTATCCGAGCGATGGCAGCGACGCCGACACCCTCTTGCGCAACGCCGACACCGCGATGTACCGCGCCAAGGAACGCGGCCGCAACGGCTACCAGTTCTACCTGCCCGAGATGAACGAGCTGGCGCTCGAACGCCTGCAGCTGCAGACCCAGTTGCGGGGCGCGCTGGAACGGCGCGAGTTCGTGCTGCACTACCAACCCAAGGCGTGCCTGGCCAGCGGCCGAATCAGCGGCTTCGAGGCGCTGCTGCGCTGGCAACACCCGGAGCGCGGCCTGGTACCGCCGCAGCAGTTCATCGGCATCCTCGAAGAGACCGGGCTCATTCTCCCGGTCGGCGAATGGGTCGTGCGCACGGTGTGCGAGCAACTTGCCGAGTGGCAGGCCGCGGGCGTGACGCCGCGGCCGGTGGCGATCAATCTGTCCGCCCGCCAGATCCAGCAACGCAACCTCGACGCGACGATCGCAGCCATCCTCGCCGACACCGGTATCGACGCAGGGTTGCTGGAACTCGAGCTCACCGAATCGATGCTGATGAGCGATGCCGAAGAAGCGGTACGCATGCTCAATACGCTGCGCCGCTACGGCGTGCGACTGTCGATCGACGACTTCGGCACCGGCTACTCGAGCCTCGCTTACCTGAAGCGCTTTCCACTGGATGCGCTGAAGATCGATCGCGCGTTCATTCGCGATGTCACTACCGATCCCGACGACGCGTCGATCGCACTGGCGATCATCAGCCTGGCGCACAGCCTCAAGCTGAAGGTCATCGCCGAAGGCGTCGAAACCGAAGCACAGCTCGAGTTCCTGAAGGCTCACGGCTGCGACGAAGTGCAGGGCTACTACTTCGCACGGCCGCTGGGCATCGCCGACTGCACGCGTGCGCTGGTCGAGGGCCGGCGGCTCCCCGGTGCCAGCAGCACCACCCTCAACCGTGGCTGAGAACTACAGAGTGTTTCCACTGTTCGTCCAACGTCGCGGCGGAACCGCGCGGCTTGCTGCCTGGATTGAATCCGATCAGCGCCAGCATCACGAAAAAGCCGATCACATAGGCGACGGCCACATGCCAACCGTAGCGCAGCCACAGACCGACCGATTTCGCCTGCGGATACATGTTCGACAACGCCACGCCGGCGGAAGAACCGAACCAGATCATCGAGCCGCCGTAACCGACCGCGTACGCGAGAAAGCCCCAGTCATAGCCGCCTTGTTTTATCGCCAGCGCGGTGAGCGGAATATTGTCGAACACCGCGGAAACGAAGCCCAGCAGCAGCGCGGTCTGCCACGACGCTGGCGGGAGCTGCTCGACCGGCATCATCGACGCGCACAACACCAGCGCGATCAGAAAGATCGAACCCTTGGTCGCACCGGGCAGCAGACTCCAGTCGGCGGGCCGTAACGGCAGCGCCAGCAGAATCGCAGCCCACACCGCCGCGCCAAGAAACGGAAAGCTGTCGGCGACCGCGTTGAAGCGCAGATTCACGGTGACATTGACCGCAATCGCCGCAATCAGGATGAACGCGACGATGCCGACGCGCGTCCAGTCGATCGCCGTGCCCGGCGTTGCATCGCGCGCAATCGGCTGAAGGCCATGCTGTTGGCGCGCAGCGATGATTCCGCTGATGACGAGCGCAACCGTGGCTGCAATGAAGGCTTCCAGGAATTCGATCGGCGAGATACCCGAGATCCACATCATCGTTGTGGTGGTGTCGCCAATCACGCTGCCGGCGCCGCCCGCGTTCGATGCCGCGACGATCGCGGCCAGGTACCCGATATGCACACGGCCGCGAAACACTGTCATTGCCATCGCGCCGCCGATCATCGCCGCGGCGATGTTGTCGAGGAAACTCGACAGCACGAACACAATCGCCAGAAGCGCAAATCCGCCTTTCCAGTCGTCCGGCAATACGCGCGGCAGCGCGTCGGGCACTCTGCTTTCCTCGAAGTGCTTAGCAAGCAATGCGAAGCCGACCAGCAACAGCAGCAGGTTGACGAGGATCACCCATTCGTGGCCCAGATGCGCAACGAAGCCGGCGGCGCCGGCACCGGTCTTGAACGGCGACGCGACGATCTTGTAGAGCGCGATGACGATGGCGCCGCCGACCGCGATCGGCATCGTGTAACGGTGAAAAAGCGCCACCCCCAGCAGCACGGCGCCGAAGAGTAGGAATTCGATGGCGATGCCGGCCATCTCTACGTAGGCGCCAGGGTGGGAGCTTGGGCGGGTCCCATCGTTACTCGCGTCAGTTCTCTATCTCAAAAACCTGCCGCAGATACGCCAGATAGGCCACGTCGTCACACATGTTTTTCTCCGGCGAATCGGACAGTTTCGCCACCGGCTGGCCGTTACAGCGAACCATCTTGATCACGATCTGAAGCGGTGTGGCGCCCAGATCGTTGGTGAGGTTGGTGCCGACGCCGAAGGCGACGCGCGCGCGGTTGCGAAAGCGCCGATACAGGTCGATCACGCGCGGAAAATCCAGCGCGTCGGAAAACACCAGCGCCTTCGCGCGCGGATCGACACGATTTTTCTCGTAGTGCGCGAGCAGTCGCTCGCCCCACGCGACCGGATCGCCGGAATCG
>Ga0187893_10012799_pt1 | contig 11827 bp, 7 predicted proteins | sample MA1701074metaG_FD_139574 | JGI IMG/M metagenome (GOLD analysis project Ga0187893, IMG submission 139574) | White microbial mat communities from a basaltic lava cave in the Kipuka Kanohina Cave System on the Island of Hawaii, USA - MA170107-4 metaG ... | reverse complement strand
GCCCGGAGATGCGCGGTGGCGGGCCCGGCGATGCGCTCGAGACGCTCTGGCGCCATCGTCATCAAGTCCGCGATCGTGCGGATACCGGCGCGCTCGAGGACGCCGTGCGTCACCGGTCCCACACCCCAGAGCCGCCCGACCGGTAGGGGGTCGAGAAAGGCGCGGACCTCGTGCGCTCGTACCTCGAGGAGCCCATCGGGTTTCGACGCGTCGCTCGCGAGCTTGGCGATCATCTTGCCGGGCCCGATGCCCACCGAGACCGCGAGTCCGGTCGCGTCCCGCACGCGCTCCTTGAGCAGGCGGCCGATCGTGAGCGGTGTTCCGAAGAGGCGCTGGGAACCCGTCACGTCGATGAAGGCCTCGTCGAGGGAGAGCGGTTCGACCTCCGGGCTGACGCTTCCGAACACGCCTTGGATCTGCCGGCTCACCCGGCGGTACTTGGCCATGTCGCCCCGCAGGAACACGGCGTCGGGACAGAGCGCGCGCGCCCGGACCGTCGGCATGGCCGAGTGGACGCCGTAGCGGCGCGCCTCGTACGAGGCCGCGCACACCACGCCGCGCGTCGAGGTCCCGCCGACGATCACCGGCCGGCCGCGCAGCTCCGGGCGATCGCGTTGCTCGACGGACGCATAGAACGCGTCCATGTCCGCATGCAGGATGACGCGAGAGACGCTGATGCCTTCGTCTCATGCCACGGGGACGGCGTGCCTCCAAGGGCTAGTGAAACCCGGGACTGCACAGGGCGACGCCGCACCCGTCCTTTGCCGAGACCGCCAAATCCGCGCATAGCGTTCCGTGAGGAGGTGCAGATGGGTATGCGGGGCTACTGGTTGACCTTCTGGGTGGCGTTGTGGAGCGGGCTCGGAGGCGTCTCGCCGGCGACGGCCGACCCGGGTGCCGACATCGTTTCGATCACCACCAACATCTTCGACTGCACGTGCGACGTCACGTTCCGGGTGCAGGATGCCGGAGACTATTTCGTGAACCTGTGGGACGACGGCATATACATCGCCGGCGCCGGAGGCGCGGTTCCTCAAGGCGGGACGTCTCGCGTCCGCGTCACGATCGGCGGGCCCATTCTCGAGGCCGCGGCGGGGATCGGGATCTACGTCCAGGAAGCGCTGGGCCCGACCGCGGTGGAATCCTACGACACCGAGGGCAGCGCGGGGGCTTGGAATGCCGCACTCGGAACCGCCTGCCAGTCGCAGGGCAAGACGTTCGCGGCAGCCGTCGTGAGCGAGGAGTTCCCCGTCGGCACGAAGCTCGCACTCGCCGCGAGCCTCGGAGCGGGGAAGCCGCGCAAGATGACCCTGCTTTCGAAGGACGCGCGGATCGCCCTCGGGCGCGGTCCCGAGAGCGCCGACGATCCGGTCGTGAACGGCGGGAGTCTGCGCGTGCTGTCGGAAGGCGGCACCGCCTTCGACGACACCTACGCGCTTGCGGCGGACGGCTGGAAGTACAGCTCGGCCAAGAAGCCCGAGAAGGGGTACTCGTTCAAGGGCGGTGACCCGATCCGGAAGGTGACCGTGAAGCCCGGCAAGCAGATCAAGATCTCTGGCAAGGGCGAGCTCCTCGGCCATGAGCTGACGCCCGCCCCGGACGCCGTGATCGTCGAGCTTCGTCTGGGCGAGCGGCGCTACTGCTTCCGCTTCGGCGGAGAAGTCACCTACGTCCAGGACCGGAGCTTCACGGCCATCGCCGCACCTCCGGACGAGCTGGCCTGCCCCGACTAGCGCCGCGGACGACACCTCCGACGCCCGCGTCGGCGCGGGCATCGGAGGTGGGGGCCCGGGTGGGTTCGCTACGTCAGGGCGCGATCACGACCGCGATGTCGGCGAGCGGCCGGTCCGTCTTCCCGATCAGCCGCGCCGAGCCCGTGAGCGGGTCGACGCGGTAGAAGCCGGAGGTTCCGTCCACGACCAGCGAGGCGAAGGCCCGGTTGCGGGTGGAGATGTCGAAGCCAACGGACGGGCCGGCATCGACGCCGAGCTTGCCGGTGAGCGCCAGCGAGCCGTTGTTGGGCGGGGACTGGATCACGACCTGGTCGAGCATCGAGTCGACGTCGAAGAGCGTCGTGCCCGTGTTCGTGTCGAGGTCGTTGTTCGTGTACGCGGCTCCGGTGACGCCCGTCGTCGGCGTCCCGGCCGTGTAGTTCAGGTCGAGGTCTTCCAGCGTGGTGAAGCCCGCAATCACGTTGTGGCGCAGGTTCTGGCCGGTGTCGCTCACGATGCGGAGCCGATCGGCCGCCGGATTGAAGTCGACGCCGAAGCTCGTGCCCTCGAGTGGGACGGTGAGCTGCGAGACCATCGTCGCCGCGGCGCTCGACGGGTCGATCGTGTAGACGCCACCGCCGTTACCGACGCCGTAGAGCAGTCCGTCCTGCACGCGATAGTCGATGCCGACCAGCATGGTGTCGGACCCCAGGAGGCCGGTCACGGCGCCCAGCTCGCGGAAGCGCCAGGGGCTGCATTCCTGGAACTTCACCAGGCGCTGGTCGTCGGTGAGCCCCACCACGATGACCCGCGGCTCGAACGGGGTCGCGACTTTTGGGCGACCGCCGCAGTTGTTGTCGGCTCGCGCGGGTGAGAACGCGGCCGAAGCCGCTACCAGGGCGAGCGCCATCCATCGAACGTTCGTACGCATCATCAGTCCCTCCGTTGTGCACGGCAGGCAGGCGCGCGGCGCGTGCCCGCCGGTTGTGAGTATGACCGATGTACGAGGCTGCCGGCGGGACCGGATTGGCGTCCGCGTCAGTCGTCGGACACGTGCAGACCGGTGACCCACTCCACGTCGCAACGTGCGCACACGAAATTGATCGGATGACGGGGAGGGGGGGAGTCCGTGCGCACGATCAGATGGCCGCACTGCGGACAGACCATCCGGCGCAAGCGGGCGGCCTGCCGCAACAGCCCGCCGCCGGCGCCCAGGACGAAGACGGCCGTGGCGATCCAGAACCAGTGGTCGAACCTGTCGCTGCGGGCGCGAGCCGAGAGGAAGGCGAAAACAGGCAGGAGGAGCGCTACGCCGACGACGCCCTCCAACAGGAAGCGCGCGCCGAACCGGCGGTACGTGCGGATCTCTGGCATGCGGCGAGCTAAGGACGATCGACGCCGGAGCGCACGGTCGGTCTCAAGCGTGCTCGCGCAGCTCGAGCTTGGCGATCTGGTTGCGGTGCACCTCGTCGGGGCCGTCGGCCAGCCGCAGCGTGCGCGCGCCCGCGTACATGTAGGCGAGCCCGAAATCGTCGCACACGCCCGCGCCGCCGTGTGCCTGGATGGCCCAATCGATCACCTTGAGCGCCATGTTCGGGGCGGCGACCTTGATCATGGCGATCTCTTTCCGGGCCACCTTGTTGCCGACGGTGTCCATCATGTACGCGGCCTTCAGCGTCAGCAGCCGCGCCTGCTCGATGGCGATGCGCGACTCGGCGATGCGCTCGAGCATGACGGTCTGCTCGGCGATGGGCTTGCCGAACGCGACGCGCTGCTTGGTGCGTACGCACATGGCGTCGAGCGCCCGCTCGGCCACCCCGATCACCCGCATGCAGTGATGGATGCGCCCGGGGCCGAGGCGGCCCTGCGCGATCTCGAAGCCACGCCCCTCGCCGAGGATCATGTTGGAGACGGGGACGCGGACGTTCTCGAACAGCACCTCGCCGTGGCCGTGCGGGGCGTCGTCGTAGCCGAACACGGGCAGGTGGCGCAGCAGCTTCACCCCCGGCGTGTCGCGGGGAATCAGGATCTGCGATTGCTGCAGGTGGCGGGGTGCCTCCGGATCGGTCTGGCCCATCAGGATCATGATCTTGCAGTGCGGGTGCAGGATGCCGGATGTCCACCACTTGCGTCCGTTCACGACGTAGTGGTCGCCGTCGCGCCGGATCTGGCACCGGATGTTGGTGGCGTCGGACGAGGCGACGTCCGGCTCAGTCATGGCGAACGCCGAGCGGATCTTCCCGTCCAGCAGCGGCTTCAACCACTGCTCCTGCTGCGCGGGCGATCCGTAGCGGTCGAGAACCTCCATGTTGCCCGTGTCGGGCGCCGAGCAGTTGAAGGTTTCCGGCGCGATGTGCGAGCGGCCCATGATCTCGCAGAGCGGCGCGTACTCGAGATTGGTGAGCCCCATCCCGTGCTTGCTCTCCGGCAGGAAGAGATTCCAGAGGCCGGCGGCGCGCGCTTTCGTCTTCAGCTCTTCCAGGATGGGCGGCTGCGCCCAGCGGTCCCGCGCCACCTGCTCCTCGAAGGTGCGCTCGTTCGGGTAGACGTGCTGGTCCATGAAGGCCTGCACGCGCTGGCAAAGCTCCTGCACCTTGGGGGAATGCTCGAAGTTCATTGCCGCTCACGTAGCCCAGCCGCGCCCCAGTTTCTAGACGCGCGGCCGCGGGGGCGCGCGAGGGACATGACCCGTTTGTGCTCGAGGTGCGTGCGGCGACGCGGGGGTGTCCCCGGGGTGCCGCGCCGAGCGACTATCAGGGAGCGAACGCGGCACCCCGGGGACACCCCCGCGTCGAACGGAAGCGGCGACGTCACGAGCATGCACTCGCCTGATCCGCGCGGATGCGTTATTTGATGGACGGGTGAACGCCCGATCGTGCTTGGCCCCCCCGTCGGGTCGTGCGGCGCTCGCCACGGTGCTCGCGTCGTTGCTCGCTGCCTGTGGCGGAGATGCCGAGAGTGCTCGCCAGAAAGGCGGGCCGCCCCCCATCGCCGTTGCGCTCGCGACCGTAACCGCCGCGTCGGTGGACGACGCGCTGGCGCTCACGGGCCAGCTCGAAGCCGACGAGTCCGTGATGATCCAGGCGGAGACCAGCGGCATCATCGCGACGGTCGATTTTCGCGAGGGCGACGAGGTCGTGGCGGGCGCGCTGCTCTTTCGGCTGCGCGACCCCGAGCAGCGGGCGCGGCTGCGCGAGGCGGAGGCGCAGATCGTGCTCACCGAACAGGCCTGGCGCCGGTCCGAGGCTCTCGGCACCAGCGGCGTGCTCTCTGCGGCCGATCTCGATCAGGCGCGTGCGAACCGCGATGCGGCCCGGGCGCGGCGGGATCTCGCCCAGATCGAGGTGGAGCGTACGCAGATCCGTGCCCCGTTCACGGGCGTGCTCGGTCCGCGGCTCGTCTCGCCGGGAGATCGCATCACCGACCAGACCGCGCTCGTCCAGCTCGACGCCGTCGCAACGCTCAAGCTCACCTTCACCGTCCCCGAGCTGGTGGTGCCGCTGGTGCGCACGGGCCAGACGGCCACGGTGCGCGTGACGCCGTTCCCGGACGAGCGCTTTCCGGGCCGCGTGTTCTTCGTTGCGCCCGCGCTCGATCCGGCAACCCGCCGTCTCACGTTGAAGGCCGAGATCGACAACGCGGCGCGCAAGCTCCGCCCGGGCATGTTCGCGAGCATCCACCTCGCCACCGCCCAGCGACCCGACGCGTTGGTCGTCCCCGAGTCGGCGGTAGTGTGGGACACGCAGGGGCCGTTCGTCTGGCGCGTAGGCAAGGACCAGACGGCCGCGCGGGCGCCCGTCGAGCTGGGCGTGCGGCACGACGGCCTGGTCGAGGTAACGGCGGGGCTCGTGGCCGGCGATCGGATCGTGTCGGCCGGCACCAACAAGGTCATCCCCGGCCGCGCCGTTGCGACGGGAGCTCCTCCGCCGGCCGGCCAGCCCGCACGAGCCGCGCCGTGAGCCTGCCGCGCGCGTGCATCGAACATCCGGTCCTGGCGATCGTGATGTCGCTCATCATCATGTTGGTGGGCGCCATCTCGGCGACGCGGCTGCCGAACCGCGAGTATCCCGACATCGATCCCCCGCTCGTGGGCGTCACGACGCTCCTCCCGGGTGCCGCGCCGGAGGTGATCGAGACCTCGGTCACCCAGCCGATCGAGGATCAGGTGATCGGGATCGAGGGGGTCCGGCACGTCGTCTCGAACAGCACCGAGCAGACCTCGCAGATCACCATCGAGTTCGAGCTCGGCCGCGACCTCGACGCCGCGGCCAACGAGGTGCGCGACCGCGTGGCGCGCGCCCGCCGCGAGCTCCCAGAGGAGGTCGAGGAGCCCATCGTCACCAAGCAGGACGCGGATGCCTCTCCCATCATGTGGGTGGCGTTGTTCGGCGGGAACCTCGATCAGGTCGCGCTCTCGTCGCTGGCCGAGACGCGCGTGAAGGACCGCCTCGCGAAGCTGCCGGGGGTGTCCGAGATCTGGATCAACGGCGAGCAGCGCTACTCCATCCGCGTGTGGCTCGACAGCGTCCGCCTGACGGCGCACGGCCTCACCGTGGCCGACGTGGCGGCCGCGCTCGACCGCGAGAACGTCGACCTGCCGTCGGGCCGCATCGAGGGGGTCGACAGCGAGTTCACCGTGCGTACGCTGGGCGAGCTCAAGACCCCGGAGGAGTACGGGGCCATGGTCGTCGCCACGCTGCCCGGCGCGCCGGTGCGGCTGCGCGACGTGGCCGACGTCGAAGTCGGGCCGGAGAACGAGCGCAAGATCGTCCGGTACAACGGCCGCCCGGCGGTCGGGCTCGGCATCGTGCGCCAGTCGAAGGCCAACACGCTCGACGTCGCCAACGCGGTCAAGGCCGAGCTGCCGCGCATCGCGGCCACGCTGCCGGAGGGCGTGCAGCTCGAGAAGGCGTTCGACTCGTCGATCTTCATCGAGCGGTCGCTCGCGGACGTCCGCGAGACCATCGTCCAGGCGATCGTGCTGGTGGTGATCGTCATCTATCTCTTCCTGCGCTCGCTGCGCGCCACGATCGTGCCCACCCTCGCCATTCCCGTTTCCGTCCTCGGGACGTTCGCGGTCCTCGATCTCTTGGGCTTCAGTGTCAATTCGCTCACGCTGCTCGCGCTCACACTGGCCATCGGCGACATCGTCGACGACGCCATCGTGGTACTCGAGAACGTCACGCGCTGGATCGAGGAAGGGCTCGCGCCGATGGAGGCCGCCCGCCGGGGGATGGACGAGATCGTCTTCGCGGTCGTCGCCTCGACGGTGTCGATCATGGCGGTGTTCCTGCCGCTCGTGTTCCTCACCGACAAGACGGGACGGCTGTTCCGGGAATTCGGCGTGACCGTCGCCGCCGCGATCGGGATCTCCGGCTTCGTGGCGCTGACGCTGGCGCCCATGCTCTGCTCGCGCGTGCTCCGACCGCAGCGCGAGGAGCACGGATTCAAGCGGGCGCTGGCGGAGGGGTTCGAGTCCATGTCCCACGCCTACGCGCGGCTGCTGGCCGCGTCGCTCCGTCACCGCCGCCTCGTCATGGTGGCGGGTGCGGCGTGGGTGCTGCTCGGCGTCGGCCTCCTGCAAGTGATGCCGCGCGAGTTCGTGCCGACCGACGATCGCGGCGCCGTGCGCACGTTCTACCGGGCGCCGGAGGGCAGCACGCTCGCGTACGTCGACCGGTACATGCGCGAGGCCGAGGCGATCGTGCTCGACACGCCCGAAGTGGACAAGACGTTTGCCGTGCTCCCCATCGGACGGGGGACGGGCCAGGTGACCGAAGGCGGCATGTTCACCATGCTGAAGCTCTGGGAGGACCGCGACCGCTCCCAGCAGACCATCGTCGACGAGCTGCGCGGGCGGCTGGCGGCCGTGCCGGGCATCCAGGCCTTCCCGCAGAACCCGTCGGCCATCGGGCAGCGGTTCTCGTCGTCGCCGATCACGCTCGTGATCCAGGGGCCCGACGTGCTGGTGCTGGCGGAAGCGTCCGATGAGATCGTGCGCCGCGGCAGCGAGATCGATGGGGTGGTCAACCTGCAGACCGACCTGCTCATCCGCAAGCCGCAGCTCGAGGTCCGCATCGATCGCGACCAGGCGAGCGATCTCGGGGTGTCCGTGCGGGACATCGCCAACACGCTGCAGATCCTGCTCGGCGGCGTGGACCTCTCGCGCTTCAAGCTCGAGGGCGAGACCTACGACGTCATCGCGCGGCTCGCGGGGCCCGAGCGCTCGACCCCACGCGATCTCTACGGCATCTACGTGCGCGGGAACGGCGGGCAGCTCGTCTCGCTCGACGCGGTGGTCGAAGCGCGAGAGGTCGTCACGCCGCGCGGCCTGCCGCACTTCGACCGGCTGCGCTCGGCCACCATCACCGCCAGCCTGGCCGAGGGAGTCGAGCTGGAGGGGCCGCTCGCGGCCATGCAGGTGCTGGCGCGCGAAGTCCTGCCGGCCGACCAGGGCTATCAAGTGACGCTCGCGGGCGAGTCGGAGGACTACATCGCCTCCAGCAACGCGCTGGCCGGCGCCTACGCGCTGGCGGTGGTGATCGTCTTCCTCGTGCTGGCGGCGCAGTTCGACAGCTTTCTCCATCCGATCACGGTCATGGTGGCGGTGGCGCTGTCGTTCACGGGCGGGCTCATCACGCTGCTCGCCGCCGGCATGACGCTCAATCTCTTCAGCCAGATCGGGCTCGTCATGCTGGTCGGGATGGTGACCAAGAACTCGATCCTCATCGTGGAGTTCGCCAACCAGCTCCGCAGCGCCGGGCGTGGCCTGCTGGCGGCCACGCTGGAAGCGGCGCGGACCCGCTTCCGGCCCATCCTCATGACGGCGGCGTCGACCGTCGTCGGCCTGCTGCCGATCGTGCTCGGCGTCGGCACCGGCGGCGAAGCGCGTGCGCCGCTCGGCGTGGCGGTGGCGGGCGGCATGCTCTTCTCCACGATCTTCACGTTTTTCGTCGTGCCGGCGGTTCACGTGTCGCTGGTCGGGATGGTCGAACGCCGCCGGGCGCGTCGGGGTGCGGTGGCCGAGCCCGAGCCGAGCTCCGCCGTCGTCTGACGGCGCGGCACGTCGCGCGAACGGGTGAGCCGCCGCCGGCTCTTCCTCCCCTCAACATGCGAGGGAGCGGCGTTGAGGTGCACGGGGGCGCGGCTCACACTCGCTGCATGACGCGAACCATGCATGGCGTGATGGGGGCTGCGCTCGTTCTCGTACTCGCCGCCGCTTCGGCCGAAGCGACCCGGTACCGTGGCGAGCGGGTCGACATCTACAGCGGCCAGGTCGAAGGCCGCTGGATCATCCGCACGCGCGAGCTCGGAGGACCCGATCTCCTACGCACGCGCGTGCGCTGTCGCCCGGGCAACCAATGCGGTCCGTTCCGGCGGCGGCTCACCTTCGAGCTCACCCGCGAGGCGGGCACCGAATTCTCGTACGCGGGTGAGTTCGTGCTCGACGGCACGACGTGCCAGATCGACGCGACCGTCTACTCGCTCGGCTTCGAGGGCGTCTACACGTGTGGCGCCACCCAGGGCTCCATCAGCGGCCGTAGCGGAAGAAACTAGAAGCCGACCCGAGATACATCTCGGGTCGGGACCGGATGCGAGAGTGGGGCGTTCGGTGGCCCGCGCAAGCGGGGTGTCGCGACCGGCAAAGCCGGCGCGACAGACGTGGTACGCATGAGGAGCGTCGCCCGTCATTGGATGGCCCGCCACGTGCGTGCGAGCTGACGCTCGCGGATCAGGTAGAACACGACCGGGTAGACCAGTAGCTCCATCACGAAGCTGACCCCGATGCCGCCGACGAGCGGCGCCACGAGCCGCCGGGTCACTTCGGCGCCCGTGCCGGTCGCCCAGAGCAGTGGGAGCAGCCCGATGAGGTCCGTCGCCACCGTCATCGTCTTCGGGCGAATGCGCTTGACGGCGCCTTCGTGCACGGCCGCTGCCAGGTCGGCGGGCGAGTTGAGCCGCCCCTCGTCGCGATAGCGATCGAGCGTCGTGTCGAGATAGAGCAGCATCACCTGTCCGGTCTCCGCGTCGATGCCCAGCAGCGCAATGATGCCCACCCAGACGGCGAGGCTCATGTTGTAGTCGAGCAGCCAGAGGAACCAGAAGGCGCCGATCAAGCTGAACGGCACCGCGAGCAGCACGATGCCTACGCGCAGCCAGCTCTGATTCGAGACGTAGAGCAGGAGTACGATCAGGATCAGCGTGATGGGGATGACCACCGCCAGCCGCGCGTTGGCCTTCTCCAGGTACTCGAAGCGCCCGGACCAGACGCGCGTGTAGCCCGCGGGCAGCGGGACGTCGCGGTCGACCACGGCTCGGGCGTCGGCGACGTAGCCGCCGAGGTCGCGGCCGGCGATGTCCACGAAGACCCAGGCCGTGCGCTGCGCGTTCTCGCTGCGGATCATCGGCGGACCGGCCGTGATGTGGAGCGCTGCCAGCTGGCCGAGCGGCACCGAGAGCCCGTTCGGCGCGGACACCAGCAGGCGGCGGAGCGCCGGCAGGTCGTCGCGGAGCTCGCGCGGATAGCGGACGTTCAGCGGATAGCGCTGGAGGCCCTCAACCGTCGTCGTGACATTCATGCCGCCGACGGCCGTCTGGATGGCGTCCTGGACGTCGCCGGTCGTGAGCCCGTAGCGCGCGGCGGCCTCACGGTCGACGTCGACATCGAGGTAGTAGCCGCCGAACGATCGCTCGGGGTACGCGCTCAGCGTTCCCGGGACGGTCGCCACCGCCGTGGCCGTTCGTTCGGCCAGCGCCGCCAGCACTTCCAGGTCGGGCCCGAGCACTTTGATGCCGACCGGCGTCTTGATGCCGGTGGAGAGCATGTTGATGCGGTTTTCGATCGGATAGGGCCACGCGTTGGCGACGCCCGGGAACGCCACGGCCTGGTGCAGGCCCTGATGCACGGTGCCGTCCGGATCGGTCCAGCCGAACTTCAGCTCGTCCACGGTGATGCGCCGCTCGTGCGGAAACCAGCGGCCGACCGTCCGGGTCCGCCAGCGGGCCGGGTCGGGGTGGAGCTGCACGACGGTCTCGATCATCGAGAGCGGCGCGGGATCGGTCGCGGTGTCGGCACGGCCGATCTTGCCGTGCACGCTCGCGACCTCGGGAAAGCTCTTGATCAGCTTGTCCGTCTGCTGCAGCAGCTCCTTCGACTTGGTGACGCTGATCGCGGGGTCCGTGGTCGGCATATAGAGGAGGTCGCCCTCGTCGAGGGCCGGCATGAACTCCGTCCCGAGCCGCGAGACCGGGTAGATCGTGGCCACACCGAGCACGAGCACGGCGGCCAGCGTCGCGCGCGGATGGCGCATGACCACGTGGAACGCCGGTTCGTAGAGCCGCATGGCGAGGCGGCTGGCGCGGTTGTCGTCCTCGTGCGGGATACGCCCACGCACCAGCAGCACCATCAAGACGGGTACCGTCGTCACGCCCAGCACCGCCCCGGCCGCGATGGCGAAGGTCTTCGTGTACGCCAGCGGCTCGAAGAGACGGCCCGCCTGCTCCCCCAGCACGAAGATGGGAAGGAATGACACCGTGATCACCAGCAGTGAGAAGAAGAGACTCGGCCCGACCTCCCGTGCCGCCGCTAGGATCACCGCGGCGTGCGGCCGCGGGGCCTCGCCCGCGGCCACGCGAGCCCGCTCCCGCTCGAGATGCTTGTGGGCGTTCTCGATCATGACGATCGCGGAGTCGACCATCACGCCGATCGCGAGCGCCAGACCGCCGAGGCTCATGATGTTGGCGTTGATGCCGAGGGCCTGCATGGCCAGCAGCGACGCCAAAAGCCCGATCGGCAATACGACGATCGCGACCAGCGCGCTGCGGACGTGGCCGAGGAACACCAGGCAGATGAGCGCCGTGATGATCAGCTCCTCGACGACGGCTACCCGCAGCGTGCCCACGGCGCGCTCGATCAGCGCGGACCGATCGTAGGTCGTGCGGACGAAGACGCCCGGCGGCAGCCCGTCTTCCAGCTCGTGGAGCTTCGCCTTCGCGTCGCGGATGACCTTGAGCGCGTTCTCCCCGAAGCGGGCGATGACGACCCCGCCCACCGCTTCGCCGCGGCCGTCGAACTCGCCGACGCCGCGCCGCATCTCGCCACCGATCTCGAGCGT
>Ga0187893_10012798_pt1 | contig 11828 bp, 8 predicted proteins | sample MA1701074metaG_FD_139574 | JGI IMG/M metagenome (GOLD analysis project Ga0187893, IMG submission 139574) | White microbial mat communities from a basaltic lava cave in the Kipuka Kanohina Cave System on the Island of Hawaii, USA - MA170107-4 metaG ... | reverse complement strand
GATCCATCAGTCATTATGAAGTCCTGGAGTCAGATCAAGAATTCTAAGGTAGCGGCCAAAGCAATTGAATACTTACCCGAAAAACAAAGATACAGGGCATGGCAGAGAATAGCCCATCTAGACTATGATGTCCCCTGGGATTACCTTGTTCCTGCAATTGGTAAGTTGGCTAAATCAGATAGGTTTAAAGCACTTGAATTTGCTATCCAAAACTCTCAACACTCAGATTTTGCGTCCGCGATTGTTGGCATGCCGCCTGCGGACTGGACAAAAACAGTTGATCTAATTTTTGGCATTCAAGACGCACGGCGAAGAAAAGACTCGAGTAGCAGAATCGAAGCCTGGTTGTGGTCCTTGGACCATGGCGACAATATGTCATGCCACCGGGAAGACTTAGTGGAAGGTATCTTTGTTAGTGCCGTCAAACAAGCAGATAAACATGGTTCGGCTGCTGATTATGAGAAAATGCGGGATTGGTGGTATCAGTTACCTGAGCAATTTGAAGAAAACCTGCCGGATGCTTTGCAGAAAACTCCGGTTAAGGATCATTTGCTTTCCGTGCTTGATACAAAATCTCTTGGACGAATCTTGTTTGGAGGCGTGAATCTCCAATTGGCAGATCGTTTGACAGAATCCTACCCCGGAATTATTCATGATTTAGCCAAAGAGCCTTGGCTTACCGCCGATAAGGAATTCGGTATACAGTCAGGCGAAATGCTGGAACATTTTTTAGCAAGTAGGTCGATTGAAGAAGCAATTCTAATTGGGCTTAAGCAAATTGATGGAATAGAGTACGGATATGGTGATGTTCCAGCTGCAGTGGCAAGCATGGTTAGAAATGCTCATGGAGATGCGAGCAAAAATTCAATGGTGGCACTTAATGAGTTAAAGCGAGTTGTGTTGTCGTCTGGTAACACTTTAGGCGGTGAAGCAAAACTTGCGCTCTACATTGCCGGTAAGATTGCAAAAAATAGGCCTGATTTATTTAGAGAAAATTTTCTTGCACCGTTGGAATCAGCGCTTGGTGATCCGGCGCGTGACTATGCCTGGAAAATTGATGTAGCTAGGAAATTGGCGGAAGTTGGACGTATAAACAATTTGCAATCTGTAAAACTGGAATTACCCAGCTTGCGAATGCCGCCGCCTATTAGACTTTCTCTGAAAGAACAATTGCACTATCAACGACAAATTGAAAGCGAACTGTATAACGCTCCGTTGCTTGGCACGTCGCTTGTCTCCGGAACTTTAGCTAAGCTATTCCCAACGGTTTTAGGTTCAGATGGAGGTATAGTCGGGCGTCCACAACATGGTGGTCACGAATTTGATCTGCACATTCATACTCTGCATGTCGTCAACAAGACAAGAGAGAATGCTCAATTCAATTCCTTGAGTAAAAAGGACCAGGTGAATCTTTTGTGGGCTGCCCTATTGCATGATGTAGGCAAAGCACCGGGTGAAAAAGATGTTGATCATGAATGGGTTTCCGGTAATGTCTCTTGGGGCATTCTTCAATCATTGGGCTATCCGCCGCAACGAATTCAGCGTATTGTGGATTTGATCAGTCGCCATGGCGAAATGAGCTACAGTCCGGGTGCAAGGACTTCTGATAAGCTCGCTGATGAGAATTACCGATATGATTTAGCCAAACATTACAGCTATCCGCATGCCGTTAAACAACTGGCCATACTTAACGAAGCGGATATTCGTTCTATCGATGGTACGTCCAATCTGTGGACTGAGGAAGTTGCAGGCGAGATAAATGGTGTCACTAAATTTGTTAATAAGACGATAAGAGATACTTATCCAGCTACTATTCCAGTATTAACGAATGAAGTGCCTAATCATTTTGGGCTGTTTGATATGAAGGGCGATTACGCCTTATTAGTGCACAAGTCGGACTATTTAATGAATGGGTTCTTGGATCATTTGGCATCTATTGAATCACCGCAGTATTCCATTTCATCTTCTCTAATTACGCCTACACACAAGCATCTTTACGGTGGCGGTAGTGACTTCTTAGCTATCGTTGCCGGACCACCAGAACATATTTCCCAGGCTCACCGCGAAAATCTAGGCACTGGTACAAGTGTTGACTGGAATGGTCACGTCAAACTATCCAGACATTGGCTCGACAAGAAAACAGAGCAGGAATTCGTCAAAGAAGTTGATGACAAGATTTCTAAGCTGGGTATTGTGAACAAAACAGGCAAGAGGTTCAAATCCTTGTCAAAATTCTGGATGGACATCTGTCAGTTTGATACTGCCGATGAGTTGGCTGCAACTCTTGGTGTCGATAGTGTTGCTTACCGCGCACTGAAAGAGGTTCACAAAGCATTTACGACTGAACCTGACGGCAAACCAGCCTGGACCCATAACGAAATAAAGCTCAACTGCCCAACCGTAACTGGCATTGGCATTGTCAGGAATAGTCGCCCTGTTTATTTAGAGAATTTTGCTACACAGCATTCCCTCAAGGAACTTTTGGGAACAGATGCTAAACCGGACTGGCTTGTTGTCGATGGTGACAAACCAAAAGAGACCCTGGTTGTGCCAGAGTCTCTATGGAAAACAGCTATGACTAAGCATTTGCCTCTGGTAGTGCTTGATCCATAAATTGAAATTGGATAAGAGCAACATCAAAGGCCGCAAGCGTGCTGGCTGACCTTAGATCATTTCCTCAATCAATTCGTTGAAGATTTGCTTGTCTAAGCCTAATGGCTGTTTGACAAGAGCGCCTTTCTTGAAGATTGGTTCTGAGTCTTCATAGGTTGGTTGATCTGACTTGTAGAGGACACCTAATGGAATTTTGTCGCCCCACTCGAATGACTTCTCGAGGGATCTTTTCTCATCTGTTGGATCCCAGTTTTGATCTTCCAATTTGTAGACGCGCTCTTTGAACCACGGATATGTGTTGACCTTGTTGTAGGTAACACATGGGCTGAATACGTCAATTAAGGCAAACCCTTTGTGAGCAATACCACCGGCGATAAGATCAGCTAATTGCTTTTGTTCGCCAGAGAAACCGCGTGCAACATAGGTTGCTCCGCAGGTAATGGCCATTGCCAGTGGGTTCAAGGGAATTTCCACATTGCCGCCCGGCGTTGATTTTGTGCGGTGACCTAAAGTTGTCGTGGGCGATGTTTGACCTGTTGTTAGACCATAGATTTGATTATCCATGACCACATAGGTAACATCCAGATTACGGCGCATAGCATGGATAAAGTGACCGATGCCAATTCCGTAACCATCGCCGTCGCCGCCCGTGATTACTACTTTGAGATCCGTATTTGCCAGGTGAGCACCAGTGGCAACTGCCACTGAGCGTCCGTGCAAGCTGTGGATACCGTAGGCATGGATGAAGCCAGGCAGGTTGGAGGAGCAGCCGATACCGGATACAACCAGCAAATTCTCTGGTGTGACACCATTTGCTGCCGCTGCCATTTGTACGGACTTCAGTACACCGAAGTCGCCGCAGCCTGGACACCAGTCCGGATCAACCGGGCCTTTGAACAAGTCTACGGGTAGTTCTACAACAGTTGCCATTTTTATTTAGTCCTCTTAGATTCTCAGGTTATTTTGGCTAGTGAATTACTTAGCGGCTGCAACAAGCGATTTATATGAATAAGTTGCGCCTGTTGTTATGCCAACTACCATTTCCGCTTGCTTCTCACCGGATGTTCTATCTACAAATTCGATGTTCCAGACATCTTCGGCAATACCCTTGCTTGTACCGCGGGTGATTTTTCCTGGACGCAGCTTTTCAGCATAGTGCGTGCGCAAGTAGTGATAGCCAATTTCCCGCGCCTCTTCTTCGGTGACGTCCAAATTCAATGGCTTGCCGGCTAATATGTTTTGCACATGGGTGCAAACATATTCCGGTTCCATTGGTTCGCCGTCATAGCGATTGACATTGCCATCCATGGCAATACCGGTTTCGCTTCTGATATAACGAGCCATCTGGCTTGTGAAATTGACCTCGACGGAAATTTTCTTCTTGCTCTTAGAAAGAATTTGCGCAACTTCCTTGGCGTGGAAGGGGAAGATGTATTTGATGTTCAGGTGATTGGCCTTCACACCGCGATGAGCTAGAAGCTCGATTGCTTCTTTTACTACGCCCCAGGTTGAGCCCCAAGTGACCAAGGTGACATCGGCATCAGCTGGTCCTTCGATTTGCGGTGCCGGCAAATCTTTGAGCATGTTTTCAATTTTGCGACCGCGCTTCTCCATCATCTTGCGACGTATTGGAGCTGCTGTGAACATGTCGGAAATCAAAATGGATTCTTCGTCATGTTCGTCAGTTGCGGAAACGAAACAGGTATTGGCTGTTCCCGGAAGTGCTCTTGGGGAAATACCGGATTCGGTCAAAGCAAAACGCTTGAATTTGCCATTTTCCGGATTCCATTCTTTGACTACTTGTCCTCTATCGATTTTGACATTTGGATCAAATACTTCTTTGTCTACTGTTTCCGGGTGCTCTGACAAGAGCAAGTCGGACATGATCAGTGCTGGCAATTGATATTTGTCAGCAATATGGAATGCTTCAACTGTAGTTGCGTAAGCGTCAGCTGTGTCGCGTGGGGCAACAATCAAGCGAGGGAATTCGCCTTGCGATGCGCCATAAACTTGGAATAAGTCAGCTTGCTCAGTCTTTGTAGGTAGACCTGTGGATGGTCCACCGCGCTGTACTTCAACGCAAACTACAGGAGCTTCCATGATACCGGCCATACCTACTGCTTCAGTCATCAGAGCGAAGCCCCCACCGGCAGTAGCGCACATTGAGCGTACACCGGCAAGTCCGGCGCCAATAGCCATATTAATAACCGACAATTCGTCCTCTGCTTGCTTGACGACAATGCCCACTTTCTGAGCATGATCAGCCATCCAGTGAAGGATGGTTGATGCTGGTGTCATCGGATAAGCGGAATAGAATTTGCAACCTGCTGCAGCGGCTGCAAGAGCAATTACTTCGTTGCCTGTAGTGAATGGACGCTTAACACGGCTGAACTTCCACTCACCGGCTACTGCTTTGAAGTGGGTCTTAGCGTATTCGTAACCAGCCTTCAAAAGACCAACGTTTAAGTTGATGACCTTTTCGCCTTTGTGCTTAAAGGTATCTTCCAGCACGCTGGCTGCTTCGCTGAAGTCAAAATTGCCCAAGAAAAGAACAGCGCCTATCATGACGGTATTTTGCATGATTGGTTGAATTGGACCAAATTCCTTGACCACGTCAGCTGTGACTTGGCTCATTGGAATGGAAAGAATCTGTACGCCGTCTTTGACCATTGAAGGATCGCACTTCAATCTGTCGCCGTTGAAGATAATTGCTCCGCCATTGTCAATTTCGCGGGCATGACGCTCGATTGAGTCTTGGTTCAAAGCGACCAAAATGTTCAGCTTATCGCCGTGCGAGCGTACTTTGTCTTGTCCAATGCGGACCTTTAGCCAAATGTGACCGCCACGGATGATTGATTGATAACTGTTGTAGGCGTAGACATATAGACCTAGCCTGCCGCATGTTTTGGCTAGTGTGTCGCCTGATTTGTCCAGACCGTCTCCGGCTGCACCGGCGATCCCAACGGTGACTTCATGCATATTTAAAAAGTGTCCTCATATTCATGCTCCAGTTCGGACAAAGTCTTCACCTTCGCTTGACCCTAGTTCGCTTCGCGGCGATCGGCTCATCGCCGCTCTTGCTCAGCTTCTCTCAGCGCACTTGCTAAGTGCTAAAAAGAGAGATTCAATATCTTGCCAGGTTGTAAGGGCAAAGACCTAAGATTTTGCTTTCTCTTAGCTTTCTTGTTAACTAAACAGAAACATGCTGAGATAAGTGTCTTAAGTGTAAGCGGGACAGTAGTTTTCGGGGATTTGTCTAGACAATGTCATGACAAAATGCTATGATTGCCAACAGCTGGATTATTTGGCTTTTCCCGTGAATGGTGGGCTCTAACAATGGCGTTGCCGGAAAAACACCTAAAAACTGAGAAGTTCGACATTCGTTTGAGTGAAGAGGAACAAACTCTCATTAAGCAAGCGGCGAAACTTCGTCGTGTTACACCGACTAGCTTTATTCGGGAGCAAGCAGTCGTGGCAGCTGAAGGTGTTATTCACGAGCAGACAAGATTTGTCTTGACCACCAAGCAGTGGCAGGCGTTGGATGCTGCCTTTGCTGAGCCTCCGCGCGTATTACCTAGCTTAAAGCGCAAGTTGGCAAAGTTGGACTCCTGGGACAATGAATGACAGGCGTAGACCGACCGGTGCCGCTCTCTAAAGAGCACGACCAAAGTCAGTTTGAATGCGGTAGACAGCCGATGACAGACTGGCTTAAGAAGCATGCTCTACAAAGCCAGGCTAGTGGGCACACAAAAACTCAGGTGATTTGCAGTAAGAACAATATCGTCATTGGCTATTATGCCTATTCGGTAGTGTCTGTTGAACATGAAGCGACAACTCCCGATAGAGTAAAGAAGGGGCTTGCCCACTACAGCATTCCTATTTTCTTGATTGCGCGCCTGGCAGTTGATGTTACTCACCAAGGCAGGGGGTTAGGCGGTCGCCTGCTTTTACACGCGCTAAGGAGGGCATCGGCTGCAGCAGAGAAAAATGTACCCATTAGAGCTGTTGTTGTTGACGCCATAGACGAAGAGGCGAGAGCATTTTACCGGTGTTTCGATTTTGAGCCGTGGCCAATTGATGGCTTGCGCATGTGGCTTATGATGAAAGATTTGATAGCTACTCTGAAAGCAGCGAAGACAAAAACCAAGAGTAAATAGATACTTGTTAGTTTCGCTGATTTTCTTTTACTAAAACTGCCAAACTCTTGATGCGTTCAAGGTCGTGGTCTTGTGCAAGAGCACTCTCAAAAGCTTGATACACGTTTCGATCATTCTCTTTTAACCAGGCAAAACTTTCTTTGGGTCCTAGATACCAGAGATTGCGTAGGGCGAAGTAAATTTCGAGCATTGCAAATAACAGCCAGACTCTTCTATATTGACCCTCAATGTCTAGGGTAGTTATTCGATCAAGCATTTTGTCTATCCAGACTCGTTTAACTTCAATCTCGCATTGAGGTAGAGGTTCAGGACCTTGGCGATAGATGAAGTCTATTTTCTCTAGGCATTTGTCGCCCAGAGTTGATTCTTGTGTGATAACAACGCCCTGTCGAATATGCAGTAGGGACTTATCCGGATTCTCTAATTTCTCTTGGGGGTAAACAAAGGCGTCAATGTAAGCGCCATTACGAATTTCTGCATGACGAACAGTGTTTGAGTTCTTGCCAAAGCAGGCAAGATCATAGTCACTACTTTCTGTTTGATTGCCTCTTGCCCTTGAGCCATAAAGAATTATGGTCGGCGTATTGTACGTTTGTTGAAGCAAAAATATGATTTCAGCCAGAACCGGATCGCATACGCAGGCAGTAGCCATAACCTATTCAGCGTGATGCTCGGATTCAGTCTCCGCGGGCATTTCGGGCGCTGCTGAGCCCATGGAAAGTGACCATTGGAAGCCGCTTGTGGTCATGAGGATAAGAACCAAGAGGGCTATCAAGGTCAAGGACTTGTCCTGGAGGCTGCCTTCCGGGATTATGCCGGACTCTGAGCTGCCATGCCCATGACTGTCGTGACTGTGACTGTCGTGTCCCATGGGTTAACCTCCTACGTAAGTTCTGTAGAGAAGGAAGATAAGGCTAAAGCCGGCAACACAGGCAAAAATGACCATGGCGTAATACTGTCCACGCCCGTTTTCCGTGTACCTAAGCGCCTCACCAGAGCCAACTGTAAGCAGGCTGGTTAGATTGACCAGATTGTCCACGATAAATTGGTCAACGAGCGACCAGACAGCTCGGTAAAGCGGCAGAATGACCTTGTTCACCAAGCCTAAGTAGAGCTCGTCGAAATACCACTTGTTGAATGAGAAGTTGTAGAGTGGCGGGCTTAATTTGGCAATCTTTTCGTTGATGCCGGACTTTTGTACATAACAATTGTAGGCAAGAGCGATACCAATTAAAGAAACCACTGTTGATACAAGCATGACTGTTGGATTCAATGCTTCGTATTCAACATGACCAAAATGCAGGAATTGTGTAAACACATTCGGGAATGCCGTCGGTGTTTGGAAGGAAATCACTTGCATCAAAGCTTTAGGATTTACACCCAGATATCCGGAGATAACTGATGGTACTGCCAGGGCAACCAAGGGCATGGTCATAACCAATGGAGATTCGTGAGCATGAGCTTCACCGCGATAAGTTCCAGTAAAGGTCATGAAGAACATGCGGAACATATAGAAGGCGGTTAAAAACGCTGTCAGCGTCATGATTGGCCCAAGCAAGCCGGACATTAAACCAAAGGAGAAATGATTTGCCGAAGCAATAATTTCATCCTTGGAGAAGAAGCCTGAAAATCCAGGCACACCGGAAATGGAAATGGTACCAATCAAGAAACACCAGGCGGTAATGGGCATCTTCTTCCACAGTCCACCCATCTTGCGCATGTCTTGCTCGCCGGCTAAACCGTGAATTACAGCACCCGAGCAAAGGAAGAGCATGGCTTTGAAGAAAGCGTGATTGAAGAGGTGGAACATGCCTGCGGTATAAGCACCACAGCCAAGACCAACGAACATATAACCCAATTGGCTGACTGTGGACCAAGCTAATGCACGTTTGATATCAAATTGTGTAAGAGCAATGGTGGCAGCCATGAATGCTGTCAATCCACCGACCCAAGCGACAACGGCTAAACCTGCTGAATGTGTTGAACCATCTGGAGTCAACCAAATTGGATAGGCTCTGGCCACTAAATAGACACCAGCGGCGACCATTGTTGCAGCGTGGATGAGGGCAGAAATTGGGGTAGGACCTTCCAAGGCATCCGGCAACCACACATGCAATGGAGCTTGTGCGGATTTAGCCATTGGACCCATGAAGACAAATATTGAAATGATGGTCAAGGAAGCTGCAGTTAATGAGCCATTTGCAGCGGCCCACTTAATTGCCCCGGTTAAGTCAATTCCATTCGGATCAGTAAAGGCAAGAATTGAGTGTCCGTTCCAGAAACCAAATGTCGCGGCAAAAAACATCAATATGCCGACGAGGAATCCGAAGTCGCCGATGCGGTTAATAACAAAAGCCTTCAAACACGCCGCAGCTGCACTTGGTTTGTAGAACCAAAAACCAATCAAGAAGTAAGAGCAAACACCGACCAATTCCCAGAACATATACATTTGAAATAGGTTGGTTGAAACAACCAAGCCAAGCATGGAGCCAGTGAACAAAGATAAGTAAGAGTAAAAACGGCTATAGCCGGGATCTTCCCGCATGTAGCCGTGTGTGTAGATTTGCACGAGTAAACTTACTGCGCAAACAACAATCAACATGACGGCGGCTAAATTATCGACAAGCACACCGACTGACAGTTTGAAGGCAGAAGAAACAAACCAGTCATAGTTGACCTGGTAAGGTTGAAGTTCCGGATGCTTTCTCAGTACATCCAAAATCAAAAGAGAATGGATAAAGCCGTAGAGCACAGCACCTACGGACAAGGACATCGAAAGTGTTTTGTTGCAACGAGCGAAGAGAATAATTATGGTTGCTGCTAAAAATGGCACAAGCACAATCCACTGTGCAGCGCTCAAGATTGCATTCGGGCTGAAGTCAAACAAGGGAACCTCCAACTACTTCGCTAGTATTTAAAATACACAACCTAACAGTATTGCAGAGACGGGCTTAGGCACGACCTAAAAATATTTTTCGCTTGAATATATCTTCAAGAGATAGAAGACAAGCGGTTTTTCTTGAAATACTATCGTAGATTTATAATGAGCCTACTAAATAAATGGAACTATTCCTGGAGTAAGTCGTGACACCTGAACACATACTGACAGCTTTGATTTTGATCCCTCTGCTGGGCACATTTGCAATTGCCTGGGCGCCGGCAAGTTCTGCCAGACAAATAGCTCTAGCTCTTGGCTGGGCGATGGTTGCCGTAACGGTAATTCTGGGGCTTAACTTCAATCCCGCCGATGGCGCGATGCAGTTTGTGGAAAAGATATCTTGGATAACAACGCCATTTCCTGTTGAGTACCACGTTGGCGTTGACGGCATGAGCTTCTGCTTGGTAGCGCTGACATCAATTGTCACGCTGATGTCAATTTATGCCTCAGGCGCAATTGCTGAGCACAGACCAAGACTTTATTACAGCATGCTTATGTTGCTGACCACAGCAATCGTCGGTGTGTTTATTTCTCTTGATTTGTTGCAGTTCTTTGTACTGTGGGAACTTGAATTGGTCCCGATGTACTTCTTGATTGCCATCTGGGGTGGACCGCGTCGCGACTACGCCGCCATGAAATTCCTTATTTATACGTTTGCCGGCGGCATCTTCATGCTTGCTTCGCTTTTATATCTTTACTTCAGTGTCAGCCAAGCTGGTCCTGACTTCCAGACTTTCGATATGGTGAAGCTGGCGCAAATTGCTCCAGCCTTGACTGCACAAGTGCAGGGTCTTGGATGCCTAGGCTTCTTGCTGGCATTTCTAATTAAGTTGCCTTCTTTCCCATTCCATACATGGTTGCCGGATGCTCACGTTGAAGCGCCAACTCCAATATCAATGATCCTTGCTGGTCTTTTGTTGAAGATGGGTACTTACGGTTTGGTCCGTATTTGCATGGGCTTCTTCCCGGATGTGATCATTACTTATGGTGTGTTCTTATTAGGCTTGGGCGCATTCAACGTAGTCTGGGCCGCGATTGCTTGCTTGGTGCAAGACGATATGAAGCGCATCATTGCTTATTCCAGTGTTAGTCACATGGGATTTGTTTTGATGGGCATGGCATGTCTGTCATCAGCCGCTCTAAGTGGTGCTATTTTCCAAATGGTTAGCCACGGATTTATTTCAGCCCTACTCTTCTTCTTGGTGGGTTGTGTTTACGAGCGTTGCCACACACGCAAACTTTCCGAAATTGGCGGTGGCTTGGCCACACAGATGCCGATTATTTTCTATTTCTGGATGCTGGCTGCTTTAGCTAATATTGGGCTGCCGGGACTTGCTGGCTTCGTTGCTGAAGCAACCGTGTTCTATGGTTCCTATACCTCGCCTTTGGCTGCCATTGCCGGCAATACCGATGTGGTGCATGGTTGGATAATCTTTGCTGCAACCGGCGTTATCTTGTCGGCAGGTTATATGTTGTGGTTGTTGAAGCGTCTTTTCTACGGGCCGGAAATGCCGAAATGGGTAGGGCATTTAACTGATGCCAGACCGCAGGAAGTATTTGTCGGTGCGGTGCTTTCGGTGTGCGTAATTGTGCTGGGTATTTATCCAATGTTGATGACTAATACCTATACGTCAATTGCCGACCGTATGGCTAAGGACGTCGCAACGCGCGCTGTCAGCATGACGACCAATCAGGTAGTGCAGTAGCTAATTAGCTGCCGACAGTGCCCTCAGTGGGAAAACCACCATACGTTTTGCAAAGCTCACTCTTGTGGTACTTGCAGGCACGCTGCTAATATCGTTTGTGCCCAGCAACCAATTAGGATGCCGGGTCAAAGCGCATATTAACGGCTTTGTAAGTGTTGGCGAGGTATCCGAATGTTCTTATTCTCCGTTAAGTCTCAAGAAAAGATTGGGTTTTTGTTGTTAACACTGTCTTTCGGCTTTTGGCTGTCAGCGCAGGCATCTCCGATAAGTCCGGAAGCTCAGGCGGCAGTCAGTCAAGGAAAAGCTCTGATGGTGTCTCGCTCTTACCCTCAAGCTGTAGAGCAGCTCAATAGAGCAGTCTACATGGCCCCTTCTGATATTGAAGCTAGGCGAATGCTTGGTTTGGCATTGCTT
>Ga0187893_10012797_pt1 | contig 11828 bp, 7 predicted proteins | sample MA1701074metaG_FD_139574 | JGI IMG/M metagenome (GOLD analysis project Ga0187893, IMG submission 139574) | White microbial mat communities from a basaltic lava cave in the Kipuka Kanohina Cave System on the Island of Hawaii, USA - MA170107-4 metaG ... | reverse complement strand
TTCACTAAGTATTCAAAAGCGAACGAAGGAGATTGGAATTCGCAAAGTGTTGGGAGCTTCTGTTTCTTCTATCATTTCTCTTTTTATGAAAGAATTTGTTTGGGTAATGTTTGTGGCTGGTTTTATTGCCTGTCCGCTTGCATGGCTTATCATGCAGGGCTGGCTGAATGATTATGCCTATCGTATCAATCTTACTGCAATGCCATTTATTATAAGTATAGCAGCATTGGCAACCGTGACAATTATGCTGATCACTTTGCAAACGGTAAAAGCAGGGTTAGAAAACCCGGTGAAGTCATTGAGGACGGAATGATGGTTAGATGGTTAAATAGTTAGATAGCTTGTTGGTTAACAATCAAACCATTCAACAATCAAACAATTATTAAAAAACATTTGATGTAAATATGTTGAGCAATTATATTAAAATATCTGCCCGTCATCTTTGGCAAAATAAGCTGTACTCCTTTATTAATGTATTTGGATTGGCCATTGCCATCACTTGTGTATTGCTGGCTGTATTGTTTATAAAAGAGGAGAGAAGCTATGACGGGTTTCATGAAAAGAAAGAAAACCTCTATCGTATTTTGACTTCGAGAACGGATGATAAAGGAAACCGCGGGACAGTAGGGGGTACCGGTCAGCCGCAGGGGCCGGCATTTAAAGAAGCAGTGCCTGAAATACTCGATTATACAAGAGTGATGGGCGGAGATATAAGAGGTGATGTACTTGCCAATAATAAAACGTTTAATGTACAAATGCTTTTTGCAGATGAGAGTTTTTTCAATCTGTTCAGCTTTCCATTGTTAAGAGGCGACAAAGCAACTGCATTAAGTGATATTTCATCAGTGGTGATTACCGAGACAATTGCCCTTAAGTTTTTTAACAGCATTGATGTAGTAGGGAAGAGAATAGACATGGATGCCGATCCATCAGCCCAAAGAGTGGGAAGACCTTCCATGATAACTGCCGTTGTAAAAGATCTTCCCAAAAATTCGTCCATTCGTTTTGATCTTTTGATGCCAATGCGTTTTATGCAGCTTTCGTTTACCGATACTGCATGGCTCAATCAATATCTCGGCACTTTTGTATTGCTTCAACCCGGATCTGATTTGAATAAAGTAAGTCGCAAATTCGACCAGGTATTTGCTTCACATGCCAAATACCAGGTGGAAGAAAGTAAGAAACTGTACAATCATGATCCTAAGATCAGTTATAGTTTACAGAATGTTGCCGATATGCATCTCAATCCACGGCTCACGGGTAGTTGGCGTGAAGGTGGCATCGTCAATGAAAGCGATCCCATTTTTTCCTGGCTGTTTTTAGGCATTGCGCTGTTTATTTTATTCATGGCAACCGTCAATTTTGTCAATATCAGCATTGCCGGTTCATTAAAGAGAGCAAAGGAAGTAGGAGTGAGAAAAATAACCGGTGGAAGTAAACAACAGATCATCGTACAATTTTTGATTGAATCAGCTATAGTTTGCCTGTCTGCTTTTTTGTTGTCTGTTTTTTTCACAAATATCAGCCTGCCTTTTTTAAATGAGCTGGTAAAAAAAGAATTGGTGCTTTCAGAATCTATAGACCTGCGGCTCATCACCTGGTTTGCCGGTATTTTATTATTGATCATTTTGCTCACCGGTTTTTATCCTGCGTATGTATTGTCTGCATTTAAGCCAAAGGATGTGCTGTATAACAAGCAAAAGCTTTCCGGAAGAAATCTTTTTGGCCGGTCGCTGGTAGTGCTTCAGTTTTCATTAGCAGTCTTTTTTATTATTGCTACGATCATCTATTACAGGCAAATGAATTTTATCCGCACCAAAGATCTTGGTTATGATCCTTACCAGGTGGTGCGTACCCATATCAGGGGGAACAGGGAATATAAAACCGTGCAAGAAATTTTGAGATATGAGCTGGCTAAAGAACCGGCGATAAAATACCTTTCATTTGGCGGATACGGGCAAGTGGATGTTGTAAAATTTGGCGACAAAAAACTTGAGGCGATTCATGAGGTAATTGATGAATACCGTTTACCGGCCATGCAAATTAAAGTAAAGGCCGGCAGAAATATTTCTTCGACCATTGCTTCTGATAAACATCATGCTGTTATCGTAAACGAAGCATTTGTAAAAGCAGCAGGTTTGGAATCACCCATCGGCACTCAATTATATACAAGCAACAGGTTTGATAAAGAATTAAAAACAATTGTCGGCGTCATTGAAGATTATCATAGCGGTCCATTGCATGAGTCTATTAAACCAATGGTGATGCTTGTTTGCGATTGGGACTCCGGTGGTATGTGGATAAGAATAGAAAAGCAAAACCAGCAGCGGGCATTAAAAGCAATAGAAGCTGCTTATAAAAAAGCAATGCCTACTGCTTTGTATGAGTATAGTTTTTTAGATGAGCTGAATGCAAAGGCATATGAACAGGAACAACGCTGGCAAAAGATCATCAGGGTAGCTGCTGTGCTTTCAATTATTATATGTTGTCTCGGTTTGTTTGGGCTTGCTCATTTGGCTGCGCAACGCCGTATTAAAGAGATCGGCATAAGAAAAGTATTAGGCGCCACAGTTTCCGGTATTGCTGCATTGCTTACAAAAGATTTTTTAAAACTTGTTCTGATCTCTTTGTTTGTTGCTTCGCCGGTGGCATGGTGGGTAATGAATAAATGGTTGCAGGATTTTGCTTATAGAATAAATATCGGCTGGTGGATGTTTGCTATAGCAGGATTGATAGCTGTTTTTATTGCGATGGTAACGGTAGGCTTCCAGGCTATAAAAGTGGCGATAGCGAATCCGGTGAAATCGTTAAGAACGGAGTAATGATCATTGTCGCCGGAGGCGACAAAATAACATTGCGAAGCGATAAAGCTTCTTACAGCGTGTTTAAATAGCATGATGGTTATTAATCAAACAGTCTTTTTTATGATAAGAAATTATTTTATAATTACCTGGCGAAATTTATTGCGGTATAAAGTTTATTCTGCTATTAATATCACAGGCCTTGCTATCGGTTTGTCGGTTTGCATGATGATTGTACTTTATGTAGGGCATGAATTAAGTTATGATAGATTTCATAAAAATGCTGACCGGATATTTTGGATACAATCAAAATTGAAACTCGGGAATGATTCGGTATTCATGCAGTTCCTGAATTATTCGGCCGCGCCAATGACAAGCCAGCGGGAGCCATCTGTTGAAAGCTATCTGAGAATGCGCAAGGATGAGAGAACCGCAGCGATCATACAAAATCCAGAGAAGCCGGCTTTGAAATTTGCTGAAAGTAAATTTCTTTTTGCGGATAGTAATTTCTTTAGTTTTTTCTCTTTTAAACTTCTGCAGGGCAATAAAGAACAGGTATTACAAAAACCTTTATCCGTAGTTATTTCACAAAAAGCAGCGCAAAAATATTTTGGAAGCAACAATGCAGTAGGTAAAATTATCAGGTACAATAATGCCTATGATCTTCTTGTAACCGGCATAGCTGAAAACTCTCTGTCCAATTCAAGCATTGAATTTGATTTTGTCGCCTCACTTTTGAGTCTCAAAACTATCAAAGAGCAGCGGCAATTGATCACCGCCGAAAAGAATGATTTCCTCACTTATTTTTTGATGAAGCCTGGTGGCGATATTTCAAGAGTTGAAAATGCCTTGCTGCAGATATTGAAAGAGCAGGAAAATAGTGGAGTGGTTACTTCGCGGTACATCGGTACTCCATTGACGAAACTTCACTTCGCGTCGGTAAGGGATACAGCTAATATCAAATACCTGAAAGTATTTCCTTTTGTGGCTGCGTTGATTCTGTTATTGGCACTTATTAACTATATGAGCCTTTCTACAGCCCGATCTTCCACCCGTGCAAAAGAAATTGGTGTGAGAAAGACAATGGGCGCCGGCAGAAAAGTGATCGCTATGCAATTTTTTATGGAGTCTGCATTATACACTACTGCGGCCTTCCTGCTGGGTTATATGCTCTGTATTTTTTTTCAGCCATTCTTTTTTAATTTTTTGCAGATCAGCCTTGATCATTCTTTTCTTTATTACCCGCCGGTGATAGTATCTTTTTTAATCTTATTTGTTATCACTGTTATCATTGCAGCCACTTATCCATCCATCTTGCTGTCGGCTTATAAACCAGTGGCTGTTTTATACGGAAAGTTTAAACCCGGTGGCAATGTAACCATCAGAAAATTCTTTATGGTCGTTCAATTTTCCATAGCGGTTGCTTTTATCATCTCCGGTATTGTGATACAAAAACAAATGCATTTTTTCAGGCATAAGGATACCGGTATCAACAGGGAAAATATCGTCATGGTGCCATTTGGAGCCAACGTTAGCAAAAATTATATGGCCTTTAAAGAAACAGTTGGCTCGGTTTCGGGTGTTCAGCAATTGAGTATTGCATTGCATCCATTGTTTAAGGGGTACGATATGATGGGAGTGACACCACCGGGCAGCGGTCAAATGATTTTAATGCCTGTATTGGACGTTGATCAGAATTTTATTTCAATGCTTGGTTTGAAATGGAAACTGCCGCCGGATAACCCGCATTTTTATACAAATAAAAGTAACATTATACTTAATGAAACTGCTATTGAAAAATTGGGCCTCGATAAAAAAGCGTTGAATCAAAAAGTAGATGAGTTCAGAGTAGCAGGTGTATTGAACGATTTTCACTGGTCATCACTGCAAAATAAAATCAGCGGTTTATTCATCTCGGTCAGAAGCGACCAGGATAGCACTGCACTTTGGGCAAAAAAAGGCGGATGTTTGTTTGCAAAAATCAGCGCTGGAACCAACATACCTGCTTTTATGAAACGACTGGAAGGTATTTATAAGAAATATGATGATGAAAATACCTTCGAATATTATTTCATGGACGAAGCTTATGATGCATTATATAAAGCTGAAGAAAGGCTTTCTAAAATACTGACTTTTTTTACCGCTCTTGCTATCGTTATTGCTTGCCTGGGTTTATTTGGGCTCGTTACTTTTATGGCCTTGCAGCGTACTAAAGAAATCGGCATACGAAAAACGATGGGCGCCTCAGTAGAAAATATTGTGAGACTTTTATCTGCTGAATTTATAAAACTCATATTTCTGGGTGTGGTCATCGCATCGCCTGTTGCCTGGTTTTTTATGAACAGATGGTTACAGGATTTTGCATACAGAATAAATATTGGCTGGTGGATGTTTGTGCTGGCAGGAATAATTGCTATGGTTATTGCGATGGCAACCATCAGTTTCCAGGCTATCAAAGCGGCAATTGCAAATCCGGTGAAGTCATTGAGAACCGAGTGAATGGTTCGGTGGTTAAGTAGTTTGATGGTTAACAATCAGCAATCCAACAATAAAATAACATAGCCATGATATTCAAAAACATTCCATTCATTCTGCGCAGGTTCAACCGGCAGAAACTAACCACATCACTGCATGTTATTGGTTTGACATTAGGCATCACAGTATGCCTGCTTATCGGTTTGTTTATTAAACATGAGTTAAGTTTTGATACTTATGAGAGCAAAGGTGAAAGGACTTATCGTATAAACCAGGTGTGGATAGATTTTGGAAAAAAACAATTTCATTACTCAACTCCATTCCCGTTAGCCGACCAGGTTCGCAAAGATGTTCCGGGAGTAGAATATGTTACCAAAGTGCACCATCCGTTTCAATCTATTATTGAAATAAACCCGGTAAAACGTTTCAAACAAGATCATGTAATTATGACTGATCCTGAATTCCTGGATGTATTTGATGTAAAAGTTATTGAAGGAAATGCTTATGAAGCTTTGCGTAAGCCTTACCAGGCAATCTTAACACAAACTACGGCAAAGAAATTTTTTGGCAACGAAAATCCGATTGGGAAAACATTTATCTATAATGATAGCTTTAATATTACTATTGGTGCGATGATAAAAGACTTCCCTGGCAACACTCATTTGGCAGCGGACATGCTTTTATCGTTTTCTGCCAATGAAAAATATTTAATGACAAGCACCACACATTATGGCTCTGTGTCCGGAGGTTCCACGTTTATTGTTTTGCCCGAAGGAAAAAAACCTGACAATGGGTTGACAACAGCCATTCAAAGTATTTATGACCGGTTTGTCAACAACCAATCCTGGGCAGGAAAAGATCACCGGTCGGAAACCGAACTTCAACTTTTAGGGGATATACACTTTAATGCGAAGTATGCGGGTGGCGGTGAATGGGTAAAAGCTATCAACAGTAGCTGGCTTTGGTTTTTTGGAAGCGTTGGATTGGCCGTTTTGATCTTAGCCTGTATCAATTTTATTAATCTTTCCACCGCTCAATCGTTGAGCAGGGCTAAGGAAGTAGGAGTTCGTAAATCAATCGGAGCGGGGAAGATTCAGTTAATTGCTCAATTTCTCAGCGAAGCATTTTTACTGGTTTTATTTTCAGCAATTATAGGAACCACTATTGCTAAACTATCGCTACCGCATATCAATGAGCTTACCGGTAAACAGATTGTTTTTAATTTTCTTGATTCCGCCTCGCTTCTTGTTGTCTTATTGGCTGGGGTTTGTGTAACAGCGTTACTGGCCGGTATTTACCCGGCATGGATCATTACAAAGTTTCATCCTGTTACGGCTTTAAAAGCTGGTTCGGCACAGACTTCATCCCGGCCAACCTTTCTCCGCAAAACATTAGTGGTAGCGCAATTCAGTATTTCTATCTGTTTGCTGATCGGTTTATTACTGATCGGCAAACAAATGAATTATCTGCAACATAAAGATCTTGGCTTTGATAAAGACAATATCGTTATAGTGCCTGTAGGATTCGATAATAAAACAACTCAAAAAATTTTGCTTGGCAACGAACTGGCAAATATTCCAGGTATAAAAGAATGGTCCTTCTCTACCAGCTCTTTGTCTGGTGAAGGGCATTGGGGAGCAGTGATGAGTATGGCTGGAAAAGACGATCCTGATCAAAAGCAGGTGACAACAATTATGACTGATAGCAAATATTGTTCATTGTATGGGTTAAAACTGAAGGCAGGAAGATTTTTTACAACGGCTGATACCAGTTTCTTGTCAAATTCATTACCAAAAGGTCAGCGTTATGCCAAATCGGTTGTCAATGAAAAATTGATACAGGAGTTGGGCTTTGAATCCGCACAGTCAGCATTGGGAAAACGATTCTGGGTTGGTATGGACGGCTGGTATGCAGAAATAACCGGTGTAGTGGAAGATTTCAATATCAGTTCGCTGCATGAGGCAATCAAACCTGCTTTGATCACACAATACCTGCCTTACTGTGAAAAGGTCAATATTAAAATACAAGGCGGCTCTGATGTGCCTGCTCTTATCAGTAAGATACAGGCTGGTTACAAAAAAGCTTATCCTTCCGGAATATTTGAATTTAATTTTTTAGATCAGCGACTTAATGCTTTATATAAAGATGAGGCCAGGCTGTACGATCTTTTTAAAATATTTTCTGCTCTGGCCATGCTTATATCCTGTCTTGGTGTCTGGGGACTGATAACATTTGCGGCGCAGCAACGTGTAAAAGAAATAGGAGTGCGAAAAGTACTTGGTGCTTCTGTAACAAATATAGTTTCACTGCTTACAAAAGATTTTATAATTCTTGTTTGCATTGCTATTGGTATAGCGACACCATTGGCATATTGGGGTGTACATAAATGGTTACAGGATTTTGCTTATCGTATAAATATTGAGTGGTTGGCATTTGCACTGGCAGGTATTGCTGCCATATTAATAACGGTAATAACAGTCAGCTTTCAGGCAATCAAAGCGGCGATTGCCAACCCAGTGAAATCATTGCGAACGGAATGAATGATTAAATGGCTTGAATGGTTTGATTGTTTGATGGCTTAGTTGTTATTGTTTCAAAACCATCACCATCCCGATAGCAATCGGATAACCATCAAACCATGTAGCCATCAAACTATTATATGAAGTCAATACAGAAAATAATATTAAGCCTGCTGATTACGGGAGTTAATAATTGTTTTTCGCAGGATATACCTTATGGCAACAATCCATCAGCCGGTCATTATTACAATGTTGGCGATGCAAAAATTTATTATGAAATATATGGCAAAGGGAAGCCTGTTGTGATGCTGCATGGCGGCGTGCATGGTTATATTGATGAGTTTTCTCCTTTTATAAAAAGGCTTGCAGAAAATTTCCAGGTCATCTGCATTGCTACCAGGGGTCATGGAAAATCTGAAATTGGTAAAACGCCTTTTTCTTATAAACAAAGAGCAGAAGATGCTTATAAAGTAATCCGCAGTATCACTAAAGACAGCGTTATTGTAATTGGTTTTAGCGACGGAGGGCTTAGTGCGTTAAAGCTGGCAACACTCTATCCTGAATTAGTGAGTAAAATGGTTGTGATGGGAGTAGGAGACAGGCCATCAAACAGAAAACAGAAAAAGCTCAACTATACCGCTGAATCATTGATGAAATCTGATTCATCTTTTTTTGCGGGGCGTTTAAAATTAATGCCGGAACCAAAACGATGGAATGAATCTCTTTCAATGCTCAACAACATGTACAATAACGATTACATGAGCAAAGAAACATTTGAAAGGATTCAGTGTCCCGTATTATTAATGAATGGTGACCGCGATGGCTATAGCACTATTGATGAATTTATACAATGTGCAAAGTATATTCCGAAAGCACAGGTAGCTATGATCCCCGCCTGTCATCATGTATTATTTTTCTGCAATTTCCCTGCTGTTTGGGCTTCCATTGAACCCTTTTTGAAATAAGATAACCCCGTGTACGAAAATGTACGTAAACTGTTCGTTTTCGAACACCCTTTTCAAAACAGGTACTATAAATAGTTGGCCATTAGATTCTTATCTCTTGGCATGCCTGTTGGTGACTGCTAACCGACCGGATTCAAAGTAATTGTATGTTTAGAAATTATTTCAGCGTCGCTTATCGAAATTTAAAACGCCACAAGGTTTTTTCGCTTATCAATATTGCGGGATTAGCAATTGGCATTAGTACTGCATTGGTCATTTATCTCATCGTTCAATACGAATTGAGCTTTGATACTTTTCATAAAAATGGAGACAAAATATACCGTGTCGTTTCAAAGATCGAATTTCCTGATCTGATTATTCATAATTCCGGCGTGCCGGTTCCTGCAGCAAATGCTGTTTGTAATGAAGCAATGGAAATTAGCGATGTTGCCCATGTTATAAACGCCAATGTTTTCAAAGTATCTGTTCCTATAGCAGTAGCTGAATCACCCGCGAGGGCCCTGCGAACGGAATAAAGTAACATTATATCTAAGTAAACGTAATAGTAACAATGATGATTCTAATTCAGATGAACAAAAAATGGTGATATTTAAACTAAAAATATTTTATGCTCGATCTAAAGCACATCTACAAATGGGTAAGCACCGGTAACAACCGCACTTTTATTTTAAAAGATGTAAACCTCACTGTAAAAGAAGGAGAGTTTCTTTCCATCATGGGGCCATCAGGTTCCGGCAAATCAACTTTGCTGAATGTAATCGGTATGCTCGATGAATTCAACGAAGGTGAATATAATTTCCTGCATGAATCGGTACATAAGCTGAAAGAAAAACAGCGTTCCGGTTTATACAAGCAATACATTGGGTTTGTTTTCCAGGCTTATCATTTGATTGATGAACTGACTGTTTATGAAAACATAGAAACACCGCTTATTTATCAAAATATAAAAGGTTCTGAACGCAAGGCCCTCGTGGCTGATATGCTGGATCGTTTCCAGATCGTAGGTAAAAAGGATCTTTTCCCTACACAGCTTTCGGGCGGGCAACAACAATTGGTGGGTATAGCAAGAGCATTAATTGCTAAACCAAAACTGATACTGGCCGATGAACCCACCGGTAATCTTAATTCGAAGCAAGGTGAAGAGATCATGGAATTGTTCAAGCAGTTAAATGATGAAGGAGTAACGATCATACAGGTTACTCACTCGGAAAAGAATGCCGGCTATGGAAAACGTATCATTCATTTGCTGGATGGTATGATAGAAAGAAGAGTGGAAACGGGAGTGGTTTAGAATTTTTAATTTTTGATTTTTTCTTAGAGTAAGCATGTGATATTTTTTCTATGGTTAAAAATGTTTCTTCAACGTTGATGCCATGAAAACGGGACGTAGAAGAGTGTGACACAACAGGCGATGCCATGAAAATATATCGCTGGCTCAAAAAATAAATAACTCAAATAACTTCTTAATAAGCGAAGTAATTTTTAAATCAGTTGAACAGATTAAGATGAAGAAGATTTTTTTTGGCGTAATTGGGACGATATTTTTTTCATGGAATGCGTTTTCTCAAACTGCCATGACACTGCGCCAGTGTATTGAAACGGGCATAACCAACAATTTTGATGTGCAGCAACGTCAGTTGCAGGCGCAAAGTGATGAAGCCAACTGGAAACAGTCAAAGCTCAATATGTTTCCCGATCTGAATGCCAGTGTAGGACATAGCTTCAACCAGGGCCGAAGCATTGATCCTTTTACTAATCAACCGGTGACACAAAATTTTAATTCCTCCAATTACAGTGTGAACAGCAACGTTATTTTATTTAACGGATTGGCTATTCAAAATAATATCAAACAAAATTCATTGACCTACCAGGCGTCAAAAATGGATTGGCAGCAAGAGAAAGATAATCTTACCATCAATATCATATTGGCTTATTTGCAGGTGTTGAGTAATGCAGATCAACTGACACAGGCCCGCAACCAGGCAACCTTATCACAGCAACAAGTTGAAAGATTGGAGATATTAAACAAAGAAGGCGCCATCAAACCATCTGATCTTAGTGATCTGAAAGGGCAATATGCCAACGATCAGTTATCAATTATCGGTTTTCAAAATTCATTGGAAACAGCTAAGATCAGCCTCTGCCAGTTGATGAATATTCCTTATAACAAAGATCTTGCTTTGGAAAAGATAGAACCGGAATCTTTTGCCGCTGCCTATGAAGGAACGGCGGATAATATCTACCAAACTGCGTTGGAACAACTGGCTCTTGTAAAAGCAGCTAATCTTCGTAAGGCAAGCGCTGAACGGGCAGTGAAAGTCGCAAGAGGGCAACTTTTTCCGCGGCTCAGTTTTGGTGGAACAGCGTATACAAATTATTCCAGTGTTGCCATGCAAAACATTTATGCTAATACTACAGAAGTTACTTCCAGTGATTATGTATTGGTAAATGGCACAGCATCGCCGGTTATTTACAAAAGAGATAATTTCAACGTAAGCAAGATCGGGTACAGTGATCAGTTGAATAATAACCTTTACACCTCGTATGGTTTTAACCTGAACATTCCGTTGTTCAATGCATTGCTGCAACGAAACCGCATCAAACAAGCGAAGATCAATTTAAAGATCCGTGAACTTTCTGTCAATACAACAAAGACGCAATTGAACCAGGCAGTGAACCAGGCTTACATCAATATGAATACTGCGGCTGATCGTTACAAGACATTGCTGCAACAGGCAGAGGCGTATGAAGAATCATTTCGTGCTGCAGGTATCCGTTTTCAACAGGGCGTTGGTACTTCGATTGATTATCTTACTGCAAAAAATAATCTCGACCGATCAAATATCAACCTGATCATTGCAAAATATGATTATGTATTAAGAGCAAAGATTCTCGACTACTACCAGGGAAAACAGTTGTGGTAAAAAAGTTTCAGAGGTTTAAGAGCCTGCCTGCCGGTAGCTACCCTTTACCCAAATTTTGAACGGGTAAAAATATTGCAGTTCTTTGACATAAACATTTGCAATGCATAAGATTACTGTTAAGGATTTTCCGCATCTTGATTTTGG
>Ga0187893_10012795_pt1 | contig 11829 bp, 9 predicted proteins | sample MA1701074metaG_FD_139574 | JGI IMG/M metagenome (GOLD analysis project Ga0187893, IMG submission 139574) | White microbial mat communities from a basaltic lava cave in the Kipuka Kanohina Cave System on the Island of Hawaii, USA - MA170107-4 metaG ... | reverse complement strand
TTACGTCGTCGGCTACAACGGCACCAATGCCTACTGGGACGCCGGCGCCGCCGGTGAGGTCGCCAACGAGATCGTCAACGCCACGAATGGCGGCAACGACGGGGGTGGCAATCATTGCGCGCTGACCTCCGCCCAGGGCGGAACGTTCTGGGTGATCGGCCACAGCATGGCCGGCACGATCATGGACTACATCCTCGGCAACAACGACGCGAGCGACCCGAACTTCAACTTCAACGGCCCGTACGATCAGGTCGCGCAACGGCTCAGCCTGGCGATCACGCTCGGCGGCGCCCATCGCGGCTCGCAGGGCGCCGACTTCGCCTGCGGCCAGGGCAATATCTTCTGCAGTTTCATCGCCCAGTTCATCCAATCGTGCGACACAGCGACGTACTGGCTGCGCAGCTCGGATGACGTACAGGTGCGGACGTTCTCGAACGCGCCGGCGAAGTCGGTCTACCTCACCGGCGGCTATGAGGCGATCTTCGGCGCCAGCGCCTGCCTGAGCGGCGAGGACGACGGCATCGTCCAGCACGCCTCGCAGTACGCCTGCAACGGCAGCGCTACCACCGGCTACGACAACGGCAACGTCTGTAACAACAGCAGCAAGCAGGAGTCCTCCGGCTTTCTGAATCTCGACTGCGGGCACGAAAACCACTCCGACGAACGCGACGATTCCGACCGCGACACGCGCCGCCAGGTCCCCGGCGGCATCTGGATGTGCGGCGGCTCGCCCTGCGCGCCCAACGCCCAGGTGCAGAGCGCGATGAGCGCGGCGCAGTTCGTCGCCATCCTCTACTGATCGACGCGCGCGGCGCGCCGCTCATCCGACCGGCAACGGCGCCGGATCGGGCGGCGCGCCGCGGCGGCCACGCGCTGAGCCATGTCACGCGACCGACGCGGAGTCGTCGCCGCCGCCGCGGTGCTCGCGCTGGTCGGGCTCGCGCTCTGGCAGTGGTCGCGTGCGGACCCAACGTCGCCGGCACATGACGCGGAGGTGCGTGCCCCGCATCCGGCGGCACCGGGCGCCGCGGCGACCGCGACGCAGGCGCCGGCCGCGCTCGCAGCCGCGGGCACGCCTGCCACTTCAGTCCCGGCCGGCACACCCGGCGCGTCACCCGCGCCAGGAACCGTCGGCGCCGACGCGCCACTGGCAGAACAGGCGCAAGTCGTGGCCATCGGGCGGCAGGCCGCCGACGAGTACCGGCGCCTGGCACAGTACCCGCCCTGGTCGCGGCCGTTCGGCGAGGAGGGCGAGGATCCGATTCTGCGCGACCGCATGGTCTCGCCCATCACCGCGGCCGGACCGAACGGCGAGGATCCGACGCTGGTCGTCTTTCCCGAGCAGGTCAGCTTCGAAGCGCCCGAGTCGGTGCGGCTCTTTGCGTATCTGACCGTCAACGGCGAGCTGGTGCCGGCGAACCGCATCACCGGCGTGGTCACCACGGAGTCCCTCCAGCCGCTCGCCGAGCTGGCCTATGGCGACGACGGGAGAGACGGCGACCCACGGCCGGGCGATCACGTCTACACCGCGCTGTTCGAGCCCGACCCGAGCTTCGCGCCCGAGCTGAGCGAATCGTTCCTCGTCCGCGTCGTCGCCGAGACCGGCGAGGGCGAGCCGCGCATCGCCGCGACCGGGTTCCTCTACAGCAACCCGCACGCGCAGCTGACCGGCAACTACCGCGACACCATCGCCGATGGCAGCCTGGCGATCGACGCCGAGGTGGAGGTCCGGCGCGCCGGCCGGTTCCATCTCGAAGGAACGCTCTACAGCCGCGACGGCAGCCGCGGCGTCGGAGAAGCGCACACCGCCGCCGAGCTGCCGACGGGCCGCCACTGGATGCGGCTCACGTTCTTCGGCCGCCTCATCAGTCAGAGCGAGATCGACGGCCCATACCTCCTGCGCTTCCTCGCCCTGTCCACCACCACCGCCATGCCGAACGCGAAGAACCGGCTGGTCGAGAATCCGCACCGCACCGCGTCGTACCGCTTCACCCAGTTCAACCCGGCGCCGTTCGACGACCCGGACCTGCTCGACGCCGCCGACCGCCTCGAGCGCGACCTGCAGTAGCTTTGGAGTGCGGCGGCTTGCCGCCGCACTCCAAAGGCCTACTTCGTGATCGTGTCCCAGCAGGTGCGCAGGCTCTTGCCCGCTTCGGGCCACCCGGATCCAACCGTCGCGAACGCCTCGGCGCTGGGTCGCGACGGCGAGCGGCAATCGCTCGCACCGGAGACGGTCCAGCACTGCTTGACCGTCTTGTCCACGCAGATCGTCACGACCACCGGCACGGCCTGCGCCGGCGCTTGCTCCTGAGCCGGCCGCGGCGGCGGCTCGACGCCCAGTTTCGGCGCCTGCGGTTCCTGGCCCGATACGGCGACGACACTCACGGCGAGCGCGGCAACACACACCAGCCCGCGCCACCTCATGCCGCACCACGCGTCGCGTCCGACGTCTCGCCGACCGCCTCCACCGCCGTCACCTGACCGCTGCGCGCCGCCGCATAGCAGGCGTCGGCCAGCGCAACCGCCCGCAGGCCGTCGGCGAGCGTGATCGGCGGCGCGCCGCCGCTGCGCAGCGTGCCGACGAAATCGCGCACCACCTCCGGAACGGTGTGCACGCTCTCGCCCAACGCCAGCGGCTCAATGGTGGTGCCGGTCACCCGATGAGCGCGATGCAGCACGTGGTCCCCGAACAGGGTCCCGCGCTCACCGGTCAACTCGATGTGCCCGCTGCGCGCGCCAGCAGTGCGGGCGCATGCCACGGTGGCCTGAACGCCGCCGCCGCTCAGGCGGACGGTCGCGACGAAGCTGTCTTCGGTCCGACGGGTGTGCATCGCGGCAGTTTGACACGTCACCGATTCGGCCTCCAGCCCGCTCAGGTAGCGCAGCAGATCGAATCCGTGCACGCCGGTGTGCAGGACGATTCCGCCGCCCGATTGGGCCGGGTCATCGAGCCAGCCGAGCGGCGAGGGCTCGAAGCGCTGGGTGAAGGTGAGCGCGCGCAGCGGCGCGATGCTCGCCCGCGCCGCGTGCAGTGCACGCACCACGGCGTTGTAGCGCAACGTCTGCGCGACCATCACCGGAATCGGATGCGCGCGCACCGCGGCGAGCATGGCCCGGCCGGCGTCGAGGCTGATGGTCGCCGGTTTCTCCAGCAGCACCGGGACCCCGGCGCGGGCCGCGCAGGCAACCGCGTCGGCGTGCAGCGTCGGGGGCGCGACGATGACGACCGCGTCGACCTGGCCGCGCTCGATCAGCTCGCGGTAGTCGGCATAGTGGCGCGCGCCGAGCTCGCGGGCCTGGGCAGCGCCTTTCTCCACGTCGCGCCGGGCGATCGCGGCCAGCTCGACTCCGGGGACATCGCTGCGGATGTGCTGGGCATAGCGCGCACCGTGCTTGCCTACCCCGATCAGGCCGATGCGCCGCACCGTCCGCGCCGTCATGGATCGAGTCGTACACCACGCCGCGCGTGTTGCCTATTCCCACCGTGCTTCGGCGCGGCGCCGCCGCGTGGCGCGTCCTGCACACGACCGTGGAACAGCGTGCATCCGCAGTTGCGCGACTGATCGGCGATACGTCATAAGCGAGGGGCACGTCGCAGGCGCGAGCCCACATGCCAGAGCCCTTTCTCGACCACGTCGACCTTGCCGACCTCGCGCGGCGGGTCGGCACGCCTTTCTACGTCTCCAGCGCCGAGGTCGTGCGCCGGCGCATCGCCGATGTCCTCGCCATCGCACCGGGCGGTGCGGTGCAGGCGCGCTATGCGATGAAGGCGTGCTCGTCGCGGCGACTCCTGGAGGTGATCCGCGAGGCGGGAATCTGGATCGACGCGGTCTCCGGCAACGAGGCCCTGCGGGCCCGCGCGGCGGGGTTTCCCGGCGGCCACACCCCACCCGCGGTCCTGCTGACCGCCGACGTCTTCCGCGACAATGCGCTCGACGTCGTGCTGGAACAGCGGCTGCTGCCCAACATCGGCTCGCCGGCTATGATCGACGCACTGGTGCGTGCCGGATACCGCGGCCCCATCGGGATCCGCGTCAACCCCGGCTTCGGCCACGGGCACGTCCGGGCGACCGACACCGGCGGCCCGAGCTCGAAGCACGGCATCTGGTTCGAGGACCTCGACGCCGTCCGCGATGCCGCCACACGGGCCGGATACCCGATCGTGCTGTTGCATGCGCACGTCGGCAGCGGGCCGGCGATCGATGAGTTCAACGCGAACATGGGGAACCTCGAGCGCTTCTTCCACGAGCGCGTCGGCGACTTTCCCGATCTCGAGGCAGTCAATCTGGGCGGCGGAATCCCGCATCCCTACCGCCCCGACAAACCGGCGATCGACCTCACGCCGCTCGGCCGCATCCTGGCGGGAGCACAGCGGCGGCTGAGTGAGCGGGCCGGGCGCGCCTTACGGGTGGAGATCGAGCCCGGCCGGTATGTGGTCGCGCCCAGCGCCGCGTTGGTCGCGCGCGTGACCGACATCAAGACCACGCGCACCAACGAGAAGGGGCCGGGGCATACGTTCGTCATGATCGACGCCGGGTTCGTCGATCTGGTCCGCCCCTCCATGTACGGCTCGTACCATCACATCACCGTACACCCAGCCGCGAGCGGCATCGGTGAGGGGACGCACGCGCTCGCCAATTCGCTTCCCGTTCCCTTGGTCGTGGCGGGACCGCTGTGCGAGTCGGGCGACGTGTTCACCCGCGACGCCGCCGAGCTGCTCGACCCGCGCCCGCTGCCGCTGCCGCGCATCGGCGATCTGGTGGTGCTGCACGACGCCGGCGCCTACGGCGCTCAGATGAGCTCCAACTACAACTCGATCGGCCGCGCGCCGCAGGTGTGGCTGGAGAACGGCCGCGCCTACCTCGCCGCGCGCCGCGAGACGCTCGACGACATCGTGCGCACCGAGTGCTTCGAGCCCCTGTGACCGCCAGGGGGGCTTTGCCCCGTTGGGCGGCGACGGGCGCGCCAAGGCGCGCCCCTATAGGGCTCGCGTGATCCCAGCTGAGAGGACGTGAATGTCTTCACCGCCGCCCGGGCTCAATCCATACGTTCCGGCGGACCGGCGCCTGGCCGAGTTCACCGTGCGCGCCGTCGTGCTCGGCACATTGCTTTCGGTCGCCTTCGGGATGGTTAACGCGTACCTCGGGCTCAAGGTCGGGCTCACGACGTCGGCCTCGATTCCCGCCGCCGTGTTGTCGATGGCCGTCCTGCGCGGCGTGCTCGCCCGCGGCACGATCCTCGAGAACAACGTGGTGCAGACCATCGCGTCGGCCGGCGACTCGCTCGCCGCCGGCGTCGTGTTCACCGTGCCTGCCCTGCTCTTCCTCGGCTTCGATCCCAGCGGCTTTCGCATCTTTCTGATCGCCGCCACCGCCGGATTGCTCGGCATCCTCATGATGATCCCGCTGCGGCACGAGCTCACCGTCGCCGCGCACGACCGCTTGCCGTTTCCGGAAGGCACGGCCTGTGCGACGGTCCTGATCGCAGGCGACCGCGGGCGGGCGGCGGCGAAGCCGGTCTTCGTCGGTATCGCGCTCGGCGCCGCCTACCAGCTGGCGGTGCGCGGGCTGCGCCTGTGGGGCGAGACGGTCTTCGCCAGCATCGGGGCGCTGCACAAGCTCTCGTTCGGCGCCGAGCTGAGCCCGTTGTTCCTCGGCGTCGGCTATCTGATCGGCGCGCGCATCGCCGCCGTCATGCTCGCTGGCGGCCTGCTCGCCTTTGCCGTGCTGATCCCCGCCTTCGACCTGCTGGCTGGTACCGCGGTGGGGACGGGGCTGGGGCTCCCGGCCGACCTCGCCAACCTGGACGCCTGGCAGATCTGGCGCGGGCACGTCCGCTTCGTCGGCGCCGGCGCGGTCGCCTGCGGCGGGGTGTGGTCGATCGTCCGCGCCGCCCCGGTGATGGCGCGCGCCCTCGCCTCGGTCGGCACCGCGCTGCGCGGCGCGCGCCCCGCCGCGTCGCTGCGCACCGAGATCGACCTGTCGTCCACCACCGTCGCGGCCGGCACCGGCATGCTCGGGCTGGCCATGTGGCTGCTGCCGGCGTTCGAGATGCGGCTGCCCGAAGTGCTGTTGGCGCTGCTCTTCACCTGGTTCTTCGTCGTGGTGTCGGCGCGCATCGTCGGCCTGATCGGGACGACGTCGCAGCCGGTGTCGGGCATGACCATTACCGCCCTGCTCGCCACCGCGTTCGTGCTCAGCGCCCTCGGCTACGACGGTCGGAGCGGCGTGGCCGCCACGCTCACCGTCGCTGCCATCGTCTGCACCGCGATCGCGCTGGCTGGGGACACCAGCCAGGACCTCAAATGCGGGGCGCTGGTGGGCGCGACGCCGCGCGCGCTGCAGCTCGGCCAGATGATCGGCACGCTCGCCGCCGCGGTGCGCGCCGGCTGGGTGCTCTTCCTGCTCCACGAAGCCTACACGATCGGCTCGCAGCTGCTCCCCGCACCGCAGGCCAAGCTGATGGCCACGTTGGCCGAGGGCGTGATGCACGGCGAGCTACCCTGGGCCCTGCTCGGCCTCGGCGCGGCGTTGGCGGCGCTCGCCGAGCTCGCCGGCATCGCCAGCCTGCCGTTCGCGATCGGCCTCTATCTGCCCATCACCACCACCGCGTCCCTGATCTTCGGCGGCCTGATCGCGGAATGGCGCCGCGGTTCGCCACGCGAGGATGATCCGGCAACGCTCTTCGCCTCCGGGCTCATCGCCGGCGACGCGCTGCTCGGCATCGCCTTCGCCGCCGTCGTCGTGGCCGGGTTCGACGGCGTCTTCGCGCTGCGCACCCCGGGAGACTCCTGGCTCGACGCCGTTGTCACCGTCGTCCCGTTCGCGCTCCTCGCGGCGGTGTTGCTGCGCTACGTGCGCCGGCGCCAACCCGGGTGAACGTGCGGGGGCGACGCATGCGTCGCCCCTACTCGCAGTTCAGGTCGGCTTGGACGCCGTTGTGATCGGACGACCAGCAGACGGGGTCCGGCATGGGGCCGCACATGGGAGAGAACGGGTTGGGCACCTCGGCGAAGAGGCGAGTCGCAACGCCATCGCCGTCGGCGTCGGCGATGGAATCGAGCGTGCCGGTGCACAGTGAGCCGGCTCCCGGCGGGACCACGAAGATGAAGTCGATGCGCTCATCCACGTTGAGCGCGGGCGACTCGACCTGCACGTCGTCGCGTCCGGATGTGCAGCCGATGCCGGTGCCGGAGTCGCATTCGGCCCCGCCGGCGGCGAGATAGGCGTCGGTCCAGCCCCGGCCGACGTATTGGTTGTAGACGAACGTGCCGGCCTCGTCGTTGAAGTCACCGACCAGAAACGCCGGCGCGTCGACGTCGTGCAGCTCTTCGACCATGAGGGCGGTTTGCACCGCCTGACAGTCGCGCAACGTCACGGCGCCGGCGGCGACACATTCGGGTGGGCAGCCGACACCGCACGGATTGGGGCCGCCGTCGGCGCTCGACGCGAGGTGCGTCGAGAACACGTCGATCGGGCCGGCGGGATGATCGATGCGCGCGTAGAGCACGTTGCGGAACGCGAGCGCTCCCGCCAGGATGCGCAGCTCGGTGGCGACGGCCGGATAGCGCGTCAGGAGAAGCGAATCGTCGAGCAGGTTCCCGGGGATGTAGACCACCTCGTAGGGAAACGGACAGATGTCGAGCAGGTGGTCCTGCACGGCCGTGACGATCGACGGAAACGCGGGGACGACATTGATCACTTCCTGGAATGCAACGATGTCCGGGCAGCCGCGGTCCACGATGAACTGTCCGGCCAGGACGACGCGCTCCTCCTGCCGGCAGAAACTGGAGCCGCATCCGAGGCCGTGCAAAATGTTGAGCGTCGCGATCGTCACGTCGCCGCTCTCCGGACACGCCGCGGGCGCGGGCGCGTTTTTCGCCTGAAAGCGCCCCACGCGGTTTCGGCGCACGCCGCCGAACGCAGCGCAGTAGCGCGTGTCACCGAGGCGCAGCACCACCGATACCGGGACGTTCAGCTGGTTCGCCTCCAGCATGCAGGGAAAGGCATCACCCCGACCCTTCACGGAAATCCGCCCATTCCGTATCCGCACCCGTCGGATACCCTGCGCGGCACCGGTCTTGTCGCGATAGAACCATCCGCGGCTCGGGCCGTCACCACGGATCGCGCTCCAGTTGGCAGCGGGCAGCGGGATCTCGGCGCGGCACTGACCGCTGGCGCTCGACGAGAACACCAGCAGCGATGCGCCCAGAGACGGATCGGCGAACGGCGCCGCGATGGCGGGATCGACCGCGCGGAAGGCGACGTGTCGATGCGGCGGGTTCGCCACTCTGGCATCGAGCGTCAGGCCGCTCCCTGCAACTGGTATGTCGGTGGTCGCGGCCGACGGTGCGCCCGTCACCAACATGAAACACACGGCCGTCAACACGACCGGCCATGCAGGCGTCCCCCCACGCCCTTCCATGGGTTACAGATCCCACCAATCGCCGCGGGAAATCAAGGACCTTCGTCTGACGCACCGGCGCTGGCCACGCGAACCGCGCAGCCCCTTAGTAACTGAGGGGCGGGGCTCGGTGTTCATCTGTGTCCATCTGTGTTCATCTGTGGTTGCTTTTCCTTTCGTACCATGACGACCACCGACTGGGGATTCGCCAACCAGCTCGAGGACGTCGGCGGCGAGATCGCCATCGTCGGGATCGGCGACTCCGACTACAGCAAGGCGTCCGGCCGTACGACCCAGCAGATCGCGGCACAAGCCACCGAGCGCGCGCTTGCCGACGCCGGATTGTCGGCGGCGGACATCGACGGCCTCATGTATGTGCCGTTCTCCGCCGATCAATTCGACGCGGCGGCGTTTCGCGCCCACTTCGGCACCACGCGCGCGCTCTGGGAGTCGCAGAAGGGCGGCGGAATGGTCTGGGCGGGGTCGGCGCCGTATGACGCGGCGCTGGCCATCCGCTCGGGTCGCGCCACCTACGTGCTGAACACCTTCGCCGTCGCCTGGGCGACGCAGCGCGCCCAGATGGTCGGCGGCCCCGGACAGGTGCACGCCGAGGATGAGTACAAGCAGAATCTCGAAGTGCCGTTCGGATGGTTCCCGCAGCCGGTGTACTTCGCCACCATCGCGCGGCGCCACATGCACGAGTTCGGCACCACCGCCGAGCAGCTGGGGGCGATTGCCGTCGCCTGCCGTCGCCACGCTGGCCTCACCCCCGGCGCGGTGATGCGCGAGAAACCGCTCACGCTGGCCGACTATCTGCGCAGCCCGACGATCGCCGATCCGTTCCGCAAGGAGGACTGCTGTCTGATCTCCGACGGCGGCGCCGCCTACATCATGACGTCGCTCGAGCGCGCCCGCGATCTGCGCCAGCCGATCGTCGCGGTGCTCGGCGTCGGCCTCGGCACCTCGCACACCGGCGCCTACTGGTCGCAACAGGCTGCCTTCACCGCCACGCCGCAGGTGTTCGCCGCGCCCGGGGCGTTCGCCATGGCCGGCGTGCGCCCGCGGGACGTCGACGTGCTCGCCTGCTACGACCCGTTCACCATCGTCTCGCTCATGCAGATCGAGGACATGGGGTTCTGCGCCAAGGGCGACGGCGGTCCGTTCGTCGCGGGCGACACGCTCCACTTCGACGGCGGCGCGCTGCCGTACAATACCCACGGCGGCATGCTCTCACACGCCTACGTGCTCGGCATCGCCCACGTCGTCGAGATCGTGCGCCAGCTGCGCCGCACGGCGGCGGCGCAGGTAAGGGACGCGAGCATCGGCATCTACGGCGGCTATACCGGCCCGCAGGCGAGCACGCTGATCCTGGAGCGGCGGTGATGCATCCAGACTTTCCTCTTCCCGATGTCACCTGGGAGCCGGCTCGCCCCTTCTGGGAGGCGGCGGCGCGCGGCGTGCTCCTGATCACGCGCTGCGAGCAGTGTGGGCGCCTGGTGTGGTATCCGGAGACACCCTGCCGCTACTGCCGCGGCGCGAGTTTGAGCTGGATCGAGGTGAGCGGCCGCGGCCGGCTCTTTTCGTGGTCGGTGGTGCGCTACGCGTGGATTCCGCAGGTCGCCGACCGGCTGCCGTTCGTCACCGGGCTCGTGGCGCTCGAAGAAGATCCGGCGGTGCGTGTGGTCACCTACGTGGTCGACTGCGCCCCCGACGCGTTGCGCTGCGACATGGCGGTGCAGGTCGTCTTCCGTCCGCTGCGTTACCCCGGCGTCGCCGGGGAAGTGATTGCCCCGTTGTTCACCCCAGCATAGCCAACCACGTATTGGCCGCGCCTCGCATTCGGGCCTTGACCGCGATGGCCGTTCCGTCGTTCCTTCGTCGCGGAGGGCGCGCCATGTCCGAGCTGTTCAGCGAGGTCGCCAGCATCGACTACCCGATCATCGACTCCGACGCGCACGTGAACGAGCCGCCCGAGCTCTGGCAGGAGCGCGTTCCGACCCGGCTCCGCCCGCGCGCGCCCAAGGTGCTCCACACCGACGACGGCGATGTCTGGTCGTTCGACGACGGCAAGAAGCTCCGCCCGCTCGGTCTCACCGCAACAGCCGGCCTCAGCTACCTGCAGTTTCGTCCGGCCGGATTGCGCTACGCCGACATCCGCCCGGGCAGCTTCGACACCGCCGAGCGCCTCAAGGATCTCGACGCCGATGGGCTCTACGCGCAGGTGCTCTATCCGAGCGTGACCCTGGCGGGGGCGCGCACCTATACGGACGATCGCGAGCTGCAGTGCGCCTGCGTGCGCGCCTACAACGAATGGCTGACCGAGTTCTGCGCGCCCTCGAAGGGCCGCCTGATTCCGCAGGCCATCATCCCCACCACCGGCGCCGACGATGCCGTCGCCGAGCTGCGCTGGGCGATTGCGCACGGGCACAAGGGCGCGCTCATCGCCACGTTTCCGAACGGCAGCTACGAGCCCGCACCCGAGGACGACCGCTTCTGGGCCATCGCCCAAGAGGCCGACTGTCCGCTCGGCATCCACATCGGCAGCTTCAGCGAGGTCGGGCTGCAACCGCAGGTGGTGCAGAGCACGCTCAGCTTCCTCGCCGGCGCCGGCGGGTCGAAATCGGGCGCCGACTCGATTCCCGCCACCACCAAGGTGCTGTTCTCCGGCGCCTGCGAGAAGTTTCCGCGCCTGCGCTTCGTCATCGTCGAAGGAAACATCGGCTGGATTCCCACGGTCATGGAACAGGTGGACGACATGTTCCTGCGCTACCGTTGGTACACGGGCGCGAGCGAGGTGATGCCGACGATGCCGAGCCGGCTCTTCCACCGCAATTTCTGGGCGACGTTCATGATCGACACCATTGGCATCGAGCTGCGCCATCATATGAACGTCGACCATTTGATGTGGTCGACCGACTATCCGCATACGGGGACCGACTGGCCCAACAACCGGGTCACCATCGCCCGGCTGTTCCGCGGCGTGCCGAAGACCGAGGTGAAGAAGATGCTGCACGACAACTGCACGGCGCTCTACCACCTCGACGTTCCCGACCGGTTGCCGGACGCGGAGCCGATCCGCCCCTGAGCACCGACCGACACGGAAACGACGCGGCGGCGACGACAGCTGAGCCGAAATGCCTCCTCCACTCGCCGGTGTCCGCGTGCTCGATCTCTCGACCGAGATCGCCGGACCGTACTGCACCAAGCTGCTGGCCGACGCCGGCGCCGACGTCTTGAAGATCGAGGCGCCGGATGGCGGCGATCCCCTGCGCCGGTGGTCGGCGTCAGGTCGGCCGCCGCGCGCCGGCACGGACGGTGTCCTGTTCGGCTTCCTCAACACCTCCAAGCGCAGCGCCGTCATCGACTACATGACCGGCTCCGGCGGCGAACGCGTGCTCGCCTTGGCGGGCGAGGCCGATCTCGTCG
>Ga0187893_10012794_pt1 | contig 11829 bp, 13 predicted proteins | sample MA1701074metaG_FD_139574 | JGI IMG/M metagenome (GOLD analysis project Ga0187893, IMG submission 139574) | White microbial mat communities from a basaltic lava cave in the Kipuka Kanohina Cave System on the Island of Hawaii, USA - MA170107-4 metaG ... | reverse complement strand
GGCGAGCAGTGTGAGCCGTCGGCGAGGCCCCGTGCGGCCGCAGGCCGCCAGGGGACGGCGGTGTTGATGGCACGCTGATGGGGACTGGTGGGCCGTGTTGGGATTGAACCAACGACCAAGGGATTATGAGTCCCCTGCTCTGACCGCTGAGCTAACGGCCCTATTTCTTCGGGCCGGCGTATTCGATCCGGATTCACAGGGCTGTCGCTACTCCAGAAAGCTCTTCAACTTGTCCGAGCGGCTCGGGTGGCGCAGTTTGCGCAGCGCCTTGGCCTCGATCTGCCGGATGCGTTCGCGCGTCACGTCGAACTGTTTGCCCACCTCTTCAAGCGTGTGGTCGGTCGACATCTCGATGCCGAAGCGCATGCGCAGGACCTTCGCTTCGCGCGGCGTAAGCGAGTCCAGCACCTCTTTGGTCACGTCCGCGAGGCTGTTGTATTGCGCGGCGTCCACCGGCGCGACTGTGGCGGTGTCTTCGATGAAATCGCCCAGATGCGAGTCGTCGTCGTCGCCGATCGGCGTCTCCATCGAGATCGGCTCCTTGGCGATCTTTAGGATCTTGCGGATCTTGTCCTCGGGCATCTCCATCTTGACCGCGAGCGTGGCGGGATCGGGCTCGGTGCCCGTCTCCTGCAGGATCTGGCGGCTGATGCGGTTCATCTTGTTGATCGTTTCGATCATGTGCACCGGAATGCGGATGGTGCGCGCCTGATCGGCGATCGAACGCGTGATCGCCTGCCGGATCCACCACGTCGCATAGGTCGAAAACTTGTAGCCCCGACGATATTCGAACTTGTCGACCGCTTTCATCAAGCCGATGTTGCCTTCCTGGATCAGATCGAGAAACTGAAGGCCGCGGTTCGTGTACTTCTTCGCGATCGAGATCACCAGGCGCAGATTGGCTTCGGTCATCTCGCGTTTGGCCTTGCGCGCCTTCGCCTCGCCGGTGGCCATCTGCTTGTAGACCTCGCGCAGATCCTTGAGCGGCAGCACGATGCGCTTTTGCAGGTCGGTCAACTTGCCCTGCAGTTCATGCACGGCCGGCAGGTTGCGCGTCAACACCTCGGAATACGGATGGCCGGCTTCGGCCTCGCGCGTGACCCAGCGCGTGTTCGTCTCGGCGCCGGGAAAAAGCTTCAGGAAATGCGGCCGCGGCACGCCGCACTTGTTGACCATGATTTCGTAGATCCGCTTTTCCAGGTTGCGCACTTCCTCCACCTGTCCACGGAGCGAGTCGCACAGCTTCTCCACCATCTTTGCGGTGAAGCGCAGGCTCATCAGCTCGTCAAGGATGCGCCCCTGCGACTTGACGTAACCGGGCGACTTGTAGCCTTCCTTCTCGAACGCGACGCGCATCTTGTCGAAGAGCTTCGCCACGTGGTCGAACTTCTCCACCGCGCGCACCTTCAATTCATCCAGTTGCGCGGCGGTCATGCCGGAGGCGCCGATGTCGGTGTTGTCTTCGCCTTCGTCTTCGTCGTCCTCGTTGTCATCGGAACTGCGTTTGCCGACCGGAAAGTCCTCGGCAGCCGGATCGACCAGGCCATCGACCACTTCGTCGATCGGCACTTCGCTGGCACGGATGCGCTCGGAATGAGCGAGGATTTCGGCGATCGTGGTCGGGCAGGCGGAAATCGCCATCACCATGTGCTTGAGGCCGTCCTCGATGCGCTTGGCGATTTCGATTTCGCCTTCGCGGGTCAGCAGCTCGACCGAACCCATTTCTCGCATGTACATGCGCACCGGATCGGTGGTGCGGCCGAACTCGGCGTCGACCGTCGACAGCGCAGCCTCGGCCTCTTCTTCGGCATCGTCGGTGGTCGCTGCCGGAACGTTTTCGTTCATCAGCAGCGTTTCGGCATCGGGCGCCTGGTCGAAGACCTGGATGCCCATGTCGCCGAACGTCGAAATGATCGCGTCGATCGCCTCGGCGTCCACCAGGTTGTCCGGCAGGTGGTCGTTGATCTCGGAGTACGTCAGGAAGCCGCGCTCCTTGCCAAGTTTGATCAGCGCCTTGAGTTTGTTGCGCCGGGCCTCGAGGTCTTCCTCGGTACCGCGGTAGCTTCGCTCAAGCGCTTCCTTCAGCGCCTTTTCCTTGGCGCGCCGGTCCTTGGCGCGCTGCTTCGGCGTCATCTTCTCGGCGACCTGAACGGCGGGGTCGACCGTGTCATCACCCGCCTCCGGCACCGCGCCAGCGCCCGCTTCACCTTTGATGATCTGGTCATCGGCGGCCTTGGGCTTGCGGCCCGGCCGGCCGCGTGCGCCAGGTACAAGCGGTGCGGGCAGCGCCACACGCGCGCCCGGCGCTCTGGCGAGTACCCCGCCGTCTTTGCCCGGCGCCTTGCGCGCGGCCGGGTTTTCGAGCAGGCGTTTTCTTAGCTCGAGCTTCGTCGCCTCCGGACGCTTCGCCACAGCCTTCAAATGAAAGGCCTGAGTGGTCGCCACCTTCCTTGCCGGCGCCAGTTTTTTCATCACCATCGGTTCACCCGTTCAATTCGATGCAGCGCAACCCCACAACATGGGGGCGTGGACGATGCGCTTAAACAACTCAAGTCAGTGTTATTCGCTGGAAATAGCGGGCGCAACAAAAAAGGCCGCGGTTCAATGCTGGCACCGCCGGCCTCTCTGATCTTCGACTTTCTCTTGATGCGCGCCCTGCGCGACCGCCCGCGGCGATCGAAATAACGGTCTCGACCGTTGAGCGGCGGAGTCTACCAGCCGAGCGCAAATTTTCCACTGGTTTGTGCATGCAGTTCCACGGGTTACGGAGCCGCCGTGCCACTTTCCTTCAACCGTGCCCGCTCCTCGGACAGTTCGCGATAGCGCTCGCGATTGAGATCCGGCTGCCGGAGCAGCGCGCCGAGCTCGGCCTCCACACGCTGCGAGCGCAGCTTGGCAAACGCGCCCGTCAATTCGGTTCTGGCGACCTCAGGGTCGTCATTCAGCAAGACGTCGCCTTGAAGAAGAGCGCCATAGGCCTGTGCGTATGGGCTGTCCGCCAGTATTTCAACCAGCGCCCCGCTGCTCGTTGGCCCCTTTGCGACAGCCGACACGCGCAGAACCTCTGTGATCTGATTGTCGATAGGGTCAACCCCACCCTGACACTCGGCGGCGATTTGGGCATCGAACTCGCGCGCCAGTTCCGGGAAGGCAAATAACTGCCGCAAGATCTGTGGCTTCAATTCGCGCATCGGCATAAGAACGACACCTGCGGCCGGACTGCGGTTCCCGTAGCGGGTGGCCGGCAGCCGGTGCCAGGGCTTGAGCTTCGACTCGATTTCGACCGCGGCGGTCCGGGTCGCTTCCGCCAGCTCGCGCACCAGTTGTTGGCGCAGTGAGCCGGGGATCATCGACTCGAGCAAGGGCTTTGCCTCAGCCCGCAATGCGTCGCAGTCTTCGGCTACCGCGAGATCGCGCCCCTCCGACAACGCACGCACGAACCAGCGCGACAGTGGCTGCGAGCGGCTGATCTCCTCTTCGAACACTGCTGGCCCGTGGGCGCGGATCAGGCTGTCCGGATCGTGGCTTGCCGGTAGTAGAACAAAGCTCGCACGCTTCGTGCCTCCAACGACCGGCAGCGCCGCTTCAAGCGCGCGGCGCGCCGCCTTTCTCCCGGCGGCGTCGCCATCGAAGGCAAAGAACACGTGATCGGCCACCCGAAACAGCGTTTCAACGTGCTGCGATGTGATCGCAGTTCCCAATGCGGCCACCGCCTCGTCGAATCCGGCTTGCGCGAGTTGAATCACGTCCATGTAGCCCTCGCACACGACGGCGCGACGCTTGCGTCGGATCGCTTCCTGCGCCTCGCACAGGCCGTACAACTCGTGACCCTTGCGGAAAACGGTCGTCTCGGGTGAGTTCAGGTATTTCGGTTCCGAGTCGTCAAGCACGCGCGCGCCAAAACCGATGACAGCGGCGCGCCGGTTGCGGATGGGAAAGATCACGCGTCCGCGAAAACGGTCATACCGCTTGCCCTCGTCCCCGGTGATGACGAGTCCCGCCTCGCCGAGACGGGAGTCGTCGTACGCAGGAAACACGGCCCGCAGTGACTGCCACGAATCGGGCGCATAGCCAAGCGAGAAACGCGCGGCGGTTGCGCCGGTGATGCCGCGGCCCTTCAGGTAGTCGATGGCCGGCGGATGCGCTTTTAACTGGCGGCGATAGAACTCGGCGGCCTGCAACAGCACATCGGTCAACCCGCGCGCCTGCGCTGCGCCAGCCCGCTCCGATGGTAGTGCCTCGGGTACCGTCATCCCCGCCATTTGCGCCAGTTCGCCGATCGCATCCACATACGCGAGCCCGCGGTTATCCATCAGGAAGCCGACGGCGTTGCCGTGAGCCCCGCAACCGAAGCAATGAAAGAACTGCTTCGCTGGACTGACCGTGAACGATGGTGTTTTTTCGCTGTGAAACGGGCACAAGCCAACGAAGTTCTGTCCGCCTTTTTTTAGTTGAACGTGGCGGCCAACGACATCGACGATGTCGACGCGCGCGAGCAGATCCTGAATGAAGCTCTGCGGAATCACGGGCGGATTATCAGCCCGGCGGCGCGGGCCGGAGGACTTCCTTAGCCCGCAAGCCGCACTTTGACGAGGGCAGACACACGCGTCATGTCAGCGCGTCCGGCGAGTTTGCCCTTCAGTGCAGCCATCACTTTGCCCATTGCCTGCGGGCCGGCCCCGCCAACGGCGGCGACTGCTGCCTCGATCTCGGCGGCGAGCTCGGACTCGCTCAGTTGCGCCGGCAGATACCCCTGCAACAACGCCAACTCGGCGCGCTCCTTTGTCACCAGATCGGTGCGCGCGGCCTTCTCGAACTGCGCGATCGATTCCTTGCGCTGCTTGATCAGCTTTTCGATGATCGACAGCACGACCGCGTCATCGGCTGCGATGCGATCGTCGACCTCTTTCTGCTTGATGGCAGCTTGCAGAAAACGGATCGCGTCGAGGCGCGCGCTGTCGCGCGCCCGCATCGCGGCTTTCATGTCCTCGTGGATCCGGTCTTTCAGATTCATGGAAGAAAAAGCGCGCCTGCGGCGCGCTGCTCATCCGGCCCTCAATCCAGACATCAGTACATCTTCTTTGGCAGCATCTGGCTGCGCAGGCGCTTGAAGTGGCGTTTGATCGCAGCCGATTTCTTGCGCTTGCGCTCCGACGTGGGCTTCTCGTAGAACTCGCGGGCGCGCAGTTCTGTCAATAGACCGCTTTTCTCGATGGTGCGCTTGAAGCGGCGTAACGCAACTTCGAACGGCTCGTTTTCCTTGACGCGAACGGTAGGCATGCAACCTCAAAAAAAATCGTGTGCGGGCGGGCAATGAAAGGGCGTGGATTGTAGATTAGATTCGATATGGTTAGATATGGTTGGGGACAGAGCACTGCGTGGTCTGTCCCCAAAAGAAAATGATCGTGCTCGGAATAGAAACCTCGTGCGATGAAACCGGACTGGCGCTGTTTGACACCGATGCCGGCTTGATCGGCCACACTCTGCATTCGCAGATCGACATGCATCGCGCCTACGGCGGCGTCGTACCGGAGCTGGCGTCACGCGACCACGTGCGCCGGCTCTTGCCCTTGCTGGACCGGCTGCTCCAGACAACCGGCCGCGGCAAACGCGACATCGACGCGATCGCCGTCACCACCGGGCCGGGACTCGCGGGCGCTTTGCTCGTCGGCGCCAGCGTCGGTCACGCATTGGGACTGGCGCTCGGCAAGCCGGTCGTCCCAGTGCATCATATGGAAGGTCATTTGCTGTCACCGCTACTGGCGAATCCCGCGCCGCGCTTTCCATTCGTCGCGTTGCTGGTCTCGGGCGGCCATACGCAGCTGGTTCAAGTCAAAGCCCCGGGCGACTACGGTCTGCTTGGCGAAACACGCGACGATGCCGCCGGCGAAGCCTTCGACAAGACGGCGCAACTGCTGGGACTCGGATACCCGGGCGGGCCGGCTGTGTCGCGCCTGGCGGATTTCGGCGTGCAGGGTGCCTATTCGTTTCCGCGCCCAATGATGAGCTCGCGCGATCTGAACTTCAGCTTCAGCGGTCTCAAGACAGCCGTGCTGACCGCAAGCCGGCGCGCGACCAATCTGTGCGAACAGACGCGCGCGGACATCGCACTCGCGTTCGTCGACGCGATCGTCGACGTGCTGGCCACAAAATCGATGGCGGCGCTGGAGGCGACCGGATTGCAAACGCTGGTGATCGCGGGCGGCGTCGGCGCGAACCGTCAGTTGCGCGAACGCCTCAAGCTCGAAGTTGGCGCGCGCGGCGCGACAGTTTTCTATCCACCGGCCGAACTGTGCACGGACAACGGCGCGATGATCGCGCTGGCCGGCGCGATGCGCCTGCGCGCCGGCGGCGGCAGCATGAATCGCAGTTTCAACGTGCGAGCGCGCTGGCCCCTGGTTACCGCATGACCGTTTTGTCGACGATGCGGCGTTCCTTACCGGCTCTCAAATTCAGGATGTTCTGCTGATGGCGCTGAATCAGCAGTCCAGCCATCACGGTCACGCAGACCCAGACGCCGTCGATGCCCCAGCCGAGCGCCTGTGCGAATACGGCGACCAGCGCGGCGGTGATCGAAGCCAGTGACGAGTACCGGAAGAACGCAGCGATCAGCAGCCACGCAACGCCGCAAACCAGTCCCAGCCACGGATTCAGCAGCGCGATCACACCGAAAAAAGTCGCCACGCCCTTGCCGCCCCGGAAGCGGAAGTACAGCGGATAGAGGTGTCCGGCAAACGCCGTCAACCCCGTAGCCGCCACGCCGAAGGGCGAGACGCCGAACGCCGGGCCGTAGCGCTGCGCGAGCCAGACGGCGAGGGTTCCTTTCAGTGCATCACCAAGCAGCGTCAGCACGGCCGCCACCTTGTTGCCGGTACGCAGCACGTTGGTCGCCCCAGGATTTTTCGAGCCGTACGAGCGCGGATCGGCCAGGTCGAAAAGGCGGCTCACGACCATCGCGAATGAAATCGACCCAATCAGGTAGCCTGCGAGCGCGGCGACGAGGTTTGCCAACCAATCCATCGAAGGGCCTACTCGACAATCGCGCAATCGACCGCGATCGCGCCGAGCGGCCTGACCAGCACCGCCGCGTCGATGCCAACCAGGTATCCGCGTCGCCCACCGTTGATGCAGATGCGATCAAGCCGCAGCACACTGCGTTCAACGTAGATCGGCATCAGCTTGCGCGTTCCGAAAGGCGACGTGCCGCCGACCTGATAGCGGGTATGGCGCTGCGCCGCATCGGGTTCGCACGGCTCGATCTTCTTGCGACTGATCTGTCGCGCCAGATTTTTGGTCGACACCTTGCGGTCGCCGTGCATCAACACCAACAGCGGCCGCGCGTTCTGGTCCTGCATCACGAGCGTTCTTACAACCTGATGTTCGGCGACGCCGAGTGCCTGCGCGGACACCGCGGTACCACCGTGTTCAACGTAGTCGTATACATGCTCGGTGAACGCAGTGTCACGCGCGCGCAGCCACGCCGTCGCCGGCGTTTCGGAGACGTGGTTCGGGCTAGCCACGCGGGTGGTGCTGTGCGTGGAGGCTCTTCAAACGCTCGCGCGCGACGTGCGTGTAGATCTGCGTCGTCGTTATGTCGGCATGTCCGAGCAGCATCTGCACCACGCGCAGATCGGCGCCGTGATTCAACAGATGCGTCGCAAACGAATGGCGCAAGCCATGCGGAGAAAGCGGCGCGTGGATTCCGGCCACGACCGCGCCGTGCTTGACCACCAACCAGAAGCGCTGACGCGTCATCGGCCCGCCACGCCGCGTGACAAACACCGCATCGGCGCTGCGCTTGTGCAGCAGGCCCGGTCGCGCGTCGCGCAGATAGCGCTCGACCCAGTCGCGCGCCTCGGCGCCGATCGGCACCAGGCGCTCCTTGGCGCCTTTGCCGATGATGCGCACCAGGCCCTCGTTCAGCGACAACTCGATCAGTTTCAGGCCGACCAGTTCCGACACGCGCAGTCCGGTCGCGTACAGCAGTTCCATCATTGCGCGATCGCGCAGCCCAAGGTCGGTCCTGACATCGGGCGCGGCCAGCAAAGATTCGACGTCCGCTTCGGAAAGCCCCTTCGGAAACCGCGCACCCGCTCGCGCATTCGTCAGGCGAACCGTTGGATCGGCGCTGATGCGACCTTCGCGCAGCGCCCAGCGATAAAAGCGCCGCAGACAGGCGAGCCGGCGATTGGCGGTTGCCGGACGCGACGATGCGTGCGACGCCGCGAAATACGCGTTCAACCGGCTCTCGGTCGCGTCGAGCAACGGCGTGCGGTCAAGCCACGCACAGAGCCGTTCCAGGTCGCGCCGATACGCGGCAAGGGAGTTGCGCGCGAGGCCATCTTCCAGCCACAGCGCGTCGATGAAAGCGTCGACCAGCGCGGCATCGGGCGCCACCTTGTACCTCTCAAGCGCCGCCCAGCATGCCTTTCTTCAATGCGGCATCGACGGGTTTTTCACCCAGCCAGACGCGCAGCAGCGCGACAAAGAATTCTTCTCCGGCGATCGGGTCGCCGTGCGGCGTGCCGTTGACGACGACGCGCGTGCCGGAATCGGGCGCAAAGTCGAGATAAATCGCGTCGCCTTTCTTTGCGTTGCCAATGCTCTTGAACGTTGCATTCAGCGCGTCGATCTGCCCTTTGAGCGCAGCGAACTGCGCCTCGCTGTGATTCGCTTTCAAGCCGTCGTTCAGGGCTTCGGCAAAACTACCGGCATCGACATTGCGCAGCATGTGTATCGCCACGCGGCGCGCGCCTTTCTGCGACAGCAGCGCGCCGGGCTCGGTCGATTTTTGCGGCACGTACAAACCCGCCACGTAGACTTTGAAAATCGCGCGCGTTCGCAATCCGGCGCCGTTGAGCTGCAGGCTCTGGCCGGCAAGCTGCGCGGTCGGCTCCAGCTTCACGCCTTCGATCTCTACCGGCTGCGAATACGCCGCCGTTGCCGCCAACACCGCAACAAGACACCGTGCAACGGTTCTCATCTTTCCTCCTGTCGTTTTCAGGTAGTACTCGCGCCGGCACGGGCCGCGCTTTGAAGCCCCTTCGGCAGCGGAAACGTTACGCGTTCCTGTACGCCATCGAGCGTGCGGACGCTCGCCGCGCCGAGCTCTTTCAAGCGGTCGATCAGTTCACAGACGAGCGACTCGGGTGCCGACGCGCCCGCCGTCACGCCCACGCGCTGGCGTCCCCGCAACCATTGTGGATCCAGGTCGCGCGCGGTGTCGACCAGATAGGCGGGAACGCCAAAGCGCTGTGCGACTTCGCGCAAGCGGTTGGAATTTGAACTCGTCTCGCTGCCGATCACCAGCACCAGATCAACCTGCGGCGCCATGAATTTGACGGCGTCCTGCCGGTTTTGCGTCGCGTAACAGATGTCCGCCCTTTTCGGCTCGACAATCGACGGGAAGCGGCGCTTTAGCGCGGCAACGATCTGGGCCGCATCGTCGATGGAAAGCGTGGTCTGGGTCACGTAGGCAAGAGCGCCGGGATCGCGCGGCTTGAGCGTTTGCACATCGGCGACCGTTTCCACCAGGTACATGCCGCCATCGGACTGGCCCATCGTGCCTTCGACCTCGGGATGTCCGGTGTGGCCGATCATCACGATCTCGCGGCCTTGCGCCCGCATCTTGGCGACCTCGACATGGACCTTGGTCACGAGCGGACAGGTGGCGTCGAACACACGCAGATTGCGGCGGGCGGCCTCGCGCTGCACCGCCTGAGACACGCCGTGCGCCGAGAAGATCACCGTGGCGCCGGACGGCACCTCGTCCAGCTCGTCGACAAACACCGCACCCTTGGCGCGCAGATCGTCGACCACGAATGTGTTGTGCACGATCTCATGCCGCACGTAGATCGGCGCGCCGTGGATCGCGAGCGCACGTTCGACGATGTCGATCGCGCGATCAACGCCGGCGCAGAAGCCGCGCGGCTGGGCGAGCAACAGTTCCATTTACAGTGTCAGCCTGGTTCAGGTTCGTCTGGATTCTATCGAGATGACGATCAAGCACTGGCCCGAATCCGAACGCCCGCGCGAAAGACTGCTGAAGCTCGGTCCGCAGGTGCTGACCGAGGCCGAACTGCTGGCGATTTTTTTGCGGACCGGCGTGCCGGGCCGCACCGCGCTCGATCTCGCGCGCGACGCGCTGAAACGCTTCGGCGGATTAAATGGCCTGCTGGCGGCGACGCAGGCGGAGTTCCAGAAACTACCGGGGTTCGGGCCCGCGAAATACGCTCAGCTCAATGCGGTGATCGAACTCGCACGGCGAGCGCTGCGGGAGGACATGCAGAGCCGCACGCTGCTCGATTCGCCGACCCGCGTCCGCGAGTACCTGCGGCTGTCCCTCGGCCGCGTCGAGCACGAAGTGTTTTGTGCGCTTTTTCTCGACTCGCAGAACCGCCTGATCGCGCACGAAGAACTGTTTCGCGGCACGCTGACACAGACCAGCGTTTACCCGCGCGAAGTGGTCAAGCACGCGCTCCGATGCAACGCAGCCGCGGTGATACTCGCGCACAACCACCCGTCCGGCGTGGCCGAGGCGAGCCGGGCCGATGAGTTGCTCACGCAGGCGCTCAAGAATGCGCTGGCGCTGGTCGACGTCAAAGTGCTTGACCATTTGATCGTGGCCGGGCCCACTGCGACGGTTTCGTTCGCGGAGCGCGGTTTGCTTTAGCCGTTTCGCGCTGCGCTTCATCGCTTACAATCCGCCGCCTTGAAATTCGCACCGAGGAAAAAATGGCACGCGTGTGTCAAGTCACGGGCAAGTCGCCGATGACCGGCAACAACGTCTCGCATGCGAACAATCGCACCAAGCGGCGTTTCCTGCCCAATTTGCAGTCGCGCCGCTTCTGGATTGAAAGCGAGAAGCGCTGGGTGCGGCTGCGCCTGACCAACGCCGCGCTGCGCACGATCGACAAGCTCGGCATCGACGTGGTGCTGGCCGATCTGCGCGCCAGAGGCGAAATCTAGGGAGAACTGCGATGGCGAAAGGTGCTCGCGAGAAAATCAAGCTCGAATCGACAGCCGGAACCGGCCATTTTTATACGACCGCAAAGAACAAGCGCACCACGCCGGACAAGCTGTCATTCATGAAATACGACCCGGTCGCGCGCAAGCATGTCGAATACAAGGAAATCAAACTGAAGTAGCGAATGAAGTAACGAAGCGAGCGGCACAAAAAAGCCCGGCTGCTGGCCGGGCTTTTTCTTGACCGGATTTTTTACGCTGGCACCGGCGCGTAGCTGCGAATCCGCAGCGCCGCCTCCTGCAACGCGCGAATACCGCTTGCTTCGGCGCGGGCGATCCAGTCCTGCAGGTGCGCCAGCATGTGTTCGCGCGAAACGGTTGAGCGTTGCCAGATGGCCGCAAGTTCGGTGCGCATGTCCACCAGCGTCTTGATCACGCGGCTGCGTGCGGCGACCTCGAGCAGCGTCTCACGCTGCACGGCAGGAATCAGTTGCACATCGCTCTTCTTCAACCAGCTTCCCAATGCCGCGAAGCGGCGGTGCTCCGCCGCGGACATCCGCATCTTGGCAACCTCGTCGCCGTAGGTCCGGCGCAGCGCCCGCGCGTAACGCGACAGCAGGTCGTAGCGATTGGCGACCACCGCCTGCAAGGTGTGCAGATCGATGCCGGCCTTCGGATGTTCGACGCGCGCGACCGGTGCGACGCGCAGCACCTGCGCCAGTCCCACACTCTGCAGTACAAGGATATAGAACCAGCCCAGGTCGAACTCGTACCACTTGGACGACAGTTTTGCCGACGTCGGGTACGTATGGTGATTGTTGTGCAGTTCTTCGCCGCCGATCAGGATGCCCCACGGCACGATGT
>Ga0187893_10012792_pt1 | contig 11832 bp, 11 predicted proteins | sample MA1701074metaG_FD_139574 | JGI IMG/M metagenome (GOLD analysis project Ga0187893, IMG submission 139574) | White microbial mat communities from a basaltic lava cave in the Kipuka Kanohina Cave System on the Island of Hawaii, USA - MA170107-4 metaG ... | reverse complement strand
CCGCCGTGAGCTCGAGGTACTGGCGCCCGACCTCGGTGATGTCCCGATGCAGCTCTGAGCCCACGCCGTGCAGCCGCGACAGAAGGTCGTGGATCTCCCGGGCGACCTGGCGCGCTGCCGCATGGTCGAGCGGCACCCGATCGAGGACCGTGCGGATCTGCGTCGAGAGCTCGAGGGCGGCGTCGAGCCGACTCGCCGCCCGCCGCAACACGACCTCGGAGTGGGAGGCGCGGGCCGCGTCGATCTCGGCGCGGAGGGAGACGAGCCGGGAGCGCATCGACAGGAGATGGCGGACCGGATCCATGCCAATGTCGAGCGCGTACGTGACGCCGGCCACCGTCGGCAGCAGCTCGCTCTCGCGCAGGCGGCGATGCAGAAAGCCGAGGACGTCGTAGGCCCAGCGTCCCGCATCCGTCAGGGTGGTGCCTTCGCCGGGCTCGAACTCGAGCCAGCCGCTTCGCCGCAGCGCGGCGACCACGGACGTGCGCGCCCGCTCGTCGAGCCAGTACAGGACCTCGCGCAGCTCGTCCGCCGAGAACGACGACCGCTCTGCGCCGACGAGCGCCTCCAGGACAGCCGCGCGGACCAGGAAGTCGCGAAGGGATCGGCCCGCAAGCGCGTGAAGCAGGGGAAAGACCGCCTCGAGCTCGCGGACCGCCGTCAGCGACTCGACTTCGTCCGGCGCGAGCCCCCCCGTCCACTCGGCGATCTCGGCCCAGCCGGCCGGCTCGTTGGCGGCGATCTCTTGCGCTTCGTCGGGCGATGCCATGGGCCTCTCAGGCTCCCGGAAGTTCGACGCTAGAGCGACCCCCAGAGAACGCGATGGCGACGCCGATCAAACTTCCGCGCGCCGGCTCTCACGTTGGATAGCGGAGTCGAGTGACGAATGCGGTCACGAGCATACTGAGGGGGATTCACCCCGATCTCGACGCCGGCTGGACCTATCCGGAACGGACGCCGTCGGCGGTGGCCACGTTATGGCAATGCTCGGGTGCCTGGCCGGCTTCGCGAGGACGGTTCTCGAGGCGCCCGTTCACCGACCCATCTGCTCGACCGCAAGCGATTGAAATTGCGCGTGTTTTCGGTGCTGTTACCATCGACACGCGTGGAAGACCTCGCCGGAAGCGAAGTGCGCGAAAGCCGCGTCGACATCTACTTCTCTGCGGATGTCGAGACGGACGGTCCCATCCCCGGACCCTTTTCGATGCTCTCCTTCGCCCTCGTCTTCGCCGGTCGCTTCGATGGGCGGCGATTCGAGAGGCCCGAGCATTTCGATCAGCACTTCTACGCCGAGCTGCGGCCGATCTCGGAGCAATACGAGCACGAAGCGCTTCAAGTGAATCGCCTGGACCGGGAGCGACTTTCCAGGGAGGGTCAAGACCCGGAGAAAGCCATGACCGAAGCGGCTCGCTGGGTGCGAGGCCTTGCCGGCGCGGGACGACCGGTCGTCGTTGCCTACCCACTGAGCTTCGACTGGACCTGGCTCTACTGGTACTTCGTCCGGTTCTCGACCGAGGGGTCGCCCTTCAACCACTCCGGCTGCTTCGACATCAAGACGGCATACGCCGTCAAGGCAGGAGTTCCAATCGCACAGGCCGGGCAGCGCCAGCTTGAGCATTCCCTCCGCGCCTCGCGAAGCCACACCCACAACGCCTTGCAAGACGCGATTGGCCAAGCCGAAATCTTCGCAAATCTCTTTGGATGGCAGAGCCATCGGACGTGACGTTACTCGAGGAGAGACGACGTCACGTCCATCCACGCCTCACCGCTCTTCGCGCGGCGCTGACGTCGGGCGACGTTGATCTCGAGGGCAAGGCTTGTGTCTATGTGACGGGGTCCTTCGGGCGAGGCGAGGCAAGCTTGCACAGCGATCTCGATCTGTTCATCGTTGGACTCACGGAAGGAGATGGCGCCGGGAATCCCAGGCGGCTCCTCTCCGCGATCGACGAGGCTCTTCTCAAGGCCGACCTCATCCGGGCAGCTCGAAACCTTGGTTTCCCCGAATTCGACCGCGAGGGGGACTTCCTCGTTCATCACTCCCTTCGGGACCTCGTCGGAACCCTGGGTCATCCCCAGGACGACGTGGTGAACACTTTCACGGCTCGCCTTCTTCTTCTACTCGAAAGCCAGACGCTTCTCGGAGAGCAAGTCTACGAACACATCATCGAGAAGGTCATCGCGGCCTACTGGATCGACTTCGAAGGCCGCGAGGACCGATTCATCCCAGCCTTTCTGGCAAACGATATTCTTCGACTCTGGCGAACGTTTTGCGTCAACTACGAAGCCTTCACCAAGCGTGAGCCCGAAAGAGAGAAGGCGAAACGAAAGCTCAAAAACTATAAGCTCAGGCACAGCCGGCTGATCACGTGTTATTCAGCGCTGGCTCATCTCCTCGAGACCTACCGGAGGGATGGAACCGTCCGTCCCGAAGACGTTCGTCACATGGTGAGTCAAACTCCCACGGGACGTTTACAGTGGCTGGTCGAACGGCAGCAGGGCTCGGTTGTCGCGGAGCACGGAAGTCGATGCATCGAACTCTACGAGACGTTCCTCACAGCAACGGATGCTCCGCAGGAGTCGATGATTGAGACCTTTCTCGATCGCGACAAGCGGCGAGCGCTCGCCGAGGCGGAGAACCGCTTCGGCGACGAAATGTTCGGCCTACTTCGGTCGATCGATCCGGAAGGTGGGCTGTTCAGACTCCTCGTGATTTGATCGCCCCAGCGCGGTGCGGGGGATTCGAGACCCCTGCTATCCGTACCAGCTGACCCACACCTGCCCGAGCTGTTCCCGCCTTGGCGCCAGCGGTATCTTCGTGGACTGCACGCACGGGAGGGGGGTGCAATGCGCGCAATCGCACTCGGCGCTGGGCTTTTCTTTGTGACAACGTCCGCCTTCGCTTCACCGATCGAGCTCGGCGGTTACTCGTTCTCCGGAGAGGCCTCCTTTGCCGACGACGCCTTCTTGGTCTCAGGAACGATCCGGTTCAACTGCCTTGGCGGCGGCTGGGGGGTGACTCCAGAAGCCACCTCCGTAGCCGAGGCTCTTGCGGGATCCGATCTGTCGCGTTGTGTGAACAACGACACGGGAAACAGCGGAATTGTCGAGGTGAACTTCGCGGACAACCTGATCCTGAATGGAGGTGGTCCGGATCTCGTTGTCTTTGAGCTTTCTGGTGCCATGGACGCTGGGACGCCAGATCCTCGCGAGAACTTCGGCGTCAGCGTCCATGATGGTGCGTCGTTTACTCCGTTCACGTACTTCGATCCGATCGCTACTGGTACAAGCTTCTGTGGCGATCCTACACAATGTCTGGACACGTTCTCTGTAACGATTGATCTGTCCGAATTCGGACTTTCCGATGGCCAGACTGTAGATCGTGTCAGGTTGCACATCTTCGACGTCGGCCTCGGTACGAAGTCAGCGGACATCGGAGCACTGGGCGCACTCAACTCCATTCCCATCCCGGAACCATCGACTGGGTTGCTCGTTGGAGGTGGTATTCTCCTCCTGGCGTTGCGGTGGAACCGACGCCGGAGCGTTCCGCTGAGGACTCCTGGTCTCCTCTCGACCGCGTGGCTTTTCACGCTTTTCGGTAGCGTCATACCCAATGCGTCGCTCGCCGAGACGATCGGGTGTTCCCTGCTTCGGGCGCAACTTTACGATGGCATTCCAGGTCCGGGAGATCTCGTTGGACCGTCGACAGGGGGGTGCCCTTCCCAGGCGTCTGCCAGCTCGATGGACATCGACGCCTATGCGACGGCGATCCTCACGTTCTCGGGTGACGCTCTGGAGCACTTTCATGCGGTCGACCTGATCGGCTCCGCAACGACGCGCGTCGCAATCACCGACGCGTTTCTCTCGTTTCAGGCTCCCGCGGATACCCCTGTTCTCATCCTTGCTCCCGCCTTCTCGATTGTGGGCACCACCTACTCCGCGGTACTTCAGCTAGAGGCGCCAGGGGAGAGAACCACCTACTTCACCGGGGTTCCGGTTCTCGCCGGCGAGTCTACCGTCCAAGCTGGTAGCGCAGGTCCTATCCCCGCTGGCTCGATCACCCTGATCCCCGGAGCGTCCTACACCCTCTACTCGCGCCTCTCGACGTTTGGAGACTTCGATCAGTCGAACGCAGTTACTTTCACGTTCACCCTTGTCCCCGAACCCTCCACGGCGGTGCAAGTCGGCCTCGGACTCCTCGGGCTTGGCCTCCACGCCGGGCGCAGGCGAGGCTCGCGCCTCTTCCGGCACGACCTGGGTTCCCGTATCCACCATCCTGCGCTGAGGTCTTCTTTCTATGGCAGGACGGACACAGAGCAACCTCCCTAGTTGGTGCGATTGGGCGAGGGAGCCGTTGGCGATCGAGAAAGGAGTGGTGTGAGCTCGAGGTTGATTCAAAGAACCCATCGCCGAGAACCACAGTTCTCAGTCGACCTCAATCTCGTCATCGACCTCGTCGCCCGGAGCTCCGATGCTTTCTCTCCATTCAGCGTCCTTCAGCCCCTGAGTGACCGCCTCTCGAAACGCATTGAGTTCCGAAGCGGTGTTCAGGTTGAAGGACAGAGCCGCTCCGGACTTTACTGACCTCACAGACGCCGACTCACCGAGGCGATCCCTCCAGAACTCCTCGTCATCCTTGAAGCGTCCTCGCTGCCAGACGTACGCAAACCGTCTGCGACAAGACATGCTCCAGCGGCGCTTCCCGTCGATTCGGTAATGGAGACTCCGACGACGCAGACGTGACTCGCGACCGCTCCCCAGTTCTTCCCGCGCGAACTCCCGTAGCTCCTCGTTCTCGAGCCTCGCCAACGCCTCATCCCAGTCCGCCCACTTGAGCGGTCGCGCCGAGCGCGGCGATCGACTGCGAGCTGCGTCCTGCTCAGCGAGAGCGGGCGGCGGAAAAATGCTCGAGCAGGCCAAGTATTCAGCACCCGTTGCGGAGTCGGTCGCTAGAGTGACTGCCGAGCACCGGATGTCCACGCCGTAACGTTCACTGAGCCATTCCGCTCCAGCAAGGAGTGCGTAGTCGTAGCCTTCCGCCACAAGCAAGAGGCGCTGGTTGCGGTTGATTTCGTCAATGTCGACGTCCAGGAAATCGGTGAGCGCTTCCCAATCGTCGGCCGAGACAAGCCTGCGGAAATCATCCACGCCCCAGCGGGACACCATACCGGCGTAGGAGACAGCTTGGAGCATCTGCAGCTTGTTTGAGCCCCGCTTGAGTTCGACGATGACCGTGGTTCCCTCGGCGTCGATCCCGAGTAAATCGATCCGGTCGGGAACCGTCTGCGAGGGGATGACCTCTCTACCGAGGACGAAGACGCGCTCCCCGATCTCCGCGAAGAACTCGCTGCTGCTGTTGTAGATGCATTCCTGGAGGTCGGTACGCTCCAAGATTCGAGCGTTGGCGAGGGTCGGCGCATCAAGCCGGGCGAACGTCCGGTGCTCACGATCAACCTTCAGCAAGGCGCCCTCCAATCTTTGACGGGAGCGTAGCCGGGGTCCAGAACCCATTCCTCATCGCGGCTGAACCGTATGAGATATACCACGGGATGCTATGAACAGGTCGCCCCGCTCTCTGGACCTGGGATCAAGGTCCGTGAGAAGACTGGGATCGAGGTCGCGGAAAGTGACAGGACAAAGGTCAAGTACTCGGGAAGATCCGTCCCCCAGGTATCTCTCGCGTCGCGAGCTCTACGAGGTGGTCTGGTCCGAGCCCCTCCGAAGCCTCGTGGCGAAGCTCGAGATCAGTGACGTCGGCCTGGCCAAGGCCTGCCGACGCGCCCATGTGCCCGTCCCCGAACGCGGTCACTGGCAGAAGCGTCGGGCCGGGAAAAGGACGAGCCAGACTCCGCTCCCGCCTCGGCCCCTCGGAGTCTCAGACGACGTGTTCCTGGGAGCCGGCCGGCGCTCGTGGTCCCAGGGCTGGACCGAGGAGGAGTTTCTCGGACCCATCCCGGATCCCCCGACCTTCTCGGAGTCCGAATCTGAGGTCCGAGCGCGCGCGGCGGCCCTGATTCGAAGCGTGCCGGTTCCCGACCCGGATACGCACTCGCACAGCGTGGTCGCAGCTGTCCTTCGTGAGGATGACCGTCGCCGGGAGAAGCAGCGCACTTCTACCTACGCCTATAGCTGGGAGGCTCCCCTCTACGATTCACCCACTCAACGCCGTCGGCTGCGGATCGTGAACGCGCTCTTCCTCGCCCTGACGCCTTGCGGGGGCAAGCCGGACCGATTGGGTCGCGGGTCGGAGAACTTCTCGATTGAGATCGGTGCCACGCGCGTCGGCTTTGCGCTGGACCCCGCGGAACGACGGCGTCAGCCTGACAAGAAGGGTTCCGCCAATCGTTCGGAGAACCTCACACTCGAGATCAAGACATTCCCAGGCATCTCTCTCTCGAGAACCAAATGGAGGGATGAGGCCCAAAGCCGGCTCGAAAATCAACTCGCCGAGATCGCCATCGAGCTCCTCGTCTGCGCCGAGCTCCATTACCGCCACCAAGTACAAAGCCAGTACGAATGGAGAATCGAGCGCCAGAAGCATCTCGAGGAGAGGGCGCGTCGCGAGAAGGCCGAACGGGAGCGACAAGAGCGCGAGCGTCAGGCCGGGCTCCAACGGCAGCGCGTCGAGCGGCTCCTCCGAGAGGCCGATGCTCTCCGACAGGCCCGGGCAATTCGGCGGTACGTGGAGGAAGTCCGGGCAGAGGTGTCCCGATACCGTGCCGGGGTCTCCGCGCGCGAACTCGAGGCGTGGGCGGGCTGGGCGCTGGGTCAGGCAGATGCGATTGACCCCGTGCGCAGTCGGGCGTTTCTGGGGTACGCACAAGAATCGAAATCGGATCCACAAGGGCAACCATGCACCACCGAGTCATCGCAAACCTGACTCTCTGCATTCTCGCCGCTGCACACACTGGCTGCATCACCGCGGTCGCGGCCTTCCAGCCCGAGAACCTCGGGGGGGAGACGATCGTCCTCACCACGACCGACACGGACGGGGAGTCCCACCAGCGGGTGCTGTCGCCCATCGACTACGATGGTCGGCTCTTCGTCGCCGCGAACCACTGGCCGCGCGCGTGGTACCACCGCGCGCTCGAGAATCCGGAGGTCAGCGTGACCCGGAACGGCGTCACTACCCACTACCGCGCCGTCCCCGTCAGCAAGGAGGAACGCGAGCGGCTCCTCGACGAGTCGGGGTTCCCGCTGGTCGCCTACGTCTTCACTGGCTTCGCGCCGAGGCAGTTCCTCCGGCTGGATCCGCGCTAGGCCGTTCCGCTCGCACCGCCGGGCGGAGCGCGAGAGCTGACACGAGCTTCAGGCGAGCGGCGGGGAGCTCCGCGACTCGAGGGTGGGGGCCGAAGACGCCGAGGCGCCCAAAACGGTCCCTGGGAGAAGCCTCATGGGCTTCCCTGTCCCCTGCGGGAAGCTCCCTGATCGCCGGGCCGTCGTTCCCTGTTCCAGGGCCCAGGGAAACCCCGCCGAAGGTGGCCGGAGACCGGGGCTTTTTCCGATCCGCGACGCGCCGCGGTACCCTCGAATCCAGCCGGATTCCCTGTATTTTCGCTGCGGATCAAGGAATCGATCCACAGAGACGGGTTCGCAGTAGACTGCCTGCACCGCCAACCAGTCTGCGGTTGCAGAGACTTTGCGGCCGCTACCAGCGACCATCCCAGAAAGTCCCGCGCTTTCGCGGGGTCCTGGGCGAGGGGCACAGCCGAATAGGCACCGGAGACGGCGAGTTCCCGGCCGATGGCGGGAAGCTGGATGCGTTTGTCTCTGTTGCCGGATTTGGCGGTCCCGATTCGCTTCCCATTCGCCCCGCAGGGAATATTGAAGGTTCGAGTTCCATTCGCTCCGCCACCTAGTCTGCGTCTCCGGGGCTCGCTGGGCCGGAGGGCGAGCTGGCGATGGATCCTGCCGCCGTTTCGCGGGGTTTTGGACGGGCGCAATTCGCCCCGGCAAGGCGCGGCGCGTGCTCAGATTCCTGGGCGACTCGTCCGATCCAGACGGCATGCGCCGCAGCCTGTTCGACCTCGGCCTGGAGATCGAGGCGGGCCCGCGGTGCCCTGTGGTCTCGGAGCTCGAAAGGGAGTTGAGGGACGGACGCGCAGGCGCAGCGCGCTCGGGCCGCGGTCATTTCGCTCGGACGCCGGGAACGGATGCGAAGGTGCGCTACGCGGCGAGTACCCTCAAGACGGGGCAGGGCGAAACGTTACGAAGCATCCGAGCGGGCCTCCTGCTTGGAGGCGGGCAGACTGGCGGAAGGCGTCGCCCTTGCGGAAGGGTGATCCCCCACGCGCAGGGACGCGTGCCGGCGTTGGCGGCGCGCCCGCTCCCGGTCGCGATGATCGAGGCGGCCTTCGGGGCTCTGGCGATGGCGACGGCGCGCGCGGCGCAGGCTGCCGCGACGGGCGAGCTCGGAGCAGTCTGACCCGCAGTAGACCTGGCCGCGGTCGCAGGTGCGGCAGATCGCGAAGATCGTCTGGCAGCGGGGACAGCGGCCCAGCCGGCCGGTCGCGTGCAAGGCCACCGTCGCCCCCGGGACGGCAGGCGCGGCAGCCCCTCGGAAAGCGCAGAAAACGTGCGACCATCCGAGGCGGGCGAGCGTTTGCCGGTCACGAACGTGGGCTCGTCCACCTGAGGGCCCGGAGCGCCTACTCCGGGTCCTCGCTTCGTTTCCGGGGCAGCCTACGCGATCGCGGGGAGAACGGGGGCGCACCGAGACCCGGGTGGCCCGGCGGCGGGAGCGCCCCCCGGCGCTCCGCGCCGGACTCGGCCTGGCGGCCGAGGGGCCCTATGGGCCGCCTTTTGATCTTCTGGGAAGCGTCGGAAGAAACCGCGCGTGAACACACCCCCCCGGCGATCAGCCGGCGAGGTGTCCAGTTCTCTTCACTTTCACGCGATCGTTAACAGCCTCCGCCCCAAAGGTATTGACGAGGTTGTCGCGCGCATGGAGCGGCCGAACCGGTCTACGGGGAGCTTTGCGCCCTGCCCGCGGACCCTCATCGTCCTGACGCAACGACCCCCCAGCCCTAAGCGACTGCCGAGCTGCTAGCACCGCCGATCTCGACTGTAGTCTTGCAAATGCGGCCGTGGGGCTTGCGGCCCCGCTTGCTCTTACGAGCTGACGTCCTCTTCGGGCCCGTCGACCGACCACAGGAGCAGGAGCATGCACTGACGGAGGTCGCTCGCGGCCGTCTCGATCCTCGAGATCGTGATGCCAGTAAAGCCGGCTGCCTCCTTCGCGCTCATGTTCTCCTTCCATGCGAGGCGCACGGCCTCGGCCGCCTCCGGGTCGTCCGCGTCAGCGACGCAGTAGGAGAACGCCTGATCGAAACACTTATTGTTCATCCTGCCTCCCCATCGAAGCCACTCTCGAACTCTTTGGATCTGGATCTCATCGAAGCCCGCTTCGTCACGACGTCGTAGACGTCACGCCCCACCTCGCTGCCCCCTTGCTTAAGCCACTCGATCAGGTGCTGCTGCGGGATCCGGAGGCGCTGGGCAAGGTCCCTGGGAGATCTCCGCGACTCGTGCGGGTCCAGGAGCCACTGCTCGATGTCGTCCTGGAAAGGCCCCGGGAGCCCGCGGAGCCATCGCCTGCATGCGTCCGCGGCGGTCGCTCGGAGCTCGGCATCGCATACGCCATCGAAGGACTTCTCGATGATATCGGTCGTGTCCAAGGCACCGCCCTCCCTTGGAAAATGACCGCTGTCGGACGAAAGTCTATCGAATTTCAGGCTCCACGCAAGCAGTCTTCTGCTGCATTTCCGTCGTGGATGTGGCAGCGGATTGCCCGCGATATAATGTCCACCTGCGGACGAAATCTCGGCCCACCAATGGGCACGGTTGGAGGAAGCCGCATGCCGGAGCCCCTGGGCTCGTATGCCCACCCGAGCGACGCCGACGAACTACTGCGACACGTCGACGAGGCGATTTCTGAAGGCAACATCGAGGGTGTCGTTGATCGGCGGCGCGACCTTCTCGACTGGGCGAACGACAGCGCGCTCGATGAGACGCGGAGGATCCGGGCAGCCATTCTCGCATCGCAGCTCTTCCTGCCGAGGATGGAGGTTCGCTCCGCGGCGCAGAGCCTGTCACCGTATCTGACCAGCGGCAAAACGATCGAGCCCAGACGAAAGCCCATCCAGCGCCTGAAGCGTTCGAACTCGAAGTGCCTCGGCGGACTCGCCCTCGCGGAGATGGCGAACGTCCTGTTCCGGAGTTTCCGCTCAGAAGAGGGCGAGAAGCTGGGGATCGAGGCGCTTGAGCTGCTGAAGGCACGCAAGAGCGATCAGGGAGGCTTCGGATCGCTTTTCGTCGAGCTGTCGGTGGTGCTCGCACATGTGTGGTGGGCGCGGCTAGCGTGGCAGGTAGGAAAGGAAGGGGAGGCTCGTGCCTGCCTAGATGAGCAGCTCGACCGACTGGGAGAGATGCGCTGGCAATACCCGGCCAAGCCGGGCGGGATCAACTGGGCGGCCGCGATCGTGCTCGACCTGAGCGCAGATCTCGCGTTGGCGGCCGCTCAGCACGACCTCGCTCTGCGGCAGATCGAGCGAGCCCTGATCTTGATGCAAGATGGAGTACACGATAGTCCGCGGCTGGGGCATATCCTGTACGTCGCCGGGCGAGTTGCCGGGAGCTTCGTGGATCGGAAGAGCTTGGGATGGCCGGTCCGCCTCTTTGAGCGTTCGAAAGAGGCCTACCCAGATGACCATCCGTTTCAGTTCCGGGCTGCGAACCAGATGGCGCAGTGTTTCGTGAAGGCAGGGGATCTCACTAAGGCTGAAGGACTGCTCACAGATGCGGTCAAGAGGCTGGAAGAAGCAAAGGAGCTTGCATCGGATCAACGGGCCTTCTGTCAAGCGGAGCTGCGGCTGACAAGGATCTGGATCCTCGAGCGGAGAGCCCAAGCGGGGATGCTCGACTGGACCTCCTGCCGATCCGAAGCGGCCGAACTGCTCCGGGAAAGCGAGGATCTGCCCCGTCGGCTTCAGGGAGAGGCGGCTTTGCACTACGCGCTGTCGCTGGTGGCATGCGGTGAGCCGAGGGCCGCGCTGAGGCACTTGGAGCGCGCTGGCGAGCTCGCGGCGAAGGACGGGCGAGCCACTCTGGATGCTGCCGTAAGACTGGCCTTCGTCGAGGCGCACCTGCGCGCCGGAAATGAGCGGAATGCGATGCGCGCATGGGAGCACGCCGAGGAGAGGCTCAGTACGGCGAAAAGCGGATACCTTCAGGAGTGGAGGGAGCGGCTCGCGTCAAGGATGAATAAGCCGCTGTCGATCTTGCTCCACCCTGATTGGCCCCTCAAGGCGGCAGAAAGCGAGTTCCGGAAGAGCTATCTGCGCTTTCAGATCGAGCGTTCCAGAGGCGTCATGACGACTCTGGCGCAAAACATCCAGGTTCCGCGCACCACATTGCTTCGGTGGATCAAAGAGCTGGACTTGGAAGGAGTTGGCCCCGAACGTCGCCGGGGCCGGCCACCTCGCTCGAAATGAGTGGGCGGTGGAGTTAGGAGTTAGAGGGGGGAAGAGCCAGAGAAAGGGGCTGTCGGGTAGATTCGCCCCACAGGGAATATTGAAGGTTCGAGTTCCATTCGCTCCGCCACCCTGCGTCTCCGGGGTTCGCTGGGCCGGAGCGCGTGCTGGCGATGGATCTTGCCGCCGTTTCGCGGGGTTTTGGACGGGCGCAATTCGCCCCGGGAAGGCGCGGCGCGTGCTCAGATTCCTGGGCGACTCGAGCGATCCAGACGGCATGCGCAAGCTGCCGTCGACCTGGTCGATCGTCTGGACCGACACCGCCTGCTGGCAGATCACCTCCATCGCAGCCGTGGTTTTCGTG
>Ga0187893_10012791_pt1 | contig 11833 bp, 9 predicted proteins | sample MA1701074metaG_FD_139574 | JGI IMG/M metagenome (GOLD analysis project Ga0187893, IMG submission 139574) | White microbial mat communities from a basaltic lava cave in the Kipuka Kanohina Cave System on the Island of Hawaii, USA - MA170107-4 metaG ... | reverse complement strand
TCGACCCCGTCGCCGAAGCGCGCGTCTGCGACGTCGGAGAGCAGTTCATCGCCGGCTCCCTCGAGGATCTGATACGCCAGCCCGGCGACACGCTCGACTCGATCGCGCTGGGGCGCGAGCTGGCCCGCACGCTGGCGGTGAGCCCGGGCGACAGGGTCCGTGTGATCGTCCCCCACGTCAGCCTCGCCCCGTGGGGCGTCCAGCCGCGGGGACGGGTCTTCCAGGTGTCGGGGATCGTGGATTCCGGATTCTACGACTACGATTCGTCCTGGGCGTGGGTGGCGCGCGAGGGGGCGCGCCGGCTCTTCGGCGCCGGCGACGTCGCCACGGTCATCGAAGTGCGTGTGGCCGATCTCGACGACCTCGATACGGTGCGGGAGGCGGTCCGGGAGACGGTCGGAGAGGCCTACCCGGTGACCGACATGATCGCCATGAACCGCACCTTCTTCGCGGCGCTGCGGACCGAGAAGCTCCTGACGTTCCTCGTGATCGGCCTGGTGGTGATGGTGGCCGCGCTGAACATCGTGTCCACGCTGATCCTCATGGTCATGGAGAAGGTGCGCGACATCGGCACGCTCGTCGCGATGGGAGCGACGCCGCGCGGCATCATGCAGGTCTTCATGGCGCAGGGCGTCATGATCGGGCTCACGGGCACGCTGCTGGGATGCACGGTGGGCCTGTCCGCCGCATGGTCCCTCGATCGATGGAAGGTCCTGCCGCTGCCGGCCGACGTCTACTTCATCCCCTACGTACCGTTCGTCATCCGACCCCTCGACTTCACCCTCGTCGCGCTGACCGCGCTGGCCGTCTCCTTCCTCGCCACCCTCTACCCGGCGTGGAAGGCCTCCCACCTCGATCCGGTGGAGGCGCTGCGCTATGAGTGAGCTGATCCGGGTGACGGGCCTGAAGCGCTCCTACCGGAGCGGCGACCGGACGATCGGCGTCCTGCGCGGGCTCGACCTGATGGTCGCCGCGTCGGAGATGATCGCGGTGGTGGGGGAATCGGGGGCGGGCAAGAGCACGCTGCTCCACCTGCTCGGCGCCCTCGACCGTCCCGAGGCGGGCTCGTACCACTTCGAAGGCCGCGAGATCCTCGGCGGCTCGGTGGAGGAGCTGGCGCGGTTCCGCAACACGCGGATCGGCTTCGTCTTCCAGTTCCATCATCTCCTGCCGGAGTTCACGGCCCTCGAGAACGCCATGCTCGCCGGGCTGATCGGGAGAATGCCCCCGCAGGACGCACGCCGGAAGGCCATGGGCCTGCTCGCGGACCTCGGCGTTGCGGACCGCGCGGACCATCTTCCGTCGCAGATGTCGGGCGGCGAGCAGCAGCGCGTCGCGATCGCGCGCGCTCTGATGACCGCCCGTTCGCTCCTGCTCGCCGACGAGCCCACCGGGAACCTCGATGCGGCCACCGCGTCGCGGGTCTTCGAGGTCCTGCGCAACGTGCAGCGCGCCCGGGGCGTCTCGGTGGTCATGGCGACCCACAACAAGAGTCTCGCGCGGGAATGCGACAGGACGCTCCTCCTGCGCGACGGAGTCCTCGTCCCGGCCGGGCAGGAAATGGTCCGCCCGTGAAGCTAGAATAGTCCCGGTCGGATTGGACTCGCCGTGTCCCGCCGCTTCCGCGCGCGCCATCGCGGGGAGGCGGGATGGAGCGCCGGACGGCGGCGCCCGGCGGGGACCGCCGATCGCCAGGAGACCACCGGGATGTACGAGAAATTCACCGAGAAGGCCAAGCGGGTCCTCTTCCTCGCGCGCTACGAAGCCAGCCAGATGGGCAGCCGTGTCATCGGGACCGAGCATCTCCTGCTGGGACTGCTCAAGGAAGGGGAGGAGATCACGCGCGAGCTGTTCCAGCGCTCGAACATCCCCATCGACATGCTGCGCGCCGAGCTCGAGGAGATCGGCCCGTCGCGCGAGAAGATCTCCACCTCGGTGGAAATCCCCTTCAGCGACCAGACCAAGAAGGCCCTCACCTGCGCGGAGGAGGAGGCCAACCGTCTCCTGCACTCCTACGTGGGCACCGAGCACCTGCTGCTCGGGCTGCTCCGCGTGGAGGATTCCGCCGCGGCACGCGTGCTGCAGGAGAAGGGGATGGAGCTGTACGCGGTCCGCGAGGACACGGCGGCCATCCTCAAGAAGCGCGGCGTTCCCAAAAAGAAGCGTGAGACGCCGTTCCTCAACGAGTTCTCCCAGGACCTCTCGGCCGTCGCGGAGAGCGGGATGTTCGATCCGCTCATCGGCCGCGAGGCGGAGCTGGAGCGCGTCGTGCAGATCCTCTCGCGCCGCCGGAAGAACAATCCCGTCCTGCTCGGGGAGCCCGGGGTCGGCAAGACCGCCATCGTCGAGGGGCTGGCGCAGCGGATCGTCGAAGGGAACGTCCCCCCGTCGCTGGTGGACAAGCGCATCCTCGCGCTCGATTTGTCGCTCGTGGTGGCCGGAACGAAATACCGCGGCCAGTTCGAGGAGCGCCTCAAGGGCATCATCGGCGAGCTGACCGGGGCCGAGGACATCATCATCTTCATCGACGAGATCCACTCGCTGATCGGCGCGGGGTCGGCCGAGGGCTCTCTCGACGCGGCCAACATCCTCAAGCCGGCCCTCTCGCGCGGCGAGGTGCAGTGCATCGGCGCCACCACCCCGCGCGACTACCACAAGTACATCGAGAAGGACCGGGCGCTGGTGCGGCGCTTCCAGGCGATCCGCGTCGTGCCGCCGACCGAGTCCGAGACGATCGACATCCTCCGGGGCATCAAGGAGCGCTACGAGCGCTTCCACCAGGTGCGGTACGCGGACGAGGCGCTGCTGAGCGCCGTGTTCCTCTCGAACCGCTACATCACCGACCGCTTCCTCCCGGACAAGGCCATCGACGTGATCGACGAGGCGGGCGCGCGGGTGAAGCTCAAGAAGCGCGCCTCGTACATCGAGGTCCGGCAGGTCGAGGTGCGGCTCAAGGAGGCGACGCGCAACATGAAGCGCGCCCTCGCGCGCAAGGATTTCGAGCGCGCCGTGCGCTTCCACGACGAGGAGATGACGCTGCGGCGGCAGTTCGAGGACCTCCGGCGCAAGGCCGAGGACGAGGGGCAGATGATCCTCGAGGTCGAGAAGCCCGACATCGAGGACGTCATCTCGCGCTGGACGGGGATCCCTCTCTCCACGGTCGAGAAGGAGGAGATGGAGAAGCTGATGAAGATGGAGGACTACCTCCACGAGCGGATCGTCGGCCAGGAGGCCGCCATCTCGGCGCTGGCGCGCGCCATCCGTCGATCCCGCGCCGGGCTCAAGAGCCCGATGCGTCCCATGGGCTCCTTCATCTTCCTCGGGCCGACCGGGGTGGGCAAGACCGAGGTCGCGCGCACCCTCGCCGCGTTCCTCTTCGGCAACGAGTCGGCGCTGGTGCGCTTCGACATGTCCGAGTACATGGAGAAGCACGCCATCGCGAAGATGATCGGTTCGCCGCCGGGGTACGTCGGGCACGAGGAAGGCGGGCAGCTCACGGAGCGGATCAAGCGCAAGCCCTACAGCGTCATCCTGCTCGACGAGATCGAGAAGGCGCACCCCGACGTGCTCAACATCCTGCTCCAGGTCTTCGAGGACGGCCAGCTCACCGACGCCTACGGCGATATCGTGGACTTCAAGAACACGCTCGTCATCATGACGTCCAACATCGGCTCCTCCTCCATCGACACGGACCGCCGCCCCGGATTCCTCATCAAGGGGGATCCCGGGCAGACCGGCCGGAACCGGGAGACGGTGATGCAGGAGCTCAAGAAGACCCTGAGCCCCGAATTCCTCAACCGGATCGACGAGATCATCGTCTTCGACCCGCTCCTCGACGAGGAGCTCCTGCGGATCTGCCGTCTGATGGTGGAGCGGCTGAACGAGACGCTCGCGGGCCGGAGCCTCAGGATCACCCTCACCGAAGAAGCCTGCCAGTGGCTGCTGAAGGCCACGGCCGACGAGCGTTCCTACGGCGCGCGGCCGTTGCGGCGGGCCATCCAGCGGCACATCGAAGACGTCCTCTCCGAGGACCTCATCCAGGGCAAATACCCCGGCTGCGGTCACGTCGAGGTCTATCGCGAAGGGGATCGGCTGGCCTTCCGCGAAGCCCCCGAGCTGACGCGCACCACCTGAAGGAATCCGTTTGTCCATCGCTTTGATCCGGGCCCGCGGGCCGGCGTTCATCGGTTCGTGCGTCCTGCTGGGTCTCCTGGGGCCGTTGACGCCGGCGCGCGCCGCGGAGACCACCATCCAGCGCATCCTCATCGAAGGCAACGAACGGATCTCCGACGAGGCGGTCCTGCACCTCATGACGATCAAGACCGGCGACTCCTACGACGAGGGGGTCCTGCGCGAGGAGTTCAAGAGGATCTGGGCCCGCGGCCTCTTCCGCGACCTGTCGATCGAGTCGCGCGACGTGGAGGGGGGCAAGGCCGTGATCGTCCACGTGCGGGAGAAGGAGATCGTCACCTCGCTCCGGTACGACGAGTCGAAGATCGTCTCGGAGACGCAGATCGAGGACTTCCTCGAGCAGCGGGGCGCTCTCGTGTCCATCGGCGAGCCGGTCGACCTCGGCGTGATCAAGAAGGCCGAAGAGGGGATCAAGGGCCTGCTGAACCAGCGCGGGTTCCTCGACGCGGAGGTGCGCGGCGAGACGCGCGACCTCGGGAACGGCAACGTCGAGGTCTATTACGACATCCGCGAAGGGGCGATGACGCGCATCAGGACGATCGACTTCGTCGGGAACACCGTCTACAAGGACCGCGAGCTGAAGAAGGCCCTCAAGCTCACGAAGGAGAAGGGGCTCTTCACGAAGTTCGGGCAGAAGGACGTCTACCACCCGCTCAAGTACGACACCGACGCGCGCGCCATCGAGTCCCTCTACGCCGACCAGGGGTACATCGACATCGACCTGCCGCCGCCGAAGGTTTCGGTGGTGGAGATGGAGATCAAGGAGAAGGAAGGCAAGTCGCGCACCTGGGTCACCATCGAGCAGCGCATCGTCGAGGGGACGCAGTACCGCGTCGGGAAGATCTCGGTGGAGGGGAACACGGTCTTCTCGACCGAGGAGCTGACGCGGCTCCTGCCGGTGTACCCGGGACAGATCCTCGGAGAGTCGGCCATCAAGGCCGGCCTCGCCCGCATCGACGAGGTCTATGGCCGGCGCGGCTACTTCTACGTGTCGACGAATCGCCTGCTGACGCGGCACCCCGACGGGACCGCCGACGTCACGGTCAAGATCAACGAGGACCAGCAGTACCACCTGGATCGGGTCGATTTCGCAGGGAATCTCTCCACGCGCGATTTCGTGCTGCGTCGCGAGATGCAGGTGGACGAGGGGGAGCTCTTCGACCTCTCGCGGTTCCGGATCGGACTGCGCCGGATCACGCAGCTCGGCTATTTCGAGCTGCGGGGCGAGCCGGAGATCACGCCGGTGCCCGGGGAGAACAAGCTGCGTGTGAACGTGAAGGGGGTCGAGCCGCGGCGCTCCGAGCTTCAGCTTGGCGGCGGTTACTCGGGCGTCGACGGCGGGTTCTTCGCGGCGTCCTACCAGACGCGCAATTTCCTCGGGCGCGGCAATCTCGTCACGCTCAACGGCCAGGTCGGCTCGGTCGCGAGCCGGTACGTCATCAGCCTGACGGAGCCCTACTTCCTCGGGAGGCCGATCACGGCGGGCTTCTCGGTGTTCCGCCGGGACCAGGACTACGCCGGGTTCCAGACGAGCGGGACGGGTGGCAGCGTGACGCTGGGGCGGCGGTTCAGGAACTTCCACAACATCAGCGCCCTGTTCCTGCACGAGAACACCGACTTCGACCCCACCGACGGGATCTCCAGCAGCGCCACCGTCAACAGCATCCGGCCGCTCTACGTCTACGACACGCGCAACAGCTTCGCGCGCCCGACGCGCGGCCAGCAGTTTCTCGTCTCCACGGAGTACGCCGGCGGCGCGCTCGGCGGGGACACGTCGTTCCTCAAGCCGTTCGTCGAGTACCAGTTCTTCCGGCCGGTGATCAAGAACCACCACGTCGCGCTGCACCTGGAGGCCGGCTACGTCACGGAGATCGGCAACAACATCCTCCCGACGTACGAGCGCTTCTTCCTCGGCGGCGAGCGCAGCATGAGGAACTTCGGGACCCGGACGGTCGGTCCCACGGGATTCATCTGCAACTTCGGTCTCAACGAGGCGGTCCAGGACCTCTCCGATTGTCCTGCGCCTCCTCGCGGCCTGGGCCACAACAGATCGGCGCTGGGCTTCGAGAGCGACGCGGTGGGGGGGAACCGCGAGCTTCTCCTGAACTTCGAGTACGTCGTGCCCCTGTCGGAGCCGATCGACTTTCTCGCGTACCTCGACGCGGGGAACGCCTTCGCGGAATGGGAGTCGATCACCCTCGATCGCATCCGCGGGGACTTCGGGTTCGAGCTGCGTTTCTTCCTGCCGGTCTTCGGCGCGCCGCTGAGGCTGATCTGGGGACAGACCTTCAACATCACGGGCCAGGAGGACACAAAGCAGTTCCTCTTCTCCATCGGGAGGACGTTCTAGTGTCCCGTGCCGGGAATCGTGTCCACGCCGAGGCGGCACGGGAATCATCCGCGTCCGCTCCGCGCGAGGGCCCGGTCCCCGGGGGCGGGACGCGCTACAATCCCCGCTGGCGGCAGCCGGAGCGGTCCACCGCGGGCCCGCACAACGATCGGAAACGACCGCGCGCCGCGGCCTTTCGGCGGTGGGGGCGGGGTTGCTGGAGGAGCACAATCGTGAAAAGGAACGTCGTCATCGCACTGATGGGAATCATCGTCGCTTTCGGACTGTCCGGTCCGCTGCTGGCGCAGGCGCCCCCGGGCCCGCGGCTCGGGGTCGTGGACCAGGACCGGATCCTCAACGAGAGCGAGGAGGGGAAGCGTCTGCGCACCGATCTCGAGAAGATGCGCGAAGGCAAGGCGACGCAGCTCGAGACGCTGGAGTCGGAGCTCAAGGAGCTCCAGGGCCAGATGCTCAACGCGCAGCTCTCCCTGAGCAACGAGAAGCGGGCGGAGATCTCCCGGCAGTTCAAGCGCAAGCGCGTCGAGTACGAACGGCTCAACGACGACGCCGCCGAGGAGTTCCAGGAAGCCGCCAACCGCGTCCAGGCGCGTCTGGTCCGGATGTTCCGCGATCTCATCAAGCAGTACGGAAGCGAGAAGGGATACACGGCGATCTTCGAGGCGAACACGCTCTACTTCGCGGCCGATGCCGTGGACATCACCGACGATCTGCTGACCCGGTTCAACGCCTACACCAAGAGCGTCGGGAGTTCATGAGGGCTCAGCCGCCGGGGGATGGGGGATGACGGCGTCCCCGGGCCGGTCCCTCGGGGAGCTCGCGAAGCTCCTCGGGGGAGAGGTCCAGGGCGATGCGTCGCTGATCGTGCGGTCGGTGGCGCCGCTCGACACGGCGGGTCCGTCCGATCTGAGCTTCGTGGCCAACCCGTCCTACCTGCGGCGCGCCCGGGAGAGCCGGGCCGGCGCCGTGCTGGTGGGTCCGGGCGTCGAGCTGGGCGGACGCGCCGCGCTCGTGGTGCCCGACCCCTACGTCGCGCTGGCCGCCGTGCTGGCGCTCTATCACCCCCCGTCGCCGCTCGAGCCCGGAGTCAGCCGCGAGGCCGTGGTCGGGTCCGGGTGCCACATCGACGCATCGGCGGAGATCCGGGCGCGCGCCGTGATCGGCGAGCGTTGCCGCATCGGTCCGGGGACTCTCATCGGCTCCGGCGCCGTCCTCGGGGCGCGCGTCACGGTGGGACGCGACTCTCTCGTGCATGCCAACGCGACGATCTACGACGGATGCGTGCTGGGGGACCGCGTGATCGTCCACGCGGGCGCCGTGATCGGGAGCGACGGGTTCGGTTATGCCGTGGAGGGAGGGCGTCGCCGGAAGATCCCGCAGGTCGGCATCGTCACGGTGGAGGACGACGTCGAGATCGGGGCGAACGCGACCATCGATCGCGCGACGTTCGGATCCACCGTCATCGGCAGGGGAACGAAGATCGACAATCTCGTGCAGATCGGACACAACGTCATCCTCGGAGAGGATTGCGTGCTGGTGGCGCAGGTCGGGCTGTCCGGCAGCGTGAAGGTCGGAAGCAGGGTGGTGTTCGCGGGCCAGTCGGGCGCGGTGGGACACATCGCGATCGGCGACGACGTGACCGTGGGAGCCAAGTCGGCGGTGACGCAGGATGCGGCGGCCGGCGCGTTCCTGATCGGCCATCCCGCGATCGAAGCCGGCGCGTGGAAGCGCGCCGCGGCACTGTTCGCGCGGCTCCCGGAGCTGCGGCGCCGCCTGATGCGGCTGGAAGGGCGCCGGGACGAGGAGCCGGGGGAATGAGCGACGAGACGATGGAGGCGCGGCGCATGAGGAGATCCCAGTGCTCGAGTTGAGGCAGATCATGACGATCCTCCCGCACCGGTATCCTTTCCTGCTGGTGGATCGGATCGTGTCGATGGAAGCCGGGACGCGCGCCACCGGGATCAAGAACGTCAGCGGCAACGAGCCCTTCTTCCAGGGACACTTCCCGGGCAATCCCATCATGCCCGGCGTCCTGATCGTGGAGGGGATGGCGCAGGTGGGGGCCGCCCTGCTGCTCTCCGACATCCCGGACCGCGATCGCAAGCTCATCTACTTCACCGGGATCGACCAGTGCCGGTTCCGCAGGCCCGTCGTCCCGGGGGATCAAATCCGGTACGAGCTGACGGTGCTGCGTCTGCGTTCGCAGGTCTGCCGCATGCGCGGGGAGGCCTGGGTGGAAGGGCAGATCGCCGCGGAAGCCGAGATCCTCTCCGCGCTCGCGGACAAGCCCGGGGCGGCCTGACGTGGAACCCGGGCTCCACCCCACCGCCATCATCGATCCGCGCGCGCGCCTCGCCGCCGGCGTGACCGTCGGGCCCTACGCAGTCATCGGCGCGGACGTCGCGATCGCCGAGGGATGCCGTATCGGCGCGCACGCCGTCCTCGAGGGCCCGATGACGCTGGCGGAGCGCTGCGTGGTTTCGCCCCACGCGTCGCTCGGCTCGCCGCCACAGGACCTGAAGTACCGCGGCGAGAAAACGACCCTCGACGTCGGCCCGGACAACACCTTCCGCGAGTTCGTGACCATCAACCGCGGAACGTCCGGCGGCGGCGGCACGACCCGGATCGGGAAGGGGAATCTGTTCATGGCCTACGCCCACGTCGCCCACGACTGCGTGGTCGGCGACGGGATCATCTTCGCCAATGCGGCCACGCTCGCGGGGCACGTGACGGTGGAGGATGGGGCCACGGTCGGGGCCTTCTCCGGCGTGCACCAGTTCTGCACGATCGGCCGCCAGGCGTTCGTCGGCGGCTACACCGTGGTGACCCAGGACGCGCTGCCGTTCGTGAAGGTGGTCGGCAACCGCGCGAAAGCCTACGGCATCAACGCCGTCGGGCTGGAGCGCAAGGGGATGAGCGCCGAGACGATCGACGCGCTCAGGCGCGCCTACCGCATCCTGTTCCAGGCCGGGTTGAACACGAGCCAGGCGGCCGAGAGGATCGAGAAGGAGCTGTCCGGCCACGCGGAGTGCCGGTATCTGCTCGAGTTCATCCGCAGGTCCGAGCGCGGCATCGTCAAATGACGCCGCTGCGCGCGGGTGTCGTCGGCGTCGGGCATCTCGGACAGCATCACGCCCGGCTCTGGGCGGAGCTGCCGGGGTGCCGTCTCGTGGCCGTCGTCGACGCGGATCCCGGGCGCGCCCGCGCGATCGCCGCGCGCACCGGCGCCGAGGCCCTCGACGCGGCGCACGCGCTGCTGGGGCGCGTGGACGCCGTCTCCATCGCCGTGCCGACCGAGGCCCACCGCGACGTGGCGCTCCCGTTCCTCGAGGCCGGCGTCCCCGTGCTCGTGGAGAAGCCGATGGCCGCGACGCTCGACGAGGCCGACGCGATGATCCACGCGGCCGCGCGGAGCGGGGCGCTGCTGGGCGTCGGGCACACGGAGCGATTCAACCCCGCCGTCGCGGAGCTCGCGCGCCGCGTGAAGCGCCCGCGGTTCATCGAGTGCCACCGTCTCGGCTCGTTCGCCCCCAGGAGCCTCGACATCGACGTCGTGCTCGATCTGATGATCCACGACCTCGACATCGCGCTGAGCCTGGTCGGCGGGCCGATTCGATCCGCCGACGCCGTCGGCGTGGCCGCGCTCACGCGCCGCGTCGACATCGCCAACGCGCGGCTGGTGTTCGAGACCGGGTGCGTCGCGAACCTCACGGCGAGCCGCATCAGCGCCGCGAAGACGCGCAAGATCCGCGTCTTCGAGCGTGACGGCTACCTGTCGGCGGACTGCGCGGCCGGGACGCTGGAACACTACCGGCTCGCGGAGGGTGCCGCGGGGGAGCGCCCGACGATCGCGCAGGAGACCGTCTCGGTGGGATCGGAGGAGCCGCTGCGGCGCGAGCTGGCCGCGTTCGCCGCCGCCGTCCGCGGGGAGGCTCCGTTCCCGGTCGGCGGCTCCGAGGGACGCCGGGCCCTCGCCGCGGCGCTGGAGATCGCCCGGACCGTCGCGGGGACGATCGAGGCCGGGGAATGAGCCGCGCGGTCATGGCGGACGGGATCGATCGGATCGAGAAGTTCCTCGCGGAACGCATCGAGCGCCGCGAGATCCCCGGCGCGGTCTGGGCCGTCGCAGGTCCCGGCGGTGCCATCGCCGCGGGCGCCGCAGGCAACGCCGCGCTGCTGCCGGAGACCTCGCCCGCGCGGCGCGACACGATCTACGACCTGGGGTCCCTCACCAAGCCGCTGATCACGTCGCTGTTGTTCCTCGCCGTGGGCCGCGAGATGGGGCTCGATCCCGCGGCGCCGGCGCGGCGTTTCGTCCCCGAGCTGGATCGCATGGACAAGCGCGAGATATCGCTGAAGCACCTGCTCACGCACACCGCGGGGCTCCCGGCCTGGGCGCCGCTCTACACGGGAGGCTCCACGATCGCCGAGTACCTCCGCGAGATCCGGGACACGACGCTGGTCGCTCCACCCGGGACCCGTGTCGTCTATTCCTGCATGGGGTACATCGTGCTCGGAGAGATCCTCCAGCGTTGCGCGTCGCAGCCGCTGGATGCTCTCGCGTCGGAAGTGATTTTCCGTCCGCTCAAGCTGACGAGCACGGCGTTCCGTCCGCCGCGCGCCTGGCTGCCGCGGGTGGCGCCCACGGAGGATTCGTGCGAGTATGAGAGAAAACTCGCAGGATCGAGGGCCGACGGCTACGGCGGATACCGCCGCGGGATCGTCCGCGGCGAGGTGCACGACCAGAACGCGTGGACGCTGGGCGGCGTGGCGGGCAACGCGGGTCTTTTCTCCACCGTCGACGAAACCGTGTCGCTCGCGCTCGAGTTCCTCGGCGTGGGGCGCGGGCTTCTCGATGCCGCGGCGCAGCGGAGCGCGCGGGAGGACCAGACGCCGGGTCTCGACGAGGCCCGGTCGACGGCTTTCCTGCTGGCCGCGCGGGGCGAGACTTCGGCCGGCCCGGATCTTCCGAGAGAGACGTTCGGCCACAACGGGTTCCCGGGCACGTCGGTCTGGATCGATCCCGTCCGCCAGCGGGTCTATGTGCTGCTGACGAACCGGGTGCATCCGCGGGCGATCGAGGGGTACGACATGATGCCGCTGAGACGGCGCTTCCACTCGCTGGCCAGCGGCATCTGATCATCCGGCGCATGGCGAGGGGTCGATGCAGGAGCAGCCGTTCCTGGGGGTCACTTTCCGCGAGGCGGTTCTGTCGAGCCTCCTGGCGCACGCGGCGATCGTCATCCTGATCCTGCTCTTCCCGGGCGTCTTCGCCGGCTCACCGGACGACCAGCG
>Ga0187893_10012790_pt1 | contig 11835 bp, 10 predicted proteins | sample MA1701074metaG_FD_139574 | JGI IMG/M metagenome (GOLD analysis project Ga0187893, IMG submission 139574) | White microbial mat communities from a basaltic lava cave in the Kipuka Kanohina Cave System on the Island of Hawaii, USA - MA170107-4 metaG ... | reverse complement strand
TCGGGCGCGGTAAGCACGTCGGTGGCGTCAGGCGGCGGTCCGGCGAGGGCGTCGGCCATCTCGGAGGCGGTGGCGAACCGGGCCGCCGGGTTGGTGGTGAGGACCCGCTCCACGGTCGCCACCAGGGTGGCCTCGAGGTCGGGACGCAGCGCAGCCAGCGGCACGTGGTCGCCGGCCACGACCGCGTTGGCCACGTCCAGCGGGGTGCGCCCGGTGAAGGGCTTGCGCCCGGTGAGCGCCTCGTACAGCACCACGCCGAACGCCCAGAGGTCGGAGCGGGGCGTGGCCCGCTCCCCCTCCAGCCGCTCGGGGGCCAGGTAGGCGGGCGTGCCGAGGAGCTGCCCCGTGGCCGTCAGGTCCGCGTCGTCGCCGCTGGGCTCCTCACCCGGATGGATGCTCTTGGCGATCCCGAAGTCGGTGATCTTCGCCGTCCCGTCCGCCGCCAGCAGGATGTTCCCCGGCTTGACGTCACGGTGGACGATGCCGGCCTGGTGGGCGGCCTGGAGGGCGCCCAGCACGCCGGTGGCGGCGGTCCGCAGCCAGCCGGAATCGACCGGGCCGTCGGCGATGCGGTCGACCAGCGTCGTGCCCGGCAGCCGCTCCATGACCAGGAAGGGCACGCCCTCGTGGTCGCCGGTGTCGTACACCGCCACCGCATGGGGATGGCAGAGCCCGGCGGCGGCCAAGGCCTCGGCCTTGAACCGGGCCCGGATGTCGGGCCGGGCCGCCATCGCCTGGCGCAGCAGCTTGACCGCGACCGGCCGCTGGAGGCGCAGGTCGATGCCGTCGTAGACCTCGGCCATCCCGCCCCGCCCCAGCAGGTCAGTCACCCGGTACCGGCCTGCGATGACCGCACCGGTTGCGATCGTTGCCGTTTCCTGACGCAGCACCGGGGCCGTTCCTACCCCGGGCCGGCGCCGTTCAGTCCAGCAGCGCGAGCAGCCGGTCCGGCGGCCGGGCCACGACCGCCCTGTCCCCCACGATGACGATGGGCCGCTGGATCAGGACCGGGTGGCTGGCCATGGCGTCCAGCAGTTCGTCACGGGAGGCGCTCGCCAACCCGAGCTGGTCGTACTCGGGCTCCTTGGTGCGGATGATCTCCTGGGGGTCGTCGGTCCCGAGCTTGCGCAGCACGCCCTCCAGTTCCTCCCGCGTGGGGGCGTTCTCGAGGTAGCGGACGTAGTCCGCGTCGATCCCCCGCTCCCGCAGGAGCCCTTCGGTGGTCCGGCAGTTGCTGCACGCTGGGTTGAAATAGACCGAAACGTCCATGCGTGCCACTGTACGAGCCGTGGGAGACCGCTCTGCACTCGTCACCGGGGCCACCGGGTTCATCGCCTCGCACCTCGTGCCCGCCCTGCTGGCCGGCGGCTGGACGGTGCGGGCCAGCGGGCGACGACCGCGCCCGGCGTCCCTGCCGGCCGAGGTCGAGTACCAGCCCGTCGACTTCGTCGAGAGCCCGGCCGGCGAGCTGCGGGCGCTCACCCAGGGGATCACCCACGTCTTCCACCTGGCCGGCGCGTCGAGCTCCAAGTCCTCGCAAGAGGAGATGATGCGCGACAACGTGGAGGCCACCGAACGCCTCCTCGGGGCCTGCGCCGGAGTCGAGCGCTTCGTGCACATGAGCTCCACGTCCGTGTACGGCGAGGAGGTCCAGCTCCCCTCGCCGGTGCCCGAGGACGTGGAAGCCCGGCCCAGCCGGGGCTACGGCAAGGCCAAGTACGAGACCGAGCAGGTCGTGTGGCGGCACGGTGACGGCGGCCTGCCCGTGGTCGTGCTGCGGCCCGTCTCCGTCCACGGGCCGGGGGCCGTGAAGCTGGTGGCCAGCGTCATCCTCGACGTCGCCATCGAGCGGTTCATGGGCCTCGGCACGCTCGCCGTCCCGTCGCCGCGAGTCGAGCAGCGCCTGGTCGACGTCGACGACCTCGTGGGCGCCACCCTGCACCTGGCGACCCACGCCGACGCCCCCGGGCGTGCCTTCAACGTCGCCTCCGGTGTCTTCCCCACCAACCACGAGGTCGCCGGCATCCTCGCCGACCACTTCGGCATGACCGTCGCGCTGGACGACGACCCCGGCTGCGGCCCGTCCCACGAGGAGCGGGAGGAGGCTTGGCGGGCCATGCGCGCCGAGGGCATGACCGGCGACATCCTCCTCACCAAGGAGCGGTTCCGGTTCATGCGCAAGGAGAACCGCAACAACCGCCTGGCCCTGGACAACCTGCTGGGGACCGGCTTCGCCCTGCGCCACACCGACCCGAGCGTCGAGGTGGTGGCCGACGCCGAGTGGTGCCGGGCCAACCGCTGGATCGTCTGAACCCGCCGAGCACCGACCGCCCTACGGGCAGTTGGTGTTGGTCCCGTTGACGCAGAAGTCGGCCTCCGTACCGCCGTCGTTGGCGGCGCCGTGGGCGCCGCCGTCGAGGAAGTCGTAGCCGGCCCCGCCCAACAGGATGTCGACACCCGCGCCGCCCCGTAGCCGATCGTTGCCGTCGCCCCCGGACAGCCCGTCGTCGCCGTCGTCGCCAGACAGCCGGTCGTGCCCGCCCTGGCCGCACAGCACGTCGTTCCCGCCGCCGCCGGCGAGCGAGTCGTTGCCGTCGCCGCCGACGACGATGTCGTCGCCGCCGCCCCCGTCGACGGTGTCGTGGCCGCCGAGGGCGAAGATGACATCGTCGCCCGGCGTGCCGATGATGGTGTCGTTGCCGGGCGTCCCCACGATGGCGCCGGGGCCGGGTTGCAGGAGCCGTCCGCACACCGCCGGATCCGCCCCAAGGGTCGCGACGGCGTACACGTCAACGGCCTCGTTGGTGTCGACGGGCCCGAAGCTGTCGCCCCAGCTGGTGAAGGCGACGAGCCGCCCGCTGGCCGAGATCGACCCCGCCTCGGCGCCGGCGTCGTTCGTCCCGTCCGTGCTGGCCCCGTTGCGGCTGGCCAGGGCGGTGACGCCGGCGGCCCGATCGCGCACGTAGACGTCGAGGTCGGCGCCGGCGTCGGGCGGCCCGAAGGTGTTGCCCAGCGTCCGGAAGACGACGAACCGGGCGTCGGCGGACATGCGGGCCAGGGCGCTGAAGGAAGCAGCGGTGTTGTTCATCCCATCCGTCCCCGCGGCGTTGATGGTGACCAGGTCGACGGCGTCCGTGGCGGTGTCGCGCAGGTAGACGTCCGTGTCGACGCCGCTGTCCGCGGGCCCGTACCGGTTGTCGTCCGACTGGAAGAGGACGTAGCGCCCGTCGGGCGACATGGCGGCCAGGGCAACCCCCGGGGCCGACCCCGGCGGGCCGGTGACGGTGGCGCTCACCAGCGCCGTCGTGTCGAGGCCGCGGTCCCGGAAGTAGACGTCCACCGCGGCCGAGCCGTCGGCCGGGCCCAGGTCGGTGGCGCGGCTGGCGAACGCCACGTAGCGCCCGCTCTCCGACACGAGCGGTTCGCCCGACGGACCGTCGCCGCCGTCGGTCCCCGCCGCGTTCACCGAGACCAGCTCGGTGAAGCCGAGGGCGAGGTCGCGGAGGTAGACGTCGGGCGCGGAGTTGGCGTCGGCCGGCCCGAGGTCGTCGGCCGCGGAGGTGAAGGCGACGAACCGGCCGTCGACGGAGAGGCTCCCCTCCCCCGACGCCCCGTTGCCGGCGCCGTCCCCCGCGGCGTTGACGCTCACCAGGCGGGTGAACCCGAGGAAACGGTCGTGGATGTAGACGTCGGCCGCCTCGTTCGTGTCCGGCGGGGCCAGGTCGTCGGCCTCGCTGGTGAACAGCGCGTAGCGGCCGTTGGGGCTCAGCTTCGGCGCGTACGAGGCCCCGTTGCCCCCGTCGGTGAAGAACGCGTTCACGGACGCCAGCTGGGTGAAGCCGAAGTCCATGTCCCGGATGTAGATGTCCTGGTCGGCGCCGGCGTCCGGGGGGCCGAAGTTGTTGGCCGTGGTCACGAACGCGACGTACCGCCCGTTCTCGGAGATGATCGCCTCGGTGACGGCGGCGTTGGCGCCGTCGTCGCCCGTGTCGTTGACGCTGACCAGCTCGGTGATCCCGGTGAGGAGGTCGCGCCGGTAGACATCGGTGTCCGCCCCCGGGTCCGTGGGCCCCAGGTCGTCGGCGTCGCTGAGGAAGACGACGTAGCGGCCGTCGGCCGAGACCGACGGCGCGCCTCCGTCCACGCCGAAGGAGGGACCGTCGCCCGAGTCCGTCCCCGCCCCGTTCACGCTCACCAGCTCGCTGGGGCCGACCTCCGCCCCGGCCGCCGTCGGGGGCAGCCCGAGCGCCACCATGGCCGCGCCGGCGACCAGTCGACCCAGCCGTTGGGACCGCCTGTGCTGTCGCGCCATACCCGCCTCCCGCTCCGTTCCACGCCTCGCCGACCACGCTAGCGGGCGACCATCTCCCGGACGTAAGGGTTGGTGGCCCGCTCCTCGCCGACGGTGGTGACGTCTCCATGCCCGGGCAGCACCCGCACCTCGTCGGGCAGGGGAAGGATCTTCTCGATCATCGACTCGACCAGCTGCCCCAGCGAGCCGCCGGGCAGGTCGGTGCGGCCGATCGAGCCCTGGAAGAGGTGGTCGCCGCTGAACAGCACCGACGCCTCGCCGTCCACTTCCAGCAGGTAGCACGTCGAGCCGGGGGTGTGGCCGGGGGTGTGGATGGCGGTGAAGGTCATCCCCGCCCCCGCGATGCGCTCGCCGTCGTCCATCCCCAGGATCAGCTCGGGCGGGTGGAGGTCGAGGCCGGAGTAGGCCAGCAGCTCGCTCAGGGTCCCGCCGGTGCGGACGGGGTCGAGGAGCATGTGCCGGTCGTGGTCGTGGATGCGCACCGGCAGGGTCGCGGGATCGGCGGCCGCCTGGCCCACCACCGCGCTCACCCCGCCCACGTGGTCGACGTGGCCGTGGGTGGCGAAGAGCGCCACCAGCCGCAGCCGCTTGTCCCGCAGGCGGGCGACGATGGCCGACGGGTCGGGCGGGGCGTCGATCAGGACGCACTCGCCGCCGGGGCCGTCGGGGGCCACGATCCATGCGTTGGTGCCCGCCACCCACAGCTGCATGCCTTCGATGAGCATCGCCGGCGACCCTACCGTCGCAGCGCCTCGGCCACGCGCCGCGGGCCGGGGTGGCGCTCAATCTCCTCCAGCGGGTGCGGGAGGGCGATCGCCCAGTTGGGCCACTCGTCGACGGTGCCGGGCATGTTGGGCCGCTCCTCGACGGCGAGGGCGTCGTCGAGCGTGCCCGCCACCAGGGTGCTGGCGGCCCGGCCGAGGGTTTCGTGGGCCCCGGCCACCACGTCCTCCACCGAGGCGCCGGGCGCCGGCACGCCGCTCACCCGCGCCAGGTGCTCCCGGGTCTTGCGCATCGCCTCCTCGTTGGGTTCGGCCCCGATCGACCGCTGGGCCTCCAGGTCGTGGCCCGTCCACAGGCCGGCGATGGTGGGTAGGTCGTGGGTCGTCACCGCGGCCATGGCCTGCTCCGGCCACCGCTCGGGCGGCTCCTGCTCGAACCAGAGGAGCCGGTAGGACAGCACGTTGCGCTCGTGCAGCTCGTGGCGGACCTGGGGTTCGACCGTCCCCAGATCCTCGCCCACCACGTACGCCCCGGCCCGGTGGCTCTCGAGGGCGACGATGTCGAGCAGGTCGCGAGCCGGGTAACGCACGTACGTCCCACCCGCGGGGCTGGCCCCGCGCGGCATCCAGAAGAGGCGGAACAGCCCCATCACGTGGTCGAGGCGGATGCCGCCGGCGTGGCGCAGCACGCACCGGATCGTCTCCATGAACGGCCGGTAGTCGGCGGCGCGCAGCTTCCAGGGGTCGAACGGGGGGAGTCCCCAGTCCTGGCCCCGGGTGTTGAACTCGTCAGGCGGGGCGCCCACCGACATCTCCCCCACGATGACGTCGTTCCACAGCCAGGCGTCGGCCCCGCCGGGGTCGACGCCCACCGCGAGGTCGTGGACGATCGCCGCGCCGGCGGGGTCCCCCGGCTTGCCGCTGGCTCGCTCCAACTGGACGTCGAGCAGCCACTGGAGCCACATGTGGAAGCGCACCCGAGGCCAGTCGGCGTCCCGGTAGCCGCGCACCGCCGCGCTGTCCGGGCGCCGCAGCCCTTGCGGCCAGTCCGGCCACGCCGCGCCCTGGTCCTCGGCGATGGTGCAGAAGGTGGCGAACCCCTCGAGGGAAGGCCCCTCCCGCCGGCAGTGCTCGTCGAAGGCGGGGTCGCCGGGGAAGCGGTCGTACAGCCGCTCGAGAACGGCCAGCTTGTGCCGGTAGGCGGCGTCGCGATCGATGCGGCGGTCGTGGTTCAGCGCCCTCCCGGCGGCGGCGAGGTCGTCGATGTCCTCCAGCTCGGAGGCGCCAGGCACGTCCTCCACCCGGAGGTACAGCGGGTTGCGGAACCGGCGGCTGCTGGGGAAGTACGGGCTCGGCTGCTGGGGGACCAGGGGCAGGGCGGCGTGCAGCGGGTTCACCAGGACGAAGCCGGCGCCCAGTTCGCCCGCCGACCACTGGGCCAGCCTCCGGAGGTCGGCCAGGTCGCCGATGCCCCAGCTGCGGCGGGAACGGGCGGCGTACAGCTGCACCGCCCACCCCCACGCCCGCCGGCCGGGCAGGGCGCAGCGGCCGGGGCTGACGATCAGGGCCCGCCCGTTCAGCTGGTGGTACCCGTAGGGCAGGTCGGGAGGCAGGGCGCCGTCGGCGCCGACCTCCACCTCACCGCCGTCCTCGGTCCGCAGCGTCGCCGTCCCCGGGCCGAGGCCGGAGACCCGCTCGCCGGGCCGGGCGAACCGCGGTCCCGCCGCGGCCGGCGCCTCCCGGTCGCCCGCGCTCATGGCGGCGAGGATGGCGTCGACGCTCTCGGCGGGGGGCTCGGCCCACTGGCCGTCGGCGCGGTGGTAGCCGGCGGCCACCCCCCAAGCCTCGGCGCGCGACACGCCGCCGAACGTACCCGGGGTCAGCCGGTCGCGGGCGCCGCCGGAGCAGCCTTGCCCTCCCGCTTGCGGGCCAGCCGGGCGCCGCCCCACACCAGGCCGCCCAGGACGGCGATGGGGGTCAGCCAGCCCACGACCACGACCATCCCGCCCACCACCTGGACCGCGCCGTCGACGGCCCGCTCGAAGCTGTGGGCCAGGCCGGTGGCGGGCTTCGGGCCGGGAACGGAGATCAGCGCCGCGCCGGGCTCGTACAGGGAGACCTGGAGGGTGGCCAGGCTGGCCGCCTGGTCGAGCTGGGCCCGCTGCCCCTGGAGCTGCTCGACCTGCTGGCGGACGTCGAACAGCGCCGTCTGCACCTGGAGCACCTCGCCCACGCTGACGGCCTTGCCCACCAGGGCCCGCAGGGCGTCCTCCTGGGCGGCCAGGCTGCGCAGCCGGGCGTCGTAGTCGACCAACTGGCCGCTGACGTCCTCGCCCCGGCTGGCTTCCTGCTCGACCGTCCCGAGCTGGCCCACGGCCCGCCGCACGTCGTCGAAGCGGTCGACGGGAACGCGGAGCGTGGCCTGCCCGGCCCGGGCCCGTCGGTCGTCGGTCGCGCCTGCGGTCGCGGTGCTGGAGGCGGTGACGTAGCCGCCGTGGGCGGTGGCGACCGCCGCCACCCGGTCGAAGGCGGCCGGGAACCCGTCCTTGCCCAGCTTCACCGACACCTCGGCGGTGCGGACGACGCGCGGGCCGGTGGGCGCGATCAGCTTGGCGTCGCCTGCGACCGCCGCCGACTGCCCGCCTGCCGACGGGCCGTTCACGGCCTGCCTCGTCGCCGCGAACCCATCGGTCGCCGCCGCCTCGCCGCCGCCGCCTGCCTCGTTGTCGCGGACTGAGCCCGTCCCCGACACCAGCGCTCCGGCCGCCACGAGGACCAGCAGCGCGGCCCCCACCACCATGCCCGTTCGCCCCGACTTCCGGCGCATCTCCGACCTCCATCTCGTCACAAGAGGTTGGACGGCGGCAGGAACGCTGCGGTTCCCGCGAGCCGTTTCCGCCGGCGGCCCGGCAGGTCATCGGTACACTTTTCGTCCCATGTCTCGTTGGCTTGTCGAGAAACGGCTCTCCCAGTCGTCCGAGCGGCTGAAGCAGCTGCGCGCCGAGCTGGTCGTCGTCGACGAGCAACTGGTCTTCCTCGCCGACGCCGCCGACGAGGCCCGCCTGCGGGCGCTCGTGTCGGAAACGCCCCTGGCCGACAAGGAGCACCGGGACGCGCAGAAGCACGCCGACGCCATGCAGCGTCGCCGCGCCGAGATCGTCTCCTCCATCGGCGACCTCGTCCGCTCCCAGGACGAACTGCTCGACCGGCTCACCGGTGAGGCTCGCCCATGAGCGTGCGGGTTGTCATCGCCGAGGACGAGGCCATCATCCGCCTCGACCTGAAGGAGACGCTCGAGGAGGAGGGCTACGAGGTCGTCGGCGAGACGGGCCGGGGCGACGAGGCGGTCAGCCTGGTGCGCGAACTCCAGCCCGACCTCGCCATCCTCGACATCAAGATGCCCGGCCTGGACGGCATCCAGGCGGCCCGGGAGATCTCCGCCAGCCGGCGGGCCGCCGTCCTCATCCTCACCGCCTTCAGCCAGCGGGACCTGGTCCAGCAGGCCACCGACGCCGGCGCCATGTACTACCTCGTCAAGCCGTTCCAGAAGCGCGCCCTCATCCCCGCCATCGAGGTCGCCCTGGCCCGCTTCGCCGAGGTACGGGCGCTGGAGCAGGAGTCGGAGGAGCTCAAGGAGCAGCTCGCCACTCGCCGCCTCGTCCACCGGGCCCAGGGCCTGCTCCAGGACGAGTGCGGGCTCAGCGAGGCGGACGCCTTCTCCTTCATCCAGCGCACGGCCATGCGCCAGCGGGTCAAGATGCGGTCGATCGCCGACCAGATCCTGTCCGGCGAGCTGCGCCCGTAGGGAGCGGCGGCTGCCGGCGCGTTGGCTTCGGCCGACTGGCGTCAGAATCTTTCCTCCCAGGAAAGCTGAGTCGCACAGAAGCACTGGACGCCTCCTCGTCGACGCCCAGGACGCTGACCTGTCGAGAGTCGCCCGGGTCGTCGGGATCGAACTCGACAAGGCGTCCCTCACCGCCTGACGCCTGACTCTGCGCCGGCGCCGGCGCTGCCCCATCCATGCCGCAGGACCTACGGCTTCAGCGGCGGCGGATCGTCGTCGTGGTCGTGGGGCTGAAGAGGGCGCCGAGGTCGGTGACCTCGCTGGCCGCCGGCGGCCGGAGGTCGACGGCCGTGCCGAAGTCGTACATCTCGAACTGGGCCGTTCCCGCCTCGATGGCCAGCGTCATCTTCCGCACGCGGCCCTCGCTGTCGATCCAGACGTCAGTCGGCACGGTGGCCGTGCCCAGGGCCGACACCGCCGAGCTGACGCCCGGGGCCTCGGCAGCGGCCCGGTTGAGGTCGAGGGTGCCCCGGTAGCGGGTGGTCTTGGCCCCCCGCACGGACTCCTCGCCGACCCTCCGCATGTCGCTCACCGCCCCCTCGAGGAGCTGGATCGCCTGGCTGGGGTCGGCCGACTGGAGTTGGCCCAGCGACCCCACGTTCACCCCCGCCTGGCTGGCGAGGGCGGAGAGGTCGACCTTGATCCACGGCCGGCTCGCGGGGACGATCCCCGCCGGCAGCTTGACGTAGATCCCCTCCGGGCTGAGCACGGCCTCCACCGTCCCGCTGGCCAAGCTCCCGCCCAGCGAGCCGAGGTCCACCGACAGGGCGCCGACCCCGTTGCGCAGGTCGATGGCGCCCTCGCCCGTCAGCGTGCCGCCCCCGAACGTCACGCTCATGGCGACCTTGGCCGAGCCCGCCGCCGCGGTCTTCTCCGGCGCCGCCCGCACCACCTCGGCCGCATCGGCCGAGGAACCGCTGCCGCCGCACGCGGCCAGCAAGGCGGCCACAAGCGCGACCCCCGCCGTCGCGGCGGCGAGCCGGCGGGTCACACCCGCTCCACGTACAGCAGCCGGGCGAGGGCCGGGCCGAGGGCGATCGTGCCTCGGTCCAGGTCGAGGGTGAGGGTGCCGTCCGGCGCCTTGGCCCGCACCCGGGCGTCCGCGCCGGGGATGAAGCCGTGGGTGTCCAGGTACTCCAGCGCGTCTTGGTCGACCTCGACCTGCTCGGTGACCCGCTCCAGCCGCACCCGCTCCCCCGGCTCGGTGTCGGCCAGGGCGTGGAGATCCCGCTTGCGACCGATGACCCCCGGGATGGGGTTCCCGTGGGCGCACGTGGACGGATCCTCGAGGATCGCCCGGATGCGGGCCTCGACCGCGTCGGACATCACGTGCTCCCACCGGCAGGCCTCGATGTGGGTCTGCGACCACGGGATCCCGATCACGTCGAGGAGGAACCGTTCGGCCAGGCGGTGCTTGCGCACGACGCTCTCGGCCCGCTCCCGCCCCTCGCCGGTGAGCCGGAGGATGCGGCCGTCGACCACCACGTAGCCGTCGGACTTGAGCCGCCGCACGGTCTCCGAGACGGTCGGCGCCGAGTGCCCCAGGTGCTCGGCCAGGCGCGCCTGGATCACCTGGGCGCCTTCCTCCTCGAGCTCCCAGATCGCCTCCAGGTACTCCTCGACGGGCGGATGGAAGCCTTCGGCCATGGCTGCCCATCGTACCGGCCGACCGCGGGCGGGGGCGGCGGCCGCGGCGGGGGCGGGGGCAGGGGGCGTGGGCGGCGGCCCGGCCGTACCATGCCTCCGTGCCCCGGTTCATGCTGCTCGACGGCAACTCGCTGGCCTACCGGGCGTTCTTCGCCCTGCCCACCGACCTGACCCTCGCCTCGGGCCAGGTCACCAACGCGGTGTACGGCTTCACCTCGATGCTCATCAACCTCATCAAGGACCACAAGCCCGATCACATCGTGGTGGCGTGGGACCGGCCCGAGCGCACGTTCCGCCACGACCTCGTCCCGAGCTACAAGGAGGGCCGCGCCGAAGCGCCCGACATCCTCCGCCAGCAGATGGGGCTCATCCGCCAGGTGGTCGAAACCCTGCGCATTCCGATGATCGACGCCCCCGGCTACGAGGCCGACGACGTCATCGCCACCCTCGCGACGTCGATCCAGGGCCAGGGCGACGAGGTGCTCATCGTCACCGGCGACCGCGACGAGTTCCAGCTCGTCGAGGACCCGCTGGTCAAGGTGCTCTACAACCGGCGGGGCGTGAGCGACTACCTGCTCCTCGACGAGGCGGGCATCGAAGGGCGCACCGGCGTCCGGCCGGCCGTCTACCCCCAGTACGCGGCGCTGCGGGGCGACCCGTCGGACAACCTCCCCGGCGTTCCCGGCGTGGGCGAGAAGACGGCGGCCAAACTCATCAACACGTGGGGCGACCTCGACGCCGTGTTCGCCAACGTGGACGCCAACACGCCCAAGCTGCGGGAGAATCTCCGGGCGGCCGAGGCGCAGGTGCGCCAGAACGCCCAGGCCACACCTCTCGTCCGGGACGTGCCGCTCGACGTCGCGCTCGACGACCTCCGCATGGGCCGGTACGACCCCGAGGCGGTGCGCACCCTGTTCCGGTTCCTCGAGTTCAACACCCTCCTGCCCCGGCTCCAGGAGGCCGTGGGCGCCCAGGTCGCGGCGCCCCCGCCCGCCGAGAAGCTGGAGGTCGCCACCCGTGTGGTCACCGACAGGGCCGAAGCGGCCGAGTTGCTCGCGGGCCCCGCCACCGTCGCGGCGGCGTGGGCGGGCGAGGAGGGACGCTCCGCGCTCACCGGGCTGGCGGTCGCGGTCGACGGCCAGGCGGCGGCATGGGTCCCCGCCGACCTCGTCCACGCCGCCGGCGAAGGGATCGGCGACGGGATCGGCGACGGGATCGGCGACGGGATCGTCACCCACCAGGCCAAGGAGCTGATGCGGGGGCTCATCCGCCTCGGCGTCGAGCTGCCCGCCCTCGACCTCGACACCGCC
>Ga0187893_10012789_pt1 | contig 11836 bp, 10 predicted proteins | sample MA1701074metaG_FD_139574 | JGI IMG/M metagenome (GOLD analysis project Ga0187893, IMG submission 139574) | White microbial mat communities from a basaltic lava cave in the Kipuka Kanohina Cave System on the Island of Hawaii, USA - MA170107-4 metaG ... | reverse complement strand
CCATCGTTCTCGATCCGCCGGCGTTTGCAAAGGATCGCAAGTCCATCGAATCCGCCCTTCGCGGATACAAAGAAATCAATCTGCGAAGCCTCAAGCTCCTGCGCCCCGGTGGTTACCTCATCACCTGCTCCTGCTCGCACCATGTTTCCGAACCAGAATTCCTGCAAGTGCTCGCCGAGGCGGCCATTGATGCGGGCCGCCAGCTGGTCGTAGTCGAGCGCAGAGCTCAAGCCAAGGACCACCCAATCGTTCTGACGGTCAGAGAAACAGCATACATCAAAACACTCATTATAAATGCTTTATAGAATGGTTGGGTACAACACAAAGTACTTGACATATGCACGCGCATATTATATTATTGTGACGTACTAACTTATTTCGGAGGTGCTTTACAATGAACACCATCACTCGCTGGGACCCCTTCCGCAATATCTCCACCTTGCAGGAGCAGGTCAACCGGCTGTTCGAAGACTCTTTCTTCCGCGGCCGCTCTGACGAGTCCAGCCTTGCGGCATGGACCCCTGCAGTGGACATTTTTGAGGACGGCAACCAGATGGTGCTCAAGGCCGACCTGCCCGACGTCAATGAAAAGGACATCGAGGTTCGCCTGGAGAACAACACGCTCAGCATTCGCGGGGAGCGCAAATTCGAGAAAAAGGTGTCGGAGGAAAACTACCTGCGCGTCGAGCGCGCGTACGGCTCCTTCAGCCGCACCTTCTCTTTGCCCAACTCCGTGGACGCGGAGCACATCAATGCCGAGTACCGCAACGGCGTGCTGACGGTCACCCTGCCCAAGCGCGAGGAATCCAGGCCGCGGCAGATCAAAGTCAGCGCTGCCAACGGTCACAAATAAGCTGCAAGCAGCCGGGGGCCGGGCCCGAGGGCATGCGGCCCCCGAGCTGTGTTCTCGCCAAGGAGCTTTACCATGCGTTACGACAAACTGACACTCAAGGCTCAGGAGGCGGTGCAAGCCGCGCAGGAAGTGGCTGCCCAGCGGGATCATCAGCAGATTGAGCCCCTGCATTTTCTGGCTGCGCTCCTGCAACAGCGCGAAGGCATTGTGCCTCCCTTGCTTGCGCGGCTGGGTGTGCCGCAGCAGGTTCTTTCCACCGATTTGGAATCAAAGCTCGCTCAATTGCCCGCCGTCACGGGCGTTTCCCAGCAGTACTTGGGCCCCGCTGGCAACGATGTGCTGAAGCGCGCCTTTGACGAAGCGGAGAAGTTTCGCGACGAGTACGTTTCAACCGAGCACATTCTGCTGGCCATTGCGAGCCAGGCCAAGGACTCAGCCGCGGAACTGCTGCGGCGCAACGGCGCAAGCCGGGATGCCATCCTGCAAGCCCTCGCGTCCCTGCGGGGTACCCAGCGAGTCATCTCGGCCAATCCCGAAGCCACCTACCGCGCCCTCGAACAGTACACCCGTGATCTCACCGAGCAAGCCCGGCGTGGAAACCTCGATCCGGTGATCGGCCGCGACGACGAGATCCGCCGCGTCATGCAAATTCTCGCCCGCCGCACGAAAAACAATCCTGTCCTTATCGGCGAGCCCGGTGTGGGCAAGACCGCCATTGTCGAGGGCTTGGCGCATCGTATCGTGCAGGGTGACGTGCCCGAAGTGCTCAAGCCCAAGCGCATCGTCGCGCTGGATCTCGCCTCGATGATTGCCGGCACCAAGTACCGCGGCGAGTTTGAAGACCGCCTGAAGGCCGTGCTGAAGGAGATCAGCGAGGCGGATGGCCAGGTGATTCTTTTTATCGACGAGCTTCACACGCTGGTCGGTGCGGGCGCGGCGGAAGGCGCCATGGATGCCTCCAACATGCTCAAGCCCGCGCTGGCGCGCGGGGAGCTGCGCGCCATCGGCGCCACCACGTTGAATGAGTATCGCAGGCACATCGAAAAGGATCCGGCACTCGAGCGTCGCTTTCAGCCGGTATTCACCGGCGAACCCTCCCCGGAAGACACCATTGCCATTCTGCGTGGCCTCAAAGAGCGCTACGAGGTTCATCACGGAGTGCGCATCAAAGACGTAGCCATTGTTGCGGCCGCCACGCTTTCGCATCGCTACATCGCGGACCGCTTCTTACCGGACAAGGCTATCGACTTGGTGGACGAGGCCGCTGCAAGCCTGCGCATGCAGATCGATTCGATGCCGACCGAACTGGACGAGATTCAACGCCGCATTTTGCAATTGGAAATCGAGCGGCAGGCCCTTCTTAAGGAAGATGACGCCCACTCCCGGGACCGCCGTAAGCAAATTGAGTCGCAGCTCGCCTCGCTACGCGAGCAGTCCAATGCACTCAAGGCGCAATGGGAAAACGAAAAGAACGCCATCGCCGCCATTCGCACACTCAAAGAACAGATCGAACAACTCAAGACCGAGGAGCAGCGCTTTGAGCGCGAAGGCGATTTGGCACGCGTTGCGGAAATCCGCTACGGCAAGCTGGCCGCGGCCGAGCGGGAAATGAATGCCGCGCAGGAAAAGCTTGCGGCTTTGCAGAAGGAATCGCGCATGCTCAAGGAAGAAGTAGATGAGGAGGATATCGCGCGCGTCGTGAGCAAGTGGACCGGCATCCCGGTGGGCAAGCTTCTGGAGAGCGAAGTGCAAAAGCTCGTCCACATGGAAGAGCGACTGCGCATGCGAGTGGTAGGCCAGGAGGAAGCGCTGGCACACGTCTCAGACGCGATCCGTCGCAATCGCGCCGGTTTGGCCGATCCGCGCCGGCCCATTGGCTCCTTTATCTTCATGGGCCCGACCGGCGTGGGCAAGACCGAACTCGCGCGCGCCATGGCGGAGTTTCTTTTCGAAGATGAGCGCGCCATGGTACGGCTTGACATGTCTGAATACGGCGAGCGGCATGCCGTCGCGCGCATGCTGGGGGCCCCGCCGGGCTACGTGGGTTACGAGGAAGGCGGGCAACTCACCGAGCAGGTGCGCCACCGCCCGTATTCCGTCGTGTTGTTCGACGAAATTGAGAAGGCGCATCCGGATGTCTTCAACGTTCTGTTGCAGATTCTTGAGGACGGTCGCTTGACTGACGGCAAGGGTCGCACAGTGGATTTCCGCAACACCGTTCTGGTGATGACCAGCAATATCGCTTCGGCCGCCATCTTCGAACTGGCTGGCAAGGACACCGAGCAAATGCGCGCTCGCGCGATCGAAGCGCTGCGGGCCACTTTCCGTCCGGAGTTTTTGAACCGGATTGACGATATCATTTTGTTCCAGCCGCTCGGCACCGAAGCCCTTGGGCGCATCGTCGAACTGCAACTGGCGAACGTCAGCAAACTGCTGGCCGAACGCAAGATCACGATCGAACTCACCCCAGCGGCGCGCGAGCTGCTGTATCGCGAGGGCCTCGACCCGGCCTACGGCGCACGGCCCCTGAAGCGTGCCATCCAGCGGCTTGTCCAAGACCCATTGGCGATGCAGATTCTAGAAGGCAAGGCGCGCCCCGGCGATCACGTAGTGGCAGATGTCTCGCGCGGCACCAAGAAAATGAGCTTTGCGGTTCAAGAGGGCGAAGCGTCCACGCAAACGGCGTTACAGGGCGAAAAATCGGCTGCGTGACGGACTATCGGCGCGGCGGACAACTGTGATGTTAGGGGCCTTCCAGAGTCGGTTGACGAAACCGGAGCGGCTCCCTAAGCTGATTCTTGGGGAATTGGAGGCAGCGAAAACAGCATGAACACATTCAAGACCGCAATGCTGTTGACCGGCATGACCCTGCTGTTGGTTCTGGGCGGCCAGCTTATCGGCGGCCAGCAGGGAATGATCATGGCCTTTGGAATCGCCGTGGTCATGAACGGCATCGCGTATTTCTTCTCTGACAAGATGGCCCTGGCCATGAGCGGCGCGAAGCCCGTCACACGCGAACAAGCACCCCGCCTGTATGCCATCACTGAAAGGCTCTGCCAGCGCGCCGGCATGCCTCTTCCGCGCCTCTATGTGATCCCTGAGCATGCTCCGAATGCGTTCGCGACGGGACGCAACCCGCGCAACGCGGCCGTGGCTGTCACGGGTGGACTGTTGGAACTGATGAACGAAGAAGAAGTCGAAGGCGTGATCGCGCACGAACTGGCGCACGTGCGCAACTACGATATCCTCACTGCCTCCGTGGCGGCCACCCTTGCCGGCGCCATCACGATTCTCGCCCGCATCGGCATGTTCGGCGGCATGGGGCATCGCGACGAGCGAGGCGGCGGGGGACACCCGGCTCTTGCGATTCTCATGCTTATCCTGGCGCCGCTGGGCGCGCTGCTGATCCAGATGAGCATCTCTCGCCAGCGCGAGTTCGCCGCTGACGCCACGGCAGCCCGCATGGTCGGCCATCCCAATGGCCTGATCAAGGCGCTCGAGAAGCTCGGCTACTACAACAAGCGCATGCCCATGGACGTCTCACCGGCCACTTCGTCCTTGTTCATCGTCGCGCCGCTGGGTGGTTCGGGCTCATTCATGAATCTCTTCAGCACCCATCCGCCGCTTGAGAAGCGCATTTCCGCGCTCCGTGAGCTGGTTATCGTCGGGTAGCTTGGCTACGCACAATTCGCTGCCGGCGCGTAAAAGATGCGTTGTGTAGTACTCCAAGTGCAGCCCCAATTGCCACTCGCATTCCCTGTACGTCGTTGAAAAACAGGACGTTAGCTAAAGGCGGCAACTTTGCTCCCTTTGGCTTATCCCCTGCTCTATTTCCCTTCGCGAGGAACCTGTTTCACTTCGGAGAGAGGCTATGAGCGAAAACCAGAATGTGACTATCGAATCGGGAGCGCCGCGCTGGATAGGACTGGCCATCGCCGTCCTAGCCGTGCTATCGGTGGGTTCGCTGGCGTTTGGCTGGGCGGCGTGGAGTTCCGCCAAGCAAGGCCAGGTAACCAATCAGGATCTGATTGATCAGATCCATGCATTCCAGGAGAGCTACACCGTGCTGGCCAAGCGGCTTGAGAAGTCGGAGGCGGTCAACGCCGATTTGCAGGCCGACGTTGGCGTGGTCACCGACAAACTCAAGCTGACGCAGGGCGAGCTTTCCCGCGCCCGGGCGCAGGCCAAGGAGATTCGCGAGGAATACGCCAAGCAAATCGGCGAAATGGAATCCTCCGTCCGCGCTGAACTGGCGGAGAAGGCCAGCAGCGAGGATCTGCGCACTCTGAGTACGGACGTCGGTGGCGTGCGCACGGATCTCGAAGACACCCGGAAGAATCTTGGGATGGCCCGCGGCGAACTGGGCACCTTGATTGCCCGCAACGGCGAAGAGATCGCGCAGCTCCGCCGCCTCGGCGAGCGCGACTACTTCGAGTTCACATTGGACAAGAAGGGCAGCCGCGAAAAGCTGGGCAACGTCATGGTCGAGCTGCGCGGCACGGACGCCAAGAAGGGCAACTACAGCGTTGCCCTCTACGTGGAGGATCTGCGGCTCGAGAAGAAGAATCGCTCCATCAACGAGCCCATTTACTTCTACACCCGTGGCACGCGCCAGCCGCTGGAACTGGTGGTCAACCAGGTGGCCAAGAACAAAGTGGTCGGCTACCTCAGCGCTCCAAAATCCGTGCAGCAAGCTGCCCGCAACACCGGGAAGTAAGTCGACTGTGGCCGCTTTCGGAGCCAGGGCTTCGTCGCCTTGGCTCCGCGTTCTTGGAGCAACCCGGAGTCCCGGCCAGCAATCCATAATCAATACCAGGGGGCTGGACAATCATCCCGGTCGCTGCCAAGATAAAGATTCGCTTTTCGCTCGGGTTGGGGTCCACATTTTCTGAAGGGGGTAAGCATGACGAAGCGTCTTGTGTTGTTCGGGGTTGCGGTTCTTTTCCTTGCGACAATCGGGGTTACCGCAGGCGGCAAAGAAGGCACCTGGGTCGGCTGGGTTACAGACTCGCACTGCGGGGCGCCCAAGGGTGAGCCTGGTAAGCACTCTGCGGGTTGCGTGACGAAGTGCGTGAAGGATGGCGCCAGCTACGCGCTCTTCACTCCCGCGGACAAGAAAGTCTACACCATCACCAACGCCGACAAGGTCGCGGAACACGCCGGCCATCACGTCAAAATCAGCGGCACTCTCGATGGCGAGAAAATCACCATCAAGTCCATTGAGGCAACGGGCGAGCAGAAGGGTTCAGGGCTGTAGCTCAATCTTGCTTCGCACTGAGGGGCGGAGGTTCTGCGCGGAACCTCCGCCCTTTTCTTTCTGTGCTAGGATGCCTCCTTCATGCCTCCGCTTGCGATTCTGGCCGCGACAATTCTCACTCCTCTTGAAGTCCTCTCCGATGCGGTTGCCCTGGTGGATGGCGGAAAAATTGTCGAAGTCGGTCCGCGTCTTGCGGTTCGCATTCCTCCCGGCGCTCACACGATAGACGCCCGGCAACAGACCCTCGTCCCAGGATTCGTGGACGTCCACATCCACGGCGCCGGCGGCTGCGATGTGATGGATTCCGACCCCGGCGCAGTCCGCACGGTTGCGGCCACCATCGCGCGCTTCGGAACGACGTCGTTTGTCCCGACCACGGTAACCGCTTCGCCCGAACAGACCGTGTCGGCCCTCGAGCGGATCAACGCATTCCTCCGCGGGACCAGCCTTGCGGACGCGCAGCATTGCGCAGAGCCGCTGGGCATTCACCTCGAAGGCCCCTTCATTAATCCGGCCCGTCGCGGCGTCCATCCTTCCGAATGGATCGCAGCCCCTTCTCTCGAGTTGCTACGGCAGTTCACGGCATCCGGCGGGGTTCGGATCCTAACGCTCGCTCCCGAGATCCCCGGCGCCCTGGAGCTTATCTCTGCCGCGCGCCAGCAGCAGATTGTCGTCTCGATGGGACACACGGATGCGACCGCCGACCAGGCCGGCGAAGCCATCCGCCGCGGTGCATCGCACGCTGCGCACGTCTTCAACGCCATGCGGCCTTTTTCCCATCGCGACTCGGGCGTGATTGGCGCCGTTCTCTCTTCGCCAGAGGTCACCGCTGAGCTCATCGCCGACGGCATCCACGTGGACTCCGCGGCCATGCGCATGCTGCTCGCCGCGAAGGGCGCGGATCGCACTATTCTCGTCAGCGATGGCACCGCCGCCACCGGCATGCCCGACGGCCGCTATCGCCTCGGTACATTTGAGGTGACCGTGTCGAACGGCGTGTGCCGAAACTCCGAAGGCCGCCTCGCCGGCAGCACACTCACGCTCGACCGCGCGATCCGTAACATCGTCGGGCTTGGTGTTCCGCTCAATCACGCGGTGCAAATGGCCACTCTGAATCCCGCCCGGCTGTTGGGCGTTGAGAAACGCAAAGGCGCGATCGCGCCTGGTGCGGACGCTGATCTTGTTTTGTTGGACGAAGGCCTGGCGGTGCGTGGGGTAGTGTGCCGCGGCGTTCCCCTCGCGGCTCAGGCCTCAGGGATTTAGCGGGATCTTCAGTTCTTCGGCAAGCTGGTAAGGATTGAACGGGCTGCACGCGAAGTAGCGGCCGTCCACCTGAATCGTCGGCACTCTCCGCCGCCCGTCGTTTACGCGCAAGACCAAGTCTTCTGCGTCCGGATCTTCATCCACATTAACTTCCCGGAACGCGACGCCGCGCTCCTGCAAGAATAGCTTGGCACGCCGGCAATCCCCGCAATGCGTAGAGGTGTAGACCACGACTTCCAAGGCGTTCGTCTCCCAGAGTAGATGAAACCGGCTGCGGAAAGACTTGGGGTTATTCGACGTCAGCGGACGAGCCGCCGTGGGTCGCCACGTCCGTGCGCACTCGCGCGCGCTCCAAGGCTGCCAGTGCGCGCTCCCAATCAACATCGGACTCGCCATGCTTGGCCAAGCGCTCTTCCGCGCGCTTCAGCGCATCGCGGGCCCGGTCCGCGTCAATTTCGTCAGCGCGTTCGCCAACCTCAGCCAGCACAATCACCCGATCCGGCAGGACTTCGGCGAAACCGTTGACGATCGCCAGGTGGTAGACATCCTTGCCCAGCCGGTAGGTCAAGTCTCCCACACCCAGTTCGGTCAGCAGAGGCGCGTGCCCGGGCAGTATCCCAAGGTAGCCGCGACGCGCCGGAAGTTGGACTTCTTCCACTTGCTCCTCGGCCAGCAGCCGTTGCGGCGTCACGATTTCCAGCGTCAGTTTGTGTTGTGCTTCCGTTGCCATGGACTACTCTTCCTGCATCTTCTTGGCCCGCTCCACCACTTCTTCAATCGTGCCCATCAGGTAGAAAGCTTGCTCCGGCAACTCGTCGTGCTTGCCCTCCACGATCTCCTTGAACCCGCGGATCGTGTCTTCCACCTTCACATACTTGCCCTTCAGGCCGGTGAATTGCTCCGCAACGAAGAAGGGCTGCGACAGGAACTTCTGAATTTTGCGCGCGCGCGCAACGGTCAGCTTGTCTTCGTCGGAAAGCTCTTCGATGCCCAGAATGGCGATGATGTCCTGAAGGTCCTTATAGCGCTGCAGGATGGACTTCACCGCGCGCGCCACGGTGTAATGCTCCTGTCCCACGATGCGCGGGTCCAGAATGCGCGAGTAGCTGGCCAGCGGATCCACGGCCGGATAGATTCCCAGCTCGGCCACTTGCCGGCTCAGGTTGGTGGTTGCATCCAGGTGCGTAAAGGTGGCCGCCGGCGCGGGGTCGGTGTAGTCGTCTGCCGGAACGTAAATCGCCTGCACCGAAGTAATCGAGCCTTTCTTTGTCGACGTGATGCGCTCCTGCAACTCGCCGATTTCCGTATTCAGGTTGGGCTGATAGCCCACCGCAGACGGCATGCGCCCCAGCAGCGCGGAAACCTCCGAACCTGCCTGCACAAAACGGAAAATGTTGTCGATGAACAGGAGGACGTCCAGCCCTTCCTGGTCGCGGAAGAACTCGGCCACCGTCAGGCCCGTCAGTCCCACACGCAGGCGCGCGCCGGGCGGCTCCGTCATCTGCCCATAGATCAGCGCCGCACGCGACTTTTCAATCTCCTTCAAGTTGACGACGCCCGACTCCTGAAACTCCAGCCAAAGGTCATTCCCTTCGCGCGTGCGCTCGCCCACACCGGCAAACACCGACACGCCGCCGTGTTTCATCGCGACGTTGTTGATCAATTCCATGATGACCACCGTCTTGCCCACGCCCGCGCCGCCGAACAAACCGATCTTGCCCCCCTTCAAGAAGGGCTGAATCAGGTCAATCACCTTGATGCCGGTCTCAAACATCTCGAGTTGCGTGGACTGCTCTTCGAGCGTCGGCGGCTGACGGTGAATGGGGTACGACGTTTCGCTCTTTATCGGCCCGAGTTTGTCCACCGGCTCGCCCAGCACATTCATCACGCGGCCCAATGTCGCGCGGCCCACTGGAACCGAAATCGGCGAGCCCTCATCCAATGCGGTCATCCCGCGCACGATGCCGTCGGTCGGCTTCATCGCCACGCAGCGCACGCGCCCTTCGCCAAGGTGCTGCTGGACCTCCGTCACCACGTCCAGCGGTTCCGCCATCTTGAAGCCGTCGCTGGTGATGCGCACCGCGTTGTAAATCGCTGGCAGCTTCTCTGCCGCAAACTGGACGTCGACCACCGGCCCGATCACCTGGACCACGCGCCCTGTGTTTTTTGCACTCGCCATCATGCTCTCCTCTGTGCCGTCTCTACTGCGCCGCGGCCGCGCCGCTCACTACCTCAATAATTTCCTTGGTGATCGCCGCCTGGCGCACTTTGTTCATGTGCAGCGTCAGTTTCTCAATCAACTCGCCAGCGTTGTTGGTCGCCGCGTCCATGGCCGTCATGCGCGCAGCGAACTCCGCTGCTGACGATTCCAGCAGGCACCGGTACACCTGCGTTTCCACAAACCGGGGCAGCAGCTTATCGAGTATCTCTTGCGGCGGCTGCTCGTAGATGTAATCGACGGCCCGCGAATCCGGCCCCGCAGCTTGTTCAATCTCCACGGGGTCAATCGGCAGCAGTTTGTCCACCGTCAGCTTCTGTGAAAGCACGCTCTTGAACTCGTTGTACACCACATACACGGCATCAATCTCGCCCGTCGAGTAGGCCCTCACCAGCCTCTCGGAAATCTCTTTCGCGTGCTTGAACTCCAGCCGCAGGAAAACACCCACGTACTCCTCGCCCAAAGGAACCCCGCGCCGCCGCAGCCCATCGCGCCCCTTCTTGCCCACGGGCACCACCGCCAATTCCTTCTCTGCGTTCTGCCGGACAAACTCCAGCGTGCGGCGCATCACGTTGGTGTTGAATGCGCCGCACAATCCCTTGTCGCCGGTCAGCGACAGCACTCGCACGCGCCGTTCCTCGCGTCGCGCCATCAACGGGTGCGTCGGATTCTCCATGCGCGCCATCGCCGAACGCATCAGGTTCGCCATCTGCCGGGCATACGGACGCGCCGCCAGAGCATTTTCCTGCGCCCGCCGAAGCTTCGCAGCCGCCACAAACTTCATGGCGCGCGTTATCTGCTGCATGTTCTTGATGGTTCGAATGCGCCGCCGGAAGTCGAGAAGTGTTGGCATGAGGGTTTCGCGTTGCTACTTGCCCGCCCCCGCGAAGCGCTCTTTGAAGGCCTCGAGTGCCAGCCCGATTTCGCCTTCCAGTGCGTCGTCCAGCTTTTTCTGCTCTGCGATTTTCTTCAGCACGGCCGGATAGTTCGTTTCCACAAACGCGAACATTTCACGCTCATAACGGCGGCAATCAGCCGCGGGGATACCATCCAGATGTCCGTGCGTACCTGCGTAGATCACCAGGACTTGCCGCTCTACCGCCAGTGGCACGAACTGATCCTGCTTCAGCACTTCTGTCAGCCGTTCGCCGCGCGCAAGCTGCGCCTGCGTGGCCTTATCCAGTTCAGATCCAAACTGCGCAAATGCCGCCAGCGACCGGTACTGCGCAAGGTCCAGCCGCAGCGTGCCGGCCACCTGCCGCATCGCCTTGATCTGCGCATTGCCGCCCACGCGGCTTACGGAAAGCCCCACGTTCACGCCCGGCCGGATGCCGGAGTTGAACAGGTCCGCTTCCAGATAAATCTGCCCATCGGTAATGGAAATCACGTTCGTCGGAATGTAAGCGGACACGTCGCCGGCCTGTGTTTCAATCACCGGCAACGCCGTCAGCGAGCCGCCACCGTTGGAATCGCTCATCTTCGCGGCGCGTTCCAGCAACCGCGAGTGCAGGTAGAACACGTCGCCCGGGAACGCCTCGCGTCCAGGCGGGCGCCGCAGCAGCAGTGAGATCTCGCGGTACGCCTGCGCATGCTTTGAAAGGTCGTCGTAGAAGCACACCGCATGGCGTCCGGTGTCGCGGAAAAACTCGCCCATCGCGCACGCCGCATACGGTGCGATGTACTGCATCGAGGCCGGCTCGCTACCCGACGCCGCAACGATAATCGTGTAGTCCATCGCGCCCGCATCGGTCAGCGCCTTGACCACTTGCGCGATCGTCGAGCGCTTCTGCCCGATGGCACAGTAAATGCAAATCATGTTCTGGCCCTTCTGGTTGATGATGGTGTCCAGAATGATGGCCGTCTTGCCCGTCTGCCGGTCGCCAATGATCAGCTCGCGCTGCCCGCGGCCAATGGGAATCATCGAATCAATCGCTTTGATGCCGGTCTGCAGCGGTTCACGCACTGGTTGCCGCTCGACCACGCCCGGTGCCAAACGCTCCAGCGCGTTGCGCTGCTTGGTCACGATGGCCCCGCGCCCATCCAGCGCCTCGCCGATGGGATTCACCACGCGGCCCACCATTTCGTCGCCCACCGGCACGGACATGATCGTGCCCGTACGCTTGACCGTGTCGCCTTCCTTGATCTCGGTGTACTCCCCCAGCAGCACCGCGCCAACTTGATCTTCCTCCAGATTCAACGCAATGCCCGTAACGTGATGCGGAAATTCGAGCATCTCGCCGGCCAT
>Ga0187893_10012788_pt1 | contig 11837 bp, 15 predicted proteins | sample MA1701074metaG_FD_139574 | JGI IMG/M metagenome (GOLD analysis project Ga0187893, IMG submission 139574) | White microbial mat communities from a basaltic lava cave in the Kipuka Kanohina Cave System on the Island of Hawaii, USA - MA170107-4 metaG ... | reverse complement strand
CTCCACCGTCTGGGCGGGCTCCGGGCGCCGGGTGTAGTCGGGGTCGGCGTCCACGGCGCGGATGATGCCCTCCCGGTCGATCACGAAGCGGGCCGGGATGGGCAGGCGCCAGGTGCCGTCGCCGTTGCCCTTCGGCAGGTCGATCCCGAACTTCGTGTAGATCGCCTGCAGCGGCTCGGGCAGGGTGAAGACGAGCCCGTACTGCTCGGCCACCCGATTGCCGAGATCGCGTAGCACCTCGTAGGTCATGGGCTTGGGCTCCTCCGTCTCGCGCGTGGTGCGCACCATCTGGGGCGACACCACGACGAGCGCGGCGCCGGCGGCGGCGATCTCGGGCAGGGCTTGCTGCAGAGCGTCCAGCTCTGCGTTGCAGTAGGGTCACCAGCGGCCGCGGTAGAAGGAGAGCACGACCGGCCCGCGGGCCCGCAGGCTCGCCAGGCTCACCGGCTGGCCGGCCACGTTGGGCAGCGTGAAGTCGGGAGCGGGCGCCCCGACCTTGGCCACCCGGCTCACGATCCCGGAGGCCCGGAGGTCCTCCACGCTCTTGTGCATGACCGCGCGGACCTCGGGCGGCATGCGGGTCTTGCCCATTTCGCGGATCGCGGCGAGCTTTTCCTCGAGTGACATGACGTCTCCTTACCCGCGCATGAGCGCGGCGAGGTCGGTGATGGTGCCGACAATGTGGTCGGCGGTGAAGCCGAGCTCTTCCGGCGGCTCGGCGGTGCGCCGCTGGATCCAGAAGGTCTCGAGGCCGGCCGAGGCGGCTCCGGCCACGTCCCAGCAGTTCGAGGACACGAAGCCCATGTCGGCCGGCCGCACCCGGAGGTGCTCGGGCGCGAGGTGGTAGACGCGCGGGCTGGGCTTGAAGATCTTCACCTCCTCGACGCTCAGGATGCCGTCGAGCAGATCGACGATCCCGGCGCTCCGGGCCGCCGCCTCCAGCATCTTGGGCTCGCCGTTGGAGAGGATCGCGAGCCGGAGGCCGCGCTGCTTCAGGGCGCGCAGCCCCGGCTTCACGTCGGGGAAGGCGGCGAGGCTCAGGTAGGCCTCCAGCAGCCGCGCGCGCCTGTCGGGCGTGAGCTCGAGCCCGAGGCTCTTCGCGGCGTAGACGAGGCCGTCTTCGGTGAGCCGCCAGAAGTCCCGATGCCGGCCCATCAGGCTGCGCAGCATGCTGTACTGGAGCTGCTTGAGGCGCCACAGCTGGGCCAGGGCTTCCCCCTTCCCCGGAAAGAGCTCCTCACCCAGCGCGGTGACCGAGAACACGTCGAAAAGCGTGCCGTACGCGTCGAACGCGACCGCCTTCATGGGACCTCCTTCCTCGTCCGCTTCCTGGAGACCCGACGCGGCCGTGTCCCCTCGAGCACGCTCAGCACGACCTCGACGACCTCCTCGAGGGCCGCGCGGTCCGGGAAGGTCTTGGCCATCACCGACAGCCCCTGGGCGCTGCTCGTGAGGAAACGGGCGAGGGCCCGCGGGTCCTGGGTGGCGGCCAGCTCCCCCGCCGCGCGGGCGCGCTCGAGCGCGCGGAGGAAGGCGGCCTCGAGCTTCACGAGCGAGCCGCCGACCTTGGCCGCGGCGCCGCGATCGCGCCGCGACAGCTCCACCGCCGAGTTCGTCACCAGGCAGCCGTGGGGCCGGCGGCGATCGAGCGACCCCTCCACCCGGAGACGGAAGAAGCGGCGGATCGCCTCGATCCCGGAGCCGGGCGTCTCGAGCGCCTCGAAGAGCTCCCGGGCGACGACGCGCTGGTAGCGGTCCAGGGCGGTGAGGAAGAGGGTGCGCTTGTCGCCGAAGGTGGAGTAGAGGCTCCCCCGCTGGATGCCCATGTGGGCGACCAGGTCCTCGACGGAGGTGGCCGCGTAGCCCTTGGACCAGAACGCGCCCATGGCGCGGTCCAGGACCGCCTCGCGGTCGAACTCCTTGGGGCGGGGCATCGCGGCCGGAACATACCCAATCTTGAACGATCGGTCAAGAATAAACTCGGCTAGGATGCACGCCGGGAGGGAACGACCCATGATCCTGGAGCGCTTCAAGGTTCCGCAGAAGGACCAGGTGCGGGTGTCCGAGGCGGCCCTACGCCGGACCGTCACCCAGATCTTCGAGAAGCTGGGCGTGACCCGGGAAGACGCCGCCGACGCGGCGGACACCCTGACCATGACCGACCTCCGCGGGGTCGAGACGCACGGCGTCTCGAACATGCTGCGCGCCTATGTGCGCGACTACCGGGCCGGCAAGCTCGACCCGCGCCCGGGCTTCCGGATCGAACGCGAGTCGCCCGGCACCGCGGTGATCGACGCCGAGCGGCGGCTCGGCATCATCGTGGGGCCCAAGGCGATGCGGCTGGCGATCGAGAAGGCCCGCACCGTCGGGGTCGGGGTGGTCACGGTCCACAACAGCGGGCACTTCGGCGCGATCGGCCACTTCGCGATGCAGGCTGCGGCCGCCGACATGGTGGGGGTGTGCTTCACCGCGGCCGGGCTGCACGTGGTCCCCACTTTCGGCTCGAAGCCGCTGCTCGGCACCAACCCCATCGCGCTGGCCGCGCCGGCGCGCCACGAGGCGCCCATGCTCTTCGACGCGGCAACTCGGCCATCGCGGGCAACAAGATCCGGCTGGCGATGCGGCTCGGCTCGCCGCTGCTGCCGGGCTGGGTCACCGACAAGGACGGCCACCCGATCATGGAGGAGAAGCCGGTCTTCGACCGCGACGACTTCTACCAGGCCCCCCTCGGCGGCACCCGCGAGCAGGGCTCGCACAAGGGCTACGGCTTCGCGCTCATGGCCGAGGTGCTCTCGACCTTGCTGGCGGGCGCGCTGCCCACGATGCTCGCGCCGGGGAGCGGTTCGAAGAATCAGTTCGCGGCGTACAGCATCGCGGCCTTCATCGATCTCGAGCGGTTCAAGGACACCATGGACGAGATGCTGCGGACCCTCCGGACCGCCGCGCCGGCGCCTGGCCAGGAGCGCGTCCTCTACCCGGGCCTGTCGGAGGCCGAGGAGCTCGCGCATCGCCGCGCCCACGGGATCCCGCTCCACAAGGAAGTGATCCAGTGGTTCGGCGAATGCACGAGCGAGATGGGCCTTGCGCCGCTCGCTATTTCTCCAGGGTCTGCTTCATGATGCCCATCCCCTGCTCGATCATTCCCTGGATGTAACCGGCCACCTCGTTCGGCAGCAGGTCGGCAACCCAGACGATCCGACTCCGTCCCTCGCCCTCGGCGAAGATCTGCAGCGAGGCGTTGTGGTGCGTGAGCCGCGGGCTGCCCACCACCGACCAGACGAGTCGGCACGCCGCATCGTCGACGTCGACGATGAGCTCCCGGGCCACCTGGCCGTTGGCGAAGGTGACCACGCGAGCGCCCTCTTCCATGCGCGTGTCGACGACGAAGCCGGGCGCCAGGCGCTGGTGCACCGCGCCCACGTCGCGCACTGCGTCCCAGATCCTCTCGGGGCGCGCGTTGACCAGCACTTCCTTCCGGATGGACGCCATTGCGTAGCTCCTTCGGCCGTCTAGAGGATCCGCCGCGCGATGCCGGGATAGTCGAGGACGAGGCTGTTGCGGTCGGTGTTGAGCTCGGCGGTGAAATCGGAATCGAGCGCACGGAACCGCCAGCGTGTCCCGGAGGGACCGCGCTCGAGCAGCGTGTACTCCTGCGGCGCCACCTGACTGGTCAGCTCGGGCAGCGCAACCCAGGCCACGTCGATCGCCACCGGCCGGCCGATGACCACATCGGGGAGCCGCCGCATCGGCAGCGTATTGGTGAAGGGCGACGGGTAGACGTCGATGTCCACGCAGCCGTCGAGAGCCAGCGGCGCGCCGGTGGCCGCGTCGGTCCAGCGGCCGCGGCCGTCGGCGCGGAGGTCGAGGACGCGCGCCGGCTCCTCGAGCACCTCGATCCGCGCGCGCCGGACCGTCCAGCTCTCGTCGCATTCGACCACGTAACGTGCCCGGAACGGTCGGCCGGCGTCGTCGACCGCGACGATCAGGCTGTCCGCGCGCACCGCACCCGGCTCCATGGAGAGCCGCAGATGCTCGAGCCCGCGGCGGTCCCAGGCCCCCCAGAGCACATCGACCGTCGCCATGCGGGAATCATCCCAGAACCAGCACGGGGGCGCTGGCGGGATCCGGACCCGATCACTGACGGTGTCCGAAAACCGCGAGACGCCGGCGCCTCTCCTGCGCGATCATGGGCCCCATGGACCTGGACGCCGACGCCTGTTACCGGGCCATCTCCACGCGTGACGCCCGCTTCGACGGGCGCTTGTTCATCGGCGTGAAGACGACCGGCATCTACTGCCGCCCGATCTGCCCGGCCCGGACGCCCAAGCGCGAGAACCTCGTCTTCTACCCGTCGGCGGCGGCCGCCCAGGAGGCGGGCTTCCGCCCGTGCCTGCGCTGCCGGCCCGAGACCGCCCCCGATCTCGGCGTCTGGCGCGGCACGTCGAACACCGTGTCGCGCGCCCTGGCGCTGATCGAGAAGGGCGGTTTGGACGGCACCGACGTGGAGGCCCTCGCCGAGCGGCTGGGAGTCGGCGAGCGGCAGCTGCGCCGGCTCTTTCGACAGCACCTGGGCGCCTCCCCGATCGCGGTCGCGCAGACGCGGCGCGTGCTCCTCGCCAAGCACCTGATCCACGAGACGCGGCTGCCGATGGGAGAGGTCGCGCTGGCCGCGGGCTTCGGCAGCATCCGCCGGTTCAACGAGACCTTCCAGCAGCTCTTCCGCCGGCCGCCCAGCACGTTGCGACGCGGTGGCACGGCCGCCTCGTCGGCGGCGACCGGGCCAACCGGAGAAGTCTCGATCCTGCTGCCCCATCGTCCACCCTATGACTGGCCGGCGATGCTCGCGTTCCTCCGCGCGCGCGCGATTCCCGGCGTCGAGACGGTGTCACGCGACGGCTATGCGCGCACGATCGAGATCGCCGGCGCGCACGGGACGGTCGCGGTGCGTCCGACCGCGGGGAGCGCTCTGCGGGCCACGATCCAGTTCCCGCAGCTCTCCGCGCTGCCCACGATCGTCGCGCGCCTGCGGCGCGTCTTCGACCTCGCCGCGGACCCGGAGGTGATCGGCGCGCATCTGGCCGAGGATCCCGCGCTCGCCCCGCTGGTGGCGGCCCGGCCGGGGTTGCGGGTCGCCGGGGCGTGGGACGGCTTCGAGCTGGCGGTGCGTGCGCTGCTCGGACAGCAGATCACGGTGACGGCGGCGGTGGGGATCGCGGGCAAGCTCGTCGCGACCTACGGCAAGCCGCTGGCCGGCGCGATCCTGGGATTCGATGGGCTCACCCACGTCTTCCCGGCTCCCGAGCGACTGGCGGAGAACGACCTCTCGACGCTTGGCCTGACCCGCTCGCGCGCGGCGGCGCTCGGCTCGCTCGCGCGAGCCGTGATGGCCGATCCGGAGATCTTCGGTCCCCGGCGCAGCCTCGATGAGGCGATCCTGAACCTTCGCGCCCTCCCCGGGATCGGCGAGTGGACCGCCCAGTACATCGCCATGCGCGAGATGCGCGAGCCCGACGCCTTCCCCGCCGCCGACATCGGGTTAATGCGCGCCATGGCCGACCGGAAGGGGCGGAGGCCGAGCCCCGGGGAGCTGCTCGCTCGCGCCGAGCGCTGGCGGCCCTGGCGCGCGTACGCCGCGCAACATCTGTGGGCGTCCCAGGGGATGAGCTATGATCGCCGGGGGGCCTCTGATGATCGATCTCCTCTACGGTCGCGGCACGATCCCGGTCTCGCCGCCCGACGGCTGCGTCCCGGTGGTGATCCAGAAGCGCCCGATGCCCGTGCTGGCGGAGCCGCTCGCCGCGGTCGGAAGAGCGCTGGCCGACCCCATCGACAGCCCGCCCCTGCGAGAGCTCGCGCGCGGTAAGCGCTCGGCCTGCATCCTCATCTGCGACATCACCCGGCCGGTCCCGAACGGCCTCTTCCTGCCGCCCCTGATCCGCACGCTCCTCGACGCGGGCGTGCCTCGCTCGGGCATCACGGTCCTGGTCGCCACCGGGCACCATCGGCCGAACGAGGGGCCGGAGCTGGCGTGGCAGACGCAGATGCAGCTCCGGCCCATGCGGATCGGCCGCGTGCGCCTCTGACCGCCTGGACGAGCTGGACGCGGGGCTGACCGGCGTGGAGCGGGTGACCGATCTCACCGCCGCCGTCGCGGAGAGCATGGCGCGCCATCGTGACCCCCACGTGGCGTTCGTGCCCGAGGGGCCCTACGTGGTGCCGGTTCACGAGGAGGCGTGATGTTCGACGCGGTCATCGTCGGGGCCGGGTTCGCCGGCCTGTACACGCTCCACCGCCTGCGCGGGCTAGGGCTCTCGGCAAAGGTCTACGAGGCGGGCAAGGGCGTCGGCGGCACCTGGTACTGGAACCGCTACCCGGGTGCGCGCTGCGACGTCGAGAGCATGGACTACTCCTATTCGTTCTCGGACGAGCTCCAGCAGGAGTGGCGCTGGACCGAGCGCTACGCCGCCCAGCCCGAGATCTTGAAGTACATCAACCATGTGGCGGACCGGTTCGACCTGCGCCGGGATGTTCAACTAGAAACACGCGTAAAGGCAGCCACCTTCGACGAGGCGGCGAACCGATGGACGATCGAGACCGACCGCGGTGAGCGCGTGTCGGCGCGGTTCTGCGTCATGGCCACCGGCTGCCTGTCCGACGCCCAGGTGCCCGACTTCAAGGGCCTCGAGAGCTTCGAGGGCAAGTGGTATCACACCGGCCACTGGCCACACGAAGGCGTCGACTTCACCGGCCAGCGGGTCGGGATCATCGGGACCGGCTCCTCCGCCATCCAGTCGACCCCGATCATCGCCGGTCAGGCGAGCCACCTGTTCGTCTTCCAGCGCACGCCGAACTACAGCGTCCCCGCCCACAACGTGCCCCTCGACCCGGAGTACGAGCGGCGGGTCAAGGCGGGCTACGCCGAGTTCCGCCGCCAGGCCCGCGAGTCACGGGTTGGCTTCGTCATGGAGCGGAGCGGCGACTCCGCACTGGCGGTGCCCGCCGACGAGCGGGAGCGCGAGTACGAGAAACGGTGGGGCCGCGGGGGCCTCGGCTTCTCGGCGACCTACACCGACATCCTGACCAGCCAGGAGGCGAACGACACCGCCGCCGAGTTCTTCCGGGCCAAGATCCGGGCCATCGTCCGCGATCCGTCGGTGGCGGAGCTCCTCTGTCCTCAGGACTATCCCCTGGGCACCAAGCGCCTCTGCGTCGACACCGGCTACTACGCGACCTTCAACCGGGACAACGTCACGCTGGTCGATGTCCGCACGGTCCCGATCGAGGCGATCACCCCCCGTGGCGTCCGGACGCGGGCGGCCGAGTACGCCGTCGACCGCATCGTGTTCGCCACCGGGTTCGACGCGATGACCGGCGCCCTGCTCAACATCGACATCCGCGGGCGGGGCGGCCGGAAGCTTCAGGAGAAGTGGGCCGAGGGCCCGCGTACCTATCTCGGCATCGCCGTCGCCGGCTTCCCGAATCTCTTCACGATCACCGGCCCGGGCAGCCCCTCCGTGCTCAGCAACATGATCGTCTCGATCGAGCAGCACGTCGATTGGATCACCGACTGCATCACCTACCTGCGCGCGCACGATCGCGAGCGCATCGAGGCCACTGCGGAGGCGGAAGAGGCGTGGGTCGCCCACGTCAACGAGGTGGGACACATGACCCTCTACCCGCGCGCTGCGTCCTGGTACATGGGCGCGAATATCCCCGGCAAGCCCCGCATCTTCATGCCCTATATCGGCGGGGTCGGGCTCTACCGGGAGAAGTGCGACGAGGTCGCGGCCAAGGGCTACGAAGGGTTCGCCCTGAGCGGCCGCTGTCCCTCACCCCGGCCGAACAACTGATCGGCCGATCACGCTCTCCACGCCGGTGTCGCGAATGCCGGGGCCGGGGTACATGGGTCACAGCGTCGCGTGCGCGGGTCCACCCCGTCGCCGAGCGCGCTGGCGTCACGATCGAAGAGATGCTGGCGGGCGCCGCCGGTGGTACGCTGCTGAAGCGGTTCCGACGCTAGCCGAGATCGCAAACACGGCGACCTTCATGGCGTCGGACCAGGCCGCGCGATGACGGGCACCGTGGCCAACCTGACCTGTGGCTTCCTCGTCGACTAGAGCGGTTCGAGGACGGAGATGAGATGAAGTTCCTGTGCCTGATCTGTGCCGAAGCCGTGATGGAGCAGCTGCCGAAGGCCGATGCGGACAAGCACTTCCGGGAGTACGCCGAGTTCACGGAGAGCATCAAGACCAGCGGCCACTTCCTCGGAGCGAACCGACTGAAGCCTCCCCATACCGCGACCACGATCCGTGTGCGCGACGGCAAGGTCCTGGCCACCGACGGACCCTTCGCAGAAACCAAGGAACAGTTCGGCGGCTACTACCTCATCGAGGCCAGGGACCTGAACGAGGCGATCCAGGTGGCATCGCGGATCCCCGGGGCCCGACTCGGATGTGTCGAGGTGCGACCGGTCGCGGACGATCCCCAGACGCTCGCCCTCGGGCTCGACTCTCCGCGCGCCTCGCTGCGGGGAGGTATGACCGATGACAGATGAACTGGAGCGAAACAAGAAGTCCGTGATCGAGTTCTACGAGCTGATGTTCAACGAGTGTCGGCCCGTTGAAGCCGTTGAGAGATATGCAGGGGACGCGTACATCCAGCACAACCCCGGCGTGGCTGACGGGAAGGATGGCTTCATCAAGCACTTCCTAAGGATGGCTTCATCAAGCACTTCCTGTGGATGGCGCAGAAGTATCCGGGCAAGCACGTTCACTTCAAGCGCGTGATCGCCGAGGGGCAGTACGCTCGCTGTCTTGCACTACCATACCACATGGCCAGGCGAGGCCGACGGAGCGAACATCGATATCTTCCGACTCGATGATCACGGCAAGATCGTGGAGCATTGGGATGTGCTGCAAACCGTGCCCGAGACGTCTGCCAACGCCAACACGATGTTCTGACGCCACCGCCCGCCTTCACCGACTCACGCCAGCGCCGCCCGGAATAGCTGCAGGTACTCAGGGTGCGCCAGCGGGAGGCTCCGGGCCTCGTCGAGGCTCACCCACCGTAGCTCAGAGTGCTCCGAACCTTGCAGCTGTGGCTCGCCCGTCCAGCCCCTGACCACGAACATGTGGTACCGGGCGTCTCCGTGTTCAGTCGGCCGCGGCTCCCCGAGGACGGCCACTTCCTCGAAGACCTGCGCGGCAATGCCCAGCTCCTCATGAAGCTCCCGGACGAGGGTCGCGGCCGGGGCCTCATTGCCGTCGCAGTGGCCGCCAGGGACATCCCATACCGCCGGATAGAACACCCGCTCATCCGAGCGCTTGGCCAAGAGGAGCGTCCGGCCGCGCACCAGCAGGCCCCCCGCGCAGGTTCTCATGCCGTTCACCTCGCCCGTTGCGAGCCTGTTCATCGGCTCTACGTTCAAGCAGAACGCCGCGGTAGCGAACTTCTCCCGTCACGGCCAGGAGAAAGACGGTCCCGTAGTCGCGCGCGACCGTAATGCGGCCCCGGTCAGGTGCAGCGCCTGATTCGGCGTTTGCCAGACGACAACATCCATTATCTTCATGTTCACCCTGCCTGGTGGCTTACGCCCGAGGTATGGAGCGGCTGAGCCAGTCCTCGAAACGCGTCGGGCCGATGCGCGGGTTGTCGCCGGGGCTGAGGCGTTGATCGTTCAACTCCGTGCCGAAGTAGCGTGCGTGGACGTCTGTGGTCACCTTCCGTGCGTCTCGGTTTGCGCTCAAGAATCGTCGGACGAGTTCGTCGAGACGTACCGGTTCGGGACCCGCCAGCGTGCCGTTCAACGGTTCCTCGACTGCGACGTCGGCCAGTGCCGCAGCGACGTCATCCGACACGACGGGCTGCACAAGGGCAGGTGACAACCGAACCGTTTGCCCGTCGGCGGCCGATTGGGCGATGCCGCTCACGAACGCAGAGAACTGCGTTGAGGATCGTATAAGGAATCCTGGAGGCCTTGATCAGGTTTTCTTGGGCCATCTTCGCCCGGAAGTAACCACTCGCAAGAAGGCGATCGGTGCCGACAACCGACAGCGCAACGTGATGTCCCAGGCCAGCGGCCGCTTCCGAGACAAGGAGGTTACGCCCTGCCGTCTCGAAGAACTCAAAACTGCCTTGTCCTCGAATGACGGCGAGTTGGCCACGTCGACGACGCCCTGCGCGCCGGCAAGCACTCCAGCCAGTCCCTCACCAGTGAGGACGTTGACGCCCGAAGAGGGTGACGCCGCCACTACCTAATGGCCCTGCTGACGGAGGTTGTTCACGAGCTTTCTTCCGATGAGCCCGCTGCCGCCAATAACCGCGATCTTCATGCCGGATCTTCCTAGTGTTTCGCCCGCAAGTCGGAGAAAACAAGGGGGCGGGAGCGAAACGCCATCAGTCTGCATGCGAAAGTTAGCCGTCCTGCGCAAGAGCGACGACCCGCTCATAGAGCCTCGTGTCCTTGTCGGTCACGAGTCCCACCCGAGGATGATAGCGCAGCCCAGACTGCGTCTCGGCTGCCGCCGAAAGGGCCGCACGCGCAAGTTCCTCGGCTGTGTCCTCATTGCCGAGATGGGCGTTAACCACCGCAAGGATGGCCGCGAGCAGATAACGATCTGCGGGGAAGACCACCGGCGGAGCGCCCCCGCCCCGCTCACTTTCTGCTTCGACGTTGGCCAGCACCTCTTCGTACAGGTCGGACATTCCGTTCTCGACCGCAATGCGGCCAAGCGTGAGCCATGCGCGTGTGCCACGATTGGGCATCCTCGCCTCGGCGGCGAGCGCGGCGCGGAGCTGCTCTATCGCCTCGGAGAGCCTGCCCTGCTTCTCTCGGCATGTCGCGAGTTGGTGATGAATCTCTGCAACATCAAATCCCCCCGGGTCTTCCGACAGAGCGTGCTCTAAGAGAGCGACGGCGGGCTCGACGATGCCAGCTTGCTCGAGGTAGAGCGCTTGGATGCGGAGATACTGCGCGCGGCGTCCGGGGCCCCGCGAGCGCCGCAGCCGTGACCAGAAGGCCTCCTGGTCGGCTGGACTCCAGCTCGTGCCTCGGTACCAGCTCTCGCGCTGTGCCGGCACGCCGAGCTACGGCTAACGCCGCGTATCAGCCGCGGCCGCCGACCGTGGGCTGCATACCGGGGTCAGACGCCGAATGCTCAACCCACGCGCTCAATCAATATGTCCACGACCATGACCGCGTAGCGGCACATCACATTCCCGGGTCAGTTGCACACCGAGCGAAAAGGCATGCCCGGAGTATGGACCTTCGCCAAAGCCATTCTCCCAGTGATCTACCAAGCACTGGCCGGCGGCCGTGAGCGAATCGTCGCCCGACAAGGACTGTACGATTCTCGAATCATAGTAGCGGCCGCGAAAGATCACGCCGTGGCCGGAATCGCTGACGACTACACGCCCCTGGGTGTAGCCGCTGACGCTCTGTGGCCTTCCACGTAGGTCTCGACTGACAACCTGCTGATTCAGTTCTCCCACGAGGGCGACGCTGATCGGCAGTTCGACGTCGTTCTCGAACCGCAGGGTGGTGTCGTAGGCAAGTGCGTAATCGCGGCCGACGACGTATGTAACGCCATCCCTCTCCTCTCGGACAAACGTCGGCGCGCGAACAATCCGAAAGTTTACCGCGCAGGTGAATGGGCCAGTGTGGATCGAGCTCCCCATGATTGGGACTCCCGCAGGCGCTACGTTCAAGCTCGCGCGCCTAACTACTTTCCGGTGCGAAACACACGGGATTGATCCTGTGTTCATGCGGGGTGCGGGTGTCGGCGCTCGTCCAAACGTCGCAATTTGCTTGACGGCCCCTGAGCGCACACGCGATGGTG
>Ga0187893_10012787_pt1 | contig 11838 bp, 10 predicted proteins | sample MA1701074metaG_FD_139574 | JGI IMG/M metagenome (GOLD analysis project Ga0187893, IMG submission 139574) | White microbial mat communities from a basaltic lava cave in the Kipuka Kanohina Cave System on the Island of Hawaii, USA - MA170107-4 metaG ... | reverse complement strand
GGAGGATGCCCGCGACGGCGAGCGGCAGCGTCCAGAGAAACGCAGACAGCGGCGCGAAGACCGACGTGAGGCCGGCGATGACGATCCAGACCGGCAGCGTAATGGCCCAGACGAGCGCCGGATGCCGCACGCCGTGCCATCGCTCGGGCAGCAGCGTGCCCGCACGCGACGCCGCCCATGCAGACGCGCCGCCGGCACCCAGGAGAAGAAGGAGGAAGCGTTCCGGATGCGCGTACCAGGGATGAAACGCCTCGCGCGATGCGCGCAGCGCGGCGGCGGCGAGCGTCATCGCGGCGAACACCGCAAAGAGCCCCGCATTGGCCCAGAAGGCGGCCATCGCGAGCCGCCAGGGGCCCGCGAGCCGCGCCCCCTCGAGGGCGACGCGGAACCAGCCGAGCAGCCCGGCGACCAGCGCGCCGATCGTGATGATCGTGGACGCGACCGGCCCGTACACGATCGCAAACCGCCGGGCGACGTCGAAGTACACGGGCTGGTCGAACGTGCGCCGCGCGAGGTCCACCCGATCGAGATACGCCGCGACGGCGACGAGGTTCTCGCCCGTCTGACGGATCGTCTCGTTGCTCAGCCGCTCAGGCGTGTCGCGCGCGGTGTGATACGCGTAGCTGTCGCCGATCGGCGCGAAGTTCAACCCCGGCGCGCCCGTCCGTTTGAGGATCGAGAAATCGGTGTCGTTCGGCAGCCGGCGATAGATATCCGCCGCGAACGACGCGCCGCGGGGCCGCGGCGCCGCGCGCGCCCACGCGTGGACGATCCAGCCGTTGCCAGGGCCGGCTTCGAACAGGTACGACGGCCCGCTGGATCCGATCGAATCGACGTTCAGGTAGGCCGCAATCCGGTAGCCGACGTCGCGATCGACCGCCGCGGCCGCGGCGCCGAGCAGCCCGGCCTCTTCGCCATCGGTGATGAGCACGAGGAGGCTGTGCTGCCAAACACCCGACGCCGCCAGCGCGCGGCCGGTTTCCACGACCACCGCCGCTCCCAGCGCATCGTCCGACGCGCCGGGCCCGAAGGGCACCGAGTCGTAATGCGCGACGAGCGCGATCGCGTCCGGCTTCGCGCCCGGCTTGACGGCGACGATGTTGTGGACCGGCGCCGCGAGCCCGATGTCTGGCCGTCTCGCTTCAGCCGTCCTGATCTGGACGTCGGAGAAGCCGGCGCTCCGAAGCGCCTCGACGAGATAGTCCCGAGCGACGGCGTTGGCGGGAGTTCCGGAGGGCCGGCTGCCGATGTGCGCGAGGGCGTTGACGTGGGCGCGCGCGGCGTCGGTCGAAAAAGTCGACGCCGGGTGCGGCGCGCACCCGGCTCCGAGGAGGAAGACCGCGAGACAGATGGCCTTGCGGCCGTCGATCATGCAGCCGCAGATTAACGCAGATGAACGCAGATTAGGCCGTCCGTCATGCGGGCCCAACCAGAGTTGTTTTTCGTGCCGCATGACGGCGGCGCGCAAAGCGCGCCCGCGAGGGAGCGGCGCGGGGGCAGGGTCCCCGCGAGCGACCGAGCCGGGGTCCGGGGCGGAGCCCCGGTTAATCAAGACTTTATCCGAACGTCCCCGCTGAATGTCTTGAACCTCAGCTCGTTTCGGCCGCCGGCGTTCAGCGTGCCGTTGAACCGCTTCCGGTTGCCGCTCCGCAACGTGAGCGGGACGTCGCTCGACAAGCCGCCGCTGAACGAGCTGAACTCGACCTCGCCGCTGGCGTTGCCAGGGACGCGCGCCTCGATGTCGCCGCTGAAGGTCTCGGCCTCGATTTCCGGCGTGGCCGCGGACGTCACGTCCACGTCGATGCTGCCGCTGAACGAGTTCAGCGAGAACGGGCCCGTGCCGTTCCTGACGACGATCGACCCCGAGAACGTGTGGAGCTTCTGGCGACCCTCTACGCCGTCGATGGTCACGTCGCTCGAGAACGCGTCCACTTCCAGATTCGTCTGGGCGGGGACTGCCAGCTCGAAATCGGTCTCGACGACGTTTTCCTTCTCCTCGTCTCTGGAACGGTCGCGCTTGTTCGCGTCGATGCGGAGCGTCGAGCCGTCGACGCGGATGTCGAGCCTGATGCGGTCGAGCCGCTCGCGCGTGGCCGTCCGGACCGCCCTGAGCACGACCTGGCCACCGCCGGTGCCGGTGATGCGGACGTCCCCTGAGAAGTTCTTGAGCACGATCGTGCCGCCCGATTGAAACGGGATCGTCCGATCGACCCGCTCGGTCTCCTTCGACTGGGCCGCCGCCGGCATGGCGAGCGAAGCGACGATTCCGGCTGCAAACAGGATTCGCATCGTCATTTCTCCGTCCCAATAGACGAATTCAGGGGTCCCAGGGTTGCAATCGGCCCGTGTACAGGGCCATCCCGACCACGGCATCCACGCCGATCGCGTCGAGCCGGCGGACCTCGTCCAGCGTCGTGATCCCCCCTGCGGCCGCCATCCGTCCGGTGGCGGCGGAGCGGGCCGCCGCGACCGCCGCCAGATCGATGCCCTGCATGAGACCCTCGCCGTCCACGTGCGTGTACAGGAAGCCGCCGACCAGCGGATCGAGCGCCCGGATGGCCTCGGCGGTCGGCACGTCGAGGCTGTCGCGCCACCCGCGGACGACGATCCGTCCGCCGCGGCTGTCCACGGCGGCGATCGTGCGGTCGCGTCCCACGGCGTCGGCGAACGAGCGGGCGGCGTCGGGATCGGGTCTGCCGCTCGTGAAGAGCGCCGACCCGACGATCACGTCGCGCGCGCCCGCATCGACGAGCGCCCGCGCGCGCGAGATGGTCCGGATCCCTCCGCCGACGCGGCAGGGCAGCGCGCCAAGGATCCGGGCGACGAGCCCGTCGTTCGATCCGAGGCCGCGCGCGGCGTCGAGGTCGATCAGCTGCACGAGCGGGTAGCGCGCGAAGCGATCGATCCAGAGATCGATATCGTCGGTCTCGATGGCCAGCCGCTCGCCCTGAACGAGCTGGACGATGCGGCCGGCGCTCAGGTCGATCGACGGAATCAGGGCCACGGATCACCGCGGATCACGAATTCTAGGGCCACGGATCACCGCGGATCACGGGTTGCGGCCGCACCGGTATGCCGCGCGATGCGAGAAGCGATTTGAGATCGGCGAGCGATCGCTCGGAGTAGTGAAAGATCGATGCTGCGAGCGCCGCGTCCGCCCGCCCGACGGTGAAGACGTCCACGAAGTGCTCGGGCTGGCCCGCGCCCCCGGACGCGATGACGGGGATGGGCACGGCCGCGGCCACCTCGGCCGTGAGGTCGCAGTCGAACCCTTCGCGGGTCCCATCTCGATCCATCGACGTGACGAGCAGCTCTCCCGCGCCGCGCTCTACCGCCTCGCGCGCCCATTCGATCGCGTCGCGGCCCGTTGGCTCCCGGCCGCTGCGCACGACCGCCTCGAAACCGCTGGAGGGGCCGGTCTTCCGTCGCGCATCTATCGCGACGATCACCGCCTGGCGTCCATAGCGTTCTGCGAGCGCGCCGATCAACGACGGATCCTCGACGGCGGCGGTGTTGACGCACACTTTGTCCGCCCCCGCGTCGAACACCGCCACGGCGTCGCCCTTGCCGCGGATGCCGCCGCCGACGGCGAGCGGAATGAAGACCTCGCGCGCGACCGCACGGATGGTGTCACTCAGCGCCCGTCGTCCTTCGATCGTCGCCGAGACGTCGAGCACGACGATCTCATCGGCTCCTTCGTCGTTGTAGCGCCGCGCGAGCGACGCTGGATCGCCGGCATGCCGGAGCTGCTCGAAGCGCACGCCCTTGACGACGGCGCCGTCTCGGACGTCGAGGCATGCGATCAGGCGGCGCGAGAGCATGGCTACGCCGTGGTCCGACCCTCCAGGGTCGTACCGCTGTCAGGCCCGCGCGAGATCGTCGCGATGAAGTTGCGCAGGAAGCGAAGTCCGATCGCGCCGGATTTTTCAGGATGAAATTGCGCCCCCGCGACGTTCCCGCGCGCCGAGAGGCTCGCGAAAGGCGCGCCGTAGTCGGTCGAAGCGATGCACGCGTCGGTGACCGGCGCGGCGAATGAATGGGTGAAGTACACCTGCGCGCCCGGCGGGATGCCGTCGAGGAGCGCCGACGTGCGGCACGGGTCGAGCGAATTCCAGCCGACGTGCGGAACACGCGGCGCCGCGAGGCGCGCGCAGCGGCCGGGGAAGAGGCCGAGACCTTCGAGACCCGGTGCTTCGTCGCTCCCCTCGTAGAACCACTGCATACCGAGACAGATGCCGAGCAGCGGCCGGCCCTCGGCGGCGAACGCCCGCAGCTGGGTTCGCCACTCGGCGCCGAGCGTCGCCGTCGCGCCGAAATGGCCGACGCCCGGGACGACCACAGCATCGGCACGCTCGATGTCTCCGGGATTGGTGACGCGGCAGACGCGGGCGCCGGCGGCGACGAGCCCCTTCTCGACCGACCGGAGGTTGCCGACGCCGTAGTCGATGAGTGCAATCATTCTTGAAAAGGTGTCAGGTACCTTTTCGCCTGACCGTCCCGCGAAAAGGTACCTGACACCTTTTCACAAGAGTCCCTTCGTACTCGGCAGCATCCGCCCCAGCCGCGCGTCCTTCGCGCACGCGGCGCGGAGCGCGCGGGCGAACGCCTTGAAGATGGCTTCGACCTGATGGTGGCTGGAGCGTCCGTACATCACCTTGAGGTGCACGTTCGCCCGCGCCCCCTGCGCGAAGCCCTCGAAGAAATCGTCCACGAGCTCGGCCTGCAGATCGCCGACCCGCGCCGGCCGGATCCGCAGGTCGACCGCGGCGTGCGCCCGGCCCGAGAGATCGATCGCGGCGACGGCCAGCGATTCGTCCATCGGCATGACGAAGTACCCGGCGCGGTGGATGCCGCGGCGCGCGCCGAGCGCCTTGTCCACGGCCTGACCGAGCGCGATGCCGAGGTCCTCGACCGTGTGATGCTGGTCGACGTCGAGGTCTCCCCGCGCGTCGACCATGAGATCGAGGGCGCCGTGGCGCGCGACGAGCTCGAGCATGTGGTCGAGAAACCTGATGCCGGTCGCGACGCGGCAGCGGCCGCGTCCGTCGAGCGCGAGGCGGATCCGGACGTGCGTCTCCGCGGTGCGCCGATCGATCACCGCGCGCCGCACAGCGTCTCCTCGATCGCCCGCGTGACGACGCGGGTGTCCTCGACTCGGCCCGCGGTGACGCGGAAGCAGCCGGGAATGTCTGCCGTCCGATCCCTGATGGCGATGCCGCGCGCGGCGAATGCGGCCAGCAGCCGCGGCGCCGCTTCGCCCGCGCGAATCAGAACGAAGTTCGCGGCGCTCTTCCAGCACTCAAGCCCCGCGCGCTCACAGGCTTCGTACAAGATCTCGCGCGATCGCCGCGATTCCTCTATGTAGCTTTGAACGTACGCGACGTCGTCCAGCGCCATCGGCAGCGCCGCCGTGGCCGCGGCGTTGAGGCTGTAGGGCGGCACGATGGCCTTGAGCGCTGCGATGCGATCCGCGGCGCCGGCCACCATCCCGGCGCGGAGGCCCGCGAGCCCGTACGCCTTCGCAAGCGTGCGGCCGACGACGATGTTCGGGGCGGCGGCAAGCCGTTTCCGATCGTCGAGCAGGCTGGTGCCTGCGAACTCGGCGTACGCCTCGTCCACGAATACGAGCGCGCGAGGCGCCATCTGCGCGACTTCATAGATCGCATCGGCCGCGATCTCGAGCCCCGTCGGATTCATCGGCGTGTTGACGAAGATCAACCGCGTGCGCGGCGTGATCGCGCCACGGACGTGTTCGATGCCTGGCGACAGGTCGGGCGTCGGCCCGAGACGGACCGGACGCCCACCGACAGCCTCCGTGACGATCCCGTACATGTCGAAGGCCGGCTCGAGGATGATGGCTTCGCCGTCGGCCCGGCGCCGCAGTGCAAGCGTGGCTGCCGAGTGCAACCCTTCGTCCAGCCCGTTGGTGAGCACGAACTCTGCCGGCGACAGTCCGAAGCGGCGCGCGGCCGCCGCAACCGCCGTGTCGTAATCAGGGTACTGCGCCATGTCGGCCGCCGACAGATCGCGGATGGCCTGGAGCGCCCGCGGCGAGCAGCCGTCGGTCCGCTCGTTCAAATGGAGCCGCCGGGCGCCCGGCGGCGCCCATGGCCGGTCGTAATCGTCGGTCACAGCCGCACCTCGATCGAGCGCGCGTGCGCCCGGAGTCCTTCTGCATCGGCGAGCGTCACGGCCGCCGGGGCGATCCGACGCGGACCTTCCCGGCTCACACGTTGGATCGCGACGACCTTGACGAAGTCCGCCGCGCTCAACCCTCCGCGAGTACGCGCGGCGCCGCCCGTCGGCAGCACGTGATTCGATCCGGTGGCGTAGTCACCCGCGGCGGGCGCGGACCATCGTCCCACGAAGATCGTGCCGGCGTTCGCGATGCGGTCTGCCGTCCGATCGTCGTCGCACGCGACGTGCTCGGGCGCCATCCGATTGACCAGCGCGACCGCTTCATCGATGTCTCCCGCGACGATGATGCGACCGTTCCAGTGCCGCGCGACCCGGCGCGACAGCGTGCGGCTCGGCGTGATCAGGATCGATCGCGCATCCGGATCGTGTTCCGCCTGCGCACGCAGGTCGGCGGCGATCCACTCCGCGTTCCCCGTTCGGCTGATCACGACCAGCTCGGTTGGACCGGCCTCGAAATCCACGTCGCAGTCGGGCGCGACGAGTCGTTTCGCCGCCGCGACCCACGCGTTGCCCGGGCCGACGATCTTGTCGACGCGCGGCACGCGGCGCGTGCCATAGGCGAGCGCGGCAATGGCTTGCGCGCCGCCGATGCGGAAAAAGCGCGAGACGCCCGCTTCCAGCGCCACCGCGAGCATTGCCGGCGCCGGCCGCGGGCTGACCGCAACGATCTCGCCGACGCCGGCCGCGGCCGCGGGAATCGCGGTCATGAGCAAAGTGGACAGGAGCGGGAACCGGCCTCCAGGAACATAGCAGCCGGCGCGAGCGAAGGGAATCGGCCGCAGCTCGATACTCACGCCCGGACCGGTCGTGATGATCCGCGGGCGTGGAACCTGGCGCGCCGCAACTCTTCGAATGGCGCCCGCCGCGGCGGCGATGGCGCGCCTGACGTCGCGCGGCGTCCGGGAGGCGCCGTCCCGGATCTCGCGCGGCGTCAGCTCGGTGGCTCCTTCCAGATTATCCAGACGCCGGGCGTACGCCTCGAGCGCGGCGTCGCCCCGCTGCCTGACGGCGGCGACGATCGCCGCCGCCCGGCGCTCGACCTCCCGCGCCCGTTCCTGCCGCTGACTGATCAACCGCTCGACGGCCCGCCGATCGACGGATTCGATGATCGGCATGGCTCACACGACGATCTTGTTGAGCGGGTACTCGACGATGCCGTGGGCGGCCGCCGCCTTGAGCCGTGGAATCAGATCCCGGACCGTTTTCTCTTCGACGATGGTGTTCAACGCGACCCAGTCGTCGTCGCTGAGCGGCGAGATCGTCGGCCGCTGCAGCGCCGGCAGCAGCGCGAGCACGCCGGCGAGGTCGGCGCGCCGGACGTTCAGCATCAGGCCGACGCGTCCCTGCGCCTCGATCGCCGCACGAAGAAGGAGCGCGAGGTTGTCGATCTTGGTCCGCTTCCAGGGATCGCGCGCCGCCGCCGGGCTGGCGATGAGCTGCGTCGTGGACTCCATCACCGTATCGAGGATGCGCAGCCGGTTGGCTCTGAGGGACGATCCGGTCTCGGTGACCTCGACGATCGCGTCGGCCAGGACGGGAGGCTTCACTTCGGTCGCGCCCCACGAGAACTCGACCGTCACCTCGACTCCGAGCCTGGCGAAGTACGCCTCGGTCGCCCGCACGAGCTCGGTCGCGATCGTGCAGCCGTCGAGATCGCGCGGCTCGCGAAAACGTGACTCTTCCGGGACCGCCAGGACCCAGCGGACCTTGCCGAAGCTCTGCTTCGCATATGTGAGCTCAGTGATTGGCACGACCGTCGTCGTCTCAGGTTCCACGGTTCCATTGGTTCGCCGGACGGGCGTCGCCTGCTGTTCCGCGATCCAGTCCTGGCCCGTCAGCCCGGCGTCGAGAATGCCGTCGGCGACGTAGCGCGCCATCTCCTGCGCGCGGATCAGCATGCATGAGATCTCCGGATCGTCGATCGTCGGGAAGTACGACCGCGTGCCCGTGTAGATGTTGAACCCCGCGCGCGCGAAGAGCTGGATGGTCGCTTCCTCGAGCGAGCCCTTGGGGATGCCGAGCTTGAGTTGGTGTTGGGTCATCGTTTTCATTGCCGTGGGGCCCCACCCCCACGGCCTACCACGCCTCGCTGTCGCTCGGGCGCGCTTGCTTGCAGCATCGGGGTCAAAGTTCGGGCAATTCGCGAAAGAAACAGCTTCGTTCGCCCGTGTGACAGACGTTTCCGTCGCCCTGACGCTCGACCCGTACGAGCAGCGTGTCGTCGTCGCAGTCGACGAGGATCCGGCGCACGGCGAGGCGGTTGCCGGACGTTTCCCCCTTCGTCCAGAGCGTGTTGCGCGTCCGGCTGAAGAAGGTCACAAATCCGGTCTCGCGGGTCCGTGCGAGCGCCGTTTCGTTCATGAAGCCGACCATCAGGACCTCATCGCTCCCGTCGTCCTGAACGACGGCCGGAATCAAGCCGTTGAGTTTTGCAAAGTCCAGCATCCGCGTAATCCGTGGCCAAAAACAAAAGCCCCGCCGGGTTTTCTCCGGCGGGGCTCGGTATTGACCAAGGATTGTGATTCGTCTACCGCACAGTCCTCCACCGGCCCGCCGAAGCGGGATGATGATGATGCCGGTGGTGGTGGCGCTGCGACATTTCGAGGATTGAGCCTAGTCCACGCCCCGGGGACGTGTCAAACATGGGGGGGATCACTCTGTCGTGATCCCGCACCAGAGCACCCAGATTACTGCTGCGTCGTCGTCTGCGTCCCGCTCCTCTTGTACTTCTCGAACCAGTGCCGCAGATACAGCTGCGTCCGGATGAAGTTCGACGGCTTCGACGTCGTCCCGTGCCACTCCTCGTTGAAGCGGATCATCGCGGTCGGCACCTTGCGCATCTTCAGCGCGCTGTAGAACTGCTCGGTCTGCGGCATCGGCGTGCGCAGGTCGTTCACGCCCGTCATCAGCATCGTCGGCGTCTTGACGTTGCCGACGTAGGTGAGCGGCGAGCGGCGGATGTGCTCGCTGGGATCCTCCCACGGCAGCTTCTCGAAATTGTAGTACCAGCTCGACCCGTCCGTGGTTCCGACGAAGGACAGCCAGTCGATGACGGGGCAGTTCGACGAGGCCGCGGCGAAGCGGTCGGTGTGGCCAACGACCCAGGCCGTCAGCACCCCGCCGCCGCTGCAGCCCGTGACGTACATGTTCGCGGGATCGACGAAGCCCTTGGCCAGAACCGCGTCGACGCCGGCCATCAGGTCGTCGTAGTCCTTGCTCGGGTACGCGCGGAAGATCGCGTTCCCGAACTTGCTGCCGTAGCCGGTGCTGCCGCGCGGGTTGGTGTAGAGGATGACGTAGCCGTTGGCGGCGTGCTCCTGCCATCCGAAGTTGAAGCCCACGCCGTACATGGCGTGCGGCCCGCCGTGGATGTGGAGCTGCATCGGGTACTTCTTCGTCGCGTCGAAGTCCGGCGGCGTGATGTACCAGCCCTGGATCTTCCAGCCGTCGACCGAGGTGTACCAGATCTCCTTCAGCTCGCCGAGCTTCTTGCCCGCGAGCACGTCGTCGTTCACGTTCGTGAGCTGTTTGATGTCAGCCGCCGACTTCAGGTTGAAGGAGATGATGTCGCCAGCCTTCTGGGGGCTCGAGAGCGTGCCGACGACCGCCCCGTTTTTCCCGATGTCCGAGACCGACACCATGTGCACGCCCTTCGTGATCGGCTGGACCTTCCCGGCCGACGCGCCGGCGAGCGGGAGGTAATAGAGATTCTGCGATCCCTCGTTCTGCGCGGTGAAGTAAAGCCCGCTGCCGTCCGTCGCCCACGTCATGTCGCCAGGCGAGCGGTCCCAATCACCCGAGACGAGTCGTGGATCCGAGCCGTCGCTGTTCATCACGTAGATCTTTCTGTCGACCCACGTGTCTTTCACCCAGTCATAGCCGGTGTAGGCGATCCGCTTGCCGTCCGGCGAGATCTTCGGGCTGTCGTCGAAACCCTTGCGGCGGGTCAGCGGCTTGATAGTGCCGCTCGCGACCTCGACCGCGTAGATCTCGGTCTCGCGCCAGCGGTATTCGGCATCCGCCTCTCGCAGGCCGCTGAACACGATCGACCTGCCGTCGGGCGCCCATTCCGGCGTGCCGTGATCGAAGTCGCCGGACGTCAGCTGGCGCGGGGTCCCGCCACTCGCCGGCACGAGGAAGACGTGCCGGTAGCCGGTATCGGTGAAGCCTTGACGGTCGCGCCGGTAGTTCAGCCGCTCGACGATCTTCGGGGTCTCGGTCCACTTCGCGCCGGTCGGCTTCTTCGGCATCTTGATCGTCCACTCGTTGCGATCTTCGACGCTCATCTGAAACGCGATCTGCGTTCCGTCGGGCGACCAGGCCAGCCCCGACGGCGTCTGCTCGACGCGCGTCACCTGCGACGTCGCGCCTTCGGCGTCCATCCAGCGGACGAACACCTGCGTGCCCTTCGGCTCGCCCTTGTTGGTGTAGACGATGCGATCGCCGGAGGGGGACCAGCGGGCGTTCGACCCTTCCGCCAGGAACCGGTTGCGTGAGCCGTCGGCGTTCATGATCCAGAGCGCCGACTCGCGTGAGTCGTTCATCTTGTCGACCCACCCGCGTGTGTAGATGATTTGCGTTCCGTCGGGGGACAGCTGGGGATCGGAGACCGATTCCATCTCCAGGAAGTCCTCGAGCGTCAACCGATCGGACGGCCGCTTCTCGTCCGCTGCGGCGACGACCAGCGCGGGAAGGGCGGCGAACACGAAGGCGATGAGGTGAGCTCGACGCATGCCATCCTCCTTGAACAGCACCTAGAGCACCTTGAGCACCAAAAGCACCTTGAGCACCGAGCACGTTACCCCACGGGCACGGCTTTTGCCACTGCAAAGGCCGTGATTTCCAGCTCAACCGTAAGCCGGAAGGCCCCGCGGACGCGTCGAATCCCGACGCTCGAAGTGTGGCCGGGTCAGCCATTTCCGCTGGGCGCGACCTACGACGGCGCCGGCACGAACTTCTCGCTGTTTTCCGAGGTCGCGGAGCGAGTGGACCTTTGCCTGTTTGACGACGCCGGCCACGAAACGTGTCTGCAGCTCTCGGAGATGACGGCGTTCTGCTGGCACGGCTACCTCCCGAGAGTCGGGCCGGGCCAGCGGTATGGCTTCCGCGTACACGGCCCGTGGGCGCCCGAACGCGGACACCGCTGCAACCCGTCCAAGCTCCTCCTCGATCCGTACGGGAAGGCAATCGAGGGAGACATCGACTGGAACCCGTCGCTTTTCCCGTACGACATCGGAAATCCGGACGGGCCGCCAAATACCGCCGACAGCGCCGAATCGATGCCGAAGTGCGTGGTCGTCAACCCGTATTTCGACTGGCGCGGCGACCGGGCGCCGAAGACCGGCTGGCATCACACGGTGGTGTACGAGACGCACGTGAAGGGATTCACGGCGCGGCATCCGGAGATTCCGCCGGATCTGCGCGGCACCTACGCCGCGCTCGCGCATCCGGCGTCGATCGATCACATCAGGCGGCTGGGCGTGACCGCCGTCGAGCTCATGCCGGTGCATCAGTTCGTTCACGAGGCGCATCTCGTCGAGCGCGGCCTGCGGAACTACTGGGGCTACAACTCGATCGGGTACCTGGCGCCGCATGGGGAGTACGCGGCGGCGGGACAGCGCGGGGAGCAGGTCCACGAGT
>Ga0187893_10012786_pt1 | contig 11838 bp, 18 predicted proteins | sample MA1701074metaG_FD_139574 | JGI IMG/M metagenome (GOLD analysis project Ga0187893, IMG submission 139574) | White microbial mat communities from a basaltic lava cave in the Kipuka Kanohina Cave System on the Island of Hawaii, USA - MA170107-4 metaG ... | reverse complement strand
CTCGGCCCGGCCGATCGCGCCGGGGAACAGTCCCAGCGCTATACCCGCGCGCAGGTGCTCGTCGTAGCGCCGGCCCGGCTCGACGTACTTGGCGACCTTGGCGTTGAAGTCGCGGAAGCGCCGGTTTGCGACCACGATCCGGTCGTTCTCGTCGGTGAGCGCGATCATTTCGCCGAGGTGCTCGAAGCCGGCCCTCAGCCGCTCCTCGGCCTCGTAGCGCGCGGTGATGTCAAAGATCGCCCCGACCAGTCCCTGCGGTGCGCCGCCCGCCGGGAACGTCGACTTGTAGTAGATGGTCTGGCGCCGGCGGCCGTCGGGGGTGACGATCGGGATCTCGTAGCTCTGCGCGCCGCCGCTCTCCCAGAGCTCGCGGTCCTTGAGCGCGTGCTTCTCGGCGATCTCGGGGTTGCGCGGGTAGAGGTCGCGCACCTGCTTGCCGAGGAAGCTCGCGCGCTTGATCCCGAACAGCTCCTCCCACGCGCGGTTCACGCCGAGGTAGCGGCCGTCGCGCGCCTTGAAGAACATCGGCACCGGCAGCGCGTCGAGCAGCTCGAACGCCTCGTCCGTCGAAGGCGTTTCGATTGTATTTTTTACCTGTTTCGGCTTTGCCATCCCCGGCCCGATTCTAATCCGCGGCGGACGCGTAAAGACCCTTCGCGCGCGCCATGTGCGTGATCAACGCCACAACCGTCTCGAGCGCCGGCGCAGACACGCTCGCCGCGCGCGCGAACGCGAGCGGCGCGGCGAGCAGCGCCTCCACTTCCATCGGCCGCCCGCGCTCGTAGTCCTGCAGCATCGAGGGCTTGTGGTTTATCGCGCCGGCCGATTGGCCGCCGCCCGGGCGCGTCGGTGCGCCCGCGGGGTCGACGCCGTGCGCCTGGGCAGTAGCGCGCGCTTCACCCGCCAGGCGCTGCGACAGTTCTCCCAGGTCCCGGTCCTCGCGCACTTCCTTTACCGTCGCTCCCGCGAGCGTGCACAGCGCCGCGGTGCTCAGGTTCTGCACCAGCTTTCCCCATACCGATTTGCGGATGTCCCCGGTCGGCGGGGAATACAGGTCGGCCTGGTCGAGCGCCGCTCTCAAGGCCCGAATCTCGCGGGTGTCGGCGTCGTCGGCGCGTCCCACCACCAGCATGTTGTTCCCGGGCACGTTGTTCACGATCACGCCCGGCTCGCGCACCTCGTTCGCCGAGTAGACGACGCCCCCGATGATCTGCTTCTCATCCAGAACGCTTTTCAGTTTTCCTCCCGGGTCCAGCCTCGAAAGATCGGGCGGCCGCGGCCTCGCGTCCGAAAGCCCGGTGCCGTACCACCAGGGAATGCCGTTTTGCGCGAAAACCACGCCCGTATCCTCGCCGAGGAGCGGCGCGGCGCCGTCGGCAAAAACGCCGAGCAGGTTCGCTTTCAGCGTCACGAAAACAAAATCTTGCAATCCCAGCCCGTCCGCGCGCTCGGCCGCGCGCACCCGCCCGCTGATGACCTCCTTGCCGTGGATCAACCTTATCCCCTTGTCGCGCATCGCCTGTAGATGCGCCCCGCGCGCGACCACGGAAACTTCGTGTCCTGCGGCCGCGAGCTTCGCCGCGACATGGCCGCCGACCGCCCCGGCGCCGAAGACGCAGATTCTCATTCCTTGAATAATAAGGTGAGGAATGACAGCCGCCCGACTTCCTGTCGTGATTGCCGGCGCCGGTCCCACCGGCCTGATGTGCGCGCTCGCGCTCGCGCGCCAGGGCGTCCAGGTGGTGGTGTGCGAGGCCGAGCGCACGCTCACGCACGACCTGCGCGCCGGCACGTTCCATCCGCCGACGCAGGAGATGATGGCGCCCTACGGAATTACCGCGCGGATGCACGAGCACGGCCTGCGCGTGCAGCGCTGGCAGATCCGCAGCCGGCGCGACAGCCTGGTGGCCGAGTTCGACCTCGGGCTGCTCGCCGACGTCACGCCCTACCCTTACCGCCTGCACCTCGAGCAGCATTGCCTGACGCCGCTGCAGCTCGATTGCCTGCGCCGGGAAAAGAGCGCGGAGGTGCATTTCCGCCACCGCATCACCGGCTTCGAGAACCGGCCGCGCTCGGTGCTGGTGCATTTCGAGTCGGAGGGCATCCCGGGCAAGCTGGAGGCGTCCTGGCTGATCGGCGCCGACGGCGGGCGCAGCACGATCCGCAAGCAGCTGCCGGTGGAATTCGAGGGCTTCACCTGGCCCGAGCAGTTCCTGGTGGTGAGCACGCCGTACGATTTCGGCGCCCACGGCTTCACCATGAACGCGTACGTCGCCGACCCGGTGGAATGGGCCGCGGTGTTCAAGATGCCCGACGCCGGGCCGCCGGGGCTATGGCGCCTCGCCTTCCCCTGCGATCCCGGGTTGCCCGACGACGCGCTGCTCGACCCGGCGGCGGTGCAGCAGCGGGTGAAGGGGCTGGTGCCGCGCGGCTCCGATTACGAGATCCGCTACCAGAGCATCTACCGCGTGCACCAGCGCGTGGCGAGCGAATGGCGCCACGGCCGCGCGCTGCTCGCCGGCGACGCCGCGCACCTCAACAACCCGCTCGGCGGCTTCGGCCTGAACAGCGGCATCCACGACGCGGTCAACCTCGCCGAGAAGCTCGCTCGGGTGTGGCACGGAACCGCGGGCGAGGAGCTGCTCGACGCGTACGTGCGACAGCGCCGCGCCGCCACCATCGAGCAGGTGCAGGCGATGTCGATCCGCAACAAACGCCTGCTGGAGGAGCGCGACCCCGAGGTGCAGCGCAACCGCATGCAGGAGCTGGTCGAGATCGCCGCCGACCCGCAGCGCGCTCGCCACTACATGCTCGACACCTCCATGATCGCGGGCCTGCGCAAGAGCGAGGAGGTGTCGTAATTAAAAAGCCGCCCTGCCCTTGGGGACAGGACGGCTTTCGGTTGTAACAGTTACTGCTTCTTCTCTTTCGCCGGGTCGCTGGTCGCGGCCGAGCCGCTGGTCGCGCCGCCCGCGGCCGTATCGCTCTTCGGCGCTTCCGCGCTCGGAGGAGTCGCGGCCGACGAGGAGCTCGCCGGCGGAGTGGTACGGGTAACGGTGCGGTCACCGTCCCTGTCGCAGCCGGCCAGCAGCCCCGCGCCGAGCGCCAGGGATACGGCAACAGCCAAAGCCGAAAATCTCATGTAAGCCTCCTTGGTTGGGGTACGATGGATTGCAGCAAGGTTCGGGCCCGCGCCGTGAGCGAAATCCTTCCCACCACCGTAGTCGGCAGCTATCCGCAGCCGGCCTGGCTGATCGACCGCGCGAAGCTCGGCGCGAAGGTGCCGCGCGTCCGCATGCCGGAAATATGGAAGGTGGAAAAAAACCTGCTCGAGGAAGCGCAGGACGACGCCACGCTGCTCGCGATCCGCGACATGGAGCGCGCCGGCATCGACATCATCAGCGACGGCGAGATGCGGCGCGAGAGCTACTCCAACCGCTTCGCCACCGCGCTCGAGGGCATCGACATCGAGAACCCGGGCAGCACGATCAACCGCAGCGGCGTGGCGATCCCGGTGCCGCGCGTCGCGGGCCCGATCAGGCGACGCGGGCCGGTCGAGGTGGGGGACCTGCTTTTCCTCAAACGAAATACCTCCCGGCGGACCAAAATTACCCTGCCCGGCCCCTTCACCATGGCGCAGCAGGCGCAGGACGACTACTACAGGGACGAGGAGGCGCTCGCGCTCGCGTTCGCCGCGGCGGTGAACGCGGAGCTGCGCGACCTGCGCGCCGCGGGTGCGGACGTGGTGCAGATCGACGAGCCCTGGCTGCAGGCGCGGCCCGAGCGCGCCGCGCGCTACGGGGTGAAGGCGATCAACCGCGCGCTCGAGGGAGTCTCCGGCACGACGATCGTGCACCTGTGCTTCGGCTACGCCGCGGCGGTGAAGGACAAGCCGACGGGCTATTCCTTCCTGCCGCAGCTCGAGGCCACCAACGCGTCGCAGATCTCGATCGAGGCCGCGCAACCTCGCCTCGATCTCGGTGTGCTTCGGGATCTTTCAAGAAAAACCCTCATGGTCGGCGTGATCGACCTGGGTAACGCAGCAATCGAGACGCCGCAGGAAGTGGCGAACCGCATCCGCGCCGCGCTGAAATACGTGCCCGCCGAGCGCCTGGTCGCGGCGCCCGACTGCGGCATGAAATACCTCGCGCGCGACGTCGCCTTCGGCAAGCTCAAGGCGCTGGCCGAAGGCGCTGCGCTGGTGCGCCGCGAGATCTCCTAGCCGCCCTTCTGCTGGAAGTCCTTGCGCTGCGGGGGTCCTTCGTATCGACCTGGCCCTGAACCGGCTCCGAGCCATCTTTCCGTTCGGCCTGGCTCGGCGTTCCGACATTCGCCGGCGTGCTGGGCGTGTTCGATTGCGGGGCTTCGGGCCGGGGCTCTGACGTCGCTCCGGCGCCGGCTGGGCGCTGTCGGGGATCGGGAGAGCGGTCGCAGCCGGCAAGCGCGCCGAGAGCCAGGGCCACCGCGAGGGTGATGAGGGCGGGTTTCACGGCCCACCGCCGAGCAAACCGCGTGCCCGCCCTAGAGGTGCGAGAACAGTTTCCGCCCGGCGACAGGGACCCTTGCGCGCAGGATGCTCCCGCTCCCCGAGTCGGTGAGGTAGACGGTGTTGCCCTCGTAGGCGACGTTGGTGATGAAGTCGCTCGCGCAGCTCTGCACGCGATAGAGCGGCTCGCCGCGCGGGCTGAAGATCCACACCGCGCCGAGGTCGAGGTGCGCCACCGCGAGCCCGCCGCTCTCGTCCATCGCCATGCCGTCGGGCCCGCGCCCGCCAGAGAGCTGCAGGAACACGCCCATGCGCACCACCGTGCCGTCGGGCGCGATCGGCAGCCGCCACACGGCGTTCGCGCGTGTCACCGCCACGTACACCACTTGTTTATCAACGACCAATCCATTGGGACTCGGAAGACAGTCGGTAAGCTGCTCGAGCTTGCCGTCCACCGTGTAGCGATACACGCAGCCGGTGGGATCGGCGAGGTCGGTCACGCCCTGATCAGTGAAATACAAGTCTCCGTTTTCGGCGAAAGTCAGGTCGTTCACCCCTTTGAACCGTTGCTGGTGGTAGCGCGACACCACCGGGACGATCTTTCCGTCCTGCAGGCACAGGATTCCGTTCTTGTGGTCGGCGATGAAGATGCGGCCGTCCTTGTGGATCGCGAGCCCGTTCGGCTCGCCGTCGTACTCGATCACGAGTTCGAAGTCTCCCTTGGGGCTGACCTTGAAGATTCGCCCCCAGGCCAGGTCCACGACGTACAGGTTTCCGGCGCGGTCGAACGAAGGACCCTCGAGGAACGAGCCCATCGGCGTCGTCGTCTTGCCCGCGGCAAGCCGCTCCGGCGGCGTGCCGCTCTTGCGCAGGCCCTTGGGCACTTCGGCGAACACCTCGGTCTCGATCAGCTGGTAGCTCATCGCGGGAAATCGTAAAGCCGCGCCGGGTTGTCGACCAGGATTTTGCGAAACAGCGCGCCGTCGGCGACCCAGCCGCGCAGGCGCTCGAGCGCGGCCGCGTCGTCGACCGGCTCGAACGGCTGCACCCGGCCCGGGTCGCGCGGGCCGGTCGTGGCATGCGGCCAGTCGCTGCCCCACACGCAGCGCTCGGGGTTCGCGGCGATGAGCGCGCGCACCACCGGCCCGGGATCCATCGGCAGCCGGTGCGTTCCGGAGAGCTTCACGTAGGCCTTTCCGCTTTGCAGAAGCCTGGCGAGATACTCCACGTCGCCCTGCGATGCCGGGAGCCCGAAGTGGTCGATGACGAGCGGCACCGGAAGAGTTTCGACGGCGATCGCCTTCAGGACGGCCGTGGTCGTAAACACCTGCACATGCCACCCGAGCGGCGCGGCGCGCGCGGCCGCTTCCTCGACGAGGCGCCGCGCCGCGGCGGGATCGTGCACGCCGCCGGTCTGCAGATTCACGCGCACGCCGCGCACACCGACTTCCTGCATCCCGGCGAGGGGCGTTTGCCGATCTATGACAGCCACGCCCCGCGCCCTGTTACCCAGGCGCTTCAATGCATCGAGCGTGCAGGAATTGTCGGTGCCGTAGACGCTCGGGTGCACGACGACCACGCGCTCGAGGCCGAGACGCTCCTGCAGCGCGAGCAGCTCCTCGATGGAAGCGTCGGGCGGGGTGTAGGCGCGCCGGGACGCGAACGGATAGCGCGCCGCGGGGCCGAATACGTGCACATGGCAGTCGCACGCGCCTGCCAGTGATTTATCTTGTTGTCTTTTTGGCAGTATAGTGAAGCCGGGGGAAGGGGAATGGCCGCCGAAGAGAAGCGAGTCTACATGCTCACGTCGAAGGGGAACGCCGAGCTGACCGGCGCGAGCACCTCGTTGAGCGCGGCCGACCTGAAGCTCCTGGTCATGGTCGACGGCGAGGCGACGGTCGAGAAGATCGCCGGCCAGACGAAGAACCAGCTCAGCGCCGAGGCCGTGGCGACGATGCTGCGCGAGCTGGCGAAGAAGGGCTACATCGCCGACCCCGACGGCACCGCCGCGATCAACGTCGGCGATTTCTTCAAGGAGGCCGACCTCGGCCTTTCCTCGCTGGAGCAAAAGGGATTCTTCGTGCGCATCGCGCGCCGCCCCGAGCCCAGGCCCAAGGCCGAGCCCGGCGCCAAGCCGGTGGAGAAGAAGAAGCCCGTGGTGCTGGTGGTCGAGGACGACCCGCAGCTCGCCAAGATGCTGCGCACCTACCTCAAGATGGAGGACTTCGAGGTGCGCGTGGCCGCCACGCGCGAGGAGATCAACAAGGCGCTGCGCGAGCCGCCCCGGCCCGACCTCGTGCTGCTCGACGTGGTGCTGCCCGACATCGACGGCTTCGACGTGCTCGCCAAGCTGCGCAGCCACGAGGCGATGAAGAGCGTGCCGGTCATCATGGCGACGGCCAAGGCGACGCGCGAGGCGGTGCTCGAGGGCCTGCGCCGCGGCGCCGACGGCTACGTCACCAAGCCCTACGACATGCCGATCCTGATGAGCGCGGTGAAGACGGTGCTCGGCATCGCGTGAACCCGCTGCGCGCCGAGTTCGACTCCATCATCGCCGAATACCGCGGCAGCCTGCCCGCCAGGATCGAGCGCCTGGACGCGCTGCTTGCCGCCGGGGACATCGGCGCGCTTGCGCGCGAGCTGCACACCCTCGCCGGGTCGGCGGGCACCTTCGGGCTGCCGCAGCTCGGCGCCGCCGCGCGCGCCGCCGGGGACCTGCTCGCGCGCGACCCGGGCGGCGCGCAGCGCGGCGAGCTCGAGCGGCTGCTGGGGGCCCTCAGGCACGAGGCTTGCAAGCCGTGAGCGCATGGCAAGGCTCGTCGCGTTCGTGGTCCTGGCTGCGTTCCTCGGCGTTGCTGCGGCGAACAACGACGACGGCTTCGTCTGGATCGACGCCAACACCAAGATCCGCCTGACGCCGCTCGGCAGCGCGGCGACCGGGGCAAGCGCGCCCGAGAAAGCCCCGCAGAAGCAGGAAAAGAAGAAAGAAAAGCCCCGGAAGTAGGCTAGCATCGCGGCGCGATGAAGGTCACCGCCGTCGATACGTGCGTCCTCACGGTTCCCACGCCGAAGCCGATGGCGCTGCAGTACCCGCAGCACAAGCTCGTCGTCGCCCAGATCGTCACCGACCAGGGAATCCGCGGCCTGGGCTACAGCCTGGTGTTCGGCGGCAGCGGCGCGGAAGCCGTGCTTTCGTACCTGGAAAGATTGAAAACCACCCTCATCGGAGAAGACCCGCTCTACGTCGAGTACCTGTGGGAAAAGATGTTCCGCCTCGACATGGGGATGCGGAAGCAGGGCGTCGCCGGCATGGCGCTCTCCGCGCTCGACATCGGGCTGTGGGACGTGAGCGGCAAGGCGCTCGGCAAGCCGCTCTACAAGCTGTGGGGCGCGGTGCGCCACCGCATCGCGTGCTACGGCAGCGGCGGCTGGGCGAAGTACAGCCTGGACGACCTGGTGCGCGAGGCCGAGAAGTACGCCGCGTTCGGCTGCAGGTACTACAAGATGAAGATCCACGACCCAGACCCGAAGCAGAACCGCGCGCGCGTCGAGGCGGTGAAGCGCGCGCTCGGCCCGGGCGTGCGCCTGATGGTGGACGTCAACCAGCGGCTCGACGTGCTCGGCAATGTCAGGCAGGCGGCCGAGCTCGAGCACCTCGATCTGCTGTGGTACGAGGAGCCGGTCCTTGCGGATGATTATCAGGCTCTGGAAGACGTGGCCAAAAGCATAAAAATTCCGGTGGCTACCGGCGAGAACAACTACACGCGCTACGAGTTCCGCGATCTCATCGAGCGCAAGGCGGCGCGCTTCCTGATGCCCGATGTGTGCCGCGCGAACGGCTTCAGCGAGACGCTGAAGATCGGACACCTCGCCGCCGCGCACGGCGTCGCGGTGTCGCCGCACGTGGTGCACGAGCTTTCGCTGCACGTGGTGGGCGCGCTCGCGAACGGCTTCCTGGTGGAGTTCATGGACTGGGCGCCGCCCGATCTGTTCGAGGAGCTGCCCGAGTGCAGGGGCGGGCGCTTCCGCATCCCCGACCGCGCCGGCCACGGCATCGCCCTCGCGCGCGGCGCGATCGAGAAGTACCGCACGCGCTAGCGGCTACGGCTTCGCGCCGGTGGCCGAGCGCGCGGCCTTGCCCTCGTTCGAGCTGCCGCCGGCGGCCGACTGCGCCGCCTTGCCTTCGTTCGCGCTCTGCCGCATGGGGGTGGGCTGATCGCAGGCAGCGACCAGGGCCGCAAGCGTCAGCAGTAACAATCCGAGCCTCATGGCATGGGCTTTGCAGCAATTTCGGGGCTATGCGCCGGCGCCGGCGCGGGCGCGCCGCGGGAGCGCGGCAGAAAACCTGACACAACCTTACCGCAGGAAGCGCGCGACCCGGTCTAGGATTTCCTGGACCGATGACGTATGCGCTCTACTACGCGACTTCACCCGCGCCCAAGAACCTGGACCGCGAGGTGCTGCAGCGTCTCGTAGCGGTGCACTTCACCACCGAGCAGGACGCCTACCACGCCGCCGCGCTGGTGCTGCGCGGCGGCCAGTACGTCTGGCTGATCGAGGGGCCGGACGTGCGCCTCGAGGCGAAGGAAGTCGAGGAGAAGTGCCGCGCGACGCTGGAGCTGTTCAAGCGCACGAAAAGCAAGAAGTAGCGCCGCTCACCTGGCGAGCTGCGTAAGCGCGGCGATGGCGAGGCCGGCGAGGCCGCCGACCAGCGTGCCGTTGATGCGGATGTACTGCAGGTCGGGGCCGATGTGGCGCTCGAGCTCCTCGACCAGCTTCTGCTCCTGCCAGCCGTTCACCTGGTCCTCGATGAAGCGGCCGATCTTCGCGCGGTGCTCCTCCACCAGCGGCGGCACCGCGCCCAGGATCTGCTCGTCGATCCACTGCCGGATCTCGCGGTCGGCCTCCAGCCGCTCGCCGAAGGCGCGCACCAGCGCCGCGATGCGCTCGTGCGTGAGCGAGGGGCGGCGCTGCAGGTCCGCGCCGAGCCAGTCGCGGAACTGCTGCCACAGCCCGCCGATGTAGTCGCCGAGCGCCGGGTTGGCGAGCAGCTCGTCGCGGATGCGATGGACGGTGTTGCGGGTTTGCTCATCCTTCTTCAGCCTGTCGACGAACCCGGCGACGAACACGTCGAACCGCCGGCGCAGCTCGTGATCGCGGTCGCGCCGCACCTCCGAGATCTTGGCGATCGCGAGCTCGGCGAGCTTGAGCGCGGCGCGCTCGTCGAGGTTGAGCTGGAGGAGATCGCTCACCTTCTTGAGGAGCGGCGCGCCCTTCGCCACCTCGGCGGCGATCAGGCGGCGGGTTTCCTCGCTCGCCAGCAGGTCGTCCAGGCCGTTGAGCGCGGCGTCGAGGAGCGCGTGGTGGCGCCCGCTTTCGGTCAGCACGTCGAGCAGCCCGGCGGCGGCGGTCGCGAGGTCGGCCTGGGCGAGGCGCGCCGTGAGCGCGGCCTGGAGAAAGCGGCGCACGCGCTCGTCGTCGACCGCGCCGAGGGCATAGGCGAGGAAGCGCGTCGCGTAGCCGGCGAGCGTGTCGGCGTTCGCGGGCTGGAGCAGCCAGCGGCACAGCGTGTGCGCCGGCCGCAGCTCGGCGATGCGCTCCTTGTTGCGCGGGATGATCGCGGTGTGCGGGATCGGCAGGTTGAGCGGGCGGCGGAACAGCGCCACCACTGCGAACCAGTCGGCTAGCGCGCCGATCATGGCTGCCTCGGCCGTCGCGGCGGCATAGTAAAACCCGAATCTCTCGGAAAGGGCATAGATCGCCGCCGCAAGCAGCAGCAGGCCGGTCGCGATCCACTTCATGCGTTTCAGGTTCTCGGTCATGGGATAAGCTCTGGCGCGTGAACTTCACCAAGATAGTGCTCTATACCGCCGCCGACGGGCGCGCCAGGTGGCGCGAGGAGACGATCGCGCTGCCCGAGGGCACGCCGCAGGCGATGCTGTCGCGCATCTTCCCGTCGGCGGGCTACCAGCTGCGTGCGAGCCCCGTCGGCTTCCGCAGCCAGTGGCACTGCACGCCGCAGCCGCAGTGGGTCTTCATCCTCGGCGGCGAGATGGAGATCGGGCTGCGCGACGGCGGCTCACGCGTCTTCCGCCCGGGAGAGCATTTCTACGCCTCCGACACCCTGCCCGAGGGCGCGGCGTTCGATCCGCAGGTCCACGGCCACTGGAGCGCCCAGCGCGGCGCGCACCCCCTCGTCACGCTGTTCGTGAAGTAGTCCCGAAGTTTCATCCGTAACGCGCCGGCGCCCTTCGGCAACAGGGGTGTAGGCATTCCGGACGAGCATGCATTGCCCCAAGATTTACCGTTTGAGCCCTGGAGCGCACGATGCATGCCAGTAACGAATGCTAAAGGACTCGCCAATGAGGATTCACCTGCAACGCGGAAAGTTTCTCCGGCTGCACCGCAGCGCCGGCAGCACCCTCACCGCGCGCGCCGGCTCGGTGTGGATCACCGAGCAGGACAGCGTGCGCGACGTGGTGCTGCGCCCCGGCCAGAGCTTCACCCTGGCCCGCCCCGGGCTCGCGCTGGTCGAGGCCTTCAGCGACGCCTCCCTCTCTCTCGGCTTCAGGAGCGACTCATGAACACCCTGCGCAGCGCCTGGAACGGCATCCTCGCCCTCCATCGCGCGCTCCAACTGGCGCGCGCCCGCAACGAGCTGCACGCGCTCAGCGACCGCACGCTCAAGGACATCGGGTTGACGCGCGTCCAGATCGACTCGCTGTTTCGCTGAGATGAGACGCCTGATCCTCGCCCTGGCGATTCGCGGCCCTCGCCGCCTGCTCGAACGGCAGCAGCGTGCGCGGCGTGGTCGATTCCGTGCACGAAATCGAGCTGCGCGAGGTCGAGGACCTCGCCCGGCAATACGAGCATCCGCTGGTGCCGGAGGTCGGCTGGCGCATCGCCGTTCACCTCGACGACGGCGCCGACATCACCGTGACCTACGTCGGCGAGCGTCGCTACGCCCCGGGCGACCGGGTGCGCCTTTTCAGGGGCAGCGACGGCACGCCGATGCTGTAGGGAGTCTGCTAAAACAGGTCGCGGTCGCTCCGGGTGCCGCGGCCGCGGTAGCCCAGGAACAGCGACACTATGAACCCGATCACGAACAGCACCAGCAGCACCTGCGCGATGCCCGCGGCGCTCGAGGCGATGCCGCCGAAGCCGAAGAACGCGGCAATGAGGGCCAGAATGAAGAAACCGATTGCCCAGCTAAGCATGACTGCCTCCTGCGGTTAAGGGTGGCAGTCCCGCAGCAAACAGCGTTCCCGCTGACTTAAACCCACGGGCGCTGAATGGCCTGGGGTGGCTCCGGCTCCACGGCGCTATCTTCAGCCTCGTCCAGCGCAGCCTCG
>Ga0187893_10012785_pt1 | contig 11838 bp, 8 predicted proteins | sample MA1701074metaG_FD_139574 | JGI IMG/M metagenome (GOLD analysis project Ga0187893, IMG submission 139574) | White microbial mat communities from a basaltic lava cave in the Kipuka Kanohina Cave System on the Island of Hawaii, USA - MA170107-4 metaG ... | reverse complement strand
TTCCTTGTTTGTGTTGCCGCCCGCAACCAAACGGAGCACGTCGATTTCTCGTGGAGTCAGGGCGTCATCGGTGGCGTGCTCGGCGACTTCAGCGGCGACCTCCGATGACAGGCGCTTTTGGCCGGCTTGGACGGCGCGAATCGTCTCCAACAGTTCTTTCCGCAACGAGCCCTTCAGTAGGTAAGCACGTGCCCCTGCCTTGAGTGCGCGAGAAACCTGGACGTCGCCGGCGTGAGTTGTCAGAACAATGATTCGTGCGTCAGGGAACTCCCCGCGAATGGAGCTCATCGCATCGATGCCGCTCATCTCTGGCATTTGCAGGTCCATCAACGTGATATCGGGTCGATGCTCTCGGAACAGTTCGATCGCCTCGCGTCCATTGGAAGCTTCCGCAACGAGTTGCATATCTGTCTGATTCCCAATCAGCGCGGCAATGCCTTCGCGGAGAAGTGGATGGTCATCTACTGACAGCACTCGAATCACAGCTTAACCTGCTTTCTTCCGGAACCAGCGAAAAAGAGGGCGGCCCGTGGACGTTCGATAGGCGATCGAGCCTGCAATGCTCAAATCAATTTCCGTACCGGCCTTAGCTCGACTCCAGATCTCCAACTTGGCGCCGATTTGCTGGGCGCGTTCACGCATCCCTGAAAGACCATAGTGGCCGGGACGGCCAGACTCCAACATTTCGAGTGGAATACCCTGTCCGTCGTCCCGGATGCGAAGCCGGAATGCCCGTTCGCCGTAGGTAATTTCAGTCTCAATGTGATGGGCGGCCGCGTGGCTGAAAGCGTTACGGAGTGCTTCGCGAATGATGCGGTAAAGCTCGTCTCGAACGATCGGGTGGAAGTCGCGTGTTGGACCTTCCACAACCAATTGGAACGCCGTAGAGTCTTGTGTGGCCAGTTCGTTTCCCAGCGCTCTCACCGCCTGGGCCAGGTCATTCGTATTTGTGGCGGACGATCGCAAGTCATAAACTGCACTGCGCCCCTCAGCGATCGCCTGATCGGCTCTCTCAAGGCTCTGTTCGAGCTGCTCCTTGGCTTTTCCTGGCGGTAGCAGATCATCGACCACCTGAAGGCGAAGCATCAGGCCCTGGAAGCTCTGCAAAAGCGTGTCGTGCAATTCGCGCGCGATGCGAGTTCTTTCCGCTAGGCGCTCCTCGAAGCGCAGATTCATCGCGGCGTGCGCGCGAGCTATGCGGTAGCGGAAGGCCGCGACAATGGCCGCGGCGATGAAGCACAGTCCAATCACCCGGAACCACCAGGTTTCTGACAGTTGCGGCTCCACCTCCAACGGTACACTCGCTGGCGCTCCGTTCCACAGCCCTTCGCTGTTACTGGCCATCACGCGAAAGGTATACCGAGCGGGTGAAAGGCTCGTGTAGACTGCCTCTCGGGATTCAGTAGGCTGGCTCCAATCGCTATCGTAACCGTCCAGCATGTAGCGATAGCGTACGCGCCCGGGAACCGTAAGACTCACGCCAATAAAGTTGAAGACTACCCGCTGCCGGTTTGAAAGGTAGCGGGCGACTGGTCCCGCATCTAGCGGACGACCATCTACTGCGACGGACTCCACCTTTATTAACGCGGGCGCCATTGTAGAGGGAAGCGACGGATTCACAACGCATAACCCGCCTTGCAGGGAAAACCAGATCCGCCCCGAAGGATCTTTGACAACTGACCGATCGCGCCGGATTCCCCGCGTCGAAGGCAGACCGTCGGCCACACCGAATTCGCGCACCGCGGCCGGCCTCATCGACTGGCCCAGGAACGAGGCGGGCGATATGCGGACCACGTGGCGATCCGTGGCCGCCCACAGGTTGCCGGAGTCGTCTGCAGCTAAGCCATAGATTTCTCTCCGGAGTGAATCCGGAGCGTTTCGTGCGCTTTCAATTCGCGCGCCTGCCCAGTAAAACAGGCCCGAGGAGGAGCCGATCCACAGTACTCCGTCGCCATCGACAGCTAGACTGTTCACGCGTCCAGGAGGCAATCCGTCGTCGCCGCCGTACCTTCGCCAATTCCCATTACGGTATGCCTCCAGCCCTCCAGCGGTTCCAACCCAGATCACACCTTCCGCCGTTTCTTGCAAAGTGGTCACGGCATCAGCACTCAATCCGTCAGCTGTAGTGAAGGTCGTGATGCGGCCTTTCTGGATACGGCTCACCGCGCCGCTAAGAGCCCCGGCCCAAACCGTTCCATCGCTCCCCCGATGTACGGCGTAAATCACCCCGGGAGCAAGGCCGTCACGCGCTGTATACGTTCGCTGGTATAGAACCCCGGCTTCTTCTCGTAACTGCGTGACGCCACCGAGCCTGCGACCAACCCAAAGCTCGCCAGGTCCGCCAGCGATGGAGTAGATCACATCGCGATCCATCCCCAGGTCGGTGATTAAGCGTTGTTCCGCTCCGCGAATCCAGAGCAGTCCTCCGGAGGAGGGTCCGATCCAGGTGCGCCCTAGCGTATCGACATACAATGACCCGCCCTCGCCGGCCGCGCCGGTATAGCTTAGGAAAGGAGCGTCGCGAAGCTGTATGAGCCCCTCAGTTCCTCCGAACCACAGGTTGCCCTCACGGTCTTCAAAAATGGCGTGCACCGCGCCGGGCAAGCTTCCACCAGCCGCCTTAACGGTGGAGCCGTGCGAGTCCATGCGTGTAACTCCGGCCGGAGTCGAGATCCAGAGGTTGGAATCGCGGTCGCGCGCCATAGCCAGAATCGGGCTGCGCGCGAGTGCCGAGGGAACGCCACGACGCGTTATGGCGCTGCCGTCCCAACGAACTAGGCCGGAATCCGTCCCAATCCACAACTCCCGGCCTTCCCCTGACAGCAAGGCATTCACCTTCTGGTCCGGCAAGCCGGTCACCTGCGACCCGCGCCCGTCTCGCACACGGAAGAGGCCGGTATCGCGCATCCCCACCCAGACGGCGCCGTCCGCCGTTTCAGCGATCGCTATCGGGAGCCCGCTGGCCTCACCCGAAGAAACGACCGGTATAAACTTCCCGGCGCTATAGCGCAGAGGTGCATCGGCCGGAGCGATCAGAACATCCCCGCGAGTCCCGCGAGTCATGGCGGTTGCACCCCCCTCGCGGGCAGGAGCAAACGGTCCCGGGAGTTCCGCAGGATACATCTGCTCAAAGTTCCCGCCTCGATAGCGCATCAGGTAAGGACTCTCCATGCGCACCCACAGAACGCCCCCGGAGTCGACGACCAGCCCGCGAACGTGGCCAGCAGGAAGTGAGGGTGTGTTGTCATGCTCGAACAGGCGAAAACTGATCCCGTCGAAACGCACCAGGCCCCTCTCGGCGCCGATCCATAGGAAGCCATCCGGCGTCTGCGCGACGGCGTTGATAGCGCCGCCGGGGAACGCATCACGCGAGCCCCAGCGACTAACGATGCATTGGCTGAAGGTGCGGTTCGGATCGAGTGCAGAAAGACTTTGAGGACAAAGCGCCGCGCACGTGCAAAGCATTAGCGCCCGGCGGATCTCACGGGAAGTAAGTGAACCGCTCAATCACGGCCTCCATCGGGTGCTGCAGCTTTTCGACGGCTGCCCGGTAGACATAGAGCACAACACGGATGGATTCAATGCCGGGGGATGGTACGCCCGCCGTGAAGACGTGCTCGGAAACGTTGGTCGACCCGCGTAGAGTCCGAAAGGTGGCGCGGTCCTGCTCCCAGCGGAGCGAGAACGTGAGCGGCCCGGCGGGCGCATCAAACCGGTGCACGTTGGCGGCGACGTAGTATGGCTGCAGCACATACTGAGCGTTCTTCTTCGCGGAGTCACCCCATCGGCTGATCTCAATACTCATTTCGCGGTTATGTAGCGCGCCGCTCGCATAGTCGTAGGTGAACATTCCGAACACTGCTGCAGTCTCTAGCGTCTCCAGCCCCCGGACGACGAATTCGTAGGTGCCATAGCCAAAGTTTTGCGTCAAGCTGGCTTCAGCACAACTCCAATCCTTTTCCGTCCTGGAGATGCGCAAGCGCATCGCGCCTTGCTCGTCGACCGAAATATTCGACGGGGAGTAAACATTCTGGCCGCCGCGTGAACTCGGAGCGGTGCGCAAGCGCCACTGGTAGCCGCTGAAACCAATGATGGGAGAGGGAGGCCGTTCGGCCCCGGCCACAACTGCCACCGCAAGAATATTGTGGTCGGCTTCGGGCATCGAGTCGAGAGCACTTTGTGGCCGGTAGCCGTCTTTCACGAGCAGAGCGGCGTAATGAGTGCCGAGGTGCGTCGCGTTGGTCCACGTGAAATTCGGGCGGAGGTCGGTGATGGGCTGCTCGACGAGTGGCTGCACCCACCATTTTCCGGTTTTTGCGTACAGCACGATTTTCTGGCCGGGCGACGCTCCCGTCACGCGCCCCTCAATGATGTCGTTGCGTGCGGATCCACCGGGATCGGCTTGCGGTACGCGGGTGAACGCGATCGAAGGGGCGCTGCTGCCGTCCTCGCGCCGGCATGCCTGACACAGCACGGCTGGAACGATGCGCATCACGCGCCTGCGGCTGAGCGACACTCGCGCGAGCAATCTTCGCACTGTTTCACATTCCTTGCCTCTGGTTCACCCATCGTACTCGATTCCTCGGGCTCGGGCGGAGCACTTACCGTAGGTTTTGACGCTTGCAGGCGCATAAGCACTATCGGGTATTCGCGCTAGCCGCATTGTCACGGCGTATCGTCGACACGTCGGAGCGAAGTACTCCCAACTGCATTTCCGCGATGTGCGCCGACTGGCTGATCTGTAGCGGCTGCGGCCTTTATTAATGAGGTTGTCATAAGCGCTTTTTCTTTTCTAGTTGACACTTGAATCCAGCTACGGGTCAGGGCTCATGGCCAGGTGCGCCGACTTACCCTGCTGCTTCCAGCACACGGAGGTCAGCCGCTTGTTATCACTCGAGTGAAGGGAAGTGCCACTCCCTATCCCTCGTACGAACTGTCGACTCCACTGTCTTGACCGACCGCGCGAGGTTCCGCTTGAAATCCCGAGTCGCCGCATCTTGGCTATCAAAGTTGTCCTCGGCAATCCCAGTTGGGCCGCGGCTCCGTGTGGCCCGCCAATTATCCAGTTGGTTTCACGCAGCGTGGCGGTGATATGCGTACGCTCGGCATCGGCCAACGTCTTGATGTTTACCGGCTCAAGTGAAGGTACGCTAACGGGAGCGGTCTGGCTCCGGGTCAGATGCTCTGTGGTCTGCAGGCTCAGGACAAGGCCAGTGGTCATGATGACCCCGCGCTCGATAACGTTCTGCAGTTCGCGGATATTGCCCGGCCAGTCATGGTAGACCAGAGCCGCCATGACATCATCCGGAATTGCGTTGATCACCTTGCCTTGCTGCTGAGCGAACTTTCGCACAAAGTATTCCGCAAGCAGCGGGAGGTCGTCCCGACGCTCGCGCAGCGGTGGGACCGAAATCGGGAACACGTTGAGTCGGTAGTAGAGATCGGCGCGGAACTTCCGCTCCTTAACCATGTTTTCCAATTCCTGGTTCGTCGCGGCAATCACACGCACGTCGACATGCAGTGTATGACCTCCCCCGAGGCGCTCGACCTGCTTCTCCTGAAGCGCACGCAGTAGCTTCGGCTGCAGTTCCAGCGGAAGGTCTCCGATCTCATCCAAGAACAACGTACCTTGGTCTGCAGCTTGGAACCGTCCGACGGTCTGAGTCACCGCGCCTGTGAAGGCCCCCTTTTCATGGCCGAAGAGTTCGCTCTCGAGCAGCGCAGCCGGAATCGCTGCGCAGTTGAGCGCCACGAAGCGGTTCTTCCGCCGGTGGCTGGCCTCGTGAATCGCTCGTGCAATCAATTCCTTACCGGTGCCCGTTTCTCCCTGAATGAGGACGGCTGCGTCCACGGGCGCCACCATGTCGACCTTATCGAGCAATGCTCGGAATGTCGTGCTCGATCCGATCAGATTTAAAGCAGCCATTGTGTTCCCCTCCCTAGATCTGCTTGGCGTTCTAACGGAATTTCTACGGCGGTCGCGCCCGGGAGACCCTGATCTACCAGCGTGGTGTCGCACCAGTCTTCAAAGACCAAGGTGTGCATAGGTTGGGACCGCGTCATCTAGAATCTCCTGGTGGCGAAGAGGGGGCAAGTGAACTGCCAGGAATCTTGCGGGAGTGCAGTCGAGTCTTAAGATATTTACCTACAATGAGTTGCCTGGGGTCAATGGACCCGAAGCGCACCAACGGACGAGACGGAGAAGCGACGGAACTCCGACACCGCAGATCTCCTAGCTCTGACGTCCGTCGGCTGACTTGGCGCGACCGATCCCTAGCTTCTGCATCCGATAAACCAGGGACGTCCGCTTCAGTCCTAGCCGTGCGGCAGCGCCATTCCGTCCGCCCACAACCCAGTTGCTTTGGTCGAGAGCACGAAGAATCTGTTCGCGCTCGATCTCTTCAAGTACCTTCACTGGTGGAGGAGTTTGCAGAACTTGGTCGAATGCCGCCAACTCGGCGATAGGCGCGCGCAGAATGGAATCAGGTGAAAGGATCACCGCCCGCTCCAGAAAGTTTTGTAGTTCACGAACGTTTCCCGGCCAACCGTATCGCAGCAAGGCCTCCATCACTGCATCGGGGATACTTTCGATTCTCTTGTTCATTTTCCGCGAGTAAACGCCGACAAAATGACGCACAAGTAAGGGGATGTCTTCCGTTCGTTGTCGTAATGACGGAACGACAATGGGGAAGATTTTTAGTCGGTAATAAAGGTCTTCGCGAAACCCTTGTCGGCTGACCATCTTCGCCAGATCACGATGAGTGGCTGCCACAATACGGACGTTGACTTTGTGAGTTCGGGTGCCGCCTAACCTCTCAAACTCCTGCTCTTGTAGAACACGCAGCAACTTCGCTTGCAACTCAAGCGGGATGTCACCAACTTCATCCAGAAAGAGCGTTCCCTTGTTCGCGAGTTCAAAGCGCCCCAGCTTCGGCGCTACGGCGCCGGTAAATGCCCCTTTCTCGTGGCCGAAGAGTTCACTTTCCAAAAGTCCTAAAGGGATCGCGGCACAATTGAGTTTCACGAAAGCCTGGTCTCTCCGAGAACTCAAGTCATGAATTGCCCGAGCGATCAGTTCTTTGCCGGTCCCGGTCTCGCCCAGAATGAGCACCCCGGAATCGGTTGGCGCCACAACCGATACTTGTTCAAGGACTGTCTTTAGTCCGCGACTTTTGCCGACAACGCTGCCAAAGTTATGCTCGCTCCGTATTTCTTCCTGTAGATAACGCTTTTGCCCTGCCTCGCTGTCCAGGTTCTCCGTCGCTCTACCATACTCCAGCGCATTCTCAACGGCTATGGCGACCTGATGAGCCAATTGTTCCAGGAAGACTTCATCATCTGCCGTGAATCCAAACTCGGTTCGCTTGGCGGAGGTCAGGACTCCAACCACGCGACCCTTATTTATGAGCGGGAAGCAGCAGGCGGATTTTAGGCCGTCCGCCATCACGCGTTCATGGAAGTCTTGAGCTTCAGCGCTCTCGAATATCTGGGACGCGTGACCCTCCTCGTCAAGGCTATCGATTCGAACTCTTCGACCTGTTCGGAGGACATAGCCGGATATCGATCCCTTGATGGGGACCGTCATATCCTTGCGCCTTATGCCTGGCGCATCCGACTGGTAAAGAGTCGCGATGCGCAACTGCTCGCGGTCCGAATCCGGAAGCATTAAGGCACACAGATCAGATTTCGCTACGCTTGCAAGGTCCTTAGAAAGCGCTGCGACGAGATGCCCGAGATCGAGCTTCGACATCATGCTGTTTGTGATGTTCAGAAGCAACCGCAACCGATCACGTTCCTGCTTTAGCTCATCTTGAAGCCGCTTCGTCTCTGTGATATCGCGATAGATCGCGTAGCCCGTATCCCAATTGCCATTGGATGTCACAGGGACGCAAATCAGGGAGACTGGAACACGTGTGCCGTTCTTGTGTCTGCGGACGGTCTCGACGGCGAATACTTCGCCCGTCTGGGCCATCCGATCCATATGGCTCTCGACCTCCTCCTGAAGATCATCTGGCACGATGAGTTCTTGGATACGCTCACCGAGTGCCTCCTCTGTCGTGTATCCGAAGATCTTCGTGAATTCCGAGTTAACACGCACAATCCGACAGTTGCGATCGGCCAAGACAATCGCCTCTGGAACCCGCGAAAACAGTTCGCTGAGATGTGCCTTTTGCTCCTCGATTTCGCTGCTTAAGCGCGCCAAGGTTTGAAGGTCGCCTTGCAGGACGTCACGGCAATGCAACAGGATCTCCTGGTACAGATCGCTGTAGTGATTCGTTTTATCGTCGAGAACGCAGATGGTTCCAAAGATCCGGCCGTCAGGCCAGGAAACAGGGTACCCCAGGTATGAGACCATCCCCACCCCAATCTCGGGAGCCGACTTCCATTGATTGTCTTCCAGGGCGTTAGCGACAAGCAGGGGTTCACGGTTCTTGATTACGGTCTCGCAAAAGGTTCCTATATCCATGGAGAAGAGCTCATCGATTGGAAAAGGATTCCCCTTCGAGTTGCTGGAGACAATGGTTCTGTAATAGGTGTACTGCGGCGGTTCCATCTTGGTCACCACCGCCGATGGAACGTCCATGACGTTTGCCAGGAGGTCGACGATCCGCTGCCATTTCCGAAGAACGTCTGACGGAATTGCGATTTCTGAAGTATCTGAATTCACGACGCGACCTCCGTGAACTTCCCCGCAGGGTCGTTGTCGCGGTACCCGTTGGCGGCTACGCAGTAGGGCTGCAGTTTGCCAAGCGCGCACCAGCGCCTGAGTTGTTCACCTGCGAGGCGCCGGCAAGGAAGCGTGAAAATGCGCACGGCCTGCCCTGCCTCCGGTTTTGGCCTCGCCGGGTTTTTGCAGGAGTGTGTCACCCGCTCGGGAAGTTGCCAATGTTTCACATCCCTTGCCCTGATTCACTCATCGTACTGGATTCTTCGGGCGGCCGGAGCGTGCGATGCCGGCTCTGACGCGGTGCTTAGACGCATCGTCGACACATCGAGCCTCCCCGAGACCAGATATCGACACATGGACAAGCGGATCCTGCCGTGGATTTGGCTAAACTGCTTACTTTCAAGTGCATACAGCCTTGCGCTGTGGCGGCCCTTTCCTTGCACCGATTGGAGCGCAAGGTTGTATAGGTCGATCATGCAGACAAGGTCGCAGTCAGCTCACAAGCGTGCGGTGCTCACCAGCCTTGCGGTGCTCGGTGTCGTGCCTGCCGCCAGTTGGGCTCGGACGGTTTCGGCCCCCGTGGCTTCCGAAACAGTGACGCAAATCCGGCGCGGCGGTCTTATTCCAATCCCTCCACGTCACAGTTCCCAAGAGCAACTCGTGCATCCCCGAGGCTCGGTCGACCCACTCATAGCACCGTTACCGGCTGCCCGTAGGCGTCTGCTGGAGCTGCGCCGGGCATGCCGATCGGTTCACGAGGCAGCTCCGCAGAGGAGGAAATCGTGAATCGCAGACGCTTTCTCACGGCTTCGCTACTATCAGTGCCGGGCGCGCGGACAGCAGGTCAGTTGGCTCACCCGCCTCTGAGAATGGAAGCCTCCGAATTGCCTGCTCGGACCGAAGGCTCTCTGCCCAATCTGAGTGGGGCGGCTGATTGGTTCAATTCCGTTCCGTTGACCAAGCGATCCTTGCGTGGGAAAGTTGTGCTAGTCAATTTCTGGACCTACTCGTGCATCAACAGCCTGCGGCCTCTACCGTACCTAAAGAATTGGGCAGCAAAGTATAACAGCGGCGGCCTCGTTGTACTGGGCGTGCACACGCCGGAGTTCAGTTTTGAGAAGCATCGAGCGAACGTGGACTGGGCCTTGCGCGAGTTCAACATTACTTATCCGGTCGCCATGGACAACGACTACCGGATCTGGCGCGCATTCCAGAATGAGTACTGGCCCGCCTTCTATGTCATCGACGGAAATGGGAGCATCCGTCATCGGCGTTTCGGCGAGGGACAATACGACGATACCGAGCGCGCGATACGCGTCCTGCTGAGAGAAACCGGAGCCACCAGGCCGACTGCGGACCCGGTTCCCATATCGGCAGAGGGGATTGAAGCGGCGCCCGGCGTAGATATGCGAACTCCCGAGACGTATGTCGGCTATCGTCGTGCCGAACGTTTCAGATCCCCCGAGCCCGTTGGGCGCGATTCCCGCAAGGCTTACATCACGCCCGCGAAACTACCCTTGAATTGCTGGGGATTGAACGGAACTTGGGAGGTGGGCGCTGAGAGCGGCCTTCTTCGCGAATCGCACGGCAAGCTCGCCCTCCGGTTTCACAGCCGCGACTTGCACCTGGTGTTAGGCCCAACAGAGAGTGGAAAGCCCGTCCGTTTTCGAGTGACGTTGGAGGAAGTCGCACCTGGCAGGGATGCTGGAACGGACTGCTCCGCTGATGGCAGAGGCGAGGTTCGAGAACCCCGTCTCTATCAGCTCATCAGGCAGAGAGGTCAGGTCCAGGACCGGCTATTTGAAATCGAGTTCCTCGATTCCGGTGTGCGGGCGTTCTCGTTCACGTTCGGTTAGACAGCGGATCACTGCCGTGAACCATAGCTTACGAGGGAATACGCAGCGCAAACTGAACCGGCGACTTAGCCGTTCACAGCAACTGACAAGAAGTGGAAGTGCGATGCCGATCTCAGCCAAAGCCATTTCCGAAGCTCTCAACGATGCCCTCCAAGCAGCTTTTCTGCTCACAGGCAGCGTCGATTTGGCGGAGAATGCTGTGTTGCACGGCATTGCGGGTGTGGAGTCCAGCGACGATGTGGAGAAGGATCTCGTTGTAAAGACGGTAGAGGTTGTCATTCGGCAACGCATTGATTCTCCAAATCGATTGGAGGATGCGCTGGCGGTTCTCCCTCCTGAATTTCGGCGGCTTATCTGGTTAACACCCGTTCCTCGTGACTGTTTCATACTGCGGATCCTTTTCGGAATCAGCCCTGCGAATTGTGCAGCGATCCTGAATCTCACGATTGAACAGTTCGAAGTATCGCTCTGCGTCGCCCTCCGGCAATTGCCTATGGTCGGCCCTCAAATCTCGCCACCCGGTCCTACGCACCAGGCAATGGGAGCACACAAATGACCACGGAACCGAAAGTCCTCGCATTACGCTTTGGAACGCCGTCGACCAGGCGGTTGTTGTATGTGTGTGCGCCGAGCATCATCGCATGCGTTCTGGCTGCTTCTGCTGCTGCGCAGATCGCCAAGGACGTGCATGGATCAGGAGCCGGCGTGCCGCTTCAAAGTGAACCACCGGCGAAGATCGTCATCGATCCGCCGTCGGCAGAAGCGTTGCGAGTTGGCGCAGTGGTGATTCAATATCACACCAAAAATCTGCATCTGGCGCCGGTGTTCGGTCCTTCCGCACTGTCAATATCTCCGCGGGTTGGACACGTCCATGTCAGTGTTGATGACGCCGCCTGGGTTTGGGCGGACGCGAGCGGAGATCCGTTGTCTATCGCCGGTCTGCCGCCAGGACCACATAAGATCCGGATCCAGCTTATGAACGCGAATCATCAACGGCTAGACGAAGGGACCGTCGGGTTGGTAGTGCAAGAGGCTCGAATGGCTGCCCCAGCCGCTGGCCGCGAGGCGGGGGCGTCGTCCCAGTCCTCGCAAGATGAACGACCGGCCAAGATCATCGTCGATTCGCCCCTTCCGGAACCGCTGTCCCGGGGCGTTGTGTTCATTCGCTATCGCACGGAGAATCTGAACATCGTGCCGGTATTTGGGCCTGGCGCACTCCCTGTGTCTCCACGAGTCGGACATATCCACGTGACGGTCGATGACGCGCCGTGGCGTTGGGAAGACGCCAGCGGAAACCCGGTCATTCTTCAGGGC